>FLOH01000202.1_pt1 | contig 158909 bp, 146 predicted proteins | sample 756751 | NCBI WGS metagenome assembly FLOH01 (sample SAMEA4026879, study PRJEB14308) | marine metagenome | biome: coastal water; material: water | depth 74 m | reverse complement strand
GAGCCTCCTCCAGTCGGAAGCGCAAGATCAGCTGCTTCGGCGTGAGGCCCAGCACTCGCTTCGACAGCCGTTCGAGCTGCGTCACGCTCACGCCGGCGGCGGCCGCCATCTCGCTCACGGTGAGCTGTTCAGCGAAGCGAACGCGAGCGATCTCTACCGCGCTGGCGAGTTGCCGGTGCGGGGCTGCGCCATCGACCGGTGTGCGCTGATCGACCGACACGATGACGATGCCGATTGGCTTGCCAGCGTCATCGGTCCAGCGTGATTTCGAGGTCAGGAACCAGCCGTAACTCCCGTCGGGCCGAGTGATTGCTTCAAGCTCGTTCGAAAGGATGTGGCCGGTGCGCATGACCTCGTCGTCTTGCGCTTCATACTGCTCGACCAGTTCCGGCGGAAACAGATCAGCGGCCCGCTTGCCGTGGACGTCACCGGGGGCTCGGACACCGGCCCGGTCGGCGAATGCCTGGTTCGCCGAGAGGTAGATGCCGTTGGTGTCTTTGATGCAAAACATGACGTTCGGCGTAGTTGCGAGCACGTCGGTGACGGCCGTGAGAGAACGGTCGAGAGAACGGTCGGGCACACCATCATCATCGCAGGGTCGGAGCGAGATGCCCGACAGGTACAAATTTGACCAAGCGCCAGTCGAATTCGACCAAGACCGGGCGGCAGATTCAGTGTTTGCTTGGGAGATGACCGTTTTGTCGTCTCGCACTGTTCCGGAATCAGCCCCGGTACCCGTACCGGCCTCGGTCGTGGCCACTGACGCTCAGCAGACCAACGATGCGGTCGACCTCGCCCGGAGGCTGCTTGCTGTCAGCCTGGCTGATGAGTCGAAGCGTGAGCGGCGGCGGCGTGAACGCCTCGGTCGACTGCTCGCCGATCACCACGGTCGGGAGCTGATCCTGTCGCTCACCGACGAGGTGCTGCGACTCGACAGCCCCGCCGTGGCAGCGAAGCGGTTCGCCGAACTGGTGCGGGAGCATCCGACCCGCGAGATGGGGCCGATCGATGGCCTGATGCTGCGTGCCGGTGCACTCGTGGCGCCGCGCCTTTCGGGCATCGTCATGCCACTCGTTGTCCGACGCATTCGCGCCGAGACGTCCGGGATTGTGTTGCGCACCGACGAGCCGATTTTCGGTCAGCACCTGGCCCGCCGTGCAGACGAGGGCGTCCGGCTCAACGTGAACCCGCTGGGTGAGGCGATTCTGTCCGACGCCGAGGCTGATGAACGTCTCGCCACGGTGCTCGCAAAAGTCGAACGCGTCGACGTCGATTATGTCTCGGTCAAGGTGTCGGCAATCGTTGCCAACCTCGACGTGCTCGCGTTCGACGACAGCGTCCGCCGGGTGACCGACCGCCTCCGCACGCTGTACCGAGCAGCCGGCGCAGCGACTCCGACCACCTTTGTCAACCTCGACATGGAGGAGTTCCGCGACCTCGATCTCACGATTGACGCCTTCATCGCGGTCCTGAGTGAGCCGGAGTTCGCCACCGTCGATGCAGGCATTGTCTTGCAGGCGTACCTGCCCGACAGCCATGGTGCAGCCGAGCGCCTCGGCGGCTGGGCAGCGCAGCGTCGCTCCGAGGGCGGTGGCACAGTCAAGGTGCGCCTCGTCAAGGGAGCAAACCTCGCCATGGAGTCAGCAGAAGCCGAACTCCGCGGCTGGGTCGCCGCCCCGTACGGCAATAAAGCCGATGTCGACGCCAGCTACAAGCGGCTGCTCGACTCGCTGCTTCGCCCCGACTGGGCTGAAGCAATCCGCATTGGAGTGGCGAGCCACAACTTGTTCGACATTGCGTGGGCGATGATCCAGATCGACAAGGCCGGCGCGCACGATCGCGTGGTGTTCGAAATGCTCGAAGGCATGGCGCCCGCCCAGGCGCGGGCCGTGCAGGCCGCCGCGGCCGAGGCTGGCCTTGGCCAATTGCTGATGTATTCACCGGTCGTTGCCGAAGCCGACTTCGACGCGAGCCTCGCTTACCTTGGCCGCCGCCTTGACGAGAACACGCAGGCCGACAACTTCCTACGTGCGCTGTTCACGCTCACGGTCGACTCAGCAGAGTTCGACCGTCAGGCCGACATGTTCCGCGTTGCAGTCGCTCACCGCCACGACGTCTCGACCGATCATCGTCGTCGGGCTGCGCCACGTCCCGCCGACCGATTCAGCAACGAGCCTGAGAGCGACTTTACCGATGCACGGTTGCGTGCCGAGATCGAAGCGGCGATGTCATCGGTCGCCCTCGTCGCACCACCAAGGATCAACACCACCGACGAGATGATCGTTGTCGTGCAGCGTGCTGTTGTGGCCGCCGCAGAACCTGCGACGGTCGAGCAGCGCCGCACGTGGTTGCAGGCAACGGCCGACGTGATGCGCAATGGATGGGTCGACACCATGGCGATCATGGCCGCCGAGACCGGCAAGACGATCCACCAGGCCGACCCTGAGGTTGTTGAAGCGATCGACTTCTGCGACTACTACGGCACCGTCGGTGTCGCCGGGCTCGAACGGCTCATCGCTGAAGGCTTCGATGTCTCGCCCCGAGGCGTCGTGGCAGTTGTTGCCCCCTGGAACTTTCCGTATGCCATCCCGACCGGTGGTGTCGCATCAGCCCTGGCAGCAGGCAACGCGGTGATCCTCAAGCCGGCCCCCGAAGCAGTTCACGTCGGCGCACGGATCGCCGAGCAGTTCTGGGCCGCTGGCGTACCGGCCGACCTCCTGCAGCTCGTCATCTGCGATGACGGCCCCGTGGCCAGCAGCCTGGTGACCCATCGCGACATCGACACGATCACGCTGACCGGGTCACACGAAACCGCAGCCATGTTCCTCGACTGGCGCCCCGGCGTGCGAGTGCTCGCTGAGACGAGCGGCAAGAATGCCCTGGTCATCACCGCCGCCGCCGACATCGATGAGGCAATCGCCGACCTGGTGAACTCGTCGTTCGGCCATGCGGGGCAGAAGTGCTCAGCGGCAAGTCTCGCAATTGTCGAGGCATCCGTCTACGACGATCCGACATTCGGCATCCGCCTCCGCGACGCAGTGCAAAGCTTGCGGGTCGCTGAGCCATTTGACCTCTCGTCGATGGTCGGACCGATCATCGGTGCGCCGAACCCGGCACTGCACCGAGCGCTGACGACGCTCGACACCGGCGAATCGTGGCTGGTCGAACCCGCATGCCTCGACATCGACCGGCACCTGTGGGCCCCTGCAGTGCGCATGGGAGTCCAACCCGGCTCGTGGTTCCATCGCACCGAGTGCTTTGGTCCGGTGCTGGGTGTGATCCGTGCTGACGACCTCGACCAGGCGATCGAGATTCAGAATTCCAGCAATTTCGGGCTGACCGGTGGAATCCATTCGCTCGACCCGAGTGAGATTGCCACGTGGCTTGATCGCGTCGAGATCGGCAACGCTTACGTCAACCGCATGATCACCGGTGCCATTGTGCAACGCCAACCCTTCGGTGGCTGGAAGCAGTCGTCGGTCGGCGGGGGTCCGAAGGCGGGCGGGCCCGGCTACGTCCAGCAGTTCGCGCGCATTGCCACCGGTACATCGAGCGTTGACGCAGCAGCGTCGTACGCCGACGCGTGGGCGAGTCAATTCGCTGCCGAACACGACCCGAGTGGCCTGTCTGCCGAGTCGAACGTGCTGCGCTACTTCTCGGTCGATCGCGTGTTGGTCCGCCACGATGGCAACGACCCCGTCGCCATCGATCTCTTGCGACTCGCTGCTGCGACGACGGGCGTCGTCCTCGACGAATCGTCGACGGTCGATGAACCGGACAGCGAATTCCTCGCTCGGCTCGGTGGCGTCAATCGCATCAGGTTGCTGACCGACTTGAGCGACGATGCCAGGCGCCGGTGTCACGAGGCCAACGTTGCTCTCGACGAGTCAGCTCCGGTGAGCGATGGTTTCGTCGAGCTGTACCGCTGGGTCCGCGAGCAGTCGATCTCGCGTACCATGCACCGCCACGGCCGCCTCACCGCTCGTTGATCTGTCTTGCGCTCAGCCAGCGCTGGCCTTGGCGAGTGCCTGCTCGAAGTCATTCAGCAGATCGATGGTCTCTTCCAGCCCCACTGACACACGGATCAATCCGTCGCTGATACCGGTGGCGACTTGCTCGTCAGGCGTGAGGCTTGCATGCGTCGAGGTCGCGGGATGGCAGACAAGCGTTTCGGGGCCGCCCAGCGAGGTCGCGCAGCGGGCGACTGCCACCGCGTCGAGGAACGATCCCGCAGCGGTCCGGTCGGGAACCTCGAATGACAGCACGGTGCCGTACTGCAGCAACTGGCGGCTGGCGAGTGCGTGCTGCGGATGCTCGGACAACCCGGGATAGTGCACGCCAACGCAGGCCGGATGATCGGCGAGCATCACGGCCAGCGAACGGGCTGATTCGTTCTGCTGGCGAGTGCGAACTGCCAGCGTACGGACACCGCGCAGCGCGTTGAGAGCATCGAACGGCGAGGGCGTCGAACCGTGCAGTACGGCGTATGCCCAGATCTCGTCGAGCAGTTCCTGTTCGCCAGCGATCACACCCAGGGTTGCATCGTTGTGCCCGGCGATCCCCTTCGTTGCAGAGTGCAAGCTGAGGTCGACGCCGTACGCAAGCGGCTGCTGGCCGAGCGGGGTGGAGAACGTCGAGTCGACGAGTGTGAAGGGTCCGCGGATTGAACCGAGTTCGTCGAGGTCGGCCAATTCGAGGCGCGGGTTCGACGGCGATTCGGCGATGACCAGCATCGTCTTGCCTGGGATGACAGCGTCACTGAACGCTCCTGGCGTCGCAACGTCGACGAACGTGACGTCGATGCCGAAGCGCTGGCACGGACCCTGCAGGAACGCGAGTGTGCCGGCATAGAGCTGGCGCTGAGCCACAATGTGGCTGCCGGTCGAACAGAGCGCCAACACCGTGGCGGCGATCGCACCCATGCCGGACCCGAACGCCAATGCTGCTTCGGCCCCCTCGAGTTCGGCGATTGCGTGCTCGAACTGCTGGACGGTCGGGTTGGCGTAACGGCTGTAGAAGTCGCCATGGCGAACCGACGTGGCGCGATGGTGCGCGTCGTCGAGGCCGTTGGATTCCCACGTACTCGATGCCCACAGCGCGGGCGCCAGCGAATTGCCGCTGTTGGTACGCCCAGCCGAGATGGCGAGGGTGGCCTGGGAGAGAGGCGGCAGATCGCTCATCCGGACACGATACCCGACCAAAGTTGTCGACTTTGCCCCTGTCCTTGACGGGCTGAGTTCCATGCCGACAAGATCGAACTCGAACTGATGCGAGTTGTCGCGGCGGTCGATAGCGGTGAAAAGTCAGCCGGTCTTGTCGGCCGAGCGACACGACGCGTCGGTGGGGTCGGTCGCAACACGATGAAGGCCGGTCCCAGGTGTCCCTGACCGGCTGAGGGCGAGAAGCCGCTCCGCATGTGTGTGCCGAACAGGGCCCGGTCGCCGGCATCGGAAAGGCGATCGTGCTTGTTGACGTACGGTAACGAAAAGATGCGACCCAGCACACGTCGGGGCAGGTTCGCCAGTGCTCGCAACAGCTGCACAACGGAACTCCAGATCAGAACGAACGATGTAACGGAAGTGTACAACAGCGGAAGCTGCCACCCGTTTTGGGTGGCTCGCTGTACGGCACTTCGATGACTGTGATACCGCGCGCCCGCATCTCGTCGTTGATGCGCTGCGACGTCGGCTGCGAGACAATTGTCTGTGGGTCGAGCGACAACACGTTGGTGCCGAGCCGCTGCTGCTCCTCGCGAGTCACCTCGATGAGGTCGTACGTCTCGCGGAGAGTCGCGGGTACTTCACCCATGCCGTCGGGATAGATGAGCGCGCTGTTCTCGCCGACGGGGAGGAACGAGCAGTCGAGGTGGAGGACATCTTCGCCGTCGGTCAGGCCCCGCAGGTTGATCGGCACGATCTCGTACTCGGGCACCAACTGCATGAGCCAGGCGGCGCCGGCAAGCGTGGTGCGCTGGCCGATGCCGACGAACACCTTGCCCTTGTCGACGATCACGTCGCCGCCTTCGATGACGAGGTCTTCAGGGCCGAACAGGACCTTCGTGTGCGGGGAGAAGTGCTCGAAGAGGTGGGCGTAACCGCGCCATTCATGTCGCCTGCTCTTCGCCGCCATTGTGGTCACAACAAACGTGTCACCAATCACGACGCCGATGTCGCGCGTCATCATTTGGTCGGGGATGTAGGGGAGCGGTCGAGGCTGATGCACCGTGACTCCGTGGGCCTCGATCACCGAGATGAACCCGTTGAGTTGCTGAGTGACTGCTTCCTTCGTTGGCGCATCTGGGCCGTCGTAGAACTTGCGTTGCGTCTCGTTGATGATTTCGGGCTCGACGTCCAGGAAATTGTCGGGGTAGCCGGCGATCACCGATCGAAGCGGTGCTGTTTCCGAGTCGACATGTACATCCATCGAGCCGAGGTTACGCCTACCTCAGCAGGGCAATCACCGTGTCGTGAAGGTGGCCGTTTGAACTGACGGCCGTGTCGTGCTCATATGTTGCTTCACCGAGACGGTCGGTGAAGGTGCCGCCGGCAGCTTCGACGATCGGCTTGATCGCGGCGAGGTCGTAGGCAGCCACACCGACGGCGTCGACCGCCACGTCTATCGCACCCTCGGCAACGAGCATGTGTTGCCAGAAGTCGCCCATGCCGCGGCTGCGTCGGGCTTGCTGCTGGAGTGCAACCAGTCGATCGGTTTTCCCCAGTCGGTCCCACCCAGAGTTGTGGGTGATGCTGACCTGGGCTGCGTCGAGTGCGGCGACGGAAGAGACCGCTATCGATCGTGTCGTGCCGGTGTGCGAATGCATGTGTGCTCCCAGGCCGACGCCGCCCCACCAGCGGAAGCCGAGTGCCGGAGCAGACACGACGCCGAGTACGGCCTCATTCTCATAGGTCAGTGCGATGAGCGTGGCCCACACCGGAATGCCGCGCACGAAACCGGAGGTGCCGTCGATCGGATCGATCACCCAGCGCCATGGGGAGCTCTCGTCACCGGCGGTGCCGTGTTCCTCACCGAATGCGCCGTGGCTTGGTCGTGCGCCGACCAGGGCGTCGGTGATCAGCGTCTCGGCCTGGCGGTCGATCTCGGTCACTTCGGTCGCGTTGGTCTTCCAATCGACCGTGAAGTCGCGTTCGATGAAGCGCGGCAGCGTGAACGCGTCGGCGGCGTCGGCGACCCGCAGCGCGAGTTTGAGTTCGCTCTCGAGCTGCATGTCCAGCTGTTTGTCGAATTGGCCATTGCGATCCATCAGTCGGCAGTCTCGTCGGTTCCGTGAAAGTTCGGCGCGCGCTTTTCCTTGAGCGCCGCGAGGCCCTCGGCAGCATCTGGGCCGAGGAAGTTGAGCATCTCGTACGCCAGCGACGCCTCGAAGTTCGGAAGGGCCTGGCGGATCCAATGGTTGAGCGCACGCTTCGTCAAGCGTGTGGCGTCGACCGGGCCCGCAGCAAGCTTGTTCGCGACCTCAAGTGCCGTCGTCATCACGTCGTCGGCGGGCACGGCCTTGGACACGAGCCCGATCCGTTCAGCCTCTTTGCCATCGAGAAAGTCGGCAGTGAGGAGGTAGTACTTTGCCTTCGCCATACCGCAGAGCAGCGGCCAGATCGCCACGGCGTGATCGCCAGCGCCCACGCCGAGCCGGATGTGCCCGTCGGTCAGTTTGGCCGACTCATTCATGATGCTCACGTCGGCCATCAATGCCACAGCGAGCCCAGCACCAACAGCGACACCGTTGATTGCCGACACGATCGGCGTGTCGCACTCGATCATCGTCCGGACGATGTCGCCGGCCTCTTTCATCACGCGCATCGTCTGCGTGTAGTCACCAACCTGTTCGCTGATCCAGTCGAGGTCGCCTCCTGCGGAAAAAGCCCGGCCTGCGCCGGTGATCATGACGGCTCGAACAGACTCGTCGTCGTGGATCGTGCGGAAGATTCGCGACAGTTGGAGGTGAACGGCGGCGTCGGTTGCGTTGAACTTGTCGGGGTCGTTGAGCGTGATACGCAGCACGCCTCCGCCCGGTCCACTTGGAAGGTCGAACAGCAGTCGGTCGTATTTGGCGTAGGTGCCGAGGTCGATGTCTGACGGTCTGCTCTGCGGTGGCGATGGCGGTGGCGGTGGCGTGTTCACAGAGTTGCACGCTAGGAGATTTGTCTGGCATGCGACGTAGCGTCACCGCCGATGCAGGACCGGCTTCCAATCAGTCGACAGGTTGTTCGAATCGCGATTGGCATGTTCGTCGTCGCGTACGGCACGAACGTGTCGACGCCGTTCCTCGTGCTCTACAAGGATCGCCTCGAATTGTCAGCGTCGCAAACGATGGCGATTTTCGTCGTGTACGTCGTGGGCATTCTCGCCAGCCTCGTGCTCGGTGGGGTGCTCTCTGATCGTTTCGGTCGCCGGCCGATTGTGCTGCCGATGATGGCGCTGTCGGGGATCGCCTCGGTCGGCATGATCTTCGGGCGCGACGAGTTCATAGCTCTGCTCGTCAGCCGGCTCGTGCTGGGGGCAGCCAGCGGCGCGGTGCTCGGTGTCGGAGCAGCGTGGTTGCTCGAGTTGTTTGGCCCGGGCAACGAACATCGCGCTGCGCTCACGACGACCTTGGTGTCGTTCGGTGGCTTCGGTGGAGGGGCGCCAGTCTCGGCACTCTTCTACTGGTTGCTTCCGGCGCCGCTGGTGCTCCCGTTCCTGCTGCATGTGGTCGCGGTCGTCGGTGCCCTCGTCGTTGTCTGGCCGGTCCGTGAAACACATCGAGCAAAACCAGGCCATCGCATCAGGCCATCGTTCGGTGTCCCGGTTGCTGCGCGCCGTGCGTTCCTGCTGGTGATCCTTCCGGCAGTGATCTGGATGTTCGCGTTTCCCTCGATGGGGTTCGCGTTGTTCCCGGTGTTGATCAGCGACGCAGTCGAGGGTGGCGAGGTGGCGATTGCCGCTGCCGCCGGAGCCATCACCGCGTGGGGCGGCCTTGGTGCGAAGCCGATCGTCGGGCGCCTCGGTGGTCGGGTGGCGCTCCCCGTCGGAATGGCGTGCGGCACCCTTGGGTACTTGGTCGGCACGATTGCATTTGCAACAGATCTTTGGCCGCTCGTGCTGGTTGCTGCACCGCTGCTCGGTGTGGCGTCGGGGGTGATCACGATGTCGTGCCTGGCGCTCGCCGGAGGAATGGCGACGAGCGAGCAGCGCGGCTCGCTGACCTCGACGGTGTACCTGCTCGGCTATCCCGGAATGACCATGCCGCTTATCGTCACGTCGATTGGCTCGGCGCTCACGATCTCGACCGCGCTGGTGATTGTCACCATCGTGGCAGGGGTCGCCACGGTGTTCGTCTTCTTTGCGGGGATGCGTTCAGGGGCACTGACCGTTGGCAACGCCGCCGACTGATCGATCCGCGATCAGTTCGCGGAGCTCCGTGTCGTCGGTCGCGAAGCCGACGGCCTTTCGGTCTTTGGAGGTCGCGTAGATGATGCCGATCACCTCGCCGCTGGCGTTGACGACGGGCCCGCCCGATTGGCCAACGATCACATCCCCGTCGAATTCGAGACCTGTGCGCTGCACGACCTCGTCCGTGTAGATGTCTTCGATGTTGATCTTCAGCAGCCGCGTGACACCGACAAGCTGGTGCGTGACGCCGTCGGAACGGCGCCAGGTGATCAAGGTCGCGGGTCCAACCCGAGCGGTGCCGATGCCGAGGGGCGGCGCAGTGAGCGTCGGGACGTCGAGCAGTGCCAGGTCGCTGTCTTTGTCGAAGCTGGTGACGGACGCGAGGTGTTCCTCGCCATCAGCATCGACGACAATGAGCATCGATGCGCCGCGGACCGTGTGCGCGGCGGTCGCCACCTGACCGGAACGCTCGACCACGACCCCACTCCCGAGGCTGGCAACCAAGCTGCAGCCTTCTGCGATGACCCCGACGCCACTCGCCGCGAGGGCTGCCGGCTCGGCAACGGCTGACTCGACGGGACCTGACCCTGAGGTGGTGTCAGGCATGTCTGAACCATCGGCGGCGCAGCCTGTCAGCGCGAGCAGCATGGCGAAGAAAGATGCTGCGACCGTTCTGTCTCGCGCTGGTGCACGCGTGCGGAGTGGCCCGGTACTCATCTGGCGTCGAGCAGGCGTCCATCGGTTGCTGCGCTGGTGGCTGCCAATTCGAGTAGGTGCTGCACTCGGGCGCCTTCGGCGAGATCCGGAGCGAGCTCGCTACTGATCGGAACACCGTCGCGCACGGCATCGACCCACTCGCCGATCATCGCCCGATTAATGCGGAACACATCGCGATAGGTGTCATGGACGCGATCTCGGCGCGCCTCGCCCCAAATGTCGTCGGGGATCGGCATCAGCTGCGTTGGTCCGGTGGCTCCGGCTGCAAGGCCGCGTACTTCCTGCACCGTCGACCAGTCATTGAGTGAATAGACGGTGCCGTTGGTGCCGTGGAGATCGAGGTGATGCGTCTGCCCGAAGTCGGTGCCTTCCCAGCAGACAGCACTGACCTGGAGCGTGCCGTATGCGCCGTTCTCGAATCGGACGGTCATTTGCGCTGAGTCTTCGCCACGGGCGTAGTCCGAGCCGTCAGGCCGGAGTTGTCGATCGACGAATGTGGAACTGATGCACCCGATCTCGGTCACGTCGCCGAGTAGCCAACGTGCGACGTGCAACCAGTGAGAACCCAGGTCGCCGAGCACGCCTGACCCTGCGAGTTCGGTGTTGAAGCGCCAGCTGTACTCGCCGTCCCGGGCGAAGCCGGTGAAGTAGCGAATGTTCAGGTGGAACGGCTGGCCCACGAAGCCGTTGTCGATCAGACGTTTCACGTACTGGAAGTTCGGCATGTACCGATAGGTGAATGGGACGAGAGTGGTCGTGCCCGATGTTGCCGCTGCGTCGGCCATTGCCTGTGCCGCAGCGGCGGATGTGGCGAGCGGCTTTTCACACAGGACGTGCAAGCCACGTTTGAGAGCGAGCAGCGTGAGCGGTTCGTGGCTGTCGTTCGAGGTCGCGATGATCACAGCATCGAGCCGTTCGGGGTCGAGAAACTCGTCGCTGTCGACGGTCCACCACGGCACGCTCCACGCGGCAGCGAGCGCCTCGGCCTTGGCCGAGGTTCGGCCGCAAAGCCCGACGATCTCGACGTTGGGATGCGCCGCGAGCGCCGGCAGATACATCGAGTCGGCCCACCAACTGGTGCCGAGCACGCCAACGCGGACAGGGGAGTGTGATGTGGTCATGGTGGTCTCTTCTCGATACGCGTGCGTGTGCTGGGAGTGGGTTGTCAGTCGACCGGTGGAGGGCCACTCGTCGACCGGCAGATGAGTTCGGGTTCGGCGACGTGGTGAGTTGCTTTTGTCCGGTTGCCGTCGAGGCGTTCCAGCAGCAGGTCGATGGCCGCGCGGCCCAGTTCTTCGGTCGGCTGATTGATGGTGGTCAGCGATACGTGGTGCATCGCGGCGAGTGCGGTGTTGTCGTAGCCGACGATCGACACGTCTCCGGGAACATCGAACCCGAGATCTTCGACGACGTCGAGGGCACCGACTGCGCTCAGATCGTTCCCTGCGAAGATCGCAGTGGGACGACGAACGTATTGCATGAGCGTTTGTGCGGCCTGCCGCCCGCCCGCTTCGCTGAAATCGCCGCGGACGACGTGGATATGTTCGCCGAGGCCACGTGCACGCATTGCTGAGCGGTAGCCGGCCCGGCGCTCGATGACACCGGCGCCGCGGCCGCCGTCGATGTGGGCGATGCGTTGGTGGCCGAGGTCTGCGAGGTGATCGACGACGAGCCGGGCGCCGACCTGGTCGTCTGTGTTCGCCGTGTCGAAGACCTCGCTCGATGATGTCCGGCCGACGACGACGACCGGCGCGGTTCGAGACGTGCGTTCGAGCAGATCGTCGCTGAGCATCGAACCGGCGATCACGAGGCCGTCGGCACGGAACTGGAGGAAGGTTTCGACTGACCGCTCCTCGCCGAGTTGGGAATGGCTGCCGTTTCCGATCAGGAGCCGGTAGCCGTTGTCGTCGGCAGCGGCCTGCGCACCGTCAACGATCTCTGCGAAGAACGGGTTGTGGAGGTCGTTGAGCACGATGCCGATGGTCTGGGTTCGTCGAGACGCCAGATTTCGTGCCAAGACATTGGGGCGGTAGCCGAGTTCGTCGGCAGCGGCGAGGACGAGCTGGCGCCTGTAGTCGCTGACATTCGGGGCGTCGCGCATGACCAGTGAGACGAGCGCTGTCGACACACCCGCGAGTTCTGCCACCTGTTGCATCGTCGGCTGTGCCACGTTCCACCTCCCCTTTTTGTTTCTGCGCGTTGGCGTGCGTCTCTGTTCGTGACCGGTCGCCCGACATCGGAGTCGAGCGCGTGTTCCCCTTGACAAGGCGTTGTGCCTCCGGTCATAGTAGGGACACTCTATTATTAGAGCGCTCTAATCCACTTTCGTCAAGTTGCCCGTTCCAAGCATGAGCTTGAACTCGTCTTGGCGAATTCCTCAAAGGGACCACACCAATGTCGATCATGCGGCGCCTCGCAGGTGCACCCATTTCTTGGGGCGTCTGCGAAGTCCCCGGTTGGGGAATCGAACTGTCACCCGATCGGGTGCTCGGCGAGATGCGCCAGCTTGGCCTGTCGGCCACCGAACTTGGTTCCGATGGCTACTTACCGACCGACCCGGCCGAACTGAAAGATCTCTGTCAGCAGTATGACCTGATGATGATCGGCGGCTTCGTTCCTGTGGTCATCCACGAGCGGAGTCAAGAGCAGGCAACAATCGACGCAACACATCGTGCGGCCAAATTACTGTCCGCTGCGGGCGGTACAATCTTCGTCTCCTCACCCGTCACCGACTGGAACTGGGGCCCGCGCCGCGAACTCGATTCGTCTGATTGGCAACATAGTGCCAAGATGTTGGCAGTTATTGACGACATTCTGGGGGAGTACGGCATGACGCAGGCAATGCATCCGCATCTGCGCACCATCGTGGAAACCCGCGAGGACATCCTCAACGTGCTCGAACACTCTGACGTTGGCTGGACCTTCGACATGGGCCACATGCAGATTGGTGGCATGGACCCGATGGAATTCCTCGACGTTGCGTTCGATCGAATCAAGCACGTCCACCTGAAAGACGTCGTGATGGACAAGGCCATGCCGGTCCTGCGTCATGAGCAGTCGATCATGGAGGGTGTGCAGGCCGGGATGTTCTGCAACCTGGGACGCGGCGATGTCCCCATCGGTGCGATCGTCACCGAACTCGAAGCTCGCGGGTACGACCAATGGTACGTACTCGAACAAGACGCTGCCATCACCTCGGATGAACCCGAGGTCGGTGCCGGCCCCATTCTCGATGTTCTCTCGAGCATCGAGTTCCTCGAGTCGGTTGAGGCATTCGCCTCGACCGATGAGGGAATCCACACCTAACAAGGGGAGAACATGAAGACATCAAAGAAGCTGCTGGCACTCCTGCCAGCCATCGCACTCGTCGCCGCATCCTGCGGTAGCTCCGACAACAGCAGTGAGGCAACCAATGCTCCGGCAGATTCGGAAGCACCCGCTGCTACCGAGGCTCCTGAAGAGGTCGATCAGACCCAGGCCGGCGATCTCACGTTCCACATGATCACGCACTCCGACGACGGCCCGTTCTGGTCCGTACTGAAGCGTGGCGCAGACGCAGCCGCCGCCGACCTCGGTGTCACACTCGTCTGGAAGCCAGGCGTCAACGACGCACAGGTCATGGTCCAAGACATCGAAGCTGCGATCGCAGAAGGCTCCGACGGCATCGCCGCATCGCTGCCCGACCCCGACGCACTCGTTGGCCCGCTCCAGGGAGCCGTTGCAGCTGGCGTCCCGGTCATCACGCTCAACTCGGGCTCGAACGACTACCAGGAAATCGGCGCGCTGACGCACGTTGGACAGAGCGAAGTCATCGCCGGCAACGGCGCAGGCAAGCGTTTCAACGACGCTGGCGCGACCAAGATCCTCTGTGGTCAGCAGGAGCAGGGCAACGTTGCCCTGACCGAGCGCTGTGAAGGCCTCGCCGAGACCTTCGACGGCGAAGTCGTCATTGCATTCATGGGTCTCGATGCCGACACGACGGAGCAGCAGAACACGATCAACGCTGCTCTGGCGGCCGACACCGACATCGACGGCTTCATGGGCGTCGGCCCGGTCATCACCCTCTCGGGCCTGCGAGCAGCGCAGGACCTCGGTCGGGACCTGACCATCGGTGGATTCGACCTCACGCCGGAATTGATCGGCGAGATCGAGGCCGGCAACATCGCCTTCACCGTCGACCAGCAGCAGTACCTCCAGGGTTACATGCCCGTCCTGCTTCTGTTCCTCAATGTCACCAACCAGAACACTCTGGGTGGCGGCCTCCCCATCCTCACGGGCCCCGGCTTCGTGACCCCGGACAACGCTGCAGAGATCCTGGCGCTCAGCGAAGTGGGCACCCGCTGATCAATCAGCGATACCTGAAAACCTGAATGAATACTCCGTTGTGGGGTGAGGGCATGCAGCCCTCACCCCACACCGGTGCACCGCTATCTCTGCGATCGACATCACTGCCTTTTGGGGGACCCGTGAGCGAACAAGACACTCCGACCGACGCGCCGAGTGCCGTTGTCACAACATTGACGGTCGACGCATCCGACTCATTGGCCCCGGCGGTCGACGAGCGACTCCTGTACCGCTCGATCTTCCAGCGACTCTTCATCCGTCCCGAGGTCGGCGCGATTATCGGAATCGTCGGAATCTGGACGTTTTTCTGGGCCGTTTCCGAGACCTTCGGCACGGTCGGTCAGACCTTCGGTTGGCTCGACACTGCCTCCACAGTTGGGATCATGGCGGTTGCCGTGTCGATGCTGATGATCGGCGGCGAGTTCGACCTGTCGTCGGGTGCCATGACCGGCGCCATGGGCATGCTGATCATCTACCTGGTCAAGGAGACCGGTGAACTCGGTGGACGCGGCTTCCCGCTCGTCATCGCCATTCCGATCTCATTGTTGGTCGCGCTCGGCATCGGTTACGTGAACGGCTTCGTCGTGGAGCGGACCGGCCAGCCAAGTTTCATCATCACGCTCGGTACCTTCTTCGCACTGATCGGCCTCAAGCTCGGCCTCGCCAAGCGCTTCGTCGGCCAGATCCAAATCGGCCGCACCGACGAAGCGGCCGACTTCGACTTCTTTCGACTGATCTTCGCGGCCGAGTGGGAGCGCAACGGCCACGAACTCGAAATCCGCGACGCCATCTACATCGGGTGCTTCGCCGCCGGCTGCGTCGTCTTGGCGCTCGCATTCAGCGAGCTGTGGTTTAAGCGCCGCGAAGACATGCAGCCGGCTGGCCTGGTCATGTTTTTCGTCGGTGCCGGCCTCGGTGTGGGCGGTCTGCTCGGGCTGCACGCAACCGATGGCACCGCTGCCAACGCAGCCCTCGTGGCGGTGATGGCCATCGGCGGTTTCGTCGGTCTCTTCGGTTGGGCCACCTGGCGGTACGAGCTGTCCGTCGGTCACGGAGCGCTGTCGCTCGATTCCCAGATGCGGCGACGCCTAGGTCTCGGCATGGCTGCGATGGCCCTCAGCTTCATCGTGGCGATCGCTTTCGACTCGTCGTCAACAAACCAGATCTTCTTCCCCTTCACGACCCAGGGTGTGCGCGTTATCCTGTACCTCTTCCTTGCTGGAATCGGCCTCGGCGTGATCGCGATGGCCTCACAAGCAGCGCTGTCGGTGAACGCTGCCACCAAGTTCGTGGTGACGTCAATGCTTGTCCTGGCGATCGCCATCGTCGCTCTCACCGTCTTCGTCGACTCGTCCGACACCAAATTCCGCGGTTCGCTTTTCGGAGTGGTGGTCGCAGCGGCAGTCATGGTCTTCATCTGGGCCGTCCTCACGTTCCGCTTTGAAGAGCGGCGAACCGCATCGGCACGCGCTGACCGTCTCGGGACGCGGCTGTTGGCGCTCGGCGTGTTGCTGCTGGTTGTTGGTCTCGCATTCCGCATGCTCTTCATTACCGCTGAAGAGTTGGTCGCAGGTGTGCCGCCAGCCAAGACCTCTGTGCGACTGCTGTGGTTTATCCTGTTCACGATCGCCATGATGTGGGTGCTGGCCCGCACTCGGTTCGGCAGTTGGACCTTCGCTGTCGGTGGCAATAAGGAGGCGGCCCGCCAAGTAGGTGTCCCGGCCGGCCGGACCAAGACCCAGCTGTTCATGCTGGTGTCGGTCGCCGCTTGGTTCGTTGGGTTGCTCGTCGCGTTCCGTATCAACTCGATCCAGGCCAATAGCGGCGATGGCCAGGAATTCATCTTCATCATCGCCGCGGTCGTCGGGGGAACGCTGCTGACTGGCGGCTACGGCACTGCGTTCGGCGGCGCGATCGGCGCGTGCATCCTGTCGATTCCAGCCATCGGAATCTCCAGTGCTCGCTGGAATACCGACTGGCGGTTCTTGATCGTCGGCGTCATCTTGCTGCTGGCCGTGGTATCGAACAAGTTCCTCCGGAACAAGGCCGAAGGGATCCGCCGATGAACGGCGCCGAAGCCCGGACCTCACCAACGCTCGTATCTGAACTGGAGACCAACCATGTCTGAGACGCCACTCCTTCAACTTGACAACCTCTCGAAGTTCTACGGCAGCATCACTGCACTCACGGGGGTGAGTACCCAGGTTGCCGCCGGTGAGGTCACCTGCGTGCTTGGCGACAACGGCGCAGGCAAGTCGACCCTGATCAAGATTCTCGCCGGGGTGCATCGGCAGTCCGAGGGCGCGATCCGGTTGAACGGCGAGGAAGTGATGTTCGACTCGCCGAGAGACGCTCTCGGCGCTGGCATCGCGACGGTGTATCAGGATCTCGCGATGGTCCCGATGATGTCGGTGTGGCGCAACTTTTTCCTCGGCTCGGAACCCACCACCGGTATCGGTCCGCTTCAGTGGATCGACACGAAGAAGGCGAAGCGCATCGCGAGGGAGGAGATGGGCAAGATGGGCATCGACATCCGCGACACCGAGCAAACCGTCGGAACGCTGTCGGGTGGCGAACGTCAGTCGGTGGCCATTGCCCGCGCCAGTTACTTCGGTGCCAAACTATTGATCCTTGACGAACCGACCTCAGCACTGGGTGTGAGGCAGTCCGGAGTCGTACTGAAGCGAATCGTCGAAGCCCGCGACCAAGGGCTCGCTGTGATCTTCATCACGCACAACCCGCGCCACGCCTACCCGGTGGGTAACCGCTTCCTGATCCTCAACCGAGGTCGTTCCTTGGGCTCGTTCCACAAGTCGGAGATCTCTGTCGACGAACTGACCCAGAAAATGTCGGGTGGCGCCGAACTCGAAGCGCTGGAGCACGAACTCCAGGGTTCCGGTACGACAAGTTGACGCTCGGAGCGCCCTTCAATCTCGACGATCTTGAGGTTCTCACTTTTGGCCGGTCCTCCGTTGATATGTACCCCGAGCAGCACAACGTGCCGCTCGCCGATGTGTCGACCTTCCGCAAGTCGATTGGTGGGAGCCCGACCAACGTCGCGGTTGCTGCGGCCCGGTTAGGCCGCAAGGCTGCGGTCATCAATCGTGTCGGCAACGATGCGTTCGGCGTCTACATCCGCCAGGGCCTGCGTGCGTTCGGTGTCCACGACGCGTACATCTCCACCGACCCTGAACTGCTGACACCGGTGGTGTTCTGCGAATTGATGCCCCCTGAAGAACCCACGATCTACTTCTACCGAGAGCCGCGTGGCCCCGACATGGCCATTTCGGTTGCCGACATGCCGATGGACGCAATTCGTTCCGCGCCGCTGTTCTGGTTGGCAGGTTCACGCTTCGCGGAAGAGCCGTCGCGCTCAGCGGCCATGGCTGCACTTGAGGCACGTGGCCGCACACAGCACACGGTGATCGATCTCGACTACCGACCGATGTTCTGGGACTCGCCGGAGCAGGCTGGCGAATTCATCTCTCCGTCGATCGACCACTGCACGGTCGCGGTTGGCAACAAAGACGAGTGTGAGATCGCTCTTGGTACCCGAATACCTGACGAGGCGGCTGACCGGATGCTCGAACGCGGCGTTGAAATCGCGATTGTTAAACAGGGTGGCGAAGGCGTGATGGTGGCCACGGCCAACTCGCGCACCGTCGTCGAGCCGATTCGGGTGCCAGTGGTGTGCGGTCTCGGAGCCGGCGATGCGTTCGGGGGTTCGCTTGCCCACGGGTTGCTTGCAGGCTGGGATCCTGCCGAGATCGTGTACCGGGCGAATGCTGCAGGCGCGATCGTTGCCGGCCGCCTGATGTGTTCCGACGAGATGCCGACCGCTGACGAGATCGATGACCTCCTCGCGACCGGCAATGTCCCCAGGCGAGTCCAGTCATGACGTTCCTTTCCGATGACGCGTGGTTGGAACTGCTCGATGTGCGGGCCACCGACCCGACGGCGATCAGCGCAGCGCTTGCTGCACGCACGTCGCGTCCGCTGCTCGCCAACGACGGCGCCACGTTCATCATTGCTATCGACCATCCGGCGCGCGGGATGGTCGGCGTGTCGGGCCAGCCCTTCATCATGGCCGACCGTCGTGACCTCCTTGAACGGACGATGACGGCGCTTGCTGACCCAGGCGTCGATGGCGTCATGGCGACTCCTGACATTCTTGACGACCTGGCGCTGCTTGGTGTGCTCGATGACAAGGTCGCGATCGGTTCGATCAACCGCGGGGGGCTGATGGGCTCCGCGTGGGAACTCGACGATCAGTTGACCGGCCACACTGTTGCGTCGATCGTCGAGCAAGGCCTCGACGGCGCCAAGATGCTGCTCCGCATCGACCTGGCTGACGAACGGTCGCGCCCCACGATCGAGGCATGTGCCCGATGGATTACCGAACTGGCCGCAGTCGAGAAAATTGCGATGCTCGAACCGTTGCCATATACGACGTCGCCGGCTGGTGATAAATATCTCGACACCGACGAGGACGCATTGATCAAGTGCGTCGGTATCGCCAGCGCCCTCGGCGCGAGTTCTGCCTACACCTGGCTGAAACTCCCCGCAACCGCGCAGATCGAACGGGTGATGGCGGCCACATCACTGCCTGGATTGATGCTCGGTGGTACACCCGGACCCGACCCGGAATCGGCCTTCGACGAGTGGCGTCGAGCAATGGCTGTTCCTAATGTGCGTGGCCTTGTCGTCGGTCGCTCGCTGCTGTATCCCTCAGACGGTGACGTGGCAGCTGCGGTTGCCACCGCCGCCGACATCGTTCACCCTCACCTGATCTCGGAAGAAGAAGTACAATGACGCGTCAGAAAATCGGAATCGCTGTGATCGGCTTCGGCTGGATGGGGCAGGCGCACACGCGCTCGTACCTCCGGATTCCCACGCTCTTTCAAGAGCGCACGTACGACCCCGAGCTGATCATTATCAGCGACAACCTGCAAGACCGGGTCGATGAGGCTGTCGAGTCGTTCGGGTTTCGTGAGGGCACAACCGACTGGCAAACGGCAATCAATCACCCCGACGTCGATGTGGTGTGTATTTGCGCCCCGAACATGCTCCACGAGCCGATTGCTATCGCAGCGGCCGAGGCCGGCAAGCACGTGTTCTGTGAGAAGCCCGTCGGGGGCACGCCCGAGCAGACCGTCCGAATCGAAGCCGCGAGCCGCAAGGCTGGCGTCATCACCGGGGTCGGCTACAACTACCGCTGGGCACCGCTGGTGCAGTACGCCAAGAACCTGATTGCTGATGGAGCGCTCGGCGAGATCACTAACTACAACGGCCGGTTCTTCACGATGTACGGCTCGGACCCGATGGGTCTCCTGTCGTGGCGCTTCCAGCTCGACGGTGCAGGCCACGGCGTCAGCTCTGACATCTTGAGCCACTCGATCGACCTGGCGCACATGCTTGTCGGTCCGATCAAGAAGGTCGTCGGCACAGGCCACACGTACATTCCCGACCGGCCGCTGCCAAAGGCAGGCGGCACCCACTACGACGCTGGTCAGCCAGGCGACCCGACCGGCCCCGTCGAAAACGAGGACTACTTCGGTGCCCTCGTACAGTTCGAGAGCGGAGCCAGGGGCACGTTCGAAGCAAGCCGCACCATTGTTGGCCCGGAGAGCCAGTGCGCCTTCGAGATCTACGGCACGAAGGGTTCCCTCAAGTGGAATCTCGAGACGATGAACGAGCTCCAGCTCAACCTCGTCGGCGACAAGGCCCGCGGCTACACCACCGTCTACGCAGGCGACCGGTACCCGTACCACGGCCACTTCGTGCCCGGTGATGCCAATTCGATTGGCTACGAGGACCTCAAGGTCATCGAGGACTTCGAGTTCTTGTCGTCGGTCGCTGCTGGTCGCCGACACACCCCGGGCTTCGCTGAAGCCATCGACTACGTCAGCGTCCAAGACGCTCTGCTTCGCTCCTGGAAGAGCGAGAAGTGGGAAGACGTCACCAACATCGCCAAGTAGTTACGTACGGGGTCAGACCCCATACGCAACTCTCTGAGAAAGAGAGACCCTTATGGGGACACAACGATTGACGGTCGCACAGGCGATTGTCAGGCACCTCATTGCCCAGACCACCGAGCTTGGTGACGGCAGCACTACGCAGCTCTTCCCGGGCATTTACGGCATCTTCGGGCACGGCAATGTCACGTGCTTCGGCCATGCGCTCGAAGAACACAAGGACGAACTACCGACGTGGCGCGGGCAGAACGAACAAGGCATGGCCCTCGCAGCAACGGCGTTCAACAAGGCGATGCGCCGTCGGCAGATCATGGCGGCGACGTCGTCGATCGGCCCCGGCGCGACCAACATGGTCACCGCTGCCGGCGTAGCGCACTCGAATCGCATCCCGCTGCTGCTGATCGCGGGCGACTCGTTCGCATCGCGGACGCCCGACCCGGTGCTGCAGCAGGTCGAGCACTATGGGGTGCCGTCGACGACGGTGAACGATGCGTTCCGACCGGTTGCTCGCTACTGGGACCGGATCACCGTGCCCGACCAGATTCTCACGTCGCTGCCCCAAGGCATCGACACGATGCTCGATGCCGCCGATTGCGGCCCAGCGTTTTTCGGTCTGCCGCAAGACGTGCAGGGAATGGCCTTCGACGTACCCGACGAGTTTCTTGCGCCGAAGCATCACGCAATCGTCAGGGCCCGACCCGATCGTGGCCAACTCGCTGCAGCAGCCGAAGTATTGCGATCAGCGAAGCAGCCGCTGATCCTCGCCGGCGGTGGCGTGCATTACTCGTTTGCCGAAGCCGAATTGCTGGCATTCGCCGAACGCCACAACATCCCCGTCGTGGAGACGGTCGCAGGAAAAGCGAGCCTCGTCGCAACCCACGAACTCAACGCCGGCCCGATCGGCGTCACCGGGTGCGAATCGGCCAACAACCTCGCAGCTGATGCAGACGTCATCCTCGCGGTTGGCAGCCGAATGGAAGACTTCACCACCGGGTCGTGGACGCTGTTCCAGCACCCCGATGTGACGCTCATCGGGCTCAACGCGGCCCGATTCGATGCGCGTAAGCGCCGCTCAATGCCGCTCGTCGCAGATGCTCGCGAGGGCCTTGTGGAACTTGGCCAAGCCCTGGGCGATTGGCGAGCCGACGACAGCTGGAGCGAACGTGCATCGGTCGAACGTGCCAGCTACCACGCCTACGTCGACAAAATCGCTGCCCCCAAGGATGTGGGAGTCGCTGACGGCGAGCCCGTTACGTATGCACAGGTCGTGGGCGCTGTCGACCGCAACAAGGTGCCGGGCGACTACGTGCTGGCCGCAGCCGGCGGGTTTCCTGGCGAAGTCAACAACGGTTGGCGTGCCGACGAGATCAACAGCTTCGACTGTGAGTACGGCTTCAGCTGCATGGGCTACGAGATTGCCGGTGGATGGGGCGCCAAGATGGCGATGCCTGATCGTCAAGTCATCGTGTTCGTCGGCGACGGCTCGACGATGATGATGAACTCCGACCTCTACAGCTCGGTGATCAGCGGCCACAAGATGATCGTCATCATCTGTGACAACGGCGGGTACGCAGTGATCAACCGACTGCAGGTCAACCAGGGCGGTGTCCCGTTCAACAACCTGCTCGACGACTGCAAGGGGCCAAACACCGAGGTCCGCGTCGATTTCGAGATGTTGGCCAAGGCGCAGGGCTGCAACAGTGAGACCGTGCATACCGTCACCGAACTCGAAGCCGCAATGACCAGGGCCCGCGCATCGGATCGCACGTACGTGATTGCGTTACAGACCAGCCGCTACGAGTGGACCGAGGGAGGCACGTACTGGGAAGTCGGCGTTCCCGAGACGTCGTACCGGACTGAAGTCGTCGATGCGCACAACGAGGTTCTCGGCGGGAAAGCTGCGCAGCGCAGGGCCTGATTGTGGTCTCGCAGGCTGCACCGGCAACACTCAAACCATGACTGGCACGCTCGATCGCACAGCGCGCGACTATTCGGTCGTCGGCCCGGAGGCACAGCGCGCGGCCGAGGTGGGGCTCGTCGGTGCCGAGTGGTTTCGCCCGTACGTCGACCCTGATCGGATGCGCGAGCTCACCGAGCGGACCAACCGCCGGGCGATTGGCGATGCCGTGTTGTGGCTCGCCTTGCTGGGTATTGTCGGTGTTGCTGCAGCGGTGGCGTTCCCCAGTTTCTGGTCGATCCCGCTGTTCGTTGTCTACGGCGGATTGTACGGCGCAGCCGACGCCCGGTGGCATGAGTTCGGGCACGGGACAGCGTGTTCGAACGAGCGGGTCAATGACGCGATGTACCAGTGCGCATCGTTGATGCTGTGGCGCGGACCGACGCTCTGGCGCTGGTCCCATTTCCGCCACCACAGCGACACAATTATTGTTGGCCGTGACCCGGAGATTCAGCTGGCGCGACCACCTTCGCTGTTTCGCCTTGCGCAGAACTACAGCGGCCTCCGCCAGCCGGCCATGTTCTGGCGGGTTATCCAGCACGCCTTCGGGAAGATCGATCCGGTGGCCGTCGACTTCGTTCCAGCGAGCGAACGCGGCAAGGTCGTGTGGGAAGCACGGCTGAGTGTGGCCGTCCACTCGGCTGTCGTCGGGCTGGCGATTGCGACCCAGAGTTGGCTGCCGATCTTGCTGATCGGCGCGCCCACGATTTACGGGGCGTGGCTCGTTCTCTTCTTCGGAACGACACAGCACCTGGGCTTGCAAGAAGACGTGCTCGATCATCGGGCGAACAGTCGAACGGTGTACATGAATCCGGTGTTCCGATTTCTGTATCTCAACATGAACTACCACGTCGAGCACCACATCTTCCCGGCGGTGCCGTACTACCGATTGTCTGCATTACACGCTGAGATCAAGCACGCGCTCCCCGAGCCGAGCCCAAACTGTCTGCACGCCTACCGCGAGATCATCGGGGAACTGAAGCGGCAGCGCGACGATCCCAGCCATGAACTCGAGACCCGGTTCATCCCCGACGTGCCGACTGCGCCGGCAGAGGTCGGTTCGATTGGCTCGGTACGTCCTGATGGGTCGTTCGACCTCGGCCCATTCGCACAAATTGCAGTCGGCTCGGTCACTCGTGTCGACGTACGTGACCGGACGTTCGCCGTGGCGCGCATCGACGATGGCACGGTGTGCGTCGTCGACGGCATCTGTACCCATGGCCAAGTCCACCTCGCTGGTGGATTGGTCGTCGACGGGGCCGACGGCCCACAGATCGAATGCCCGAAGCACAACGGCCGATTCGACCTGTCGACCGGTGCACCGTGTCGCAAGCCGGTCAAGGAACCCATCGCCGTACACGCGGCCGATACTGCAAACGGCCGCATCATTATCCAACCGCACGAAAAATGATTGGTGAAGTCCGCGAGGCGGACTTCGGTGACGATTGTTGACAAGACCGACTGACGAAGAGAGACATGACATGACGACAAGATTTGCGGTGCTCGGTTGCGGGCGGATCGGCAAGATGCACGCGGAGATGCTGGCTCGTCAGGTGCCTGGCGCATCGGTGAGTGTCGTGTTCGATGTGATTGATGCATCGGCGCAGGCGGTTGGGGCAGACATCGGCGCTCGCGTGGCGCTGTCGCTCCTTGACGCAGTCACCGCTGCCGACGTCGATGCCGTGGCGATTTGCACGAGCACCGACACGCACGTGGACGCAATGGTCGCTGCGGCCGAGGCTGGTAAGGCCATCTTCTGCGAGAAGCCGATCTCGCTCGACGTCGCCGAAGTCGACCGGGGCCTGGCCGCTGTCGCAGTTGCAGGCGTGCCACTGCAAATCGGTTTCAACCGGCGCTACGACCCGAGCCACAAGGCAGTGGCCGATGCTGTCAAGCAGGGCGCGATCGGCGATGTGCACCTCGTCAACATCATCAGCCGTGACCCGGGCCCGCCACCGATCGAGTACATCAAGGTCTCTGGCGGCATCTTCAACGACATGACGATTCACGACTTCGACATGGCCCGCTACGTCACCGGAAGTGACGTGGTCGAGGTCTATGCCAAGGGTGCCGTCAGGGTCGACCCAGCGATCGGCGAAGCTGGCGATGTCGACACTGCCGTCCTCTTGCTGACCCACGCCAACGGCGCGATGACGACGATCGACAACAGCCGCCGCGCGGCGTACGGCTACGACCAGCGGGTCGAAGCATTCGGCAGCAACGGTATGGCTGCGTCGAAGAACCACCACGACTTCAATGCGGTCGTTGCCACCGATCAGGGGTTCCGTCAGCCGCCGCTGCAGAACTTCTTCCTTGAGCGGTACTCACGCAGCTACCTCGACCAATGGGCCGCCTTCACCGCCTACGTGGTCGCCGGCGCCGGTGCGGAGAGCCCGGCGTCGGGCGCCGATGGCCGAGCACCGCTGGTCATCGGTAAGGCAGCCCTGCGTTCGATGCAAGAGAATCGACCCGTTGCGATTCGCGAGATTGACGCACAGGAGAACCAGTCATGACCGAACCCGTTTCCGAACAGCGGTCCCACTCGGGGCAGCCGCTCCGCCATGCCCGTCCGGTTGGTCCAATGCGTGAGACCGACATGAGTCATCACCGGTCGCGCAACCCCGACGGCCCGGTGCGGATCGATATCACGCCGGAGAACTCGGGTTGGGACTTTCTCAGCTTCGCTGTCGTCGAGCTTGATGCAGGAGACGTTCACACCGATCAGCGTGCTGGACAGGAGACGGCGATCGTTCCGCTGCGCGGTGCTGGGACCGTTCGAGCCGGCGGCCAGACGTTTGAGATCAGTCGGACCTCGGTGTTCGAAGAGATGCCGCACATCGTCTATGTCACCCCCGACGACGCGATCGAAGTCGTCGCCGCCGTTGGTGGGCTTGAGTTCTCGATCGGATCGGCCGAAGCAGTCGGCAAGTATCCGACACGGCTGATCGAGCCGAGCGAGATGAAGCAGGAGTTGCGTGGTGGAGGCGCCGCGTACCGCCACGTCAACCACGTGCTCGCCCCGCCGATCCAGGCCGAACGGCTCATCCTGTACGAGGTGTATGTCCCTCGTGGGACTTGGTCTGGTTGGGCGCCGCACCGCCACGACGGCCGCGACGGCTCGCCATATCTCGAAGAGGTGTACTACTTCTGCACCCAGCCGGACAACGGCTTTGTGTTGCAGCGAAACTGGACTGACGACGAGAACTTCGACGAACTGTTCACTGCCCGTAACGGTGAGGCCGTGCTCGTGACGAAGGGCTACCACTCGTCGGTTGCATGCCCGAGTTCGCACATGATGTTTCTCAACTACCTTGCCGGGGAGCTGTACGACAACGAGCGCACGACACCGCCGTGCTTCGACGAAGCGCACACGTGGATCCAGGACGACTGGGACCATGAGGCCTGGGAGTTGCCCGTCGTTCGACCCCCTGACTCTGCCGGCTCAGCAGCAGGGGGCTGACCGTGGCGTTGTGTGACCTGTCGAATGCTGATGGGAAGTTCTCGATTCTGGCGATCGACCATCGCGACTCACTCCGTCAGTTTCTCCGACCGGATGATCCTGACTCGTTGACCGCCGAAGAGATCACTGCGCTGAAGGTCGAACTGGTCCGCACGATTGCCGACCTCGCTACGGGCGTAATGCTCGAACCCGAGTACTCGATCCCACAGGTCCTCGACGCGGGGGCGCTGCCCGACGGCGTCGGCTTCCTGGCAGCACTCGAGGCGCAGGGTTACCTTGATAATCCGGGTGTTGGGGTGACGACAATCCTCGATGGCTGGTCTGTCGAGCAGGCCGCAGCGTCGGGTGCAGCGTCGGCAAAGCTTCTGCAGTCGTACCATCCGGATCGACCGCTCGCCCGAGAGCAGGAAGCAGTGGCTGCATGCATCCTCGCTGCTTGTCGACGAGTCGGGTTGCCGCTGGCAATGGAACCGCTGTTCTACGACCTGGACTCGCCAGAGGATCGGCCCCGCGTCGTTGTCGAGACGGCACGTCGATTCGCCGCGCTCGGCCCCGATCTCCTCAAACTGCCCTATCCGGGGTCTCCTGAGGCGTGTGCTGAGGTCACCGAGATCGCCGGCGAGATCCCGTGGGCAATGCTGTCGGGGGGAGGGACCTTCGACGACTTCGCTGATCAGTTCACGGTGGCATCGGACGCCGGTTGCGCTGGCTTTATGGTGGGCCGAGCGCTCTGGGGTGACGCGGTCAAGGCCCCGGCTGACGAGCGGTCAACGATCATTTCCGACGTGGTCCGCCCACGTTTCAAACGGTTGGTCGCGATCAACGAACGCTGAATCTCAGGGTGCCACGGTGGTCGAACGCACGGGGCCAGTAGCAGGAGTCGTTGCGTACGGATTGGATCGAACGTTATGACCGCCGCGCGGCGAGCACGGCGGCGAAGTCAGCGGCCGACGTGCCAGCATCGAGTGCACTGCGAACTCGGTCGGCATCAGACGGCGGGGTGAGGCCTCCGATCGGCTTGTCGACATCGAGATTGCAGGGGAACGGGTAGCCCTCGGCGGCGGCGGCAATAGCGCAGTCGACGAGGGCTCGATCGGCGCCGCCTTCGACACGATCGAGGAAGACGGGGTACAGCACATCGAGCATGGCTCCACGATCGATGGCTTCGAGCGTGCGGCCCATTGCGGTGCCGATTTGCAACAGGTTGGCGATGCGATAGACGTCGGACGTGACATTCGTACCTGCACCGTGAAAGAGCGCCGGGTTGAAGAACACCGCGTCGCCGAGTTGCAGCGAGAGCTGCACGTGGTGCTCGGCGAAATACGCCTTGAAATCGTCACGGCGCCAGGCGAGGTAGCCTGCCTCATACTTCTGCGAGTGCGGCAGGTACATCGTCGGCCCAGTTTCGAGCGGCATGTCGCAGTGCGCCACCGCACCCTGCAGCGTCATCACGGGGGAGAGGCGGTGGACGTGCGCGGGGAAGCTAGCGGCTTCCTCGTTGGTCATGAAGCCGAGGTGGTAGTCGCGGTGCGGTTCCTGCGCCGCGCCACCTGGATTGACCACGTTGACCTGGGACGTGACCTGATAAGCGGGCCCTAACCAGGCGGTGCTGATCAGGTCGACGAGATCGTTGCTGTAGTAGTCGACGAAGACCTGCGGGTTGTGGAGTGCCAACTTCTCGAGAGCATTCCAGATCCGGTCGTTCGCTCCCGGCTTGGCGAAGTGGTCGCCGCCGCCGATGGCGTTTGCCTTCTCGTTCGCGATCAGTTCGAAAAACGCCGCCGATGCAGCATCGACAGCGGGTTGTTCGAATGCGCCGCGAAACACCACGATGCCAGGCCCGTCGAGAAGGGCGTCGGCCAATTCACTCATGACGGCACGTCGGCCGCCCGGTGACACTGTTGCCTCGCGCAGCGAAGAGCTGTCGTAGACGACGGTGCCACGCTCGATTGCTGCCGCGTGCGGGTAGTCGGTCAGGTCGGCAGATTGCTCGACGAGCGCAATGAACTCAGCGATTTCGCACGTATCGGCAGCCAACCAACTCATACGTCAATGCTACGCCTTGACTCCGATCGAGGCGTGCTCCAAGAGGCCGTCGCCGCAATGTGTAACGCGAGGGTGGGTTGGGCGACTTCTACTGCGACGAACCAATGAGTGGCCGACCGACTCGGTGATTCAATCTCGACGTAGTGCTGCGACGAGACCGTCGACGTCGAGGCCGAACTTGGTGTGCAGGTTTGCCGACTGGGGGTCGTGCGGGATGAACTTGGTCGGGATGCCGAGCACCTCGATGACCGTCGACGGATCGACGGATGTGATCTCATCGGCGATCGACATGCCGATGCCGCCGGCGCGAATGCCGTCTTCGATCGTGACCACTCGTGAGTGGCGGGCTGCATCGGCGATCATCGCTGGGTCGAGCGGGGCGCAGCAGCGTGCATCCCAGACAGTGACCGGCGTGCCGGATTCGGCGAGCTGTGCCGCAGCCTGCTCGGCGGTTTCGAGCATCTTGCCCACAGCGATGACACACACGTTTGCGCCGTCCGGTGCAACGACCGATCGAGCGAGCAAGCCGGAGCCCACCTCGTGCTCGGTCACCTGGCGTGCGGCGCCTCGCCCATAGCGAATGACGACAGGACCCTCATCGGAGAGGCTGACGGCGTCGTGCAGCATCTGTGCGAGTTCCTGGGCACTCGACGGGGCCAAGACGCGCATGCCCGGAACCTTCGAAAGGAGCGCCATGTCGTACACGCCGTGATGGCTGGCGCCGTCAGGGCCGGTGATACCGGCCCGGTCGAGGCAGAACACGACGGGGAGGCGGTGCAGGGCAACGTCGTAAACGACCTGGTCCCAGGCTCGGTTGAGGAATGTTGAGTAGATGGCGATGATGGGTCGCAGCCCGCCCATTGCCATGCCTGCTGCACCGGTGACTGCGTGCTGCTCGGCAATGCCGACGTCGAAAAACCGATCGGGGAACCGCTCTTGGAACGGGATCAAACCGGTCGGACCTGGCATCGCAGCGGTGATCGCGACGATGCGATCGTCGGATTCGGCTTCTTTGATGATCGCTTCGGCGAATGCTTGGGTGTAGCCCGTGGAGACAGCCTTCGGTGGGCCGACGACCGGGTCGAAGATTGGGGCATCGTGGAGATGCTTCTCGTTGTCGTCTTCGGCCGGTGAGTAGCCGCGACCCTTCTGCGTCAGCATGTGGACCAGAATCGGACCGTGCTCGCTCAGCTCGATTGCGTTGTTGAGAGCATGCTCCATCGCTTCGACGTTGTGGCCGTCAAACGGACCGACGTAGCGCACGCCTAGGGCTTCGAAGAAAGATGGCGGTTGCAGGAATTCTCGTACGCCAGCCTTGAACGCTTCCATGGCCGATCCGGCCTGGTTGCCGACGAATGGCAAGTTCTGCAGGTAGTGCTCGATGCGTCGCTGGCGGCGAACGTACACCGGGTTGAGACGAATGTCGGTCAGGGCGTTGCTGAGCTTGCCAGTGACCCGGTCGGTGAACGTGGGCTGGCTCGGATGCGCTGATTGCTCGTCGTGGCTCTGGATGCTCGCGGAGAGGTTGGACACGGTCGGCGCATACGAACGCCCGTTGTCGTTCAAGATGATGATGACGCGCTTGCTGCCGTGGCCGATGTTGTTCAGGGCCTCGTACGCCATGCCGCCGGTCATGGAGCCGTCGCCGATGACGGCGACGATGTGGCGATGCGGGTCCGTGCCGGCGTCGCGGGCGACGGCCATGCCGTACGCGTAAGAAAGAATCGTCGACGCGTGGCTGTTTTCGACGTAGTCGTGCTCGGACTCTTCGCGGCTCGGATAGCCGGAGAGCCCGCCGACCTGGCGGAGCTGTTCGAACTGTGCCTGGCGACCCGTGACGATCTTGTGGACGTAGGCCTGATGGCCAGTGTCCCAGAGAATGGCATCGGTTGGCGATTGGAAAACGCGGTGGAGCGCCAGTGTGAGCTCGACGACACCGAGGTTGGAGCCGAGATGGCCGCCTGTTTCGGAGACGGCGCCGACGATGAAGTCGCGAATCTCGTCGGCGAGGTCGTTGATTTCTCCGTATGACAGCTCCCGTAGATCAGCGGGTGTCCGGATTCGATCCAATGCCATCGGATGCAGGGTAACTCGCCGTCTCGAAACGTGGTGCTATGTGCTCGAGCTCGGCCGCATTACGCCATGCTTTCCGGCACACCCTACAGTTCTGACATGTCCAGCGATTCTCCATTCGATCTCACCGGCCGCGTTGCTCTGATCACCGGAGGGAACAGCGGCATCGGCCTCGGCATGGCTGAGGGGCTCGCGGCGCACGGAGCCGACGTGGCGATCTGGGGGACTCACTCGGAGAAGAACGAACGAGCTCTCGACATTTTGAGTGACTATGACGTCGAACTGTTGTCGATCATCTGCGATGTCAGCGACGAGGCCGCGGTGATCGAGTCGATGCAGGAGACTGTCGATGCGCTCGGGCGGATCGACGCGGTGTTTGTCAACGCCGGGATCAGCGGTAGGTCGCCGAGCTTCCTCGAGATGACCAGTGAAGACTGGCGGCGTGTGATGTCGGTCAACCTCGACGGCGCGTTTTACACGGCGCGTGAAGCGGCCAAACACATGGTTGGTCGGTTTGAGGAGGGTGACCGTTCAGGCGGGTCGATCGTGTTCACATCGTCGGGCTCATCGGAGTTCGGCTCGGCATCCGGGCAGCACTACGGGGCCACTAAGGCCGGTGTCAACGCGATGATGCGGGGCATCGCTGTTGCGCACGCTCGCCACAATATTCGTTGCAACTCGATCCTGCCGGGTTGGATCGAGAGCGACATGACTGCCAACGCGTTCGGCTGGGACAAGTTCGTCGACAAGGTTATGCCGCGTATTCCATCCCGGCGGTGGGGTACGAAGGAGGACTTCGCTGGGATCGCTACGTACCTCGCCAGCTCGGCCAGCTCGTACCACACGGGCGACATCATTCGAATCGATGGCGGTTTCCATTCGTTTTAAGCGGGCAAGGTATTGAGGGCAACGCGCTCAGCCGATGGGTCGGCGATACACGCTCACGTGCTGCACGCTCTCGGAGTCGAACGAGGTGCCGGCCATGTCGGCATGGCGGGCGTCGAGGACCAGACCCGCGGTGGCCGCCATCGCATCGAGTTGTTCGGGGGTGGCCCAGCGAACCGACCACGGTCGAAGTCGTACGCCGCCGGTCTCGGTGATCTCGATGAACTGTCCTTCGGCCCGCTGGCTCGACGGGGTCGTCTGCGACACCGACAACACCACACGGTCGACAGTCATCGAACGCACGGAGACGGCGCTGCCTTCTGGCGCATCGGCTTCGGGGACGAACGCCTCGACGACGAAGACACCTTGGGGGGCGAGTCGAGCTGCAACGGCAGAGAAGCAGGCCTGTTGCGCTCCGTTGTCGAGCAGGTTGAAGATGGTGTTGTAGGCGATCAGCGCGGCAGCGAAGGGCCCATCGGGAAGGTTGTCGACCATGTCACCGTGGACGACCTCGATCGAACCGTCGGTGTCGAGGGCGTGCAACTGATCGAGCATTTCCCGACTCGAATCGATGGCGGTGACTTTCAGGCCAGCTCGGGCCAGCGGGACAGCGAGCCGACCCGTCCCCGCGCCTAACTCGAGCACGGTGCCAACAGTGCCGACGAGGTCGACCATCCGACTGACGGTGGCCTCGACGTCGGTGACGTCGCCATACCAGTCGTCATACACGTCGGCGAATCCCGTGCCGTAGGAAGTGGAGTCGTAGCCGCGCATAGGCGCAGTGTCGCGCACCGCGCCCCGATTTGGCTCGGAATGTGACTTCTTCCGATGTTCGACCTTCCCCAACGACGAAGTCCCCAGCTGGTCAGTGTCCGATTCCCCTCGGGTGAGAAGTGGACAGCACTGTCCGATTTTGACCCGAGGTAGACCGGACGGCGGCAGTATTGCCGGTTCTTCCGTGCCGATAGCGTGGCCACGTGAATTCGTCTGGGCCTGTCGATACGGCCATCACCTACCTCGACCACGCAGCGTCGGCGCCCATGCGGCCCGAGGCGGTCGAGGCGATGTTGCCGTACTTGCGCGACCAATACGCCAACCCGTCGGGCTCACATCGGTTCGCTCGTCAAGCTCGCCAGGCCGTCGACGAGTCACGTGACCGTGTCGCAGCCGTCCTCGGCTGTCGTCCGAACGACGTCGTGTTCACCGGTAGCGGAACGGAGAGCGACAACATGGCAATCACCGGCGCCGTCACGCGATCCGGTGGCGTCGCGGTGTGTCCCGCCACAGAGCATCACGCGGTGCTCCAAGTGGTAGAGCACCACGGCGGAGTCGTCGTCGGTGTCGATCACGCCGGTCGTGTTGATCTCGAGCATCTCGCAGCAGCGCTTGACGAGATCGTCGCTGCCGATCGTTCCGTCGCGATCGTCAGTGTGATGGCAGTGAACAACGAAGTCGGTTCGATCAACGATCTCGAAGCGGTCCGCCGCGTTGTCCGCCGGCATGCGCCGGGTGCGCTACTTCACACCGATGCGGTGCAAGCGGCGAGCTGGCTCGACTTGCGAGAGGTGACGCCCCATGTCGACCTGCTTGCGCTGAGCGCGCACAAGTTCGGTGGTCCGAAGGGTGTCGGTGTACTCATCGAGAACGGCGGCCCGAAGATCGATCCCTTGATCATTGGTGGTGGCCAGGAACGTGAGCGGCGCAGTGGCACTCACAACACGGCAGGCATCGTGGCTGCATCTATCGCGCTGGAACTGACCGATGATGAGCGGGCAACCGAAGTCGTGCGCATTGCTGCACTGCGCGATCGGCTTGTCGACGACCTGTGCACCCGCCTCGACGGCGTGACCGAGACACTCGATCGCAGCGAGAAGGTTGCCGGCTCTGGCCACGTGTGTATCGAAGGGATCGAGAGCGAAGCGCTGCTCTTCCTGCTCGATGAGGAGGCGGTGTGTGCCTCGGCAGCATCGGCATGCGCCAGCGGCGCGATGGAGCCATCACACGTACTCGCTGCGATGGGTGTCCCAGCCGAGCGATCCCTCGGAGCGCTCCGATTGACGCTCGGTCACACAACGACCAACGCAGACATCGACCGCGGCGTGCACGTCATTATCGAGGCAGTCCAGCGGCTGCGCTTCCACACAGATCGAGGTATCGCATGAAGGTGATGTGCGCGATGAGCGGCGGAGTCGATTCGTCCGTTGCAGCGCTACTGCTGCGCGACGCAGGCCACGAGGTGGTCGGCGTCACGATGAAGTTGTGGGGTGGAGACAGTGACACCGGCTGCTGTTCCGTCTCAGATGTTGATGACGCTCGTCGAGTTGCACAGCAACTCGGTATCGACCACCTCGTCTTCAACTTTGGCAACGACTTCGACAAGCATGTCGTCGACCCGTACGTCGCAGCTCACGCGAACGGCACGACGCCGAACCCGTGCATCGAGTGCAATCGATTAGTGAAGTTTGCGCGCCTCGCCGAGCGTGCCGACCTCCTCGGCTTCGATGTAGTCGCCACTGGCCACCATGCGAACATTGGTCGGACGGACAGCGGCTCGTACACGCTGTTGCGCGGCGACGATCCCGACAAAGATCAGAGCTATGTCGTACACATGCTCGATCAGAAGCAATTGGCGCGCACCGTGTTCCCGGTCGGGGGCATGCAGAAGTCGAAGGTCCGTGAGCTCGCGGCGTCCATCGACCTCCGAACCGCCGACAAGCCGGACAGCCAGGACGTCTGCTTCATCACCTCGACCGGCGGGCGAACCTCGTTCCTCGGCGACCGGATCCCGTTCAACCGTGCCGACGTCGTTGACACCTCCGGCGCGAAGCTTGGCGAAGTTGAGTCGGTCGAGATGGTCACAATCGGTCAGCGCAAGGGCCTCGGCCTTCCCGGGGGCGGCCCCAAGCGCTACGTGCTCGACGTTGACACCAAGGCACAGACTGTCACGGTCGGGGCTGACAGCGACCTACTGCGCGACGACCTCACTGTTCGTCGGATGGCATGGGTCGACGGCCCGACGTCTGGCGAGGTGCTCGTGCAGGCAAGCGCTCACGGGACTCCGAAGGCAGCAACGATCAACGTGTTCAGCGACGGGGTTGACGACCACGTCGACGTCGTGTGGGCAGAGCAACAGCGCCGGATCGCTCCCGGACAGAGCGTTGTGTTCTACGACCTGTCCGACACCAGGGTGCTTGGCGGCGGCATCGCCGACTGAATCTGCCCTGGCGTGATTTAGAGGAGGCGAATGCCGCGGGCTGCAGCAGTTGCCAGTGCTTCGCCCGGCCGGCTCGGGCTGATCAGGAAGCCCGTCATGTGGATGGCTTTGCCGCCCGGATCTTGCGGCGTAAATGCGAAGACTGTCGTGACGGTTTCGAGCGCCTGTACTTCGATTGCATAGCCACTGGCCGGGCCGGTGAGGTCGGCCGCTTCGGTGTCGACTGGGGCGAGGCGCATGCCGCCGAGCTGATCGGAACGAACCATGAGTGTGTCGGCGAGGACGACGGGATCGTGGACCACCAGGCCCGCTGGAACGAGGACGAGCCAGCGACGCGAGAACCGATGCCAGCGGGGAATGAGCAGGCCAAGGCCAGCCACACCGATCACGCTGAGTACGCCGCCGACCACGTACGACTTGGCGGCGAGGAGGAGTGGGCCAAACACAATGCTTGGTGCCCAGAGAGCCCACGTGACGATGGCTGCGGTGCCGGCAGCTACCGGGAATCGCAAGGGGAGCCGTTCTTCGTCGCCGTACGACGAGGCCTGGACGAACTGGCGACCGACGTCGGCAGAGAAAATGGCGAACAGGGCGATGCTCGCCGGAATTGCCAGAGCCGCAACCTCGATTGCCTCAGCGCCGCCGAGGACTGCACCGATCGTGACGGGAAGTGCGAGGGGAGCGAGCACGCGAGCGATTGTCAACGAACGTACCGAGGGGATCGCTAATGCGAACATCACGGCGCCCCACGGCGCCCAGCCGCCGACGCCGGTGGTCCAGCGCACGGCGTCACTCCGACCGTCGACAGCTCCCTGCAGGGCTGCTCCGCCGAACACCGCGACGACGATCCAGGTGACGCGCGCCACCCAAGCTGCACTCCGCCTGATCAGCGTGGTCGTGTCGACTGAAGCCATGTACACATGTTGCCGGGAACCGACGGTTCTCACGACGGTTACCGAGAGATCATTTTCGAAATTCAGTCGGATTCGGTTGCAGGGCCTTCTGCATGGAACGATGAACAGGTGATCGCAAGGGACAGTCGTTTTGCCAATGGGGCAGCGACAAGCGTGGGCGCACTGCCGCACCGTGACGCAGCAGCTGCCGCTGCGTTTGCGATGGGCGAATTCGAGATTGCTACCGTCCCGTCGCTGCCGAACGTGGCGGCGTTCACCGCTGACGCGCTGGCGACCGAGCGCCTCGACGATTCGGCCTTCGCCGGACTACACGCCTTCCTCAATCTGGCCCGCAATGTGTCGTTCGACGGCCTGCCGGTCACTTGGCATCTTCCAGGCCCGCTCACGATCGGCGCATCGCTCTGCGAAGCGGGCGTTGCGCCCGTCGAGGCGTTTGCGCTCGCGGTCGAGGTTGCTCGGGGCAAGTTGCTCGACGTGTCTGGCGAAATCTCCGGCGCCCTGCCCTCATCACCGCAACTCGTCATGCTCGACGAGCCGGCGCTTGCCGACCTGATGTCGCCCGATTTTCCCATCCCGCCTGATCATGCGATCGACGTAATCTCCAGTGCGATGGCCTGTATCGCAGGGGCAGCAGTCGTCGGCATCCATTGCGAAGAACTCTGTGACTTGGCCACGATGCTCGCTGCCGGCCCGGGGGTCATCTCCGTGCCGGTCGACGAAAAGCTGGTCGACTGGACTGGATACATCAACCGGTTCCTCGACGACGGCGGCGTCATTGCCTGGGGTGTTGTTCCCACGGGCGGGCCGATCGCTTCGACGTCCGAGCGGTATTGGCGTCAGCTCAGTGAGCTCTGGTGCGAACTTGTGGCTCGCGGGTGCGACCCAGTGGCGCTGCGGCGCCAGAGCATGGTCACGCCGGGCGGCAGTCTTGACGCTCACGCGGTCTCGGTTGCCCGTCGGCTCGCCCGGATGACGGCCGAAATTTCCAAGCGGGTCAAAGACCAGGCCAACGCGACGCGCTTTGCGCTCGGCGCCTGACTCGATTGAGGTGCTCGGGATCGCGTTCTAATACGCTGCGATCTGATGAGTTCCGGTGCGACCTCCCCGCAACGCCGTGTCGTCGAACTGCGCGCAGAGATCGCCCATCACAATGAGCGCTATCACACGCTTGACGACCCCGAGATCGACGATGCCGCTTTTGACGTACTGGCACGAGAACTCCGAGCACTTGAGGCCGAGCACCCCGACCTGATCGTTTCAGATTCGCCATCGGCTCAAGTTGGCGGATTGATGAGCACAGCGTTTTCCCCTGTCGAGCATCGGGTTCCGATGACCAGCCTCGATAACGCTATGGACCGTGACGAACTACGTGCCTGGGCCGACCGTGTCGTCAAGGGTCTCGATGGTCAGATCCCGATCTTCGTCTGCGAGCTGAAGTTTGATGGACTGGCGATGAGTATTCGCTACGAGAACGGCCAGTTCGTTCAGGCTGCCACGCGCGGCGATGGCCGTGTCGGCGAGGACGTCACCGACAACGTCAAGACGATCGCTGACGTACCCCATGTGCTGACTGCACCGGATGACGGCACGTTGCTTTCCGCCGTCCCGCCGGTGGTTGAAGTGCGTGGCGAGGTGTATATGCGAACCTCGGCCTTCGATCGGTTGAACGTCCGCGCCGTTGCGGCAGGGGAGAAGCCGTTCGTCAACCCTCGGAACTCGGCAGCTGGCAGCCTTCGCCAAAAGGACGCGACCAAGACCGCCGAACGCGAGCTGTCGTTCTGGGCGTACCAGCTCGGCGAGGTCATTGACGGTCCCGAGTTCACGAGCCACGTCGACACGCTCAACTGGGTCGGCGAACTCGGATTCCCGATCAACGAACACGTCAAACGATTCGACACCATCGACGAGGTCGCGACGCACTGCAAGCAATGGCAGGACGAGCGCCACGCGCTCGACTATGAGATCGACGGCGTTGTGATCAAGGTTGACGATCCGCAGCAGCGTGACATTCTCGGATTTACAGCGAGGGCGCCCCGCTGGGCTATCGCGTACAAGTTCCCGCCGGAGGAACGCACCACTACGCTGCTCGACATTCAGGTGTCTGTCGGACGAACCGGACGCGCCACTCCTTTTGCAGTGCTCGACCCGGTGTTCGTGGGAGGCTCGACGATCGGAATGGCAACACTGCACAATCGCGAGCAGGTTGCGGTCAAAGACGTGCGACCCGGTGATCTGGTGATCGTCCGTAAAGCTGGCGACGTCATCCCCGAGGTGGTTGGGCCCGCCGCTCAAAACGTGCGTCCGAAGGGGAGTGTGGCATGGGAGTTCCCTGTGGACTGCCCGGGCTGCGGCGTTGCGCTGATTCTGCCTGAGGGAGAGGCTGACACCCGCTGCTTCAATCCGGATTGTCCGGCGAAACGGATCCAGAAGATTGCCTACTTCGCGGCACGCGTCGGGATGGACATCGAAGGTCTCGGTGAGCAGATGATTGAGAAGCTTGTCGGCGCCGGCCTGGTCAACGACGCTGCTGACCTGTATTCGCTCACGGTCGAGCAGTTGATTGCGCTCGATCGGATCGGCGAGACGAGCGCCACGAACCTGGTCGATTCGATTCAGGGGTCAAAAAACCGTCCGCTCCACAAATTTATGCGGTCGTTGGGTGTCCGCCACGTCGGGCCATCGGCGTCGCAGGCGCTCGCCGACACTTTCTTCACGCTGCGCGACATTATGGGTCGTTCGATCGAGGAGATGGCAGCCGTCGACGGTGTGGGCGAGGTCATTGCCACGACGTTCAGCGACTGGTTGGCCGACGCCGCCAACCGAGAACTGATCGACCGCTTTGAAGCGGCAGGAGTGAACTTTGGTGACCCGGATGCGGCCGAACGTGTAGCAGAAGCGAAGGCCGCGATTCCGCAGACCTTGGAAGGCAAGGCCGTCGTGGTGACCGGAGCGATTCCCGGCTACAACCGTGAAGAAGCAGCGGCGGCCATCACATCACGCGGTGGCAAGAGCCCGGGCAGCGTGAGTAAGAAGACGTTGGCGCTCGTGATTGGCGAAAGCCCGGGAGCGAGCAAGCTGGCGAAGGCCGGATCGCTCGGCGTGCCCATCGTTGAAGCCGAGGGTTTCGAAGAGCTGCTGCAAACTGGCGAGGTGCCGGGAGCGGGCTCGGAGTCGCACGGCCCCGAGTAGGTCAGACGACGACGAACGACCAGCTGTACGACTTGGCGTTCTCGCGACCCTCGTCGAGCCGCCAGTAGACGACGCTGACCACGTGGCGACCCTGCGTCAATTCGGTGATCGCTGCATTGTCGTTGGGGACGAACGAGATCACCGCGTTGCCGGGGTCGAAGATGGCTGTCGGCGGCAGCGCGATCTGCTCACCGGGTTGGGCTTCGATCTCGCCGATATTTGTCGTTTCGAGCTCGATGTCGTCGACGATGAGCACCGCTTCGTGGCCGAATTCGAGGTCGACAGCGATGCGTTCCTGCTGGAGGACCTGGACGGCGTTCTCGACAGGTGAGATCGACTCGATGGCCAGTGGCCGCTCGAGGCCTTCGTCGCCAGTGATCGCCGTGAAGAACCCCCAGATGATGAGTGCCAGGCCCGCAGCGATGACGAAACTCGCGGTCAGCAAGCCACGGTCAAGGCGCCCACGCGGCGGCGCTGGGCTGGTGTGCTCGACATCGCCAGCCGGCGACCCAGCGTCTGCCTGGTCAGCATCGGTTGCGTCGATGTCGGTCACCTGCCCAGTATGCCGGACCAAAGTGCCTACACGGCGGTGACAGCTGGCGCCTGGCGCCACTCGGTCGAGCGGAAGCGGTAGATTCTGCCCGCTATGGCTGGCAACGATTTCGGTGCAGATGATGCTGTCGACAGCATTGCGCTGATCGGTCGCGTGCTTGCTGACCGATACCGCATTGCCGAGGTCGTCTCGGCCGGCGCGAACACGATCATCGCAAATGCGTTCGACATCGACGGCAATCAGCCCGTCACCTTCAAGATCGTGCGCCCCGAACTCGCGGGTTCAGAAGAATTCCGACGCGATTTCCGCAAGCAGACCGAACTTGCCACTGCGCTGAGTCATCCGAACATCGCCCAGGTACTCGACTGGGGTGACGTCGATATTGACGGTGAATCGGCGCTCTTCTGGGTGGTCGAGTACCTGAGCGGAGGCAGTCTGCGCGATCTCTTCGACCGAGGTCGGCTCCTCGAGCCGTCTCAGGCACTTGTGGTCGGCCTCGAGGCCTGCCGGGCGCTCGACGCAGCGCATCAGCGCGGGATCGCCCACACCGAGGTGACCCCCTCGAAGCTGGTGTTTGGCGAAGACCGCCGCGTCCGAATCGTTGACTTCGGCATCGCGGAGCTGATCGGGCGCAGCGCCTGGGATGAACCGGCCACGATCGCAACGCACGTTGCCCGCTACGCCTCGCCTGAGCAGGCACTCCGCGTTGACGTTGGTCCGAAGACCGACGTGTACTCACTCGCCTTATCGCTCCTCGAAGCCGTCACCGGCTCAGTGCCGTTCTCAGCGGACTCGACAGTAGCGACCTTGGCAGCCCGAGTTGGCAAGCTGATGCCGGTGTCCGCCGATCTCGGCTCGCTTGCCGCAGTGCTCGAACGTGCAGGGCGTCCCGAAGCTGACGATCGCTTCTCGGCAGCCGAGTTCGGACGGGGCCTGGTAGCGGCAGCCGAGACGTTGCCGCGGCCCGAGCCGATTCCGATCGTTGCGGCCGAACTCTTTGACACCTCCGAGATGCGCCGGCCAACAGATCCGACCGGCGGGATCGCACGCCCCGCTCTGATTCAGTCCGTCGCTGGCGATTCAGAGGGTGGGTCAGACCGCGATTCGCAAGCTGGCGAGCCAACTCCCGATGACGCGCTCACCACCCTGTCTGACGTCGCCGACCCTTCGATGGGCTCGGTCAGAGCCGCAGTGCCGAGCGAGTTCGAGCGCTCAGTATCGGTTGCTGAAGCGGCGAGTCCGGCTCAGCAACCGATGCCCACTGCGGCCACCGAACAGATGCCGATCACGCAGTTCGAGGCCGGGTCCGTGACGGCAAATCTGTACGACGACGATCGGCCGAAGCGGCGGGTCGGCGCAATCATTACGTTGTCGCTGTTCCTTCTTGTTGGGCTCGCAGCAGTTGCTATTGCGGCGTTCTTCCTGCTCCGAACCAAGTCGTACGAAGTTCCCGAACTCTCTGGTGTTGACGAAGCGGTCGCGCTGAACGAGATTGCGGACAACAACTGGCTGGTCGTTACTGAGGCTGAACGCAGCGACGAAGAGCCCGATGCTGGCCAAGTGATTCGTACCTTCCCTACAGCGGGGGCGGTCTTGGAAGAGGGCGAGGAATTCCGTATATACGTCAGTGAAGGCTCGCTCTTCCGTGTGCTCCCCGAGTTGTCCGAACTGTCGAGTACTGACGCTCAAGCGCGGCTCGAAGCGATTCAACTGACGAGCTTTGCTGATGCTGAGGTCTTCGACGAAACGCGTGCTATCGGCACGGTGCTGGCCTGGCGAGTCGTAGGTGATGCGGCGATGGTCGCTGGCGGTGAAGTTCTACCCGGAACGAGTATCGCTCTCACGACCTCAAAGGGCCCGGCACCGCGTGTCGTGCCGAATGTCGTGGGCTTGACGTTGGAAGACGCGCAGGTTGTAGCAGCGTCTGTGCAGCTCAGTGTCGTCGCCGGAGAGGACGTGTTCAGTAACGACGTGCCCGTCGGCGTCATCGTGAGCCAAGACGCAGCCGCCGACAGCGAGTTGCCTCGTGACGGTTCGTTCGCCGTGGTGCGCTCCAAGGGTCTCGACCTCGTCGCCCTGCCCGAACTGGACGGCCTGTCGTTCACCGATGCACAGACCGCACTCATCGACGCGGGGTTTACCATCGGCAGCTTGCTCGGCACGACCGACGGCACATTTGAGTCGATCAGCATTTCTGCTGAGCCTGTTGGGGATCTGTATCGGCGTGATACCGCGGTCGATCTGATTTTCCTGTAGGCCGAGCGAGTATCCCTCGCCGAGAATGGCCGACTGCGACCACGAACGCCGATGAGGAAATACTGCGGATTGCAATGCTGACGAGTGGCAGCGGCGCGCCGGGAATGAATGCGGCGATTCGACCCTCTCGATCATCGTCGACGCAGGCGACAAGATTTCCGTCGCCGAGGACGTTGTATTGCTGTGATTGTCGTGGGGATCCGGTCGGCTCTTGCCGCGGTGTCGTTTCGTCTCGTTCGGGCCGGAATCACTAAGTTCGACGCTGTTGTCCGGCATTGGTGTCGGGCCGAACGACAGGGGAAGAATCAATGGCTTCGCTCGATGGACGTGTGGTGATCGTTACCGGTGCTGGTCGTGGGATCGGCCGGGAACACGCTCTGTTTTTTGCCCAGGAGGGCGCCCATCTCGTCGTGAATGATCACGGTGGTGCGAACGATGGGTCGGGCGGCGACACAACGCCTGCCGAAGAAGTTGCAGCCGAAGTCCGAGCACGTGGGGGCCAAGCGATTGCGAACACCGACGATGTGTCGAGCTGGTCGGGCGCCGAGCAGATGGTCACAACGGCAATTGAAGTCTTCGGCGATGTAGATGTCGTTGTCAATAACGCTGGCATCTTGCGTGACCGCACACTGGCCAACATGACCGAAGAGGAGTGGGACTCGGTGATTGCGGTCCACCTCAAAGGTCATTTTGCGCCAACCCGACATGCCGCTGCGTACTGGCGCGACGAGCACAAGGCCGGGCGCGGCAAGCGTCGTAATCTGGTCCACACGTCGAGCACGTCAGGGTTGTTCTCCAACCCCGGGCAGGCCAACTACGGCGCTGCCAAGTCGGGTATTGCTTCGATGAGTCAGATCGCTGCGAAAGAACTGCAGCGTTACGACGTCGTGAGCAACTGCATCGCACCGGGTGCGCGTACTCGTCTCACACTGGCGACACCGGGCCTCGAAGACATCATGGCGGCACCGGACGCTGGCTTCGACAACTGGGACCCTGCGAACGTTTCACCGCTGGTGGCCTACCTGAGCACGGAAAACTGCCCGTTTACCGGGGAGACCTTCTACGTGAAGGGCGGAGTCGTCAAGCGCGTGAAGTCGTGGGAGATGGCTGACCGGATTGAGAAGTCTGGCGCATGGACTGTCGAGGAACTCGCCGACGCGATGGCCCCGATGACCCAAACGCCGCCCGTCGTTGCCGATATGAACTGACAGCCGACGTTTTCGCCAGCAGCTATTCGGCTGCGGGCGCTGGTTCGGTGATGTTGGCGATTTCCTGAGTGATCTTCTCGGAGAAGTCGTTCGCCGGGATGGCGGTTTGCATCGCCATCATCTTCATCATGTCGCCTTGGACCTTGATTTTTCCGGACATGAAGGCCTGCAATGCAACCGTCTGATTTTGCTCGACGAACAACGCCTGGGCGGTTGCGTAGTCGGTGCTGACGGTGGCGTCGGGATCGTCGAGTGCTCCGAGTTCAAGCTGCAGTGCACCGGTCGAGGTATCGAAGTAGGCATCGACCCGGCCGTCACCAAAGGGCACCTCGATGATCGACAAGTTGATCTTGATGCTGACGGTTACCTCGGGGACGTCATCGGCGTACCTCTCACGAATCGATCGTGCCGCGGTCATCCAGTCTTGGCTCAAGAACGCATGGGTCATGCACCAAACGATACCCGTGACCTGGGCCGCAGGGAGAAAGGCTGGACGATGAGCCACGTGCGCCACAATATGGCAATGAAGCGACGAGTGATTTTGGTAGCGGTCGCAGCGATACTGATGGGGTCGAGCTGCACGGCTGGCAGCGACGGTGCTGCTTCCGAGGCTGCTCCGAATGACACTGAAATCACTGAGGAACTGGTCGATAACACGAAAATTGGCAACCCCAATCAACAGATCGGCGAGCAAGCAATCCTCGACGAGCTCCAGGCGGAGGGCTTCTGCGACCCGGCCGACGTCGAAGACGGTGGCGTTGTCACCGCCATGCACTTTGTTGTCAGGGGTCAGCTACAGCCACCTTGCTCAGGCGAGTTGGACCCTCGCCTCGATGCCGCCTGGACCGCACTGGCCGACGTGACGCCAGTAACATTACTCAGCGACATTTCGCTCTTGGCAGGTTTCGAAGGGTGCGATACCTGCGACACTCTGGCGTTCGTCACCACCCTTGACGAAGCCGCCGAGTTCTTTCTGATGGCCGTCGATGTCCAGGCTGGCGTCGAGGATCTCAACGAGCTCGCCCTGACCATGCTGCACGAGTTGACGCACGTCTTCACCCAAGTTCCAGCGACCCAGCTGGACATTGCGATCCCTGCTCAAGAGTGCACCACGTATTACAACGGCACCGGATGCTTCCGCGACGGCGCCTACACGTGGGAATGGATCCAGCGGTTCTGGGACGCAGCGGCGTTGGCCACCATCCCCGCGGACGGTGATGTGAACGAGGAGGCAGGCGAAGCGCGCTGCGTGGCTGATGCTTCGTACGCCGGCCCCTATGGCGCGAGTAGCCCTGAAGAAGATATCGCCGAGATGTTCGCGGCCTATGTGTTTGACGTCAAGGTCAGCACATCGCTCGACGAAAAGCTCGCTTTCTTCGACCAGTACCCGGAGTTCCGTGAAGTACGTGAACGCGCCGAGGCGCTCGGGCGCCACGAAGTCGCATACTCCTTCGAGAACTGCTGATCGACCGAGAACTCGTCAACACTGACGCCTGCCCCAGGACATAGCCGGATTCAGGCGGAGGTGGTGGTCGTGGTGATCTGGTCGAGGAATGCCTGGTCGATGTCGAACCCAAGGCCGGGTGATCGAGGGACCGTGACCTGGCCGTCGCTGATCGTGATTGGGTCGGTCACGATGTCTTGTGCGTAGAAGCGGGTCGAGGCGCTGATGTCACCCGGCAGCGTGAACCCGGGGAGCGACGCGAGGATAGCGTTGGCGGCTCGTCCGATTCCTGTTTCGAGCATTCCCCCGCACCACACTGGGATGCCGGCGCTCACACACAGGTCGTGGATCCGGACCGCCTCAAGGTAGCCCCCGACTCGCCCTGGCTTGATGTTCGCGATCTCGCAGGCGCCCAATGCAATAGCATCGGCCGTTCCTGCAGCAGAAACAAGCGACTCATCAAGGCAGATCGGTGTGTCGAGCTCGGCGGCCAACTGGGCGTGGCCGATGATGTCGGCCTCTGGCAATGGTTGCTCGATGAGCAGCAGGTCATAGGCGTCAAGGCGGGCGAGATGAGCGCCATCGGTCCGTCGATAGGCCGTGTTGGCGTCGACTTGCAGGCGCGTGTCGGGGCCAATGAGATCGCGGACCGCAGCGACATGTTCGATGTCGGAACCGGGCTCGATCTTCAGCTTGATGCGGACGTAACCGTCGTCCACGTAGCCCTGCACGGTTGCCAAGAGCGAGTCGACGGTGCCGTGAATGCCAACGCTGACACCACTCGGGATTGTCAGCGTGGTCGCACCGAGGAAATCGGCAAAAGAGGTACTCGTCGACCGCAGTTGGGCATCGAGGATCGCCATCTCGATAGCGCCCTTCGCCATCGGATGGCCATGAAAGTGCGCCATTGCTCGGGTCGCTCCGGCCGCATCGATGAGGCCGGTGTGGCGCACCGCCGGAATGAGGTGCGACAGCATCACGTGCTGGGCTCCATCGACGTACTCGGGTGAGTAGGTCGGCTTGGCGAGAGCAACGCACTCGCCCCAGCCCTCAGTTGTGGAGCCGTCGCTGTCGATCAACTCGACACGCACCAGGAGAATGTCACGATCGGTCTCGACCCCGAAGCTGGTGCGGAACGGTGCAACGAGGGGGAGTGCAATACGGCGGAGTTCGATGGCCCCGAGTGTGAAGGTCGGTGCGCTGCTCATGATGCCACCACGTAATCGCCATCACGAGTGAAACCGACGATCCGAGAACCAGCCCTGAGTACCTCGGTCAATGCGGATCGTGTCGAGCCGCGCCATCGAACGACCTCGCTCGGGTCAGTTCGTCGTAGCGCAACGATGTCGTCAGGAGTCGGGATCAACGTGACGCCAGGCTGGCCAAGGTGTGCAGCGCCGTCGCGGGGCGCCGATTCGGGATCGGTCGCAGTCGACCACGCCATGAGCAGACGGTCGGAGTCGTCGCCGGCGTTGATCGCGTCGGTCATCGTCCCGTAGAAGTGCGGCAGGTACTCGTGAACCTCCGCTCCAAGGATCGCGATGTTGAACCAGGCGTTGCGCTGGACGAGCGGGTCGAAGGTCCAGACGATCCAGTCGATGCTGCGGTCGAGCGCCCATTGCTGTTGATGCAGCTTCATTGCCCGACCGAGGCCTGTGCTGCGGGCTCCGGGCAGAATACCGGTGACGTGGCTGTGTAGTGCCGGCTGGCCATGGTGGACGGCAAGCAAGCCGACGGAGGCACCGAGGATCTCGCCGCGGCCGTCGTCGCCACGGCTCATGTCGAACGCTCCGACCACATAGCCGCCGGCATGAGAGATCGCCATGAGCATCTCGAGCCGGATGATTTCGGTTGCCGAACCCCACACCTGCTGGAATACGTCGCAGAGAACGACCATCTCGTCGGCGATCGTCAGCGCCCGGATTTCGATCTGGGGCGATGACGGGGACGGTTCCGAACCGGCAGCAGGAGTTTCGCCGTTCGGAGTGTCGATGATGCTCATGCCTGGACTTCCTCCGCAGCATCGCTTGACGCCAGCGGAACTGGTGTCGGCGTCGCTGTTGCAAGCGCCGACTGTGGATGGGTTCCCCGTGCGACACGGTACGCGCTGCGCACTGCAAGCGCCTCACGAACCTCGGGTCCGACGTCGTCAGCGAACTCGGTGCGGTAAGTGTCGTCGGTGGTGAGGACGACAGTGAAGTACATGCCAGAAAACGATCCGAGGAAGACCGACACCCGAAGCAATGGTTCTGACAGGATCAGCGGACGGCCGCCGAACGACCACTCGGCGAGGATGTGAATCTCGTCGAGCCGGGTCCAGCCGAGGGTGGTGGTCTCGGTGATGGCGAAGAAGCCGAAACCGACGAAGAAGCCAGTCAGCGCCACGGTGACGAGCGTGATCTGGAGGACCTGTCCGAACAAGACGATCAAACCGATGTTGAACTGCTGGCGTAGACGAAGTCGGTCCTCGACAAGTTCCCCCGTGGGGGTCTGCAGCCCGGCCGCTGGCGTTCCTTGCAGGTGCTCACCGATGTCGCTCCATGACTCGAACGATCGCATTGAGCGAATCACCCCCGGGATCCGGCTCAACGCGAAGGTCACTCCGAGCGAAGCGAACGTCAGGATGACCACGACGTAGGCCAACCCGTTCAGCGTGCCGGCCATCTCCCAGACTTCGGCGTTGATGAACAAGAAGGTGTTGAAGAGCAGGAGCAGCGGGAGTGCCCGGGCGACGAGCGAACCGAGCCCGGTCAACTGACTCCGGCCACGACGGAGGCCCCATCGTGTAAGCGGCCCGAGCCCGTATGAGGACCAGATGTAGATCGCGGCGAGGAGGACGGTTGCGGATACGACGCTTTCGATTGCATCGACAGCCTGCTCGAACAGCAGGGCTGGGACGGCCGGACCCAAGAGGAAGAGGGCGAGTTCCGGCGCATCGATATCGGTGGGCCGGGCGAAAGTTGGGACGCCGCGTAGCCGGTTGGACAGCACCCAGGCGGCCAACAGCATGGTGATGACGACCACGGCGACGAAGAGATTCCGTCGGAGCGACCACTCTGCCAGGTTCAGCGCATTGAGCCCCTGTAGGAGATAGGCGACGACGAGCAGCGGGAGCGCGCGGGTCCAGGCATCGAGCACTGATCCGTCGGTTTTTCGCTCGACGAAGTGCGGAACACCGCGTTCGACGAACCAGAGCTCGATCGCCTGTAGATCGGGCTGCTCGGAGTGGTCATTGGACACGTCTCGCACGGTACTTCCTTGGCCATCAGTGAACGCGACGAACAACGATGTATACGGTTCGTCAAATCTCTTGGAAGGAGGACCGGAGCGCCGATAGGCATTCCAGATGGCTCGTATCCTGGTGACAGAAGAAATTGCTGACGGTGGACTCGAACGGCTTCGTCAAGCCGGTCACGATGTCGACATTCAGGTCGGCAAGTCTGGCGAAGAACTCCTCACGATCATCCCTGGCGCCGCAGCGCTGATCATTCGCTCCGCGACACAGGTCACCGCAGAACTGCTCGCAGTTGCTGACAATTTGATGGTGGTCGGCCGTGCCGGTATCGGCCTCGACAACGTCGACGTCGCTGCTGCCACCAAGCAGGGTGTCATGGTCGTCAACGCACCGCAGAGCAACATCGTGTCGGCCGCCGAGCACACGATGGCACTGCTCCTCGCCACGGCGCGCAACGTCCCGCAGGCGCATGCCGCCCTCGTCGCTGGCCGCTGGGAGCGCAGCCGCTGGACCGGCGTCGAGCTCGTCGACAAGACCCTCGGTGTCGTCGGTCTCGGCCGCATCGGCAAACTGGTTGCCGACCGTGCGAAGGCGTTCGGCATGCGGATTGCTGCCTACGACCCCTTCGTCTCGGAAGATCGTGCGAAGGCGATGGGCGTCGAACTGATGCCCCTCGATCAACTGGTCGCCGAGTCGGACTTCTTGACCGTCCACCTCCCCAAGACGCCGGAGACGCTTGGCCTCATCAACCGTGACCTGCTACTCAAAGCAAAGCCTTCGCTGCTCGTTATCAACGTCGCCCGCGGCGGCATTGTTCACGAAAGCGATCTGGCTGATTGCATCCGCGATGGCGTGATTGCCGGTGCCGGTCTCGACGTGTTCTCGACCGAGCCGATGACCGAGTCTCCGCTGTTCGAGCTGCCGAGCGTCGTCGTCACCCCGCATCTCGGTGCGAGCACCAACGAAGCCCAAGACAAAGCCGGCGGCACGATTGCCACCATGGTCGAGCTCGCACTCGCCGGCGAGTTCGTGCCGTTCGCCGTCAACGTCGATGCTGCTGAAGCAAACGAGACGCTGCGTCCCTACCTGCCCCTCGCCGAACGCCTCGGTGCGTTGTTCGTGTCGCTGAACGGCTCGCTCCCGAAGATGCTCGAGGTTTGCACCGAAGGTGAAATTGCCGGTTACGACACCCGCATCCTCGAACTTGCTGTTCTGAAGGGCTTCTTCGGTGCCATTTCCGACGAACCTGTCACCTACGTCAACGCGCCACAGCTCGCCAAGGATCACGGCGTCGAAGTGCGTGACGTCAACTGCGCCACGGCGGCCGACTACGTCAACCTCTTGACCGTGCGCGGCGACGAGCATTCGATCTCCGGCACGCTCTCGGGCCCGCGGAACGATCAGCGCATCGTGAACATCGACAACATCCCGTTTGACGTGCCGCCAGCTGACCACATGGTCGTCATCACCAACGACGACCGCCCAGGCGTGATCGGCACCGTCGGCACCATCCTCGGCAACGCCGAGGTCAACATTGCCGACATGGACGTCAGTCGCGTCGACGGCTCCGGTACGGCGGTCATGCTGATTGCTCCGACCGCTGCCATTCCCGAGGCCACGCTCGCCGCGCTGCGTGTCGCCCCCGGCATCATCGACATCAAGACTCTCTAAACGTCACGCTCCGGTCAGACCGGGCTGATCGCGAGTGATGCTGCGGTACGTTGTGCTTCGGCCCGAGCGGCCTCAGCGAAGTCATCGCCGCTGCTGGCATAGAGGACTGCTCGCGAGGAACTGACCATCAGCCCGTTGCGCGCGGCGTTGGAACCATGTTGGACGACGGTCGCAGCATCGCCACCCTGTGCTCCGACGCCAGGCACGAGGAACGGGATGCCTGGTGCGACGGCGCGCACCTCGGCGAGTTCTTCCGGGTAGGTGGCGCCGACGACCAGGCCGCAGTCGCCGAGCTGGGACCACTCGTTGGCGACTCGCTCAGCCACGTGCATGTAGATCGGCTTATGCCCGTTCTCATCGGCGGTGACCAACGACTGGAAGTCATCGCCGCCGGGGTTGCTCGTGCGGCAGAGCGCAATGACGCCGCCGCCACCGTTACCGGTGTGCTGGAAGAATGGTTCGACTGAATCGGTCCCGAGGTATGGGTTGACAGTGACGGCGTGTGCGCCATACCGACCGAACGCCTCGCGGGCGTAGTGCTCGGCGGTTGAGCCGATGTCACCGCGCTTTGCGTCGAGGATCAGCGTGACGTCGGGATAGGTCTCCCGGATATAGCTGCAGATTCGTTCGAGCGCAGCTTCTTCACGTTGGCTCGCGAAATAGGCGATCTGCGGCTTGAATGCGCAGACGAGGTCAGCGGTTGCATCGACGATCGCCCGGCAGAACCGTTCGATTGCATCGGGCGTTCCGTCGAGCGGGCTCGGCATCCGGGCTGGATCCGGGTCGAGGCCGACACAGAGCATCGACGACGATGCTGCCCACGAACGTTCGAGCTGCGCGTGAAATCCCACGTCGGAAACCTACCGAAAATAGTGTGAACGGCGGTCCTGACGCATGTTTGCGATCAGCGCTGCCCGGCTGGGGTCACTCGACCGTGATTGCTGCGGTCGGGCACATGTCGGCTGCCTCGTTCACCTTGTCGGCCAACTCGGGGCCAGGCTCTTCCTGCAGGATGTACAGGTAGCCGTCGTTGCGGACCTCGAATACTTCGGGGCATACCTGCACACATGCGCCGGTGGATGCGCAGCTGTCGAAGTCGACGGTGACCTTCATGATGGTTTCTCCTGTGCTGTTCGGGGTGTTGTTCAGGCCTGGGCCGAACGGTAGCCGTCCGCAACGGCCTCGGCCGCAGTTGCATAGCAACGCGCTGCCTTGGTGCGGTCGTAGAAGCGGCCACCGGGCACGTGGAAGATCCCCGATTTGTCGTTTGCCTTAATCAGATGCGAGGCGGGGCACGAACCGCCGGCCGTCGGCGGCAACCATGATCCGGTCACGGCATTGGAACGCGGGTCCGGCGAGTCGGCGAGAACATTGACAACCGACGCCACTGCCGGAGCGCTGCGCTGCAAGGTACCCGTCGACGTGTGCGCCGTGGTCGACGATTCCGAGGTCGTGGCTCGGGCCGGATCAAGCGGCGGCCACTCAGGGGGAGCCGGTGATGCCGGCGGCGCAGTTCGATCACGCCACCACGACCAGGTGGCCCCACCGATGCCGCCGATCAACACGAGCCAAAGGGAACGACGAACCACTGTCACCATCCAGGTCATATCCCCCAACTTAGTCAGACCAGCGTTCGGTCTCACAGCGTTTGCGTGATGGTTTTGGCTGAGATGGGCACCAAAACCGTCACGCAAACGAGAATACGCCGTCGTGGCGGCGCTATCGACGCTGACGCTCGAACGCCGCGAGGACGGCGCGCAGCGAGGCGGTGGTGATGCTGGGATCGGTGCCAAGGCCCCAGCGAACGTTGCCATTGCCGTCGACGGTCTCGAGATATGCGACAGCGCGTGCGTCTGAGCCCTGGCCGATGGCGTGTTCGGCATAGTCGAGTACGTCGAAATCACCGCCAACAGATCCACCAAACTCTGCGGTGAGTGCGGCCACGAAGGCTTCGACCGGCCCATCGCCCCTTCCGTACAACGAATGGGCCGAACCATCGACCTCAAGTTGCACCTGAATTGTGGTCATGGCACCGTCATCCCCGGAGGTGCTGTGGAGTTCGTGGCTCCTCAGTTTCATCGTGGGCGTTGAGGGCATGTACTCGGCCTGGAATGCTTCCCACATCACGCCGGGCGTGATCTCGGTGCCTGAGTCCTCGGTGATGTTCTGGATGGTCTTGGAGAACTCGATCTGGAGCCGGCGCGGCAAGTCGAAGCCGTGCTCGGTCTTCATGACGTAGGCGACGCCGCCCTTGCCGGACTGGCTGTTGACCCGGATAACTGCTTCGTAGGTACGGCCCACGTGCTTCGGGTCGATCGGCAGGTAAGGCACGGCGAACTTTGGGTACTCACCCGAGGTTGCGTCCCGAGTGGCATCGAGGGCATCGAGGCCTTTCTTGATCGCGTCCTGGTGGCTCCCGGAAAACGCGGTATAGACAAGGTCACCGACGTACGGGTGGCGAGGTGAGACCGGCAGCCGGTTGCAGTACTCGGCGGTGCGGCGGAGCGCGTCGATGTCGGAGATGTCCAACTTCGGGTCGACACCGTTCATGAACAGGTTCATTGCCAGGTTGACGAGATCGACGTTGCCGGTGCGCTCACCGTTGCCGAACAGCGTGCCCTCGACGCGGTCGGCGCCGGCCATCACGCCGAATTCGGCAGCAGCGACGGCGCAGCCGCGGTCGTTGTGTGGATGGAGCGAGATGAGGACCGACGTGCGGTCACGGATCGTCCGGCCGAACCACTCGATGACGTCGCCGTACACGTTGGGGGAGTAGCACTCGACGGTGGCTGGCAGGTTCAAGATAATCGGATCATCGGGCGTTGGAGCGATCACGTCCATGACTGCCTCGCAGACCTCGATGGCGTAGTCGGGCTCGGTCAGCGTGAAGCTCTCGGGGCTGTACTCGTAGCGGATTTCGGTCGCCGACCCGTCGGCTCGGTCAGGCAGCGCGGCTTCATGTTCCTTGCAGAGCGTTGCACCGGTGACGGCGATCTGCTTGATCTGCTCTTGATCGAGGCCGAACACCACTTCACGCTGGAGCGGGTTCGTTGAGTTGTAAAAGTGGACGATGGCACGCGGGGCGCTGCGCAGCCCCTCGAAAGTGCGCGCAATCAGCTCGGGCCGGCACTGGACAAGCACCTGGATCCAGACATCATCGGGAATCAGGTCATCCTCGATCAACTGTCGGAGGAAGTCGAAGTCGGGCTGGCTCGCCGATGGGAAGCCGATCTCGATCTCTTTGAAGCCCATGGCAACGAGTTCGGTGAACATCTTCAGCTTGCGGGACGGATCCATTGGATCGATCAAGGCCTGGTTGCCGTCGCGCAGGTCGACTGAGCACCAGAGCGGTGCAGTGTCGATGACCTGATCGGGCCAGGTGCGATCGGCCAATGTGATGGGAACGAAGGGCGCGTATTTGTTGAACGGCATCTGCTTCGGCGTGCTGGGTGTCGGAGGCATAACTTCTCTCAATGGGAACGTGAAGGTTGATGTGGCGAGCATCGGTCGGGGTCGAAAAAGCAAAAACCCCCCGGCCGGAGGGGCGGAGGGTGCGGGCAGGCGCGACGATGTGCGGCTGCCCTACATAAGCAGAAGGAAGTTTGGGGTGATCGAACGCTGCATACCGGTGATGCTAGCACCGGTATGTCAGAGCGGGAAATACACTTGGGCAGCCGCATGTGGGTGAAACCGGCTGACGGGGCTACTGCGAGCGGTACCCTGGCGAACACAATGACAGAAAATACAGCACGACGCGGAGCACCTCGTCGCAAGCGGACGCCGCGAGACTCTGATGACTCGTCCCGCGACCACGTCAATACCTCAAATCTCACAACGGTGAACATTCTGCCGCCGGTCGAAGCGCCGACGGGTTTCTTTGATCTCGGCGTTCCGGCGCGGATTGACGACGGCCTTGCTGCGTGCGGTTTCGCACAGCCGTTCAACATTCAGATCGAAGCAATTCCCGTTGCCATGGCTGGAAATGATGTCTGTGGACGAGCTAAGACTGGTTCGGGCAAGACCCTTGCTTTCGGCATCCCGATGCTCGCTCGCATCACGGACAAAGCAGCGCCGACCAAGCCGCTTGGCCTTGTCCTCGTGCCAACGCGAGAGCTTGCCATTCAGGTGGCCGAAGTGCTCCAGCCCATTGCCCAGCACGCTGGTATGAATGTGCTGCCCGTCTATGGAGGAGCATCTCGCCATCATCAGGTCGAGGAGATGGCAAAGGGCATTGAGCTCGTCGTCGCCACGCCGTTGCGCCTCATCGACCTGATCAAGTCCAACGAGGTCAGCCTCGAAGACGTACAGATCGTCACCCTCGATGAGGCTGATCGCATGGCCGACGACGGATTCACCCCGCAGGTCGAGTGGATTCTGCGCCACTGCGTTAACCGCAACCAGACCATGTTGTTCTCAGCGACGCTGGATGGCGACGTCGGGCACCTCATCCGGGCATATCAGACCGATCCGGTCACTGTGGCTGTCGACGAGGCGACTGACACGGTCGGCAACATGAGCCACTTGTTCCTCGGCATCCATCACATGGACCGCGACAAGGTGATTGGTGCTATCGCTCGAGGCATTCCGAAGCTGATCGTGTTCTGTCAGACCAAGCGGCAGTGCGATAAGGCCACTGAGCGGCTCCAAGAACTCGGCATCGACGCTCTGGCGATTCACGGTGATCTCCAGCAGAAGACACGTGAGCGCGTGATGCGCTCATTCGCTGAAGGCAAGCTGCAAATTCTCGTGGCCACCGATGTTGCCGCCCGCGGCATCGACATCGATGACATCGGCGCGGTCATCCACTACGAGCCGGCCAAGGACGTCAAGGACTACCTCCACCGCTCTGGCCGAACAGCTCGAGCTGGCCGTGACGGCTGGGCGATCACGCTGTCTGAGTACAACCAGGTTACCCAGGTCCGCATCCTGCAGCGGATGATGAAGATGGAGCCAACGAAGGCGGTCGACGTGTTCTCGAACGACAAGCGTCTTGAGCAGCTCGATTCTTTCGGCGACGACATCAAAGCGGCCGCCACGCTGGCGCCCTCCATGTCCTGACGCTGAGCTGTTTGGTTAGCTGAGCTCGCGCAATTCTCGCTGACTCACATACGTGGTGATGACGCAAGTCAGGCTGATCAGCGCGGCCCCACTGATGGCTGCGCCAGAGCTCGTCCACGCGGCGACGACGCCGAGGATCAGCGCACCGAACGGCATGATGCCGAATGAGGTCAGCGCGTAGAGCCCCATCACGCGGCCCATCAGAGGCTGTGGCGTGTTCGCCTGGATGAGACCCTGGTTCATGTTGATGTAGAACCCGCCAGCGAGGCCCATGAAGAACGCGAGGACCAGAACCTGCCAGAAGTCAGTGGTACGGCCGGTCAGAATCGTGATGGTCGAACCGCAGATCAGTGCACGCTGGAAGGCTGCGCCTTTCTGTTTCATATCGCCTTTGCGCATCACCACGACCGAGCTGATTGCGATGCCAATGCCCATCAGTGCGAAGGGCAGGGCGGCATCGCCAGCGGTTCGGCCCAGACCGTCTTTGACGTGGGCCTGCAGCGTGACCATGATCGCAGGGTTGACAGTGAGGCTGGCCATGACCAGCAGGCCGAACAGGACCCGCAGGTTGGCGTCGCCGAGGACGTGACGAAGGGCCTCCTTCATGTCGGCAATGATCGGTCGCTTCGGCGGCAGGTCGACGTGCGGCGGAACCTCGAGCCGCAAAAGGAAGATGACGCCGGCAAACATCAGGCCGGACTGGAACCAAAATGCGCCGTCGAACCCGTACTGGTCACCAACAACCTTGGCGAGCACCGGCCCAAGGATCAGCGACAGCGTCATTGCAATGGCGTTCACCGCAATCGCGCTGAACAGCTGTTCCTTCGCGACGAGCACGGGGATGAGGGACGAACGGACCGGCTGGCCGATGGCTGAAGCGGCACCGGCAAACAAGGTCATCACGATGACCCAGCCGAACGAGATCGTGTCGGCACGAACCAACAGCGCCGTTGCGGCCATCACGGCGCCACCGGTGACCTGCGTCCAGATCAGTATCCGTCGGCGGTCCCATCGGTCGGCCCAGGCGCCAGCCTGCAACACGAGCAACGCTGCCGGGAGGCCTAGCGTGAACACGGCAATGCCCTGATCGCTTTCGCTCCGGTTCAGGCCGTCGAGGACCAGCCACCCGAAGACGAACCGTTGCGCGTTGGAGACCAGAAAAAAGGAGAGGTTGTTGAGCCACAGCAGCCGGAACGGCCGAACAGTTATGGCATTCGCAGGCTGCTGGCTCTCCGTTTGTACTGCGGTCACCGAGTGACCTTGTCAGATCCGCGGGACCTGATCGTTAGTTGGGGCGGGCAATGAAGACCGGAATCGTGCGGTCGGTTTTCTCGGCATACTGCGCGTATGTCGGGAAGACCTCGACCGCCCGTTCCCACCACACCTGCCGCTCGTCGCCGTCGACAATGGAGGTGGTGTAGTCGGCGGGCGCCGGGCCGTCTTGGATCTCACACAGTGGTTCGGCCACGAGATTGTGGAACCACGACGGGTTCTGCGGGGCTCCGCCCATCGAGGCGACAAGTGCGTACTGGCCTTCATGCTCGACGCGCATGAGCGCGAACTTACGCACGTTGCCGCTGCTCGCACCTTTTGTGGTGACGACGATGATGGGGATCCCGGTCTCGCGCAACGTGTTTGCCTCGCGGCCGTTTGTCGCCTCGTAGGTGTCGACCTGTTCGCGAACCCAATCCATGGTGCTCGGGACGTAGGTTCCGGTGAGAGGCATGAGGATGATCGTAGGCGAGTGCATCAGGTTCGCCTCGGGCCGACGACCGGTCCGCGTGAGGGAGAAGGGACGTTCGACGTGCAGTCGAGCTGGGTAGCGTCTGGAAGCGTGAGGTCCCAGCGCCTGATTGTCATGTCCGCATCGATCGTGTTCGTCGTCGCGGCCTGTGGCGCACGCCAGTCCGAATCGGGCGCTGTTCCCGTGCCCACCATGTCGATTGTGGCCACCACGGTGCCGGAGCGCGCAGCAGGAGACGATGGCGACATCGAGCAGACATGCATCGAGCTGCGGTTTGTCCAAGATCTGGCGGATCAGACCACAGCGTCGACAAACGAGATCTTGCAGCGTGTCGCGATGGACCCGGAAGGAGCTTCCGAGGCCGACACCATCGCTGCATTCGCAACCCTCGCCGCTGAGATCGAGGCATCGCTCCCGGAAACATTGGCAGCCTACGATCGAGCGGCCGCCGTTGCCCCGCCGGGCATTGATGACGAGATCCGCGCAGTTGCTGACGGCACGGCGCGACTGTCGCCAGCACTCGTCGAGGCATTCACCACGATCCAGACTGTCGAGGACTTTGCCGATATTTCGGGGATCTTCGCTGGACCGGAGTTGCAGGGTGCAGCAACCGATGCAGGGATCGCATCGCTACGTCTTGACAACTTCACCAATCCCAACTGCGGGTTCCAGTTTTCCAACGACTGAGCAGGTTTGGTGAGCGCAGGGCACCGAGTCATGCGAGAGTCGCCGAGGCGAACAAGGTCACACTGTGCCAGGCACAGTGTGACCGCTACCGTTTGCTCCATGACGCTGACCGAGTCTTCGCCTGCCGACATAATCCGTGACCATGCCAACGATGCGTGGGTTGGGATCGTTCCCTTGTTGCACGAGTACATCGCGATCCCGAACGTGTCGCCGGACTTCGACCCTGACTGGCGTGAACACGGCTTCATGGCCCAAGCCGTCGAGCTGATCGCCGGATGGTGTCGAGCCCGCTCGATTCCCGGCATGACGGTCGAAGTGATGGAGCTGCCCGGGCGGACACCGATGATCGTGATCGACGTTCCAGCGTTCAACGGTGGCTCGAACGACGACCCGGTGCTCTTGTACGGCCACCTTGACAAACAACCGGAAATGGAAGGCTGGCGCGACGATCTCGGGCCGTGGACGCCTGTCCTCGAAGGTGACCGCCTGTACGGGCGGGGCGGCGCCGATGACGGCTACGCCGCGTTCGCCAGCCTGACGGCCATCGAAGCCACACAGGCCGCCGGGGGAGCACACAATCGCTGCGTTGTGCTGATCGAAGCAAGCGAAGAGTCGGGCTCACCAGATCTTCCTGCCTACATCGAGGCGCTCACCGACACGATCGGCACGCCCAGCCTCGTGGTGTGTCTCGACTCAGGCTGCGTCGACTACGAACGCATGTGGGTGACCACGTCGCTGCGCGGCATGGTGATGGGCATCCTGTCCGTCGACATCGTGACTGAGGGCCTGCACTCGGGCGATGTGTCTGGCATGATTCCGTCATCGTTCCGCATTGTTCGCTTGCTGCTCGACCGCGTCGAGGATTCGACGACCGGAGCGATGTTGCTACCCGAACTCGTCGTCGAGATTCCACCGGGCCGTGTCGCAGAAGCGAACGAAACGGCACCGTTGGTGGGTGCCTACGCCGACAACTATCCGCTGGTCGAGGGTGCCCGGGCAGCGGTCGAGGACCCTGCCGAACAGCTGCTTGCTCGCACCTGGCACGGCACGCTGAGCATCGTCGGTGCGGAGGGCCTGCCGCCCACCAACCGGGCCGGGAACGTGCTTCGCCCGTCGACATCGCTCAAACTCTCGTTCCGACTTCCTCCGACTGCCGACCCGCAGGCGGCAGCGGGAGCGATCACAGCGGCGTTGGAAGCAGATCCGCCGTACGGAGCACGCGTCTCGTTCTCGAACGTCGACGCGGCGCCCGGCTGGGACGCACCTGCAACGGCGCCGTGGCTGGCTGCTGCACTCGAAGCGTCATCGAATGCAGCGTTTGGCCAGCCCGCTCGCAACTTCGGTGAGGGCGGGTCGATTCCCTTCATGGGCATGCTCGGCGAAAAATTCCCGGAAGCACAATTCGTGATCACCGGTGTGCTCGGCCCGGACGCCAATGCCCACGGCCCCAACGAATACCTGCATGTCCCGACGGCCCGCAAGCTGACGATGGCCGTGGCCCACATCCTGACGGCCCACGCGGCGCGATAGTTGCGAAAGGGGCCTGACCCCATGCGTAACTCGACCGGTTGAGCGCTGGCCAATTTGGATATGGTCGGGCCATGACCCGCACCTCCCGCCACGTCAACCTCGCCTCCCGCCCCAACGGCGCTCCCGTGCCTGAGAATTTCGAAGTTGCAGAATCGCCAGTCCGAGACCTGGAAGACGGTGAGGTCATGATTGCCAACCATTTCATGTCGGTCGACCCGTACATGCGTGGCCGCATGAACGATGTCAAGTCGTATGTGCCGCCATTTCAGATCGGTCAGCCGCTCGAAGGCGGAGCCGTGGGCGAAGTCATCGAATCGAAGTCGGGCACGGTTCCGGTTGGCAGCTATGTGGTTCACAATCTCGGATGGCGCGAGATCGCAATCGTCCAGGGGGCCGCTGTTCAGCCGGCCGCTGTGATCGACGGGGTTTCACTGTCGGCGAACCTTGGCGTGCTCGGCATGCCGGGAATGACTGCCTACGCTGGGCTACTCGATGTTGCGTCGTTGAAGGAAGGTGACGCCGTGTTCGTGTCCGGTGCGGCCGGAGCTGTTGGGTCCCTTGTTGGACAACTCGCGAAGCTGAAGGGCGCTTCACGTGTCATTGGTTCGGCAGGCTCCGACGAGAAGGTTACGTGGCTCACCGACGTGCTCGGCTACGACTCTGCCTTCAACTACAAGTCCGGTCCTGTCGCCAAGCAGCTGTTTGCTGCGGCCCCTGATGGCATCGATGTGTACTTCGACAACGTGGGCGGCGAGCACCTGCAGGCAGCGATACATGCCCTCAACCCGATGGGCCGGATCGCGCTGTGTGGCGCAATCTCGGCGTACAACAACACCGAGCCGGTACCGGGGCCGAACAACATGTCACTGGCAATCGGCAAGCGGCTGAACCTGCGTGGTTTCATCGTGAGCGATCACTGGGGCATGATGCGGGACTTCATCGCCGAGGTCGGTGGTTGGCTTGCCGACGGCACGATCAAGCACGACGAAACAGTTGTTGAGGGCATCGAGCACGCTGGTGAAGCATTCATCGGGCTGCTCGCCGGTGCCAATACCGGCAAGATGGTCGTCAAGATCTGACGCGGTATCGCCGTCCTGCTGATCAGTGCTGGAAGACTTCTTGGGCCAGGTTGATCCCGCGCGTGTCGCCGAGTAATCCTTCGTCTACCCGGTTCATTACATAGGCGAAGCTGATCTTGCGGTCGATGTCGACGACTGTTTCGTCGTCGACGGAAACCGACGCGCCAACGTCTTTGCCGTTGTCAATGGTGCTGCTCAGAAGCTCACCGAGCTTGCTGTATTCGGGAGCGGATGTGCCGTGGATCTCGGCCATGCAGCCAGGTTGACTGATCGCTCTCTGCTCGTTGGGGTCAGACCCCAGCTGAAACTCAACTGAACTCAGCCGAGCCAGGCCGGGCGACTGCTCTCGAAGCTCGTGATTTCGTCGACGTGCGTCATCGTGATGCCGATGTCATCGAGGCCGTTGAGGAAGCGGTGCTGCGTAGCTGCGTCCATCGGAAACTGCTCGTCGATGCCTGCGGCCGGGACTTCGACCTTGAGTTGTTCCATGTCGACGACGATCGAGGTGGCAGCGTCGGCTTCGATAGCAACCCAGATTGCTTCGACGATGGCCTCGGGGAGAATCACCGGGACGAGGCCGTTTTTGGTGCAGTTGTTTCGGAAAATATCAGAGAAGCTCGGGGCGATCACTGCATCGAATCCGTATTGCTGGATGGCCCAGACGGCATGCTCGCGGGACGAGCCGACACCGAAGGCCGGGCCAGCGACGAGGATGTTGGCGCCTGCATAGCGTTCGTCGTTGAGCACAAAGCCCTGCTCGTCGCGCCATGCCGAGAACAGACCTTTTTCGAAGCCGGTGCGCTCGACTTGTTTCAGCCAAACGGCGGGGATGATCTGGTCGGTGTCGACGTCGGAGCGCTTGAGCGGCACGCCAGTTCCGGTGATGACCTGAACAGACTTCACTTGGCTACCTCCGTGTCGCCCTGCGGAGGGAGGTCGGCAGGTGTACAGAATGTGCCGGTGATGGCGGTTGCTGCGGCAACCGCAGGCGAGACGAGATGGGTACGACCACCGGGGCCTTGGCGACCTTCGAAGTTACGGTTACTGGTGGATGCTGCGCGCTCCTTGGGGGCAAGCTTGTCCGGGTTCATTGCAAGGCACATCGAGCAGCCCGGCTCGCGCCAGTCAGCGCCAGCCGCAATGAAGATCTTGTCGAGTCCTTCTTCGATCGCCTGCGCCTTGACGCGGTGGCTGCCGGGAACGATCAGCACGCGGGGCACCGTGACGGTGCGCCCTTCCATGACCGCAGCAGCGGCGCGAAGGTCTTCGATCCGGCTGTTGGTGCACGATCCAATAAACACGGTGTCGACGCTGACGTCGCGCATCGACTGGCCGGCTTTGAGGCCCATATAGTCGAGGGCGCGCTGCACGGTCTCTTGTGCAGTTGTACTTTCGAAGTCGCTGGGGGAAGGAATGGGCTGGTCGATGGGCCCGACTTGGCCGGGGTTGGTGCCCCACGAAACGTGCGGTGCGATGTGTGCGGCGTCGAGCACGACTGTGGCGTCCCAACGTGCGTCGTCGTCCGAGAAGAGCGTCTTCCAGTCGGCAACTGCTGCATCCCAGTCGGCGCCCTTGGGTGCGTGCTGGCGGCCTTCGAGGTAGTCGAACGTCGTGGCATCTGGAGCGATGAGCCCGGCCTTGGCGCCAGCCTCGATCGACATGTTGCAGACGGTCATCCGACCTTCGATCGACAGTGCCCGGATTGCAGATCCGCGGTATTCGATGATGTGGCCGATGCCGCCGCTCGTGCCGATTTTGCCGAGGATGGCAAGGATGAGATCCTTGGCGGTCACACCGGGCTGGAGTTCGCCATCGACGGTCACTGACATCCACTTGGGCCGGCTCTGGGGGAGTGTCTGCGTGGCGAGCACGTGCTCGACCTCACTGGTGCCAATACCGAAAGCGATGGCACCGAAGGCGCCGTGTGTCGCGGTGTGTGAGTCGCCGCACACGATGGTCATACCGGGCATGGTGCGTCCCTGTTCTGGGCCGATCACGTGCACGATGCCTTGGTCAGGGTCGCCCATCGGAAAGTTGGTGATGCCGAACTCGGCAGTGTTGACGCGCAGCGTGTCGATCTGCTTTGCCGAGATCGGATCGGCGATCGGTTGATCAATGTTCTCGGTCGGCACGTTGTGATCTTCGGTGGCGATCGTGAGATCGGGGCGACGTACGCGGCGCCCGGTGATGCGGAGGCCGTCGAATGCCTGCGGGCTCGTAACTTCATGCACGAGGTGCAGGTCGATGTACAGCAGTTCGGGTTCGCCTTCGGCGGAGTGGACGAGGTGGCGTTCCCAGACCTTTTCTGGCAGTGTCTTGCCCATGTGATGCTCGGTTTCTACGTCAGATGAATGAAGAGTGGCAAGTCCCACATTGTGAGATATGGTTCTTGCAATATGGACAGCGTAGCGGCCAGTTACGACTTCACCGAGATTTTGAGCACGGATGTCGGTGTGCTCGACAAGTCAATGCTGGTACTTCGAGCTGTTTCGGTCGAGCCGCAAGGCTTGGCGCAGCTCCAGCAGTCGACCGGGCTGCCGCGGGCCACAGCGCACCGGCTGGCCTCCTCACTCGAAGTGCACGGCTTGCTCCGCCGTGATGGCGAGGGCAGATTCGAACTTGGTCACGGCCTGGTCGCCCTCGGTCAGCAATCTGCTGAAAGATTTCCGCTCGTCGACGTTGCCCGCCCGATTGCCACGACATTGCGCGACTCGACCGGTGAGAGCGTCCAACTCTTTGTTCGCGAGGGCAACCAGCGGCGGTGTGTGCTCTCGCTCGAGTCGTCACACGGGCTGAGGTGGATCGTGCCGCAAGGGTCGCTGCTCCCGATCGCTGTCGGCTCGTCAGGGCGTCTCTTGGCTGGCGAGCAGACCAAGACCGGCTGGCTGCAAAGCGTTGGTGAACGCGAAGCCGGTGCGGCATCGGTGAGCGCCTCGGTGTGCTCAGCTGACGGCACGATCGTGGCGGCCATCTCGGTCAGTGGTCCGGTCGAGCGACTCACGAAACAGCCGGGGCGCCGATTTGGTGCTGCCGTCGTTGCGGCCGCGGCCGAAATCAAGCTCTGACCGGCTCGGCTAACGGGTCGCCGCGCGGTATTCCTTCCAGAGCCACCACAAAAGCGGCAGCTGGAGCGGCAGGCGGATCCAGTTCAGCGGGCCGGTCGCGGTGCCGACGCTGCGGCTGAAGCGTCCCTCGACGAGCTGGGGTTCGACGTTGTTGACGGCCATGTCGACGTTCGCTGGGAACACGGCGATCGTCAGTGCGAAGAGCCCGAGCGCCGAAAGCTTCCGTGTCCGCGGGAGGAACATCCCGAGCCCAAGGGCCAACTCGGCCGCGCCGCTGACGCGGTTGGCGAGCGTTGCGTTCGGGAACCAGGCGGGCACGATTGCTTCAAAGAAGTCGGGCTTCGCGAAGTGGGCGGTGCCGGCGCCGCTAAACAGTATTCCGGCGCCGATGGCTGATGGGCGAGAGATCAACATCAGTGCAGTCTGGCCTGTCAACCGGATTGGTGTCGAGCACACCGTTGTGGGTGACCCGCTCTGATGAGGGCGCGCCGGTAGCCTGCGGGCCATGCGTCGGACGCTTCCCCTCATCGTCATTACCTCACTTGCCGTTGCTGCATGCAGCGGGTCCGATTCGGCTGAGCCGGCAGGTGACTCGGTGGCCGCGGTCGTTGACGAGGGTGATATATCGGCCGCCACCGGCGAAGATGTATCCGCTTCTGAGGCCACTGCTGGCGCTACTCCTGATGCCGATGTGCCGCCACTGAGCGAGGCGAGCGCCGACAAGCCGACCGATATTGCGTTCCCGGGTGTCGAGGTCGAAGTACTCGATGTGACGGTACTGACCGAAGGCAACGGCCCTCTTGCCGAGGCCGGCGACACGGTGATCGTCGACTACATCGGAGTGCGCGCGCTCGATGGTGTCGAGTTCGACAACAGCTACGACCGCGGCGCGCCCTTCGCTGTCAGCCCGCTCGGCCAGGCGCAGGTCATCCAGGGTTGGAACGACGGGCTCCTCGGTGCACAAGCCGGTGCTCGTCTCCAGCTCGACATCCCGAGCGATCAGGCATACGGCGAAGCGGCACGTAGCGACGTGATCCGCGAGAACGAGCCGCTCACCTTCGTCATCGATGTCCGCTCAGTCATCAAGGCACCAGACGCATCCAAGGCTCCGACGGAGATGGGCGTCGAAATGTCTGAGGGTGCCACCGCCCTGTCGTTCGAAGATCTGATCGAAGGTGACGGAGCAGTTCTCGAGAAAGGCCAGACCGCGGTGTTCAACCTGGTGCTGTTCCGCGCCGACAACGGCGTGCAGATCGATACCACCTGGACCAGCGAACCGATTCAGATCCAGTTGGCCGGGGGTCAGTTCGCGGCCATCGTGCAAGGCATGCCCGGCATGAAGGTCGGCGGTCGACGGGCAATTACCTTCCCGCCGGCATTTGGTTTCGGTGAGAGTGGCAACCCGCAGGTCGGTCTGCCGGCCGGTGTCGACGCAGTGCTCGTCGTCGACCTGTTCGGCGCCTACTGATCGCAGTGTTGGCCATGCGGTGGACGTGGCAGTCGAACACAGGCCACGGGTCAGCGACCGGCCAGCCAAGCCGCTTCGGCTTCGCCGAGAGGCGAGTCGGGGCGGGCATCGACGAACGGCCACAGCTCGGAAGCGATGCGCCGATAGTTGCCCGATGCGTTGAGCTCACCCAAAAGTGCATAGAGCCCCAGGTTGATGCGCTGGATGAAGACGAATGCTCTCGGCACGGTGGCGTATTGGCTGATCGGGCTGGCACGGTCGAAGGTGTGGCGCACAATCTTGTTGGCGTAGTCGCGGGTCCATGTCATCACTTCGTCGTGGGCGACTGTGTCGTAGAAAAGCGAGAAGTACTTGCCGACTTCGTCGGTGTCGACAGGTGCTCCGGGCTGCAACATGCCGGCCGTTTCGACTATCCGTCGGAACTCCGCAGCGTCCTTTTTGACTGCTGCCGCCTCGACCATGGACGCAAAGGTGTCCAACTCATCGGGGGTGAAGTGTTTCACGAGCCCGAAGTCAAGGAACGTCACCGTCCCGTCGTCGTGGAACAGATAGTTGCCCGGATGCGGATCGCCGTTGAAGGCGCCCATCCGGTACAGGCTGCGGAACACAAATCGGAAAATCACTTCCCCGGCGTGGTCGCGCTCAGCCTGCGATCGCTGCAGTAGCTCGGACCAGCCGAACCCGTCGACGAGTTCCGAGGTGAGGACGCGTTTCGTACTGAACTCGGGAATAATCGCCGGAATCCGAAAGAAGGGGTGACCCGCGTAGTACTGGGCAAACATTTGCTGGTGACGCGCTTCAAGTTCGTAGTCGACCTCTTCGGCGAGGCGAACCTTGATCTCGTCGACCATCTCGGTCGGATCGAGACCACCGAAACCCTGCTTGAGAATTGCTCCGAGCAAGTTGGCGTTCTTCAAGTCAGAAACGATGGCCTGGCCAATGCCCGGGTACTGCACCTTGACGGCAACGGCACGTTCGAGGCCTGACTTTGGGTCGGTGATGATTGCTCGATGGACCTGCCCAATCGAGGCAGCAGCGATGGGTTCGGGGTCGAAGGCGACGAACAGTTCGGCGAGCGGCTTGCCGAGCTCGGCTTCCACCGTTGTAATCGCGAGATTGGTTGACATCGGTGGAGCGTTCGATTGGAGTTGGGCGAGTGCCATCCGGAGCGGTTCAGGAAGGCCGTCATCGAGATAGCTAGCCATCTGGCCGAGCTTCATCAGCGCGCCCTTCATCTGGCCGAGCTCGTCGGCGACCTGTTGCGCCGTTTTGAACTCGCGTTTGCGATCGAGTTCTTCACGTCGTTCGGTCGAGGCGAACGTCTTGCGGGCTGCCGTCGAGGCGTAGGCGCCGCCGACCTTGGCACCCAGACGCGCAAGCCGAACATTCCGGCCAGCCCACGATCGACCCAACTCGGATGCGTCGAGCCGGCGCGATACAGCCACTGCCGCAGTGCCGAGTGCACCCACCGCGAGGGGAATGCGCCACTTCATGATCCGCTGCTCGCAGGGATCGCCCGGCGGCGGACCGAGTCGAGTGCACGCAACAACGTCGGAACGAACTGGTCGGCTTCAGCCACGACGGCGTCATGGCCCCCATCGACGCGGAACGCCTCGGCCAGCCCGATCAATTCGAACAGTTTGACCTGCCGGGCAAGCGGAATCACTGGGTCGTTCATCGTGATGAGGACGGCAGTCGGGACGTCGACCTCGCCGATCCAGTCAGCGGATGAGAATCGGCCGATCGCCGTACCCGCTTCGAGCAGCATCCGCCAGTCGTGGCTCGACGCTTCCTCGATTGCCCAGGGCTCCCACGTTTCTGCGCGGCGCTGGAGGAACAACTGCTCGGTCAGCCACTCCCGTGCCTGGTCAGGCGTGTGCTTGGCCAGCGTTGCGAGGCCAGCCAGGCCGAGAAACGACAGCCGCTCTGGCCGACGGTTCGAGAAGAAAGGTGCGGTGGCGCAGAGGACGAGCCCGGCGGTTCGGTCGGGGTGGCGCTTCCAGATCAGCTGAGCAATCGGGCCGCCCATGGAGTACCCAACGGGGATGAACGTGTCGATGCCGAGCGCAGTTGCGACGTCGACTGCATCGTCTGCACAGTCTTCGAGTCGGAATGTCTTCTTGGAACGGATACCGGCACCATGGCCGCGATGGTCGAACGCCACGACGCGGTAGTGCTGGCCGAGGCCTTCGTAGCAGCGGAACCAGTTCAGGTCAGCCGACGCGGTCCACCCGTGGAGCAGCATGATCGTCGGTGCGCCGGGTGGCCCTCCGAAGTCACGAACAAGCAGATCGCCGCGGTCAGGGAGATGGACGAACTTCCCGGGTGGGAAGTTGGGTTTGGTGACGTCGATGGCGGGACTGTCGAGCGGCCTGTCAGCGTCGGCTGCTGAGCCCGGCGTGAGGTTGGCGTCTGTCTTGCCGTCTGTCTTGCGAGTTTGGCTCAAACGAAATCGACGCTCAGCACCTTGACGGTCATCGAACCGTTCGGAGCGTCGTAGGTGATCGAATCGCCGACAGAGGAGCCGTTGAGCGCAGCGCCGAGAGGCGACGTGGAGCTGATGACGTCGGCACCCTCGATCTCCTCTTCCATGTTGCCGATCATGTAGCGCTCGGCCATGTCGTCGGAGTCGCCGTCGTACACAATCTCGTAGACCTGGTTTTCGACGACCTCGGGCTCGTCGATGAGGTACTCAAGCTGACGGATGCGTCCTTCCATGTGGCCTTGCTCGTCCTTGGCAGCGTGGTAGCCGGCGTTCTCTTTGAGATCGCCCTCTTCTCGCGCCCGTTCGATCTTGTCGGCAACTTCGATCCGTCCGCGCGTGGTGAGATCGTGAAACTCCGCCTGCAAACGCTCGAGGGCGGACTTGGACAACTTCGCTCCAGCCATTTCAGAGACGATAGCGAGCCCAACCCGATTGCGAAGGAGTTGTGAAAGAGGTCCGCCCATTCCTGGCAGTCAAATCATTCGCAACTCCCTCCCAATCGGAACCGGTGAGATGATGCGGGTAGCCTCGCCGCCGTATGACGCACAATATTGCCGTGATCGGTGGCGACGGGATCGGACCCGATGTCACCGCCGAAGCCATCAAGGTCATCCGCGCCGCCGGCGTGGACATCGCTACGACCGAGTTCGATCTGGGTGGCGATCGCTACCTGCGTGACGGCGAAATCCTGAGCGACGAAACCCTCGATGCGCTCCGGCCGTTTGACAGCATCCTGCTCGGCGCCGTTGGTCACCCCGACGTGAAGCCCGGCGTGATCGAGCGCGGTCTGTTGCTCAAAATGCGCTTCGAACTCGATCTGTATATCAACCAGCGCCCGTTTCTTGGCACCGCTCCGGGTGGCACCGTTCAGCATGACTTCATCGTCATCCGCGAGAACACCGAGGGCCCGTACGTCGGTGAAGGTGGAGCGCTGCGTGTCGGCACACCCAACGAAGTGGCGACCCAGGGCTCGGTCAACACGCGCTTCGGTGTCGAACGGTGTATCCGCTACGCCTTCGAGTTGGCTGTCAGTCGCGAGCGCAAGCACGTCACACTGGTCCACAAGACCAACGTGCTGTCGTTCGCTGGCGATCTCTGGCAGCGGACCTTCGACGAGGTCGCTGCCAAGTACCCGCAGGTCGGCACCGCCTACAACCATGTTGATGCCGCCTGCATTTATTTTGTCCAGGACCCGCACCGATACGACGTGATTGTTACCGACAACCTTTTCGGCGACATCCTCACTGACCTCGGCGGCGCAGTATCTGGCGGCATCGGCCTCGCATCGTCGGCCAACCTCAACCCGGCCCGCACCGGACCGTCGATGTTTGAGCCCGTGCACGGTTCGGCCCCCGACATCGCCGGACAGAACAAGGCAAACCCGACCGCAGCCATTTTGTCCGCTGCGCTCATGCTCGACTTCCTCGCCGAGGGCGCTGCCGCTGACCGCATTCGTGCGGCCTGTGCCCAACCGGTTACCGGCAGCACCACAGACGTTGGTGACGCGATTGCTGCCCGCGTGGGAAACTGATCACATGCCAATCACACCCACACCGAAGATCTGGATGAACGGTGAGCTCGTCGACTGGGACAAGGCCCAGGTCCACGTGCTCACCCACACCCTTCACTACGGGACCGGCGTGTTCGAAGGCATCCGCGCCTACGCAACCGTCGACGGCCCATCGATCTTCCGCCTCACCGAGCACATCAAGCGCCTGTTCGATTCGGCCAAGATCCTCGGCTTCTCGATCCCGTACACGGTTGATGAACTTGTCCAAGCCACCAAGGACACCGTTGCCTCGACTGGGCTTGACTCGTGCTACGTGCGTCCGCTGGCGTATCTCGGGTACGGCGAAATGGGCTTGAACACGCTGCCCTGCTCGACCGACGTCGCTATTGCCTGCTGGCCGTGGGGTGCGCTACTTGGTGACGAGGCAGTCACCAAGGGCGTGCGAATGAAGATCTCTTCGTGGACCCGTCACGATCACAACACCATGCCGCCTGCCGCAAAGACTGTAGGAAACTACGTCAACTCATCGCTTGCGAAAGTTGAAGCGCTCAAAGCCGGCTACGACGAGGCAATCATGCTCGCGCCGAACGGTCTCGTTGCCGAATGCACCGGTGAGAACATCTTCGTTGCCCGTCACGGCAAGCTGCTCACCCCGCCACTGTCGGCTGGGGCGCTCGAAGGAATCACCCAGAGCACGGTGGGCGCGCTCGCCAACGACCTTGGGTTCGAAGTCAAAGTCGACAACATCGCCCGCAGTGATCTCTATATCGCCGACGAAGCCTTTGTCTGTGGCACTGCGGCCGAAGTGAGCTCGATCAACTCGATTGACGACCGCGACATCCCGTGCCCCGGCCCGATGACACTGGCGATGTCAGAGGCCTATCTCGCCACGGTGCGCCGCGAGAACCCAAAGTATTTGGATTGGTGCGAACTCACCGTCTGACGATGGTTCGGCGACGTTGTCGCCTTGCGCTCGCTTCATGGGGCCCCCGGATGTTTGCGTGACGATATTGGTGCTCATGCGCACCGATTTCGTTACGCAAACACAGAGGAACCAGAAAGAACGGCTCGGGCGGAAAAGCAGAAGAGCCCCGGTCAGCGCTGCCAGACCGAAGTCGGCGCGCCTTCCGGGGCCCGTCAGATGGACAGATCCACCACTGGTCGTTCGACGGGCGTTAGCCTGCGTCACGACCTGTTCACATCGCCCGTCTCGCCGTTTCCTCCGACCTAAATCGGGGGAGCGTCGAGGTGGGCGATGTCCGTTTTCGGATGACGTTCGGCAAGCCGAACCCCACCCGATTTGACACCGTTTCACGCTGACCCAGTTGCCCGTGCCATCAAAATTGGTGCCAAAGCAGATCCGTCGGTCCAAGGTCCAGTTGGGGTGTTCCTAGGTCGTTCGGTTCTGCACCATTGCTCCGTTGCTGCGCACCGGCCCGAAGGCCGACATCCAGTTCGGTTGCCTCGCTGATCCGATCGGTTTCCCGAACGACTCCGCAGGTCTCCGTCTTCGCTTGATCCCGAAGGACCTGGCGACCCGGTCTGACCTCACACCTCGACCGGTTGCCCGATCTCGGTGCCGACTCCCCGTTGTTCGTGTTTCACCCGAAGGTGCAGTACGAAATCGGTCTGAGATGGCTGTGAGCTCTGTCCTGTTTCGAATCCGCTGCTCCTCGTCGGCAGTGTGGGCTTGGGCCGAAGCCCCATCCTCACCGCCCCGGTTGGCGTGCGCTTTTCGTAACGTCCTCCAGTAAAGACCCGTTGGAATCAAGGGTCAAGGGGTTTTCCGAAAGACACAGGGTTATCCCCGAAACTTTCTTGTTACCCCCAGAATTTCGTGGTTCATCCACCGCTTCCCCACCGTTGGTGCACAGCTCTGTCCACATCTCACAGACGTGGAATTTGGGGTGTTGCATGCTCCCGTATGCTGTTGGGAATATGCGACACGTCGAAATTTTTGACACGACCCTGCGTGACGGCTTGCAGGTCGAAGGAGTGTCGGCGACCGTCGACGACAAGCTCCGGATTGCCGAGCAGCTCGATCACCTCGGGGTCCACTACGTCGAGGGCGGCTGGCCTGGAGCGAACCCGAAGGACATTGAGTTCTTCGCACGCGCTGCGACGGAGCTGAAGCTGACCACGTCGACGCTCGTTGCATTCGGTTCGACCCGTCGCCCTCGCGGCAAGTCTGATGAGGACACGACGCTGCGGAATCTCATCGAAGCCAACACGGCCGCCGTGTGCATTGTTGCGAAGAGCTCCGAGTACCAGGTCGTCGAAGCAATGCAGACGACGCTCAACGAGGGGGTGGCGATGATTGCCGACAGCGTCCGATTTTTACACGGCGAAGGACGAGCCGTCCTGGTCGACCTCGAGCACTTCTTTGACGGCTACAAGTCGAACCCCGAATTTTCGCTGCGTGCTCTCGAAGCCGCCGTGGTCAGTGGTGCATCCCACCTTGTGCTCTGCGACACGAATGGCGGAACTCTGCCCGACGAGGTGTCGGCCATCGTTGCTGACATCAAGGCGCACGTCGGTAACGATGCGATCATTGGTATCCATTGCCACGACGACACGGGTTGCGCTGTGGCGAACTCAATGGCGGCGGTCGAGGCCGGTGCGAGCCACGTGCAGGGAACCTTGAACGGCCTGGGGGAGCGAACGGGCAACACCAACCTCACGACGGTGATCCCGAACCTCCAGCTGAAGCAGGGCTACCAGTGCCTTCCAGAGGGCCGTCTTGTGCGCCTCACGTCGGTGAGCCACCACGTGGCCGAGACATTGAATCGGGCGGTCAACCCACAGGCTCCCTACGTCGGTTCATCGGCATTCGCGCACAAGGCCGGGCTTCACGCCTCGGCGATCGCCCGGGCGAAAGATGCCTACGAGCACATCGACCCGGGCGCCGTTGGTAACGGCACCCGCTTCGTCGTGTCCGAGATGGCCGGCCGGGCGACCATCCAGATGAAGGCCGATGAATTGGGCCTCGAGATCGACGGAGCTCAGATCAACCAGGTGATTGATGATCTGAAGCGGCTCGAGCACGAGGGGTATCACTTCGAAGCTGCTGACGCGTCGCTCGAACTCCTGATGCGGCGAGCCATCGGCGGGGTCCCCGAGTTCTTTGAGATTGAGTCGATGCGCGTCATCACCGACGAGGTGCGCGGCGGCCCGTTTAGCACCGAAGCCACGGTCAAACTCTGGCTGGGCCACGGCGACACTGCCGAACGGCGCGTGTCGATTGCGGAGGGAAACGGCCCGGTCAATGCGATCGACACCGCATTCCGTGCCGCTGCGGGCGACGCGTTCCCCCAGCTCAGCAGGATTCATCTCACCGACTACAAGGTGCGGATCCTCGATGGCGGCAGTGCCACCGGGGCGACCACACGTGTGCTGTTGTCGGCGACGAACGGTCAGCGTGACTGGACCACGATCGGCGTGAGCGCGAACATCATCGAAGCATCCTGGCGTGCCCTGGAAGACACGCTCGTCTACGGATTGCTCCACACCGATACCTGACGTACGACAACTCTGGGATGCGTTCCCACCGTTGGTGACCTCACACAGCGTTCTATGAATTTCCGCCCCATGAGGTGACTTGCATGTTGACGTCAACGTCGTTGACACAAGTGTCCTGAGTGACAAAATCTTGGGTGGAAAGATGGGTGTGCTGACAAGCGCTTGACGAAATCGGGACCGGCCAGGGTCGTGCCGCCCGACGCGTTGCTTCGCGGCGCGGATCCTGTAGAAAGGCATCGATGGCAGTTCCGAAATTCAGCCCTGTTGCACCGACCGACCGCGCCCGTGGCTACGCGTCGCCCGATCGCGTCCCGGGAAACTGGATGCCGGATCGTCCGGCCGAGATCGCAGGGTTTCAACCGTCTGGTCCTCGCCGCGGTCATCACGGCCCCGACCAGGGGTTCGCGCTGCGCATCGCAGCGCGACTCGCTCCCCAGATCCGGCTACAGCCGGGCGAGCATCTCGACGACGCCGTTTGCGGTTGTCTCGGGATTGCGCTTGGGCGAGCATCGTTGTTTTCCCGTGCACCCGTGGTGCACGACGTCAAGCTGGCGTTCACGATCTGGGGCTACTTCGACGAGCAACCGCCGGCCGAGCTGATCGAGTTGCGAGCGAAACTTTTCGCTGGCCTGCGACACGTCGCCCATCACTACACAGAGGCTCGCGACGTCGCTGACATGGTGCCAGACTCCACACTGCAGCTGACGCCCGAGGCGGCCGCCGCGAAGTACCCCGGGTCGTGGCGCGAGCTCGTCGGCGCCTGACCGCGCCTCCAACACCCCGACACACACGGCGGCGGCACAGAGCTTCGCCAAGGCACTACTGAGGCCCGACGGTCCCGGAACGATGCGTCTATCGTGCGCCGACCTACATTGGGTCAACGTTGAACGGCTGCGGACCAAGGCAATGCTGCTGGCAGCGAAGCGCGCCAATCGGCTCGATGATGTCCGGCTCGATGATGTCCGGCGACGATGTCCTGACCGAGTTGTCGGCGCTCACCAGCCTTGACATGTAGACCGCCACGGCAACAGTGCTCGCGTCACATGGCGCTCCCGACGTCTTGGTGCACCGTGTCGGGTCGCTACCGTCCGAGGTGTGCCCGAGAGATTTGATCCGTCTGTTCACCCGCACCGACGGCGGAACGCGCTGACCGGACAGTGGGTGATCGTGTCGCCGCAGCGCACCGAGCGTCCCTGGGAGGGGCAGACCGGCGCAGCCATGGAGCAGCCCACCGTCTATGACCCGAGCTGCTCCCTGTGCCCGGGTAATGAACGGGCTGGCGGACTATCGAACCCCGACTATTCGTCGACGTTCGTGTTCCAGAACGACTTCGCAGCGTTACTCCCCGATGTTCCGTTGCCTGACAGCCCAGATAGCAGGCAAGGCCACATGTCGGGCGGGCTCTACCAAGCAGCAACCGGCGATGGCGAGTGTCGAGTTATCTGCTTCTCGGCGGATCACGGCAAGACGCTCGGCACGATGGACCTGGCCGAGATCGGCGTGGTGATCGACCTCTGGAAGAGTCAGCTTGCCGAGCTACTCGATCGCTACGAGTACGTACAGATCTTTGAGACGCGCGGCGCGATCTCGGGGTCGTCCAACCCCCATCCGCACGGGCAGATTTGGGCATCAAACTTCCTCCCAAACGAGATCGTCGCCGAACTCGCTGAACAGCGTTCCTACCGAGCCCGGCACGGGAGTCATCTGCTCGTCGATTACGTCGAGAGTGAGCTGGCAGCTGGCGACCGGATCATTCATGCCAACGACCACTGGGTCGTGGCGGTCCCGTACTGGGCCTATTGGCCGTATGAGACCATCGTCTTGCCGCGCCGACCTGTGGCTTCGCTGCTCGACCTGAGCGTCGACGAGGCAGAGGGTCTCGCCGACGCCCTGAAGACGATGCTGTCGGGTTTCGACCGGTTGTTCAACACGCCGTTCCCCTACTGCTCTGGTTGGCACGTCGCTCCGCGCGGGCTTGAGGCCGACTGGCAGTTACACGCGCACTACTACCCTCCGTTGCTCCGTTCGGCCGACGTCGCCAAGATCCCGGCGAGCTACGAACTGCTTGCCAACCTCCAACGCGACCTCACGCCGGAGACCGCTGCCAGCAACCTGCGCGACGTCCTCTGAGCTAACGCGGCCGAACCGTCGCGAGGGCTGCGAGGAAACGGTCGTTCCACTCAGCGCTGGCGATTGTGACGCGTACACCGACATCGGGGAACGCACGCGTGACGACGCCTTGGCGCTCGAGGTCGACGCCGAGTGCCGCGGCGTCGCGCTGCACCGGAAGCCAGACGAAGTTGCCCTGTGGGTCCGGGAGATCCCAACCTGTAGAGCGAAGCGAATCCACGACCCGAGAGCGTTCGCTGACCACTTCGGCTACCCGAAGCCGCATCTCGTCGGGAGCTGCCAGGCTTGCCCGAGCGGCGCGCTGTGCGAGTTCGTTGATGGCGAACGGGACGAGCGTGCGGTCGATGATGCCGGTCACCTCGGGATGGCCGAGCGCATAGCCGACCCGCAGCCCGGCCAGGCCGTGTGCCTTGCTGAAGGTTCGGGTGATCACCAGGTTCGAATGATCGGCGAGCAGTGCAATTGAGTCGGTCACACGTTCGTCGGTCACGAACTCGGAGTACGCCTCGTCGAGGACCACCAGGCATGTCTCGGGAACGGTGCGGAGGAACTCGGCGATGTCGGCCGTCGGCACGATCGTCCCGGTCGGGTTGTTCGGGTTCGTGACGAAAACGAGTTTCGTCTGCGCAGTGATCGCCGCAGCCAGCGCAACGAGGTCGAACGTTTCGTCGACCAACGGGACCCGCACCTGCTCGGCTTCGACGAGCGCAGCGAACAGTGGATACGCCTCGAAAGACGGCCAACACATCGCCACCTGATCGCCAGGCCCGACGTAGCTGAGCAGCAACTGTTGCAAGATGCCTGCGGAGCCGGCGCCGATCGTGACCTGCTCGGTGTCGACCCCGACGTACTCGGCGAGCTCCTCGCGCAATGCTGTGGCGCGATGGTCGGCGTACAGACCAATGTGTTCGATTCCGGCGCTGATGGCGCCAGCGACGGAGGGGAGCGGACCGTACGGAAGTTCGTTCGACGCCATCTTGATGGCATCGGCGATTCCGTGTTCGGCAGCGGCTGCGGCAGCCGAACGGCCGGGCTTGTATCCGGGGAGAGCAGCAACAGCGGAGCGGGGGCGACCAGTCATCTGCCCATGATTCCAGACCGACGGCGCCGCGACCGGATCGCTTGCGCTGAACCGCTTCTCGGCCAGCGGTTTCTCCGTGGTGGCTGAGAGTGGCAACATCTCGGCCATGACTATCGAGCCGATTGAACGCGGCACCCTTACATGGCACCCGGCAGAGGACGCTTGGGCGAACAGTGCGCTGTCTGGCTTCGCTCAACACGTTGTCGCGCTCGGCGGGCCGACCTGTGCGGACTACGCCGAATTGCTCGACTGGTCACTCGGTGAACCCGGACCGTTCTGGGCGGCAGTGGCGAGCTGGCAGTGCATTCGCTGGCACGACGAGCCCAGCGCATCGTTGGTCGGCGGCACCATGCCGGACGTGACGTGGTTCCCCGGCGGCACGCTCAACTACGCCGAGCGGATGCTTGCCTGGGGCGCAGAGCAGCCTGACGTGACGGCGATCATCGAGCTGTCGCAGAGCCGCGACCGTCGCGAAGTCACGTGGGCGGAGCTTGCCGATCAGGTCGCACGCTGTCGTGCAGGACTCGTCGAGCGGGGCGTGGGCCGCGGTGATCGGGTGGTCGCGTTCAGCCCGAACATCTCTGAGACGTTGATTGCCTTCCTGGCCACGGCGAGCCTCGGCGCGATCTGGAGTTCGTGTGCGCCCGAGTTTGGGGTTCGTGCAGTGACCGACCGCTGGGCACAGATCGAGCCGAAGGTGTTGATCACCGTCGACGGCTACATGTATGGCACCAAGGGCATTGATCGCAGGGAGCACGTCGATCAGATAGCCGCAGGGCTGCCGTCCCTCGAACACATCGTGCACATCGGCTATCTCCGACCCCAGGGCGACCTCCCGACCGATGCGCGGGTCTGCTCATGGGATGATTTGCTCGCCGACCATGCGCCACTGGAGTTTGAGGCAGTTCCGTTCGATTACCCGCTGTACGTCTTGTTCTCATCGGGCACGACCGGCCTACCGAAGCCGATTGTGCACGGCCACGGCGGCATTGTGCTCGAACATGCGAAGGCCTGGTCGTTGCACTACGGCCTGCAGCCGGGGGATCGCGTGATGTGGTTCACGACGACCGGTTGGATGATGTGGAATTTCTTGATCTCGGGGCTGCTCACGGGGTCGACGATCGTCCTGTTCGACGGTGATCCGGCCGCCCCGGACCTGTTGGCGCTGTGGCGCGTCGCAGCCGACGAGCAGGTCGACGTTTTTGGCGTGAGTGCGCCGTTCATCATGGCCTGTCGGAAAGAGGGCATCCGGCCGGGCGACCTCGTCGATCTGTCCCGGGTGCGCCATCTCGGTTCGACCGGGGCCCCGCTGCCGGTCGAAGGGTTCGAGTGGATTCCCGATGCGGTGGGCAGCCACATCCAAACCGGCTCGATGAGCGGCGGCACCGACGTGTGCACGGCCTTCGTCGGTACGGCGCCGACCCTGCCGATCAGGGCGGGTGAAATTGGTGCCCGCATGCTCGGCTGCGACGTGCAGGCCTTCACGCCGGCGGGTGATCAGTGCGCTCCGAACGAGACCGGCGAACTCGTGATCGTCGCGCCGATGCCGTCGATGCCGATCAGCCTCTGGGGGGATGAGTCGGGCGAGCGCTACCGAAGCACCTACTTCGACACCTACCCCGGGGTCTGGCATCACGGTGACTGGATCACCTTCTTCGACGACGGTGCCTGCCAGATCACGGGCCGTTCCGACGCCACGTTGAACCGCGGTGGTGTTCGCCTCGGCACCGCAGACTTTTATGTGATTGTCGACTCGATGCCCGAGATTGCCGACAGTGCGGTCGTCCACCTCGAAGACAAGGAGGGAGGGCCTGGCGAGCTGATCCTCCTGGTGGCAATGGCGGCGGGTTACGAACTCGACGACGACGTCGCCAACCGGATCAAGCGAGCACTCCGGTCGGAACTGTCGCCACGGCACGTTCCCGATGAAATCGCAGCGCTGCCTGCTGTGCCGCGCACATTGTCGGGCAAGAAGCTTGAGGTGCCAATTAAGCGGATGTTGCTGGGCATGCCGGCCGACAAAGCAGCGTCACGTGATTCGCTCGCAAACCCCGAGGCACTCGATCATGTCGCGGCGTGGGTCGCTGCCCGGAACGCCTGAGCTCCCCGTCGAGACTTCCGGTCAGTGCAGGCCGGGTGGTTGGATTTTGGCGAGGTAGTCGTTGCTGGTCCCGAGCCGTTGGCGGAGGTCGTCGTAGTAGGTGCGGGGCGGGTTGAAGTAGATCTGCCCGGTATCCATGCGCCCGCCGTCGGGATGCGCATACACGGCCACCGGTTTTGGTGGCGGCCCGGTTGGCAGGTTGGGTGCTGCACCTGATGGGGTGATGAGGTGGCCGTGTTGGTTGCGGAATTCGAGGCCGTCAGACCGGTCGGCGTCACCGGTGATGTCGAGTCGGCCCCGGTGGTGCATTCGATGATGTTTGCCGCACACGAGTAACAAGTTGTCGGTGTCGGTCCGGCCGCCATGTTCCCAATGAATCAGGTGATGCACTTCAAGACCGAGCGTCGCATCACATCCCGGAACCCGACACACCCCATGATCACGATGCTCAATGACGGTGCGGGTCCGGGCGGGTACGACGTACTGGGAACGACCAACCGATACCGGCAGGCCGTTGTCGAGAAACACGGGGGTGACCGTGCCGTTACAGGTGAGGTAGCGGCGGATCGCGTCGGGCACATTCCAGCCGGCGGCGTCGGCCATGTTGCGCGCGTCTCGGTCGGTGTTGATGAATAGGTTGACCCGAAACCGTGACCGGCGTGCCGGATCAGCAACCGAGCCGAGTGAACGTTGAGCCATTTCACACAGTGCGTCGGCGAGCCCGGCACCGAAGTCGCCGCGCTGGAACAGCCGGTCGCGGGCTTCATCGAGTGCAGCCTGCACGATCATCCCGGCATCGGCATCAAGGCGACCGGACAGGCGGAACGAACCGTCGTCGTCTTGCCACAGCGACAAAAACTCTTCAACCGACGAACGCTCCGACCCCGACTCGGAATCGGGCGACTTCGCTGAGTCAACTGCGGCCTTGGTGTCGGCTTCGTCCTCAAGAGACTCAGGAGTATTCGGGTCGGCATCGGGAACTTCGCGGCCGTGGTCGTCGAGCACGGGGAACGGATATTTCCGCAGCACATGACGCAACTGGGTGACGGTCATCACGACTGCGTAATCACGGGACTGCACATCGGTCCACGCTGGTGCGTTCCGGGCAATCGTGGCCATCTGATCGAGTGACAACTCACCGCGCCGGAACGCCTCGATCGAAGCAGGAAGTTCGGCGACCCGTTCGGCAATCGCCACAACCGAGCGGGCCATTGCCGGCGACATTCCGGCCCGCCACGCAACCCACGCCGACATCGACGTCATGCCCTCACCAGCCCACAACCGCTCGTCAGCCAACAGGACAACAACCCGATCAACCAGCGCCGCATGCTGGGAGTTGAGCACGCCAACAATGTCGTTGAACTCGCACTCCAACTCTGCAACCGACGACATAGTTAAGTATACACGTGTTCGTATAAAATACTCCATACGATCAGATGTTCGATACAATTCTCTCGATGAACACGGTTGATAGACCTTCCCGAGGGACCTCCGACGACGCCACCGCACAATCGCTACGCGCAGCCAGTCACCTCATCGTCTTCTGCGACGGGGCGGTACCGCACCGACACCCCCTCAGCCGTCGCAGTCAGATTGGTGTCACTGTCAGAAAGCACCACTTCGAGCACGATCAGCTCTTGCCCACCTTCGATCGCCTCCGCCCATTCGGCCGGCATCCAATCACCGGGCTGCGTTGCTTCGTCGGTGATCCAGAGCGTGTCGTTCACAGGATTAAGCACCCGGACGCCGCAATGTGTTCCAACAACGAGTGCGTGCGCCTCACCCACCGGCAGGTCGGCGCCGGGTTCGAGAATCGGGAGCAGGGCATCGATCGAATTTGCTGGTCCGCTGAACGTCTCGGACGAACCCTGATCGGAGCATCCTGCAGCCAGAACTCCGACAGCAACGGCCAGAGCCAGCCGCCGACCCCGTGGACACCGCACGACATGGACAATAGCCGTCGAGCGATCAGCCGAAGTCCGCGACAAATACTGACGGGACCATCGCGCTGAGCGGACCGTGGCGCAGGGGCCGTAGCCTGCCGCGATGAACGACTGGACGCCCGAGACCTGGCTGATTGCTGCCGGACGCAACCGCACACCAGGTGAGCCGCTCAACGTGGCGCCTGTGTTGGCCTCGAACTTCTACCTCCCCGACGACCGGCTCTACAGCCGATCAGACGGTACACCGACGTCGGACGCACTCGAAGAACTCGTCGGCGGCATGGAAAACGGTAAGGCGCTGTCGTTCGCATCGGGAATGGCGGCCGCCGCCGTCATTCTCCATCGACTTCGGGTGGGGTCGACAATCGCGGTGCCTCTCGACCCGTATCACGGCGTTGCCGGCATCGTCAACGAAGGCGAAGCCCAAGGTCGGTGGACCGTGCTCAGGCTCGACCAGGCTGACACGTCGGCGTGGCTCGACGCGCTGCAGACCTGCGATCTTGTCTGGCTGGAAACGCCGGAGAACCCGCTGATGACGGTGGCCGACCTGCCAACCATCTGCGCGGCTCCCCGTCGCGACGGCACGATCGTCGCGGTCGACAGCACCTTTGCAACGTCGCTCAACCAGCAGCCGCTCGACCTCGGCGCCGACGTCGTGATGCACTCGGCCACGAAATTCATCGGCGGTCACTCCGACCTGCTCGCCGGCGTGTTGATCACCCGCAACAACGAACTGCTCGACGAGTTCCGCCACCGGCGGCTCCTGTACGGGGCCACGATCGGCGGGATGGAAGCGTTCCTGACGATCCGTGGGGCGCGCACCATGGCACTCCGGATGGAACGAGCACAGCAGAACGCCATGGAATTAGCAATTCGGCTTGAAGCGCATCCGGAGATCAGCCGGGTGCTGTACCCCGGCCTGCCCAGCCACCCGACGCACGCCGTGGCCACAACGTTCATGACCGGCTTCGGCGCCATGATGTCGTTCGAGACGACTGGTGCAGGTGAGCGGGCCACCGACGTGTGTAACCGGATGGAACTCGTCAACCATGCCACCAGCCTCGGTGGCGTTGAAACCACGATGGAGCGGCGCGCAGTGATTCCTGGTCAGGAACGGATTCCCCCGACGCTCATCCGTTTAAGCGTCGGCTGCGAACAGGTCGACGATCTCTGGGCCGACTTCGTGCAGGCCCTCGTCACGACCTGACCTCGGCGCCGCATGAGCCCAGGTAACGGTCGAGTAGGTTCGATGTCACTTGCTGGACCTCAGGGTCGTCGCCCAGCCCAAACGCCCAGTCTGTCGTACCTATCACGACGACTTCGCCGCCGTTGTCACCAAACGGTTCAACGACCATCATCACTGAGTTGCCATGTCGAACGCGCGCCAGGCTGTCAGCGTCCACGCGCCCGTGCAGCCGAGACGCGATGAACTCGATGTCACCCTGATCACTGAGCGCTGAGATCGATGCCGGATACTCACCCATCCCAACATTGCTTGCTGGTGTGAATGCAACGACAACCGTCTGCTCGCCACTCGGCGCGTTGGCGTGCGGCCGAGTGATCGGAAGCTGGTAATCGTCAAAATCGAGCAGCCGGCCGGTCGTCTCGTAGCCGACGACGCCGTGCTTGGTCCCGAGCAAATCGCCGTAACGCAGACCCGTACCCGCAACCAACCAGTGGTCGGCTCGATAGACCGTGTAGCCGCCCGATCCGCGGGGCGTGGCCTGTCCGAAACGGCTGTACAAGCCCCACGCCGAACCGGCTCCGAACAACGACCATTCGGGGTTGGCGACGATTGGATCGCACCACATACCCGACATCTCTGCCTCGCGGCCCTCGGCCATCACCGGGTCGGTGTCGTGCGCTGAGTACTTGTGGCACACCATCGCATTGCCTTCGAGGCGGACTTGCCAGAACATCGTGTTGCCCGACATCGACGCGATGTTGCCGCCCTGCTCGACGTGCTGTTCGAGAGTTCGTCGCTGCGATGCCGACCAGTACTCGTCGTGTCCGACATCGATGAACAGGTCGTAGCTGTCGAGCGCGTTCGGGTCTTCAAGATCGCTCGAGACGCAGTAGTCAAACCGGTAGCCAGCTCGTTCGGCCCACTCGACAAATCGTCGCTCGTGAGCAAACCATCCAGTCGAGCCGATCGCTGCCGGGTAGCCGTTCGTCAACCGGTACTCCTGAAAGTGGTCGCCGTTGACATCGGGCTCTTCGCCCCAGCGCGTCGGCCGTGACTTCCGGTCGTCCCGTTCGACCTCGGGCCGGCTCAGCATCCCGCGGCTCCATGGCCGATCGAAACTCACTTGGTTACCGCCGGTATACAGGCTTTTGCCACCCCAGGTGTTGTACGCGTTCCAGGTGTTCGTCGACAGCATGAGTACGGCGCTCGCCCGGTCGTCCGGGTCGCCGGTGACAACGAAGCCGGAGTACGACACGTCATGGCCAGGAGCAGCGTCAGCGGCAGTGACCGTCACGAGATAGAAGCCCGACCGCCACGACGGGCCAGTAGCAATCGACAGCGAGGCGGCCCAGCCGCATCCGTTGCTGTCGGCATCGCTCGGTGGCGGCGCCGACACGCCCGGGTTGCCAAGCGACTTCCACACGACCTCACGTGCTCCACCCCACCGTTCGACCACCACGTCGAACATGGCCGCCTTGGTCGAGACGTGCAGGCCGATCGAGCCGCCGGGTGCTGTGCTCAGCTGCGAGCAGTAGCTCTCGATTTCGTCGTAGAACGTGATGTCGTCGGCCATGTCGTTGCTTGATCGATCAGCTTGCGTTGACGGCGTCGTCGATGATGGCATACAGCTGACCAGCGAGGTCGTTGCCGATACCCGACGTCGCCTCCACAACGAGGTAGACGCCGTAGCCGTCTTCCAGGTCGAGCCACGGCACCGTGCCGTAGGCGCCGCCATCACTGATTCGGCCACTCTCGCGGTCGATCCACCAGCCCATGCCGTAACCCGTTCCGGCACCACCGGCTGAACCGTCGTAAGCAGCAGCGATCCGGTCGGCGTGCATCGTGTCCAGCGCATTCTGCGAAAGCACCTGCTCGTCGCCACACACGCCACCGCGCAGATGCATGAGCAGCAATCGGCCGTAATCGGGGGCGGTGATGTAGGCGCCTCCCTCGAGGTTCGGATTATCGGTGGCAATCAACGTGGACGGGTTGGAGTTGAACTCGACCGGGTAGTTGAAGCCTTCACCCATCTGTGTGAAGTGATTGTTGAATGCCAGCGAATTGACACCGCACGGCTGGACGTAGGTCTCGTCGATCAGCTCAGCCCAGGACTTGCCCGATACTGCTTCGGCCACGGCACCAGCGATCTGCCATTGTGCACCGCCGTAGTTGAACGCGACATCCGGCCCGTTGATGTCAGCGTCGTCGGCTGGCGAGGTGAAGATGCTCTTGGCGCAATCCTGCAGTGTGCCAACCGGGAGGAACTGGCACACGTAGGGGCCGTAGGCGGGATTGGGAAACAACCCGACAAGGCCCGAGCTGTTGGACAGGAGCTGTGCTGGGGTGATCTCCGGGTTGCCCGACCCCCAGTCGACCGCGTCGGCGACTGGCGCGTCGATATCGAGGAGTCCGTCGTCTTGCAGGCGCAGGAGCACCCCGGCCACGAGCATCTTGCTCGACGATGCGATGAGTGAGGAACGTTCCGGGCCGAACTCGCCCCAGTACCGCTCGAGGATCACGCCGTCGTCGGCATCGACGATTACGAGGCCCGCACCGTTCAACCCGCGGTCATCGACAAATGCCTGCACGACCAGGTCGACACCAGCGAAGTCGTACGCGGTCGGTTCGGGCTCGGCCTCGGTCACGACCGGCTCGGCTTCTGGCTCCGTGTCGACGGGCGCCGTCTCGGTCCCTACTGGGTCAGCGTCCGACACCAGTTCGGCGATTGGCACCTTTGCGTCGGTCACGACCGGCCCGGCGGCTGAAGAGGCAGCACCATCGTCACTGCCAGCGCAGGCTGCAACACCCAACGCAGCGACGACCGAGAGAAACAGGAGTCGGCGGCTCTTCACGTAGCCGACCGTACAACGCTGTCACCGATCGGCCGAGGTCGAGTTCTAATTGCCGCCCCACGACCCCTCGTATCCTCCGGCCGCTCGCATCTTTCGACGCCGCTTGCTCCCTCCACTCGATGGCGATTTCGCCTCCGGGCCATCCGACGTGTCAGCATTGTTGGATGGCCGCTTCTCCGAAACCACCGACGCGGCACACACTCGACATCCTCGCGACGTCAGCAAGCCAGTTCACTCCCGACCCTGCCGACACCGAACGGGCCAACCGCGGGCTGATCGCGACGCACGAGACCGGTCTCATCGAAGAAGATGGGCGCACCGTTTGGGACATCAGCCGACACGACTTCGTGCGCGAGTCTGAGGTTGCTCCGAGTTCAGTCCACGCCAGCCTCTGGCACCAAGCCCGGCTCAATGCGGTACACGGCCTGTTCGAAGTTGCCCCCGGCCTGTGGCAGGCGCGTGGCTACGACATCTCCAACATCAGCTTCCTTGCTGGCGAGCGCGGCTGGGTGATCATTGACCCGCTGACCAGCGAAGCATGTGCTCGGGCCTGCCTCGACCTGGCCAACGCCGAACTCGGCGAGCGACCCGTTACGGCGGTGATCTACACCCATAGCCACCTCGACCACTTCGGTGGTGTGCGCGGCGTGGTTGACGAGGCCGCCGTCGATGCCGGCGAGGTGCAAATCATTGCCCCTGACCAGTTCATGCGCGAGGCTGTCTTCGAGAACGTCATCGCGGGCCCAGCGATGGGTCGCCGTGCGTCCTACCAGTTCGGTATGACGCTGCCGGCTGGGCCGCTGCAGCACGTCGACTGCGGGCTGGGCAAGGCCACGCCGACGGGCACAATCGGGCTCATTCCGCCGACGATCTCCATCATGGAGACCGGTCAGGAACTCGTCGTCGACGGCATCCGGATCATCTTCCAGCTGACGCCCGAAGCCGAAGCGCCCGCCGAGATGAACTTCTTCTTCCCCGACAAAGGCGAAGCCGGCCCCCATGGCAAGCCGATGGGATGGCTGTGCATGGCCGAGAACTGCTCGCACAACATGCACAACCTCTTACCCCTCCGCGGTGCGCAGGCGCGTGACTCGCTCGGTTGGTCGAAGTACATCAACGAGGCACTCGAACTGTTCGGCGCCGACACAGCGCTCATGTTCGCCAGCCACCATTGGCCGCGCTGGGGAACCAACGACGTCGCAGAGTTCCTGCGCCAGCAGCGCGATCTGTACCGCTGGATGCACGACCAAACGATGCGCCTAGCGAACAAGGGTCTCACCCCGACCGAGATCGCCGACGAACTTGCGCTGCCGAGTGCGTTCACCGATCAGATCCACACGCGCGGCTACTACGGCGCGCTCATCCACAACGTCAAGGCCGTGTACCAGCGCTACCTCGGGTGGTACGACGGCAACCCTGCCCGACTGTGGAATCACCAGCCCACTGAGGCTGGCCGCCGCTACGTCGAACTCGCAGGCGGGGCCGACGCCCTCCTGGTGCACGCCCAGGCGGCGTTCGACCAGGGCGACTATCGCTGGGTGGCCGAAGTGGTGAACCACCTCGTGTTCGCCGATCCCACCAATACCGCTGGCCGCGAGCTGCAGGCCGATGCGTTGGAACAGCTGGGCTATCAGGCTGAGTCGGCCACGTGGCGCAATGCGTACCTGACTGGCGCAATGGAACTCCGTGACGGCCCACCTCCAGCGCGACCTGCGCCGGCTCGGCCCGGCATGGCGGTGGCACTGACGATCGACATGATCTTCGACGCCCTCGCCATTCGGCTCAAGGCCGAAGAGGTCGCCGGTGAACGAGTGATCTCCAACTGGCAGTTCACCGACCTCGACGACGGTGCAGGGTCATGGGTGCTCGCGCTCGAGAACCAGGCAATCCACTACGTGCAAGGTCGTCATGCTGACGATGCCGCAGTCACGGTCACACTGACCAAGAGCGACTTCGTTCAGATCACCGGTGGAGCCATGACCTTCATCGACGCGGTCACCGCAGGCAAGGTCGAACTCGACGGCGATCCATCCGCCCTGGTCACGATCTTCGGCAACCTCGATACCTTCGAAACCGGCTTCCCCATCGTCGAGCCGTAACGCTGAGTCGACCGGTCACCTGGTCGCCCAGAGAGAGCAGAGGCAGGGATCATCAGCAACTCGCTGACGATCCCTGCCTCCATTCCGACTCGGGTCTTAGTTACCGCCCTCCTTGAGGACAACGGTCTCGGATTTGTAGTCGTTACCGAAGAGATCTGCGCCGTCGCCGACGAGTGCCCATGCGGCCTTGGTGATCTCGGTGGTGAACGCACCATCGCTCGGCGGTGCGGTGAGAACCGTTGCGCCTTCGAGGTTCGGTGTGCTCTGGCTGATCGACACGGTGCGGTCCCAGTCAGCACTGTTCATGAGGCCGACACCGTCGGGAGCCGGCCAGATGAGCTTGTTGACTTCGTTCATCATCCACTGCTGATGACTCTCGCCAAGGGTGGAACCCGCTGTGGTGACGATCGTGGCGCACTCGGCCACGTTGTCACGGCAGTAGGCCCATCCCTGCAGGGACGCTGCAACAAATCGAGTGGCCTGATCCTTGTACTCGGCATCATTGGCCAGGCGCCCAGCGTCGGCCCAGACCGCGTCCTGGAGCATGCCAACGCCGACTTCTTCGTAGCTGATGACGTTGAAGTCATCGGCAGTGTACAGCTCACCGGTTGCAGGGTTGATGGCCTCGAGGACCTGGGCGTACTCGTTGTACGTCATTGCCTCGGCGGCATCGATCTCGCCTTCGAGTAGTGCGACCATGTCGAACTGCTGGCCAACAAGGGTGACATCGCTCGCCGGGTCGAGACCTTCGGCGCCGATCGCAGCGAACACTTCGTACTCGTTGCCGTAGCCCCAGTTGCCGATCGTTTTGCCAGCAAAGTCGGCCGGCGAGGTGATACCCGAGTCAGCAAAGCTGACCTGCAGTGTGCCGGACCGCGCGAACACCTGCGAGATGTTGACGATGTCAGCGCCTGCCTCACGAGTCTGGAGTGCCTTGGGAACCCACGCAATCGCGAAGTCGACGTTGCCGGTCGCAAGTTCAGCCTGCGGCACGATCTCGACGGCCCCTTCCTTGATTTCAACGTCAAGGCATTGGGCTGCGTAGAAGCCCTTGTCGGCTGCTGCGTAGTAGCCAGCGAACTGTGCCTGGGTGAACCACTGCAGCTGCAAGCTGACCGAGTCGACCGTTTCGCATGCAGCGGCGTCGCCCGAACCTCCTGCATCGTCGCTGCCGCAGGCCGCGGCAACAAGCCCCAGCACTGTCGCACCGACAGCAATTGCTCTCAATGTTTGCTTTCTGTTGGTCATGGTTCTCTCCCCCGAGGCTTCCCTCAGTCGTTGTCTGTTGTTCATATGAATTGATCCGCCGATTGCTTACCCCGTTGGGCGCGTTCGAGCCCGACCGAGATCATGTAGAACATTAGACCCAACACCGACGCTCCGATCACATACGCCCAGGTGACATCTTTACTGCCGTTGAGGCTGCTCCGCACGCCAGTCGCAAGACCGTTCTGGACACCGCCGAAGTACTCGGCAACGAAGGCCGTGATCACGGCAAGGGGAGCGGCGATCCGCAAAGCTGTAAAGAGATAGCCAAGAGCATTCGGAACGCGAACTTTCAGCAAGATTGCTGACGGGGATGCAGCGTACGAGCGCATCAGCTCGAGGTGGGTTGCTGACACCTGGCGGAGGCCTTTGCTGACATTGACGAAGACGACGAAGAAGACGATGAGTGCCACCATCAAGCGACGCGGCACCTGGCTCGTCGTGCCGAACAACATGTTGTTCAGCACCGGCACGATGACCACGATCGGGACCGCGTTCAGCGCGACCGCCAACGGCGTAATAAGTTCCTCGAGCAGCCTAAAACGAACGGTGATCAAGCTCATCAGGACGCCCACGAAGGTGCCGATGAGCAACCCCACCAATGCGTTCGTGCCGGTCACCAGCGTCTGGTCGAAGACCTCGTTGAACCGCACGGTAAAGGCCGACCAGATAGCGGTCGGCGCTGGCAACACGAACGGTTGGATGTCGAAAGCTCGAACGACGAACTCCCAGATCGCGAGGAAGCCGACACCGAAGGCGAGTGGCGGCCAGATCGCTCGGACGAACCGGCGCATCGCGGTACTCACCGGTCTTCGATCCCCCGAGCGCCATCTCCCAACTCGGCGCCGCGCAGTGCTTCTCGGACTTCGGTGATCTTCTTGTAGAACGAATCGTTCTCGCGGGTTCCTTCGTCACGGTTCTTGCCGAGGCCAACGTCAATCACGTCGGTGATCCGACCCGGGCCCGCCGACATGACTACCACACGATCGGAGAGGTAAACCGCCTCGGGAATCGAGTGCGTGACGAAAACCACCGTGGTGTTGGTGACCTCGCAAATCTGCAGCAGCTCGGCCTGCATGTGTTCACGGGTCATCTCGTCAAGCGCACCAAATGGTTCGTCCATCAACAAGAGCGGCGGGTGCGACGCCAAGGCGCGGGCGATGGCGATCCGCTGTTGCTGACCGCCCGACAGCTGCCACGGCATGTGCGCTCCGCGGTCAGACAGCTTGACCAGGTCGAGCATCTCTTGTGAGCGAGCTGCTCGCTTGGCTTTGTCCCACCCTTTGAGTTCGAGTGGCAGCTCGATGTTCTTGGCAACGGACCGCCAATCGAACAGCCCTGACTGTTGGAACGCCATGCCATAGTCCTGGTCAGCACATGCCTGCTTCGCAGACTTGCCGTTGACCTCGACGAGTCCCGACGTTGGCTCAATCAGGTTGGCAATCAGGCGAAGCAAGGTCGACTTCCCGCAGCCCGAAGGCCCGATCAGCGACACGAATTCGCCCGGGTCAACGGTGACGTCGACGTCACGTAACGCGTCGACTTGTCCTGACGTTTCGGCGTTGAACACCATCGAGACGCCCCGAACACTGACTGCCGATTGGTCTGTCACCCTCGCTCCTCCTGCGGACGATTCCGCATTACGTACGTTTCGAAACCGACGACCAAGGCAAACATCACGAGGCCGAGTGCCGCCGCAGCAAACACTGCTGCGTACACCGACGCCGGCTGTGACGTGACCTTCTGGCTGTAGTCGATCGTTGCATACCCAATGCCGCGCAGCCCACCGAGGGTGATCTCGGTGACGATCACGCCGATCACCGCTGCGGTTCCAGCGAGCTTCAGGCCAGGAACCATATAGGGAATCGCTGTCGGGAATCGCAGCTTTCGCAACGTCGTCCACCACCCTGCGGCATAGCTCGACATCAGCTCCAGCGAGGCTGCTGGGGCGGCTTGTAAACCGCGCAACGTCGACACCGTGACCGGGAAGAACGAGAGGAAGGCTGCGAGTACTACCGCAGATGTCCATTGAGGCCAGTCAAGGCTGCCCCGAATCGCCGTGACCTGCGGGGCCAAAGCAATCAGTGGGATCGTCTGCGACACGACAACATACGGAAGCAGGCCTCGCTCAACGATTCGGAAGCGCGCCATCAACACCGCGAGCAGCACGCCGATCGCGGTACCGACAATCAAACCGGCGATCGACATCTGGAACGTGTACCAGGAGTACCCGAGCAGCACGTGCCATACAAGCTGGCCTTGCTGGCCAATCGCCGGACGCGTCAACTCCGCGAACATCTCCCAGGTGTGCGGCATCACACGGTCGTTGGTCTTGGGAATGAGCCTCCACCCGAAGATGTCGCCTCCGGCCTCGGGCCCCAGAGCCTTGTAGATCTCCCAGCCGACAGCGACAAACACCAGCGCGACGACGAACAGGACAGAGCGCCGGACGGCACTTCTCAGTCTCCGGGTCACCATGTCGTCATGCCCCTCCCCGGGTATCGCTCACGGCTTTGCGAGCTGCAGTCGTACTCTATTACGGCCCTAAATGTAGCCGGTGAGCGCTCGGCCCATTGGAACGAATGCTGCTCACAGTCAGACAGGCCCGACGCGAATAACGCTGCAATCGCAGGCGCCACTCATCGCCGAATCTCGTACACGACGCGGCACAACTAGGGTTCGGATCGCGCAGTATCAAATCCTCAATGCTGAAAGGCCTTGCATGCTCTTCCCTGTTCGCAAGATCGTGAGTCTGATCGAAGAAGTTCGTTCCGATCACGGCCCCGTCCCTTCGACCCCACTCTTCAAGGGCGCGATCGCCGCGGTCGTCGGCAACCCATACGTTGGGCACTACGTCGATGATCTCTCGCCTGCCTCCGATGAGCTGCGCGCACTCGGCGAAGAGTTGGGGAACCAGCTCATCACCCACCTCGGAGGCGACCCTGCTGGCATTGAGAGTTACGGCAAAGGAGCCATCGTCGGAGGCGCCGGCGAGATCGAACACGGCGCAATGTGGCACATTCCCGGTGGGGGCGGGATGCGCGCCGCCATTGGCCGAGGTACGTCGATCGTTCCTTCGACAAAGAAAGTCGGCCCAATGGGCGCTCGGCTCGATGTTCCACTGACGCACCTCGATTGGTCATACGTGGGCAGCCACTACGACGCCATTGAGATGGGCGTGTCTGATGGCCCCCGGCCCGACGAGATGGTGTTGATCTTGGCCATGGCCACCGGAGGGCGGATCAATGCTCGCCTCGCTGGCGGATTCACACTCGAAGATCAGGGCAAGCCGGGGATGCCGGCATGAGGGTCGCAGTCATCGGGCTCGGGCGGATGGGTTGGCCAATCGCCGGGCACCTCGCCCATCTCGAACATGGCCACGAGGTCAAAGTGTTCGATATCGCGAATGCAGCTTCGACTGCTTGGGCTGACGAGCATGCCGGCGAAGCCGCCGAGTCGGTTGCCGACGCAGTGGGCCAGGCCGATGTCATTATCTCGTCACTGCCCGCCGACAAACAGATGCAAGTTGTCGTCGACGAAGCGCTGGCTCATATTGGCACGGGCACAATCTGGCTCGACCACTCAACCATTTCGGCAACGGGAGCACGCCGGTTCGCTGATGAACTCAGCAGCCGCGGAGCTCATTTCCTGGATGCGCCGGTCTCGGGCGGGGTCGATGGTGCTCGCAACGGTTCGCTCACCGTCATGGTCGGTGGCGATGAGGACGCGTTTGTTCGTGCCGAGCCGACCATGGCTGCGTACGCCGGGCGGGTCACCCACATGGGGCCTTCGGGAGCTGGCCAGATCACCAAGATGACCAACCAGATTTGTGTCGTTGGCGTTGCTCAAGCGCTCGCCGAGGGGCTGGACTTCGCAATCAACGCCGGGCTCGACCCCGAAAAAGTCGTACACGTGATGACCCAGGGCTCATCAACGTCATGGGAAATGGAGAACCGGGCTGCGCAGATGATCGCTGGCGAATACGACTTCGGGTTCTCGACCACCCTGATGCGTAAAGACGTCGGGCTCGTTCTTGACGAAGCAAGCGCCATGAATGTGTCGCTGCCCGTGACGGCCCTCGTCGCTCAGTTCCTTGCCGACGTGCACGCGCTCGGCGGCGCCGACTGGGACTGGTGCAGCCTGATGGAACGACAACGTCGGCTCTCATCGCCAGGCAACCGATCCGCACCAGACGACAGCGGTGAGCCGTCTCCAGCAGGCTGATTTCACAGCGCGGTCTGGCGCAGCAGTAGATCAGTCGTCGAAGTTCAGCATGCTTGATCGGCCTTGGCCCGCGCCTTCGACGTCGGGCTGCTTGACCGTCGCTGACGTGGCTGCTTTCCAGAACGCCCGATAGTTCGGGTATTCGATTGCTTCGGTGACCCAGCCTGATGCGACGAGTTCGGCATGGAGCTTCGGAAGGTTGCGCCACGGGACACCCATGTCGACGTGGTGGGCGAGGTGCCAGCCGGTGTTGTACGGCACCATCCACATGCGTGCGATCAGGCTCTGCCGAACGACATGCGTCGTCAAGCGACGGTCGGCTGATTGGATCATGCCGCCATGCTCAGCAATCGATCGTGCCCGGTTCGAGACGCGCCACAGAGTCGACCAAGAGAGGATCCACACCACATACATGAGTGGTCGCATCACGGCGATCGACGCACCGAGCAGCACCACCTGCACGATCAAGATCTGTTGGGCTTCAAGGGCGCCCTTGCGAACGGCACGCAAGAGGCCGCGAAAGTTTTTATAGGCGCTGATGCCCGTGGCATCACGCCGCAGCTTGCGCCGCCACGAGTCTGGCGGAATCGGGTAGCCCGAATACAACGAGAGGTCAGGTTCTTCGGGGCCCATCTCGTCGCGGTGATGGGCGAAGTGTGAGCGGCGGTAGGCGAGCATCGCCTGGTAGCTCGGGTATGACAGCAGCCATCGGCCGACAAGATCGTTGGCACGACGGTTGGAGAACAGCACCCGATGGGCGGCTTCGTGGCCGAGGATGTTGAGCCGGGCGTGACCGCCGCCGAGCAGCAGAAAGGCCAGTACATACGCCCACCACGTGTTGAGGTAGCCAGCAACAGCAACGACGCCGATCGTTTGCGCGAGGGCTCCGAGCACAGTGAACACGTTGCCGATGTTGTTGATCTTGCGGAGTTGGTCACGCAGCGCTCGTGTCGCCATACCGCGCTCGTTCAACCTGTCCGTCGGTAAAACGTCGGGCAGTTGTGCACCTGACGGCACCAGCGTCGGTGTGATCGTTGACATGGCTACATGATACACTTCTAGTTCACCATGAACACAAGTCGTAATATTGAGGGCCTCGAGATCGAGCCGTTTTCTGCTCGTTCGGTCATCCTCTCGGCCCTCCTCGGATCGCACCCACCGGTCCTGCCGGTTCGGGCCCTCGTCCGGCTCGCTGAGCTCTTCGACATCCGCCCTGGAACCGCCCGGACCTCACTCTCGCGGATGGTTGCCAATGGTGAGTTGACGGTCGCTGAGGGCCACTACGCGCTCGCTGGGCGACTACTCGAACGGCAGCGCGAGCAAGATGAGGGGCGTCACGCCATCACACGCGAGTGGAATGGCGATTGGATCACTGCGATTGCATCAGGGGATCGTCGCACCATGGCCGAGCGACGCGCATTTCGTCAGGCGATGATCGGCTCGCGGTTTGCCGAACTCCGACCTGACATTTGGCTTCGACCGGCAAACGTCGACAACCCTCGACGCCCTGACGAGGTGATCATCACGCGAGGCCCCATTGAGGTCGATGACACCGCCGACCTCGTTGATCGACTGTGGCCACTCGCCGCCATCGACGCTCGCTCCCAGCAACTCATCCACCTACTCACGGCCCATCGTGCTGAAGTCGACCAACAAGACGATCGACTGCTGCCCACGACGTTCACCATTTCGGCTGCCGTGGTGCGATTCCTCCGCACCGAGCCGCAGCTCCCCAACCGCCTGCTTCGGAATGACTGGTCGGCGCTCGAGCTGCGACCCCTGTACGACGATTTCGCTACTGCCTTCGACCAACAACTTCGCCGGTTCTTCGCATCCGAATGAGGCCCGCCAGTATCGTCTGTCCAACGCTTTCACCACAGCAGGCATCTGGTCAACTGTGGTGATGATCGTCGACTCCCACACACATCTGCTTCCTGACCGTTTGGCGGCAGCGATCCGGCGGTTCTTCGCCGAACACGGCGTGAACGACTTCTCGTATCCAATGGACCATCGGACAGTGCTCGATCGCCACCACGCCGATGGGATCGACACCATCTGGAACCTGCCGTACGCGCACAAGGCAGGGATGGCCAGGGCGCTCAACGAAACCATGCTCGAAGCCAGCGCCGCAGTCGCCGACCACCCTGTCACCGTGTTGCCGGGTTGCACTGTGCACCCTGACGACGCGGATCCTGTTGCCGACTTCGACGCGGCGATCGACGCCGGGGCGAAGATTCTTAAGCTGCACTGTTCGGCCACGAAGCATTTCTGCAGGCGGTCACGCTCCTTGACGAACAGCCGAACGTCGTTGCCGACCTGACGCCGGTGACGGGCAGCCCGGTTCCCCTGACCGTCGAGATCGCCGAGCGGTTGAGCGACCGCATCATCTTCGGGACCGATGCCCCAAACACCAGAAAGACCGCCGGCGAGTTGTTAGCCGGGCTCCGCACCCTCGGAATCACCGACGCAACGCTCGACAAGATCCTCTCAACCAACGCTCGAGCGCTCACCGCCTGACTCCACACCGCCGAAGTGGGAGACGGTGTGAGAAACGTTTGCTCCCGAGGGCGAGATGGCCGTCGTCATCAAGCAGCCCATCGACTCGCCGGCCGATGGGGGCAGTTGGCCAACCGTGATGATCATGATCGACGCGCCGATCCAGCGCGATCGATCGCAATGCACTAGCGCTTCGTCGATGCCACCGTCGCGATGTCCAACGTCGCTGTCGACATCTGGCCGGGGGCGCCGACCACGGGCTTACCTAGCCCGGCTACGCGACCTCACCACCACAGCTCCGTTTGCCAGAGTTGCGTTTGGGGTCAGGCCCCTTTCGCACTTCGGCAACTATTCGGAGAAGCTGACAAGGACCGCAGCCTTGGTGTAGCCGTGACCTTGGACGTCGACGCCCACGCCCATTTCGGTGACCCAGCAGACAAGTGCCATCAGGCGTTCGGGTCAACGACAATGCGACCGCGCACCTGGCCAGCCATAATCGCTTCAGCCTGATCCGGCAGTGCGCTCATAGGAACGACTTCGGTCATCGCGTCGAGTAGCTCGGACGGGAGGTCGGTCAGCAGTCGGGCCCAGGCAACCTCGCGCGCCTCGACCGGCGCCATCACGGAGTCGATGCCCTGGAGGCGAACGCCGCGGAGAATGAACGGCATCACGGTGCTCGGCAAGTCGACGCCGCCGGCAAGGCCGCAGGCCGTGACGACGCCCTGATACTTGGTTTGCGCGATGACCTTGGCGAGCATCGTCGAACCAACGGTGTCGACCGCTCCAGCAAAATTCTCGGCCTCGAGGGGCTTTGGTGTTTCGCTCATCTCTTCGCGAGTGAGGAAGCTCGTCGCGCCGAGCGAACGGAGATAGTCGTGCTGCTCGGGGCGGCCCGTGACTGCGGTAACTTTGTAGCCGAGGTTGGCAAGGATCGCTACGGCGACACTGCCGACACCACCTGCTGCACCGGTGACGACGACCGGGCCATCGGTCGGCGTTACTCCGCCGTCTTCGAGGCCCAGCACGCACATCATTGCCGTGAGGCCTGCGGTACCGATGCCCATGGCCTGCATAGCACTCATGCCAACCGGGCGGCGGACGAGCCAGCCAGCCTTGACCTTCTGGCGTTGCGAGTAGCCGCCCCAATAGCGCTCACCGACAGCCCAGCCGGTGAGGATCACTTCGTCGCCCGATGCGAACTTCGGCGATTCTGACGAGATGACCGTTCCGGAGAAATCGATGCCTGGGACCATCGGATACGACCGCAGGATCCGACCCTTGCCCGTCAGCGCCATGCCGTCCTTGTAATTGAGCGACGAGAAGTCAATCTGCACGATCACGTCGCCGGCGTCGTAGTCGGGCAAGTCAGCGTCGGCCAGCTGCTCAATCGACGCTGACGCCGACTTCGGGTTGCCCTCTTCGGCTTCGCGTACGACGAGTGCATTAAACGTGCCGTTGGGGTTCTCGATCATGGTGCTCATCGTTGCAGCTCGCGACGGTTCGGATCGAATGCGACCGGGGCCTCTCCCGAGGCGGTCGGTCAGAAGGCGCTGCCACCTTTGTAACGACCTTCGGGAATCAGGAGACCGCGTACGAGGGCGGCCATCGGGTCGTCGGCCTGGGTGACTCGATCGGCAACTGCCTGCAACGTGTCGCCGAGTGCGGTCCCACCAAAGATCCAGTCGTTCAGCGCGTCGTGATTCGGTGCCGCCGAGCCAGGCTGGGCCGCAATGGCCTCGTGGTAAAAGGTCCGTAGATCATCGGCGAGGTGGCGAACGAGGAGCGGCATGTCGAAGGCCCATTCGATGTCGTCGGCCCCAGCCAAATCGGGCAGGTCCGTGATCGACTCAGCATCGACGATCGAGGCCAGCGCTCGAGCAACGTCGTCGATCTGGTCCCAAGTTCAATGGGCAGGCCCACTGCCCCGGGCCAGCTTCTTCGGGGAGCGGCCCGTCGTAGTCGGCAATCGTTGGCTCAGTGGCCGTGACGAGAACGCGTCGCGCATCACCCGTTTCTGGAAGTCCGGATCTTCAGCCGAACCGAGTGGCCAACCTAGGGCGAACGGTACCCAGAGCGCCCGAGTCGGGCCAACGGCTTCGCTCTGTTCCCGTACCAGGCTGATCGATGTGCATGCCACGCCGGCCCGCTCGATGAAGCTGCTGAGGGCGCCAACTGCGCCCATGAACGAGTAGTGCCACTTGCTGACACCACCGATCTCGCCGACGTCTGCCATCTCACGCAGCCGCTCCGCCGGAAACGAGATGTTCGGGTCTTGCTGGAACGCGCTGCGGTCGAAGTTGGTGCTCACGTGGCTCAAGACCACGTCGCCCCATTAGACGAAGAGGATCTCACAACCGGTGCCCGCGAGGAGCAGATCGACGGTCGCCCGATCGGCATCGGCGAGTGCCGAATACTGCTCGCGTAGCCACACCAAACATTTTCCCTGATACCCAAACGGGCTCTGGGAGTATGTCTGGCCATCGATCGTGCACACCATCTCGTCGGCGCCCGATCGCAGCGCTGCAGCATTGGCGACCATGAACGGGGCATAGGTCCGACCGGCTTCTTCAAGCAGGCGGCGCACAGTGGGTGCCAACGCGTCGGTTGCATCCCAACCACCTTGCTCGTCGGCAACAGGCCACGACGACAAGTCGTCAACGCGCTCAATCCAGTTCACTGCTCGGGGTGCCCAGGCCGTCGCCAAGGCCGTCGACGTCGGATCCCACCACAACATCGGCTTGAGTTGGCCGTGCAGCGCCATGTCAGATCGCGCCGGTCGCTCACCGAGCATGAACGGTTGGTGCGCCAAATGTTCCTGCAAAATCTCGAGGAGCCGCTCGAACGAGCCTTCAAGGACGGGCTGGTTCTGATCGGTCGATCCAACGAGTGCTCGACGGCCGACCTGGCGCTCGATAATGAAGTCGTGCGCTTTGGCAAGCTGCTCGTCAGGAGCCTGCAGGTTCTGATCGAGCGGCAGCAGCAGGCCCGCTTTTTCGATGTCTGCGTCGTAGGTCCACCGGTAGTGGTACATCGCCTTGGTCACCCATTCGTCGGCGAAGTCCTCAAGCAGAAAGTCGATGAACGCAAGGGCACCATCCGTCGGCACGAGACTGCGCTGCGCGTGATCGGCCTCGAGCCGGGCGATCTGCGGCGACGAGTCGACGAGCGTCTCAGAGTATGCGCCGTCGTCGCCCGCAAAGATCAGTACCGGGATGATCGGCACCGACCCAGGCGGGAACGTGTCGAGTGCCGAGCCTTTGAGTACCCATCGAAACGGGATGTGCCGGTAACGCAGCACTGCGCGCATCTTGAGGCTGTACGGCGAGCTATACGCCCCGCGAATAACGATCGGCTGCTCCGACGAGGTCGTCGTGCCTGCCAGCAGCGGATGCTGCGGACTCATGATTCGATCGATGCTTCGAGTTCATTGAGACGGGCGCGAACGATCATCGTGTACGTGTCGGCAATGGCGGCTTCGCGGTGATCCTTCTGCGCTTCGAGGCGGGCTGGGTCCATGACGACGGCCATGAACGCTGCCTTGCTCGGGAACTCGTTGAAGCGAACCTGATGCCATGCCCGACCGTCGCCAATGATCGTGTCTTCGACGGCGAACTAGCCACTGATCCGAACACCGTGACCGAGCGCCACCTTGGCAGCCTCGGTCGAATACTGCTCCATCTGGTCGGGCGTCTTGTTGGCCGCCGATGTGCCTTGCGGGTTGTCATGGAAGCGCAAGACATGGACGACCACGACCGGACCGTCGTCATCGGTCGGCGGGTGGGGTACGTCAGCCCAGTCGGCCTGCTCGAACCCTTCCGGGGGGGTCGGCATCTCCATGGGTTGCGTGCCAATCACGATGGTCGACTCCATCCCAGCGTCCTTGTGGTGATGCGACTTTTGGAAACTCGGGAGCGACTGCATGTCGATGAATGCCTTGCGCGTCGGGTACTTCACGACGCCGATGCGGTCCCACGTGGTTGCGTCACCCAGCAGTTGCTGATCGACGTCACCGAAGAACACCGGTGCAGCACCGACAGCGGCGAGTGAATCGAGCGGCGAGTAGGCGTCATCGGCATCACGCCCGCTGATCGCTGACTCGCGGCCATCGGCGTAGTCGGCGACCTCGCGGTACTTCATCAGGTTGACCATCCACACCGGACCGTCATCTTCGGGCAACATCATCGCCATCGACATTGCGTATTCCGTGTTCGGCGTCCCGTAGCGAACCGTGTTACTCATGAGCTACTCGCTTTCTCACCGGTGTCGGAAACTTCCGTGGGTGCTGTGGTTGATGGAGACATCTGTGCGACGAGGAGTTGCATCATTTCGCGAGCCACCATCGGGCCGGCGTTCTGGTTCTGGCCGGTGACGATGTTGCCGTCAACGACCCAGTGATTGGCGAGCGGGTCGCGTCGCCTGGTCTGGCTCTCGAAGGCAGCGCCAGCACCGCGCAGTTCGCGCTCTGGATGATGTGGCGTCGACTGGATGCCGAGTTCCTTCACCTGCTTGTCGGTGACTGCCGAGATTTTGCGGCCGTCGACGAGCGGGCTGCCATCGGCCGCCTTCGCGTTGAGGAGGCCGAGCGGCCCGTGGCACACTCCGCCCATCACCAATCCGGCGGCATTGGCCTCAGTCATCTTCTCGCCCAGCGCTGCGGAGAAGCCGAAGTCGAAGGCGGCACCCCAGCCGCCCGCGAGGAACACGACGTCATAGTCGTCCATGTCGAGATCAGCGATGGCGAGCGATGTGGTGACCTTGGCCTTGAAGTCGTCGTCAGCGAGGAAGCGGTCGTCGTCGGCGCATCGAATGACCGGCTTGATCGACTGTGGGTCGACCGGAACGACGCCACCAAGCGGGCTCGCCACGTCGACCGCCATGCCGGCATCGAGGAAGGCGTAGTACGGGACGGTCATCTCGCTGGCGAACACGCCGGTCGGCTTGCCGATGTCCATCACGGCGGTGTTCGTCGCAACGATCAATGCACGCTTGCCGGCGAGATCGAAGGTGGTGGCATCCAGATCCTCCGGGTGCAGACCAGCGCGCTGCAGGACCTTGCGGAGTAGACGGGCGGGTGGGGGTGCTTTCTTCATGGGGGCTCCAGCGGTGGGTTGGCGTGACGCATACGGCCACGGAGTGTTGCGCTCGGGCACAGCCCGGGCACGTTCGGTTTGCAATGCGGTTCGCATCTGCGCAAACACGTCAGATACTGATTCGTCGTTCCAACGATTGGCTGCTTCGATCGGGTCAGCGTCAAGGTCGTACAACTCCCACTGGTCGGGAAGCGTGGCCGTCCGGTACTCGTTACCGGCCGGGCCGGACGCGGCAAGGTGCCGGACGCCGGGTTCAGTCCACGTGTCGGGGTCGTCGAACGTGCGCACGAGCTTCCACAAGTTCCCGGCGCCATCGACATCGGCGGGAACGCGCAGCACAAGCCCCTCAAAGTTGGACACAACATGTGCAGGAACCTGGATGCGCAACGGCGCCGGCAGGTTGGTGGTCCGGCCGAGTCGACGGGCGAGCCCAGACGCTCCTGAGTCACCCTCGAGCATGTTGTCGCGGGTCATCAAGTAGACCGCCCGATCAGGGTCGGCGGTGTCGGGTGCGTCGACCACCGGCATCAGGTTTCGGCCCGGCAGCGGATGCACCTCGCTGAAGTCGGACTGCAAGACGTTGGCGGCAATCGCCTCATCAATACCTGCCGCTGCAAGGAGGGTCGGGACAATGTCGACGTGAGAAGTCGGCGCGCCTTCGATCGACGTGCCGGTGGTCGGGTTGGCGCCAACTCGAGCGATCGAAAAGGGCACGCGGGTTGCCTCGTCGTAGAGGGTGAACCACTTTTGGTGCAGGCCGCCATGGGCGCCGAGAAGATCGCCGTGGTCGGAGGTGCGCACGATGACGCTGTCGTTGCCGCCCTGATCGACCGAGGCGGTGACCGCACGACGAACCTGATCAATGGGGCCGTCGACCTCGGCATGCAATCGGTAGTACAGGTCGCGATATTCCTGCGCCTTCTTCGAATAGGTCGCTGCGACTGCGCGGATCGGCCCGTAGCCCGACGGGTAGGTCTCGCGGTACGCGATCTGGGCCGCGGGCTTACTTGCAAGATCCTCGTTGGCCGTCGGCGCTTCCGGCACGTGCGGTGGGTCCAGTGGGCCAGCATTGAGCGGGTTGCCACGTCGCGCCCACGCAGGGAAGAGCACGATGTCATGCGGGTTGACGAAGCTCGCCACCAGCAGGAACGGACGTTGTGCATCGGCGTCACCGGCGCCACGTCGGGCGTAGCGATCTTCGAGCCAGCTGACGACCCGGGCGGCGATCAGGGGGTCGCGTCGAACCCCACTGTCGGCGAGGTCGCCACCGTGTGGTTCGGGGCCGATCCACCCGTCGAAACCAAACGCGTTGAGCGGATTAGCGGCGCGGTACTGCTCGACAGCCGCTGCATCAACATTGCCCTCGCCGTCGTTGGTCTCGACCCGGCTGCCATCGTTCGCCCCACCAACATGGTGCAGGTCGGCATGGCTGACGTGCCACTTGCCGTCGTAGTGCGTGTCGTAACCAGCGGCACGGAACCAGTTGCCGAGCGTTGGCACTTCGCCCTCGGGAAGCCAGCGAAGCCGGGAATCGTCGGCCATCTTGCCGAACCCATCCGTCTGCGTGACGCCGTGGACATCGGGGTACTGGCCGGTGAAGATCGTTGGGCGGCTGGGCACGCAGGCCAACGATCCGGTGTAGTGCCTGTTGAAGTTCACGGCATTGTCATCAAACCACCGGCGACCGCTGAGGGTGTCGCGCCTCCAGGCAAGTACGTCATCCGACTCGTAGGGCGGGATGGCCCGTTCTTCGTCGGTCATGATGATGATCACGTCGGGGCGCGTCATGCGTGCTGCTCCTGTCCGGGCTGTTCAGGTGATGCGGAGAAATGTTTCGCCAGGCCAGCGAGCATCTCGTCGGATGCCTGACCGAGCTTGCGGCCGACGGCCTTGGCGATGGCCTGCTGCGGCGGCCGTGGCCCGGCATCGATCTCGGTGGTGAGCGTGGCAGTGGTGGCATCACCGTGTGATTCGATTGACCATTGGTTCGTGACCGACCGGACAATCGGTGGCAGGCCCGTGATGGCGTATCGCAGCGCGACGCCGGGCTCCCAGTGTTCGACTGTTTCGACGACCGTGGTCCGACCCGTCTGGATGCGTCGGACCATGCCAACACCTTCGGTCTGGTCCGACATCAGGCATGAGTGGTCGACATTCGGCGCCCATTGGCTGATTGCGGCGAAGTCGGCAAGCACCGCCCACACTGCATCAACCGATGCGGGAATCGTTGTTGACTTCATGACTGTCGCCATGGCGACCTCCCTACTGGTGTCGTGCTCTGCTGCGTCACGGGTTGCTGCGTCACGGTTATCGGGCCACTCGAGTTCGTGCTGCGGGCATCCAGTTGGCTCCGCCTGTGGCATTAATCCGCTCGACGAATCGGTCGCCGACCGGTTCGATCAGATCGACGAATCGCATCGTGGCTTCGGTGCCAAGCGCACGCCATGCCGCCGACGACAGGGCGTCGAGTCGAGCTTCAAGCATCGCCTTGTGGGCCATCCCCGCAGCGTTCACCGTGCCGTCAGTAACCAGGCCTCGCGCCTCGAGTTCGGCGTATCCAGCGGCGAGCGCGGCGTCATCGGCCCCGCGGCTGCGTGGCAGCCAGTCACCGTCATAGTTGCGGGCCGCGCCGTCCAGAATCCCCGCCGCGACGTCGCCCATATCGTCGACGAGTTGGATCGCCCAGTGCGTGTCACCGCGCCACTCACGGATGCAGTTCACGGCAAGCCATGCCGACAGCAGTTGATCGTTCGGGCGAGCGCGCTCACGCAACGTTCCCGCAAGCGCCCGACCCGAGATCGTGATCGCGTCCACCGCGGCCCACAGATCAGGAGCCATCGCGGCAAGTTGGTCACAGATCTCGCGGGAGTATTGACGGAGCCCCGCAACAACACCGGAGTCGCGGGCATCGGCGACCTGTTCGAACGTCGTTGCCGCCCGGGCGTTGTCCAGTGACATCGCGATGAACGCTGGGCTGATCGAATAGAACGCTGCAATCACGGCTTGGTTACCGGCCGGGGCGAGTGATGCCCCACGACTTGCGACGTAATAGCTCCATGCGTCGGGCCCCAACGCGGTGTAGTTCTCAATGACAGTTGGGTCCCAGTAGATCCAGCCGATCAGCCGATGCGACGCAAACGCAGCGCGCGCCGATAGCTCGCTCCACTCGCTGTCATCAAGTTCTGGCTGAGCCGGATCGGTCATCGCCTCAGCCCCCGCGAACGGCGTCGATGAGGATCTGGGCGATCTGCGGCGCGCCATCTTCCTGGAAGAAGTGGTGCGCGTTCGTGACCGTGGTGTGCCGCTGGCCCTGCGCCCCAGGCACCAGCTTCAGGAACGGCTTGTCGCCGCCGGCAGTGATCGGATCGTCATCGCTGAAGCAGCAGATGAATGGCTTCTCCCACTGCTTCAGTACTTCCCAGGCGGCGAGGTTGTCGGGTACTGCCGGGTCGTCAGTCGATGTCGGGACGAGCGACGGGAAAATGCGAGCACCCTCTTTGAAGGTCTCGTCGGGGAATGGTGCGTCGTACGCCGCAACTTCGGCGTCGGTCAGCTCGGTGTTGGTTGCACCTTGCAGAAGTTGCCCGATCGGGAAAACGGGTGATTCCTGGCTAAATTTCTGCCACGCCATGAACGCATCGCTCGGCGCGCCTTCACCGGTCGGCAGGCCGGTGTTGCCGATCACGACGCGGGCGAACCGACCAGGGTTCGCTGCAACGAGGCGGAGGCCGACGAGGCCGCCCCAGTCCTGACCAAAGAACGTCGCGTTCTGCAGGTCAAGGTGGTCGATGATCGCTTCCTGCATCCAAGCCACGTGCCGTGCGTAGGTGTAATCGCTCTTCTCGCTCGGCTTATCGCTCTTGCCGAATCCGACGAGATCAGGTGCGATCACGCGCATCCCCGCACCGGTCAACAACGGGATGAGCTTGCGGTACAGGTAACTCCACGACGGCTCGCCATGCATCGCCAGGACCACCGGCCCGTCAGCCGGGCCCTCGTCGAGATAGTGGACGCGGAGGGTGCCGCCATCCTGGTCGTCGATCTCGACGTAGTTCGGTGCGAAGGCGTAGCCCGCGAGATCAGCGAAACGCTCGTCGGGTGTGCGGAGTGATTTCATGTTGGCTGCTTTCGTTCAACGGGGATTGATGGTGACGGATTGATGGTGACGGTGTGGAGGTCGTCACCAACTTCGATGGTGCCGGCGAAGTGCGCTGCTCCGAGTGCCCGCCAGTCGTCAGCGCTGCCACTCACGGGCATCGGTGGCACGTAGTGGGTGTAGATCAACGTGTCGATCTCGGCCTTGGCTGCGGTCTGCGCGGCCTCTTCCGGTGACGAGTGATAATCGAGCGTGTCCTGTATCCGCTGCAATGGCACGTTCGTGAGGATGTCCTTGCGGATCACGGTGTGGACCAGCGCGTTCGTGCCTTCGCACAGTGCGTCAAGGCCAGCACACGGCACGGTGTCACCGGCTGCGACGACACTGGCGACTCCTGCTTCAGAACGGAAATCGAAACGGAAGCCAACGCTCGGCTCAACCGGCTTGTGATCGGTTTGCCCGCACGTAATCCGAACGTTGCCGGGAAGGTCAACGACACCCTCGGTCACTTCAATCACAGTCACCGGCGGCCGGTGATCGAGATCTGGGTGGTGGGCGAGGCGGTACTCGATGTCGGGGTCAAGTGACGCCAGGATGTGGTCGACGACCTGCTGGGTGCCGACCGGGCCAACAATCGTCAGCGGTGTCTTCTCGAACGTCATCACCCAGCGCGTCGTGATCACGTCGTTGAGATCGGTGATGTGATCACTGTGCAGATGGGTAATCAGCACCGCGGAAAGGTTCGGTGCGCCGAGCCCGCACGCGGCGAGACGCATCAGGACACCGCGGCCAGCGTCGACCAGGTAGTGCTCTGCGTCGGCACCCTCGCCAGCCGAGATCAACGTGGCCGGGCCGGCGCGATCAGGCGCAGGCATCGGCGAACCGGTACCTAGCAACGTGACGGTCAAACTCATCGGGAACTCCATCTCAGTAGCGGCATCGTTGCGGGGAAATCGTTGTTGGGGACCGAGCCGGGAGAGCACAGAGTTGCGAAAGGGGCCTGACCCCACGCGTCACTCACTGGCGATTCATTTCGCTGGCGGCGTTGGCGCGCTCTGCTTCAACCATGTCGCGGGAAAGCAGTTGGACAACGACTTCATGGAGCGCCCCTTCGAACGGGAACGGGCCGGCGTAGCGCTGCGACACTGCCGAGCCATGGTCATATCCGACGCTCGGACCAACTGACGACATCATTGTCATGAACAACGGCAGTTCGACCGGCTCGGTTGCCACGCCATCGACGCTCAGCGCGATCGTGCCCAACTTGCTCCCGGTACGACGCACATGGACGCCGAGGGCACTCGAACCGGCCGGCACGTCGATATCAGACTCAACGATCAAGTGGTCGTCGAACGCGTTGTAGTCAACGACCAGCTTGTTGTCCTGCACGAAGATCGACACGCCCGAATTCTCGGTGCCTGTCGCGTACAGCACCCCCTGCTCGCTGGCGGTTCGCGTCACTCGAGCGATCAAGTCGAACGAGGTACCACCGAGCGACACGGATGCCTGGCCGGGCATCGGCGACATCGGCGGGCGATAGACGTACCGCTTGTCGACCGGGTGCGGTGAGTGGTCGCGGAACCGGTTACCGAACAACTCGAAACCGCGGTCGTCGAGCGGCAGCACGCCATGCACGTCAGCTTCCTGCCACCACAGGTCGATCAGTTCGACGAGCTTCTCGGGATGGGCACCTGCGAGGTCGTTGCACTCCGACCAGTCCGCAGAGAGGTGATAGAGCTCCCACGTTTCCGTGTCGTAGTCAGCACCCTTGTTGTGCTTGCACACCGCCTTCCACAGCGACTCCTGGTCGCCGGCCACGAGTGCTCGGCTCCCTGCCATCTCGAAATACTGCACGGTGTTCGCGGTCGGAGCAGACGCATCGGCCAACGCATTGGCGAACGAGCGACCCGTGACGGGCAACTGTTCGAGCCCGTTGTACACCTCGGGTGCAGTGGCGCCGACCATCTCGTAGATCGTCGGGACGATGTCGGACACGTTGACGAACTGGTCGCGCAAGGCACCCGGATTGGCGATACCTCGGCCGCTGACGATCATGGGCACGTGCACACCGCCTTCGTGCGTGTTCTGCTTGTACCACTTGAACGGGGAGTTGCCGGCCTGCGCCCAACCCCACGGGTAGTTGGTGTGACTGTGCGGACCACCGATGTCGTCGATCTGATCCATCACCTGATCGGCTGTTTCGAAGATGCCGTTGAAGAACTTCATCTCGTGCATGACGCCGAACGGGCCGCCTTCCTGCGAGGCGCCGTTGTCGGCGAGCACCACCACAATCGTGTTCTCGAGCTCGCCCATGTCACGCAGACCGTCGATGAGGCGGCCAATCTGGTCGTCGGTGTGGTCGAGGAACGCGGCAAACGCTTCCTGCAGGCGGCAGTTGAAGCGCTGCTGGTTCTCCGACAGGTCGTCCCACGCATCGACGCCCGGGTTGCGTGGCGCAAGCTCTGTTTCTGGAGGGATCACACCGAGTTCGAGCTGCCGAGCAAACCAGCGCTCGCGGATGACGTCCCAACCTTCGTCGTACTTCCCGCGGTACTTGTCCATATAGGCCTGTGGCGCCTGGTGGGGCGCGTGCGTCGCGCCGAATGGCACATACGCGAAGAACGGGCGGTCGGGTCGCACGCCCTTACTGTCGCTGACCATCTTCATCAGCTGGTCGATCATGTCTTCGCTGAGGTGGTACCCATCGACTGCAGACCCTCCACCACTCGACGCGGGTTGATCGGTCATGTGATTGTCGCACACGAGCGACGGGTGAAATTGGTCGGTCTCGCCTTCGAGGAAGCCGTAGAACCGGTCGAAGCCCCGGGCCAGCGGCCATTGCTCAAACGGGCCGGCTGCCGAGCACTGCTCCATCGGTGCGAGGTGCCACTTGCCCACGCAGAAGGTGGCGTACCCCTCGTCCCGAAGGACTTCGGCAACGGTGGCTGCGTGGTTGCTGATGTGGCCGAGCTGGCTCGGAAAGCCCGTGCGGAAGTTCGACACCGAACGCATCCCGACGGCGTGCTGCGAACGACCAGTCAGTAGCGACGCGCGAGTCGGCGAGCAGAGTGGCGTGACGTGGAAGTTGGTGAACTGTGCGCCGCCTGCGGCGAGCGCGTCGACGTTCGGGGTATCGATGTCGGAGCCGTAGCAACCAAACTGCGCGAAGCCCGTGTCATCAAGCAGGACAACGACGACATTCGGTGCGTCATCGCCGGGGTGCGGTGGCTCGTCGAACCATGGCTCGGAATCGGCAAGGGTCTTGCCGATTTTTCCTTCGAAACGCGAGGCGCGTGTCATGCGGTGAGCTCCTTATCGAGTCCGTTGTGGGTGCCGATGTCGATGTCGGGTTGCAGCCCGGGCCAGCCATCGAGAATTGCAGTAAGTGAGCGAGTCAACGATCTGGAGATCTGCCGATCCGACCGGCCGTGTGCGGCCTGCAAGACCTCGTAGGCCTCAGGCGATGTCATCGCATCGATCACGGCGATCAAGTTCGCCGCTTCGGCAGGTGACAGTTGGGACGCCTCAGATGCGAAGTGCGCACGCGCCTGGTCGGATAGCTGCGAACGGCTCCGACCGACGCCTTCTGCCATCGGTTGATAGTCGAGCGCGCGCTGGCGGGCGACGTGCATCATCGGTCCAGCGACCGTCAGCAGGCCGAGCCGTGCACGCACGTGTTTCGCGACTCGTTCCGCACGCGGCGCAGCGGCATCGACCACCGGGTCGAAAAGGTGGACGTATCGATCACGGAACACGTCAAACGCCTCGCGTTGCATGTCGTCGAGACCATCGAAGTTGCGGAAGATCGAAGACACCGACACCCCGGCGCGCTCAGCCACATCTTCAGCGGTCGGGGGCACCTTGCCGTCAAGTAAGAGTGCGAACACCGCGTCAATAACTGCAATCCGGCTGCGCTCGCGGCGCGCCCGTCGACCGTCCATTGGCGGCGCCGACGTAGTGACCATGTCGCCACAGTAGACCGCGAACCACATGTATTGCGAGTCCGACTTTCATAATATTGCTCAGCGGCTCACCGGATACACCATCAAGGACCGGCGCCAACCAGCCGAGTCGACGGCATTCAACCAAGACCAACTAGGCCACCACGTCGGCAGCCGATGCAATACAACACGTGCCGCTCTCGCCGAACATGTCACGGTCACACTGTGCCTGGCACAGTGTGACCGTGACATCTGAACCTGCTCGACCGGCCGGCCCACTCGATGGGGTGCGCATCGTCGACCTCACCAGCGTGGTCATGGGCCCACTTGCCACCCGCATGCTCGGCGACATGGGTGCCGACGTGATCCGTGTCGAGACGCCAGAGGGCGACATCATGCGGCACTACGAGCCGGCACGCAACGCCATGATGAGCGCCTTCAGCCTCAACCTGAATCGCAACAAACGCAGCGTCGTGCTCGACCTCAAGTCAGAGAGCGGAGCTGCAGCACTGCGCGACCTCGTTGCCACAGCTGACGTGTTCATGACGACCATGCGCCGGTCGGCGTTGAGCCGACTCGGGATCGACGAGGCATCGATTCGGGCCATCAAGCCAGACATCATCACCTGCGTCGCCAACGGCTGGGGCAGCAACGGCCCGAACGCCGACAAAGCGGCCTACGACGACGTGATCCAAGCAGCATCCGGCGTTGTCGACCTCTTCACCTACTCGGGCGGACCGCCACAGTTGATGCCGTCGATCATCGCCGACAAAGTGAGCGGCCTGCACATTGTGCCTGCCATTACGGCCGCGCTGTACCGGCGCGCAATGACCGGTGAGGGCGATTCGATCGAGGTGCCAATGGCCGAGGTCATGGCCTCGTTCAACCTCGTCGAGCACCTCGGTGGCTCGACCTTCGAACCACCGGTTGGCCAGTTCAGCTACCCGCGAATCACCACACCGAATCGGCGCCCCCGCCAAACCGCCGACGGCTGGGTTGTGCTCCTGCCGTACACCGACGCGAACTGGCGTGACTTCTTCGGCTTCGTCGGTCGACCCGAGCTCGCAACTGATCCGCGATTCGCCGAGCAGCGTTCGCGCATCGCCAACTCCGATGAGCTGTACGGCATGCTCGACGCGATGGTCGCTGACGTGCCCACAACCGCTCTGCTCGATTTCTGCGACAGCCGATCGATTCCCGCATCAGCGGTTCTCGACCTAGAACACATCGCCGACGACCCCCACTTCAAGGCCGTCGACCTCTTACACGACGACGAGCACCCGACCGAAGGTGCGTACCGTTACACCCGCGATCCGATCCGATTCGCCAGTCGAGGCGATGACCACGAGACCGTGCGACTACATGCTCCCGGCCTCGGTGAACACACCGACGAGGTGATGGCCGAACTTGGCTGGACAGACGACCAGATCGCCACGCTGCATCCCTGACGGGGGAGATGCCGCTCGTTGCAGGTCCACATCGGAGGTCATCCGATCAGACAACAGCTTTGCAGCTCAGGTGCACAGGACGAGTAAACCCTTCCAGATGGAGAATTTACACGGCAAGACAGCAGTGATCACCGGCGGCGCAAGTGGTATTGGGTTGGCGATGGCCCACCGGTTTGGCGCTGCCGGCATGAACCTGGTGATCGGCGACATCGAAGTTCCCGCAATGGAAGCAGCTGTGGCCGAATTGACTGCTGCTGGGTACCAGGTCGTCAGCCTGCAGGTCGACGTCCGGGAGATCGAGCAGTTGCGCGAACTCGAACAAGTTGCCGTCGAGACCTTCGGGAACGTCCACATACTGTGCAACAACGCCGGCGTCGGCGCAGGTGGCCCGGTCGCTGACCCCGACAACCTGGAGGTCTGGCGCTGGACAATCGACATCAATTTGTGGGGCGTCATCTACGGTTGCAAGATTTTCCTTCCCGCAATGATCGCGCACGGCGAGCCTTGTCACGTCGTCAACACCGCATCGATGGCCGGCCACGGATCTGCCCCATTCATGGGTGCATACAGCGTCGCCAAGTACGGCGTCGTCGCACTGTCTGAAACGCTGACCAAGGAAATGCAGATCGCCAAAACCAACATCGGCGTGTCCGTCCTCTGCCCCGCTTTCGTGGCAACCGGCATCGCCAAAAGCGACCGCAACATGCCCGCCGGTCTCCGCCCTGAGCCGGTTGATGGCCCCGTGGCCGGCGGGATGCAAGCAGCGATCGAGTCGCTGGTCGCGAACGGCATTTCGACTGAGGTCGTTGCTGAAGCAGTGCACGATGCAGTCCGCGAGAACCAGTTCTGGATCCTCACCCATGACGAAGCCAAGCCGGGCGTGCTCGACCGTGCGCAACAGATCGTCGACGGCATCAACCCGAGCCTCGGCGGCTTCGCCTAGCCCAACTCGCGTTCAACAGGAACCTCGGGACAGATTGAGGCAGTATCCGCTCTGTCCTGTCCCGAGATCGCTACGGCAACCACCCAGCACTCCTCACAGTCGCCCTGCTGCTCGAAGCGCCTCGACGATTCGGTCAGCTGCTTCTTCCGCAGAAACTTCCGTGGTGTCGACGCGAATCTCTGGTGACTCAGGCGCTTCGTAGGGAGAATCGATCCCGGTGAAGTTTGCCAATTCGCCTGCACGAGCCTTGGCGTACAGACCCTTCGGGTCACGCTGCTCGGCTACCTCGATCGGCGTGTCCACATGGACTTCAATGAACTCGCCCGGCTCGACCCGTCCGCGCGCGAGGTCGCGTTCTGATCGAAACGGTGAAATGAACGAGACCAGAACGATGAGCCCGGCGTCGACCATGAGCCCCGAGACTTCAGCAATCCGCCGAATGTTCTCGACACGATCCGCATCGGTGAACCCAAGGTCACGGTTGAGCCCATGCCGAACGTTGTCTCCGTCGAGGAGGTACGTTCGCACACCGAGCGCATGCAGCTTCGACTCGACGATGTTGGCGATCGTCGACTTGCCCGACCCGGACAACCCGGTGAACCAAACCACACCCGGCTGATGGCGGCTCTGCTCGCTGCGGGCCACCTTGTCGACTTTGACGTCCTGCCAATGAATGTTGTGACTGCGCCGAAGCGCGAAGTGCAGCATCCCGGCACCGACAGTGGTCTGAGTGATCTTGTCGATGATCACGAACGACCCGGTGTCCCGGTTGCCGACACGGCGACCCTGGCCTTCATGGCCGAGTTGCGCCGCGCTCGGGTATGGGTCGAACGGAATCGCCCGGTCGATGCTGAGGTTGCAGACCCCAATCTCATTGAGTGCGAGCGTGTTCGCAGCCAGGTGTTCGAGGGAGTTGACGTCGACCCGGTACTTCGGATTCGCGATGGTCACACCGACGGTGCGGGTGCCGATCTTCATCAGATACGGTCGGCCGGGCAACATCTCGTCGTCGTGCATCCAAACGACATGCGCCTCGAACTGATCAGCGACCTCAGCCGGTGCATCGGCTGCGCAGATGAGATCGCCGCGGCTCGCGTCGATCTCGTCGACGAAAGTGATCGTGACCGACTGGCCCGACATCGCAACTTCGAGATCGCCGTCCATCGTGACAATACGCTCGACGGTGCTGGTCGTTCCCGCTGGCAGAACGCGAATTGCGTCACCGGTGCGGATTGCACCGCCGACGATTCGACCGGAAAAGCCACGGAAGTCGAGGTTCGGGCGGTTGACCCATTGGACGGGCATTCGAAAGGCGCCATCGGCACTCGACGCTTCATCGACAGGGACCGTCTCAAGGTATGTCATCAGCGTCGGGCCGTCGTACCACGGACTCTTCTCGCTGTACTCGACGATGTTGTCGCCACGCAGCGCAGACACCGGCACGAAGGTGACCGACTCGATACCGATCCGAGCGGCGAAGGCCGAGTACTCGTCAACGATGGCCTGATACGTCTCGTGTGACCAGTCGACGAGGTCCATCTTGTTGACAGCCACAACGACCCGAGAGATCCCGAGCAACGAGACCAAGTAACTGTGGCGCCGGGTCTGGGTGAGGACACCCTTGCGAGCGTCGATCATGACCACCGCGACATCAGCAGTCGACGCGCCGGTGACCATATTGCGCGTGTACTGCTCGTGGCCCGGCGTGTCGGCCACAATGAACTTGCGCTTCTCGGTTGAAAAGAATCGGTAGGCAACGTCGATGGTGATGCCTTGCTCGCGCTCGGCTGTCAGGCCGTCGAGCAGGAGGGCGAAGTCGAGGTCCGCGCCCTGCGTACCGACCTTGACAGAGTCGACAGTGAGTTGGGCGAGGTGATCTTCGAAGACCATGTGTGACTCATAGAGCAGCCGACCAATCAAGGTCGACTTACCGTCGTCGACGCTGCCACAGGTGATGAACCGCAGGAGCGACTTGTACTGGTGCGACGTCAAGTACTCGTCGATGTCGACAGCAATCAGATCAGAAATATGCGCCATCAGATCCCCCTCAAAGTTGCGTTTGGGGTCAGGCCCCTTTCGCAACTATCCGCGCACAGAGTTACGAAAGGGGCCTGACCCCATACGTGACTTTTTGTCGTCGGGAACAGCATCAGAAATACCCCTCCTGCTTCTTTTTCTCCATCGAGCCGGCAGAGTCGCTGTCGATCAGGCGACCTTGGCGTTCCGACGTGGTGGCGAGCAGCATCTCTTGGATGATGCCGGTCAGCGAGTCGGCGTCACTTTCGATCGCACCCGAAAGTGGGTAGCACCCGAGGGTCCGGAACCGGACGCTCTTGATCTCTGGTTCTTCGCCCAGCTCAAACTGGAAGCGGTCGTCGTCGACCATGATCAACGTGCCACCGCGGTGCACGACCGGCCGAGGTGCCGCGTAGTACAACCGCACGATCGGTATCTGCTCGAGGTGGACGTACTGCCACACGTCAAGTTCGGTCCAGTTCGAGATCGGGAACACACGTAGCGTCTCGCCCGGGCTGCGTCGAGCGTTGTAGAGGCTCCAGAGCTCGGGGCGTTGGCGCTTCGGGTCCCACTGGTGCTGCGGTGACCGGACCGAGAAGATGCGCTCCTTGGCGCGGGACTTCTCTTCGTCTCGCCGAGCACCACCGAAACAAAGGTCGTACCTGTTGGCCTCGATGACCTGCTTCAGACCGTCGGTCTTCCACATGTCTGTGTGCATCGCCGAGCCGTGTTCGAACGGGTTGATGCCGCGCTCGACGCACTCGGGGTTCTTGTGGACGACCAGATCGAGCCCGAGCCGCTCGGCCGTGTCATCGCGGAACTGGTACATCGCACTGAACTTCCACGTCGTGTCGACGTGGACGAGTGGGAACGGCGGCTTCGATGGGTAAAAGGCCTTCATCGCCAGGTGCAGCATGACCGAGCTGTCCTTGCCGATTGAGTACAACATCGCCGGGTTGTCACTCTCGGACACAGCCTCACGCATCACGTGTATTGCTTCGGCCTCGAGCCGTTGCAGGTGCGTCAATCTATTGTCTACTAACTCCACGGACAATATGTTAAACCGCGGAACGTCGCGGTGCAACCCCAGCTACTACTCAGCGAGGGTGGCGTTGTTCTGTGGCGGTTCGGTAGTCGGCCGCAAGCGATAGGACGTCAGTGGGCAGGCTGCCACTGACGAGATCGGTGAGGCTGACTTCTTCGAGCACGCGCCGTAAACTGCCGCGGACCGCCATCCACACTTCGGGCAGCGCCTCGGCAGGTGCCGGGTAGCTGAGCCCACGGAGGCTCTCGTCGTGAACATCAGCCAGCGGACCATCGACCGCACGGAACACCTCCGCGAGCGAGATGGAACTCGCGTCGCGAGACAGCGTGAAACCCCCGGTCGGCCCGCGCTTGGACCGAATCAGCTCGGCCCGTTTCAGATCACGCGTAATATCGAGCAGGTATTTAAGCGAGATCCCTTGGCGCGTCGCGATCGGCTCGGCCTTGACCGCGCCACCGTCGACCTCGGCAAGTTCGCCAGAGGCGAGCTCGGCCATGAACCGAATCGCGTTGTCAACTCGCTCTGAAATCCGCATCGTCGAGAACGGTAGTGCGAGCCGATGGTCACGCGCCGGTCAGACCCGATCGCGGATACGACGGAGCAAGACTTCCTGAGCGATTGTCGCAACGTGCGTGCCGTCCAGGTTCAAGACATCACCGGTAACCAGACCGCGCCCACCGCTGAGGCCGTGCGAGCGAGTGTCAAACCAGTGCCACTGATCGGCTCGGCATGGTCGGTGGAACCACACCGAGTGATCGAGGCTGGCGCCCTGGAACTTGAATCGATCGCTCGTGTCGTTAGCGAAGTCTGGGTGCGGCGACCGAGCAGCACGTGACGGCGCAGCATCAGAGAGGAAGGCCATGGCGAGCGTGTGCTTGATCGGGTCGTCGCCGAGCAATGCACCGTCTTCGTCGATGATCCTCAACCAGTAACCGAGCCGCCAGGGCTCGCCGTCCTGGCCCTGAAGGTCAACAGCACGCCGATCGATCAGGTTGCCCCACGAGTAGTTCTCGAGGGTCGGATCGTCGGGGAGCGCGAGTCCCTCGGGCAGCGTGACAATCTGCGCGTCGGCCTCGTCTTCGTCGACCTGGAAGGACACCGACACGTTGAGGATCGCCCCACCGGATTGTCGAGCGACGACCTGACGGGTGCAGAACGATCGGCCGTCACGGAGCCGCTCCACCTCGAAGCGAATCGGCTCGGTCGTCGACCCGGGGCGGATGAAGTACGAGTGCAGCGAGTGCGGGCGGCGATCGGATTGGACCGTTGCCATTGCCGCGGCGAGCGCCTGCGCAACGACTTGGCCGCCGAAGAGTCGGTTGCCCCACGGATACCGCGCCACGATACCGACGTACGTGTCCGGGCCGTGCGGCTCCAAGTAGAGCAGGTCGCCGAAGTCGACATCTTTAATCTTCGGCGCAGCAGTCGACGGGTCGCTCATGGCCCCATCATCGCTCAGACCACCCGAAATGGAGACCATCTCGCATCGCTGATGCGGCGTTTCAGTCCACATTTCAGGCGAGTGCGCTGACGGACGAGTTCGGTCAGCGGCCCCGGGGTGGACCAGAGTGAGGGCGTGGCAACAATCGACACCGTGGACCTGGCCGACCAAGACGCACCCGGAGCGCTCGACCGGGCGCTCCGCAAAGACGGCTTCGTGCAGTTGGTTGGGCATGGTCTGCCGGTCGACGTCGCCGACACACTGTGGGCCGGGATGGAGGAGTTCTTTGCGCTCCCGTTCAGCACCAAGGCGAAGTACGTCGTCGAGGACGCCGCCGCGAATCGCGGATACCGCCAGCGCGGCAGCGAGGCCCTGTCGTATTCGCTCGGCGAGGCCAGCCCGCCCGACCTGTTCGAGTCGTTCAACTCGGGCCACGATGCTCGGGCAGGCGCACATCGTCTGATCCAGGCGACACCTTGGCCGACAGAGGCACCGGTGTTCGCTGCAGCGACCCGTCGCTACCTCGATGCGATGGCCGAACTCGCCGGCCGACTCGATCAGATGATCGGCAACATCATCGGCATCAACGATCTGGCTGATCGATCAACAGCGGGGCCCGACACGATGGCCTGCATCCGCTACGAACGGCTCGACGACGAGGCAGCACCAGCCCCGGGCCAAAAGCGGATGGGCGCACACAGCGACTACACCACCTTCACAATCCTGCGAGCCGACCCGGTGCCCGGCCTCGAGATCCTCGGATCCGACGGCTGGAAGCCAATCGTCCCCGACGCCGATGCGTTGCTGCTCAACGTCGGCGATCTGCTCGCAATGTGGACTGACGACGCCTGGCCATCCACGGTCCATCGAGTACCACTCCATGGCGACGGCACCGATCCGGTGCTCCGCCGATCGGTCGCGTACTTCCACTACCCCGACATCGATGTGGCGGTCGAACCCCTCCCGGCGTTCCAGCGGCCCGACAGCAAGTACCGCTCCGTGACGGTTGCCGATCACCTTGGCGCCCGGCTGATCGGCCCAAAGCGTCACGCTCCATCTGCCGGTACGAGCACACTGAGCGAGCGGACGATCTAACGCTGCCGTTATCCCGACCCGGCCAAGTGCCCTCCGGCCAAAGGACATCCCGCCTCGCCCGGCCCAACGCGAGATTCCTACGGTGACTGGATGGACGACCTAAACGACTTCCGTCAACGTTGCATCGACTTCATGGGTTCGCGCCCGACGCCGTTAGGTGCACCGACGTTCGACGAGTCGTGCGCGTTCCACGCTGCAGCCTCAGCGGCAGGCGTCGGCGCAGGTGTCCCGTATCCCACCGAGTTCGGCGGGGCCGGATTGACGAATGCCCACGACAAGGTGTGGCGCGAGGTCAAAGAGAACTACCCGGTGATGGAAAGTGAGTTCGTCATCAGCCACGGCATGTGCCTGCCGATGATGAACGACCATGGCACCGACGAGCAGAAGCGCCGGTTCATGCCGGATCTGATCTCCGGCAAGACGCTGTGGTGCCAGATGTTTTCTGAACCTGGCGCCGGCTCAGACGTTGCATCACTGCAGACCAAGGCCGAACTCGACGGCGACGAGTGGATTATCAACGGGCAGAAGGTCTGGACCACGTTGGCGCACAAGTCGCAGTACGGATTGTGCGTGGCACGAAACGACGCTGACCAGGTCAAGCATGCGGGCCTGTCGATGTTCATCCTCGACATGCAAGCACCGGGCGTGGAGATCCGTCCGATCAACCAGATCAACGGCGAGTCGCATTTCAACGAGGTCTTCTTCACCGATCTGGCCATTCCGAAAGACTGGCTACTCGGAGAACTCAACACCGGCTGGAAGCTCGCCACTGCAATGCTGATGTACGAACGTGTCGCGATCGGTGCGGGTGGCGGCGGCGGCATCAACCGGCCGATGTACGACCAACTCCACAACTACGCGACGGCATCGGGAACGATCGACAATCCGGTCATTCGCGATCAAATGATGCAGGTGTATTCGATGGAGACCACCAAGGCGCTCATCGCCATGCGGACCCGAGCCGAGATGAAGGCCGGTAACACGCCTGGCCCAGGTGGCTCGCTCGGCAAGTTGTACGGCTCGGTCATTGCCTGGCGGATGCGTGAGATCGCACTCCAGATCGCCGGCATGTCATCGGTGGCATGGGCCGACGACGACCCGCACGGTGGCAGCGCACAGAGCCTGACCTTGCGCAGTTTCGCTTCGGGTATCGCTGGGGGCACCGACGAAATTCAACGCAATATCATCGGCGATCGCGTTCTCGGCCTGCCGCGGGAACCTGCTGTCGACAAAGGCGTGCCGTTTCGCAACCTCAAAGTTGGAACCCAAGCCTGACTGTCATTCGCCGTTGCTGCAGCCCACTATTGTGTGCCTGGTGTGAACGACAGCAAGAACACGTCCGCTGGTCACACGCTGAGGGCTGTGTCGGCTGAGCGCGCGTTTCCGGGCCTACACGTGTCCGACTCGATCTGAAACCAAGCTGACCTCAGCGTGACAGTTCAGCCTCGAAGCTCGCGTTTGAGGATCTTGCCCGTGGCGTTGCGCGGCAGTTCGTCGATGAAGCGAACGGACTGCGGCACCTTGAACCGGGCGAGCCGCTCACGACAGAAGTTCAAGATCGCGGTCTCGTCCAAATTCGAGCCGTCAAAATCGGCGGACTTCACGATGACTGCTTGGCCGACCTCACCCCACTTTTCGTCGGGCAGCCCGATCACCGCGACGTCGGCGATGCCTGGCAGGTCGAACAGCACCGACTCGACCTCGGACGGATACACGTTCTCGCCACCGGAGATGTACATGTCCTTCCATCGGTCGACAATGTACATGTAGCCGTCTTCGTCGATCTGTGCCGCGTCGCCGGTGCGGAGCCAGCCATCGGTGATCGCATCGGCGGTCGCCTCGGGATTATTCCAGTAGCCCGGCGTGATGTTCGGACCCTTGCACCAGAGCTCGCCAATCTCACCAGCAGCCACATCGTTACCGTCTTCGCCAACGACCCGGATCGCCGTATTCATTGCCGGCAGCCCTGCCGAGCCAGCCTTGATGACGGCCATCTCCGGCGAGATCGACGTGACCAGCGGGCTCGTCTCGGTCATTCCGAAGGCTTGGACGAGCGGGCAGCCGACCTTCTCCCACATTTGCAGCAGCGGCAAGGCAGCGGGTGCTCCACCGATTGCCGTCGTGACCATGCGCGAGAAGTCGGTGTTCTTGAACCTCTCGTGCTGACCCATAAACAGGTAGTTCGCTGGCACCCCGAGGAAGTGCGTGATGCCGATTTCGGGGTCGCCGATGAGGCCGAGCGCTTCGCCCGGCTCAAAGGTGCGCATGATCAAGGTTGAGCCACCAAAGTACGCCGCTGGGTTCGTGTAACAGTTCAGGCCGCCGGTGTGGAACAGCGGGAGAAAACAGAAGTTGACCATCGACCGCGACAGATTGCTCAGCTCGGCGAGATTCACCGAGTTCCAAAACGACATGCCGTGCGTGATGATCGCGCCCTTAGGGCGGCCCGTCGTCCCCGACGTGTACATAATCGTCAGCGGATCATCATGGGTGAGCTCGGGCATCACCGGCGCCGCTGCGGGGTCGGTATCGATGCGGTTCGCTGCGGCGGCGAGCCCATCGTCGTAGTCGACACTCCCCACGGGATGCGACCCTGCCCCGCTGAACACGACGAGGTGCGGCACATTGGCCCGCTCGGCAAGTTCGGCAGCGGTGTCGCCGAACTCTGGGTCAGCACAGAGCACGGTAGCGCCAGCATCACTGACGATGTAGTCGAGTTCGTGAACGGTGAGCCGCCAGTTGACGGGCACGAAGACCGCTCCGAGCCGAGCACAAGCGAACTGCACTTCGATGAACTCGACACGGTTCATCGAGAACATCACGACGCGGTCACCCCGGCCAACGCCGAAGTCGTCACGCAACATCGCCGCTGATCGGCCGACCCGTTCGTCGGCCTCACGCCAGTTACAGACCAACCCAGCGCCGTCACCACGGGAGTCAATGTCGGCCCAGGCCGGTCGACTAGGGCTGACCATCGCGTGGTGAGCAACCCAGTCATACGCAGGTGCAATTGGCATCCCGACATGCTGCCAGTTTCGTGGCGAAACTGGGCCACCAGCGTTACAGAGTGATCTGGTCAGTGCGGTCGAGGCTGGCGAGGTCGTTCGACTGGATGGTCGTGGGCGACAGCGTCCAGAGGTTGCCGTCGATGATCATCGTCCGCTGGATGGCGGTCTCGTAGCCGTTCCAGCTCGGCCAACACAGCTCAAAGCGTTCGAAACCGCTGGTGTCGATATCAAGCCGCTCAGCGGGGACACCCCACCAGTTCTCGAGCTCGTCGACCGGAACCGGATCACAGAACAGGCCGGTTGCGCCACCCTGATCTTGCGCCGTGCAGAGCTGGACCTGGCCGTGTTCCTGAGTCAACCAGAAGATCTCGCTGTCGTCGCTGAACTGCGAGCCGTCAACGACTTCGCAGTCGGTCTGCCCGTTGGGTGTGTCGTCGTCTTCAGCGTGGCTGATGCGGCCCTGTTCGGTGATCCCGTCGGCGGTCACGATCAACACGATCGCGCCAGCGAACTGGTCGCTGTACGACTGCAGCGGAAGCACGGCCGTGTTCGTCGGGCCCCACCAGAAGAATGCACGGTGGTCGAACTGTGCATCGCTGAACCCGTTCGGCATCGTCCACACGTCAATCTCCAGCGGGTTGGTCGGGTCGCTCACGTCGAACAGTGACACCTTGGTACCGGTTGTTCGACCCTCGTCGGTCGCGTCTTGGCCGACACCGATGACGAGGTCGCCACTGATTGGATGCAGGTAGTTCGAGAAGCCCGGGATCTTGAGTTCACCCTGGACAACCATGTTGCGAGGGTCACTCAGGTCGATCACGTAGAACGGGTCGACTTGACGGAACGTCACCACGTACGCAGTGTCGTCGACGTAGCGCACCGAGAAGATGCGTTCGCCAAGCCCGAGGCCCCCGACGCTGCCGATCTGTTCGAGTTGGTCACCGTTGACCTCCATCGAAACGATCTGGCTCTCGGACGACTCGGCCCACGGGGCGCCCTTCGTGGTCGCCACGTAGAAGACGCCATCGCGGTCGTTCATTGAGAACTGGTTGAGCAGGTGCCCCGCGACGGAGCCGGATGCCTCGTAGCGGGCGGCACCGGGGCCGGCGATCGAGAAGCGGTGGATTGCGGTCTCGTAGTTCTCGGCGAGCCACTCGTTGGTCTGCTCGTTGATGATCGGCGTCCAAATATTGGTCGACACGTACATCCGATCTTGCGATGCGTAGACGGTGTCGCCTGTGGCCATCACGCTGCTCGTGCCGGTTGGCGCAACGAGGTCGGCGCCGAGGTCGAGCGTGACGATCGACAGCATGTCGAAACCACCGAAGTCGGCGGGGGCAAACACGCTGTTGCAATCAACGAGTTGCCCCTCCTCGGTGGTGCCGTCGTTGCGGTCGATGCGAAACTCGGGCAGCCAGTCTTTCTCGGTCGAGTTGCGGACGACCTCACGGTTCGTCTCTTCGGCCTTCTGCTCGGTGCCCGGGTTCGATGGGTATAAGAAGCCGAGGTCCTGCGGCGCCGAGGTGACGACGATGCGGGCCGTGTCGCCGATTGAGCGGGCGTTGATATAGCGGCCGTCGATGCTCATCGTGTTGACCACTGCGGGTGCGTCGGGGTTCGACAGATCGACTTCGATGATCAGCGTTTGCGGGCCCTGGTAGGAGCCCGGCCCGACCGGACCACCGACTGGAAAGCCGAGCTCGACCGGGATCGATTCGTCTTCGGGTGCCAGCGCGGTTTCGGCGACGGCGTCGATGAAGGCGGGCTCCGGATAGCCGCCGTAGAACTCGCCCTGCGCGAACACGAACGCCCGGTCGCCAGCGAGGAAGATCTCGTGGCCGTAGGTGTAGGACCCGTTCTGGCCGCTGAGGGCAACTGAACCACGCTTGGTTCCCGTCGCGCCATCGTCGGCGATGTCGATGTAGTGGAGCATCTCGCCGGCGATTGCGATGATGCGGTCGCCGTCGGTCTTGACGATGTCGGGCTCGTCGACGCCGTCGACCTGGACGTTCGTCGTCGAGTACGTGCCATCGCCGCCCTTGCTGTCGCTCGAGTCGCTGGCACCGCTGCTCGGCGCGGTGTCGTCCCCAGCCGACCCCTCTGTTGCTGCGGGCGCAGCTTCGTCGACAGCAAAGTCGGCGATCGGGCCGAAGAAACCGTCGTTGACGAACCCGTACGGCCCAACTCGATCGGCACCCTCGGTGTGGACGTAGTCGAGGAAGGCCGAGCAGTCACCGAACTGCTGCAGCGCAGCTGGGGCGAAGCCGATCGGGCCCCGCGTGCCACTGCCCAGATCAGTCACTGGCAGCTCAGTGTCCAGATCGGTTGCTGACGGAGTCCCGGCAGCAGAGGTCACCGGGACCTCCGAACTTTGTGTCGACTCATCGCCCGGCCCCGTGCTGGTGCACCCCGCAGTGACGAGCGCAAGGGCGATGAGTGGGAGTCCAATCGTGTGCTTCATGATGTATTCGACGTTGCCAGACCCGCCCTGGTTCCTTGGGGATCCAACTTTCCGTCACCTTGGCGGATTACGGACGAACAGTCGACGTATTAGAGCTTGAAGACGCGCCGTGCGTTGCTGTGCAGGAACGGTTCCCACACCTTGTCGCGGAAGGGAACGTCCGGCAGTGCGGCGAAGATCTGATCGAGGCTCAGACCCATCGGGTAGTAGCCGGCGTACATGATCTTGTCGGTCCCCCGTGTGTTGGCGTAGTCGACGATCGCCTGCGGGTAGTACTTCGGGCTGAACGCCGAGGTGCAGTAGTGCAGCCCTGGGTATTTCAGCATCAGCTTCACGGCGAGCGCTTCGTCGGGTTCGGCGCCGTGGCGCATCACGATCTTCAGGTCGGGAAAATCGAAGCAGACCTGGTCAAAGTGCCGGACATGCTGGCAGTCGCCGGGGACACGCGGGCCGGGGACACCGGCAGTGAGACAAATCGGGATGTCGAGGTCGACACAGGTCTGATAGATCGGGTAGTAGCGACGATCGCTGATCGGAACCTGCGGATTACACCCGGCGGGGAACGACGTGACCGCCTTCAGATCGTGATCCGCATGCGCTGCGCGGATCGCATGGACCGCTCCGCCAATATCGTTTGGGTCGACTTCGAGGCTGAAATGGATGCGCTCCGGATGGCGCCGCTTCGCCTCGATCGACTGCTCATTGACATTGAACAGCCCGCTCGCAACGCCGGCCGCGTCCATCGCCGCAATGCAGGTCTCGATCACGTCCTCGTCGTCACGGGCATCATCACCAACATCGTTGAACATGTAGCCGGCCGGCATGGCAAGGGAGCCCACACCCGAGACAGTTTCGTCGTCCTTCGCCTGCGCTCGCAGAAAGGCATAGACCTCGGCCTTTTTGAACGGGAACGCAATCATCAGATCGATCGCCTGCGGATCAGTAGGAAAGCTCATGTCTGTGGTGCCCATCCAGGAGAAGTGGTCACGCTATGCCTGACACAGGGTGACCGGGGGTGGCGTAAAACTGGGCGGCCCAGGCGCGGAACTCGGTGATGGGCTTCTCGTAGGACGCGAGGGCTGGCGAGTCCACGAAGCGCTTGTTTTCCCAGATCGGGACGTCCTGCTCGAACTGGCGCTTCACCTCCTCGACGAACGCCGGCGCGATGGCTGCCGACAGTTTCTCACCGTCGTGGAAGAAATTCATGCGGATCGTGCAGCGCCCATCGTCAACGGGTGTGGTGGTGGACAACAACTTGATCGTGCCGAACAGCGCGAACGTCGTGACACTCGTACCCGGGCCGTACATGTCGACGTTGAGTTCGCCGGCCTCGAGTCCCTTCGGTGTTTCGTAGACGGTCTGGTTGACCACGTGGCGGATCGGGCCGTTCGCCGAGCCGTCGGCAGCCGGTTCGGCGACTGCACTGCGCACCTCGCCCAGGCCGGGCGCGCCATGGATCGACACGAAGTGCGCCATGTCGATCGAGTTCTCGGCCATCTCCTGCCAGTACGAGCCAACCGTCCACTCCGCTGCACCGCACGGAACCATTCCGCTGTCGATCAGCGCTGGAATCTCCCACATCGGCTCGACGGCCGAATCGGGGTGGTACCAGAAGCGGAGGTGACCGTCGATCTCCGTGGTCGGATACATCCGCAGCTTGGCCTTGGCATTCGTCCGCTCGGCGAAGGGGATGGACGTGTTGGCACCGGTGCCGTCGAATTTCCACTCGTGGAACGGGCACACAATGCAGCCTGCATGATCGGGGGTGGCGTCAACACGGCCCCCGACGCCAAGGTGGGCGCCGAGGTGGGGGCAGAACGCATCGGCGACCCGGAACTTCGTGCCGTCGTGCCATGCCACGAGTTCCTGACCGCACGCTTGGAACGAGAAGATCGCACCCGCCTTGTCGCCTGTCGCAATCAGGTCAGGCGGCAGGTCGACGAGCCTGCCCGCCGAGAACCAGCCGAACGGAATCGGTCGCGGAAATCGCACTCCGTCGATCGAAGCGTCAATGCTCATTGCTCTGTTCTAGCTCGCTCGGACACTGCGCCCGCGCAGCGGAGTTGCCACAGTCAGGTCTGATCGGGGTGTGACAGTTCTCATCTGCCAGGCTTGGCCACATGGGACACACTTGCTTCGACGTCGAGATCACCGACAAAGTCGGCCACATCAAGATGAACCGGCCCGAAAAGGCCAATTCGATGATCGCCGAGTTCTGGAACGAACTGCCCGAGATCGTCGACGAGATGTCGGCATCCGGTGCGGTGCGCGCCGTCGTACTCTCCGGCGAGGGGCGGCACTTCTGCTCGGGCATGGACCTCTCGGTCTTCAGCGCGTCAGGGTCCGACGTTGGCCCTGCAGCCAGCGACGCCAAGCACACCAGCCGGCGCGGCGAACGGTTCCGCTCGACGGCGATGAAGTTGCAGGATTCGTTCACTGCACTCGAGCGTGCACGGATGCCGATCCTCTGTGCGATCCAAGGCGCCTGCGTCGGTGGTGGCATCGACATGGTGTCGGCTGCTGACCTCCGGTACGCCTCGGAGTCGGCGTACTTTTGCATCGCCGAGATCAACATCGGGATGACCGCCGACGTCGGCACGCTCCAGCGCATGCCGCGCCTCGTTCCCGAAGGAATCGTGCGCGAGCTCGCCTACACCGGCCGCAGGTGGAGCGCCGAAGAAGCCCTCGCTGCCGGATTTGTTAACAAGATCTACGCAGACCACGAGCAGTTACTCTCGGGCGTCCACGAGATCGCCGCGGAGATCACATCAAAAAGCCCGATGGCCGTCTGGGGCACCAAGAAGTCGATGCAATACAGCCAGGAGCATTCAATTGCCGACGGCCTCGAACACATCGCCACCTGGAACGCCTCAATGTTCGACACCGATGACATGGCCGAGGCATTCGCTGCACAGACGGAAAAGCGCGCTGCGGACTTCCCCGACCTTTGGGCCCAATCACGCGGCCTCTGATGCAGCCGCTTCACTCCTTGCCGGTAACGCGGCCCAGCGTCACTCCAACTCGATCGAGAGGCTCACTTCGACGGTGTCACCGGCATCGATGCCCTCTGATTCGCGCACCGGCTTCTTGACCGGCAAGACGTAGACCTTGCGCTTGCTGTCCGGGAACACCGAGGTCCTCCATTTCGTATCGCCGATCTGGGCGCGCACTCGGACCGAGCCGAAGCCGTTCCGCTTCGGCACCATCTCGGAGATGTCGTCTGAATCGTCAGCGGGCACCGCCAGGAAGACCCACGAACCACCACTGTGCAAGTAGAGGTCAGCATCGAACGTGAAGGTTGCTTCCACAGCAGCGACCGTACCTTTCAGCCAGGTCCTGAGGGCAAAGTGTCCACTTCTCACCCGAGGTAGAACGGACACGCATGATCTCGTGATCCGCAACGGACGACTGGTCGACGGCACGGGTGCCGGGGCACGCATTGCCGACGTAGGAACCCGCGAGATCGACGCGACCGGCCACATCGTCACCCCCGGCTGGGTCGACATACACACACACTACGACGGCCAAGTTTCGTGGGATCCGGTGATGGAAGGGGTCGAAGACATCCCCGGTAGTGCGCTGGTCGAAGGCATTTCCTGGGACTGGGAGAGTTTCCCCGAGTACCTCGATGCATTGGAAGCACTGCCCCGCACGATTGATGTCGGCGCACAAATTCCACACGCAGCTGTGCGCGGTGAGCGCGCTCATGAGTACGACGTCACGCCTGTCGAGATCACTCGGCAGGGCTGAGACGCCGGCGCGTTCGGTTTCTCCACGTCGCGTACGTTCCTGCAGACATCCAAGCACGGTCACGTGCCCGGCACGTACTCGACGCCCGACCAGGGTCAGGGAGGCGACGAGCCGTGGCTTGACACGCTCAACGAGATGGGGTGCCCCACCACATACACGTTGGCGCAGACCCCCGCGGATCCGACAGCATTCCGTACTGCACTTACTGCCGCCGTGAGCGCCACCGCAGCCGGGTCACCGATGACACCACAGGTTGCGGTGCGCCTAACGGGCATGCTCTACGGACTACAAAGTTCGTTTCACCCGTTCATCGCTCATCCCAGCTACCGGGCCATCCGCGACCTCCCGCTTGCCGAGCGCGCCGCCAAGCTCCGAAACCCGGAGTTCTGAGCTGCGCTGCTCGACGAAGACGTCACGATCCCCGGCGCACGCCCCGGCGGCGTCCTCCGATCGGGTCAGTGATAGCCGGTGACACGACTCGTTACACGGTGGCGACGTAGATCGTGCTCTCCGCAGTGCCGCCGGTGAGCACGTTGTCGAACACGACGACCTCGGCAACCGCCGTGTCAAAGGCGCCGTTGAGCACCGCCAGGTACTCAGCGTCTGGCGGGTCGTTCGACCAGAGCGAGAACACGCCGCCCGGTCGAATGCACCGAGCAAGACGCTCGACACCGTCGGCTTCGTAGAACGGAGCATTGCTCGGGTCGAGCAGGTGACGCGGTGAGTGATCAATGTCAACGATAATTGCGTCGAACTGGTCGGGAGCATCAGCACCGACGTCCATACCGTTCGCGGCGATCTCGAAAAAATTGCCGAGAACAAACTCGCAGCGCTTGTCGGTAGATACCGACTCACCGAGCGGGATGAGGTGACGCTCGTGCCAGTCGATCACCGGTGCAAGCGCATCAATAACGCGAAGCGATGTGACGCGTGGGTCATCCAGCACGGTCTGTGCGGTGTAGCCCAGACCGAGGCCACCGACGACGACGTCGAGCGACGTATTCGACGTTGCAGCGAGAGCGAGGCGTGAGACGGCCTCTTCGCCGTCGGTGATCAGGCTCGACATCAAGCCGTCCTCGCCGATCTTGATTTCAAACACGTCGATCTTCAGTGTCGGTTCGAGCCGACGGCGGAGGCTGATCACGCCGATGGGTGTCTGCTGGTGATCGAGTTCTTCGAAGAGCCGGCTCATCTGGTTCCACCGTCAGGATTCTCGATCACTCGGGCACCGTATCCGGTGCCCACTCGACCTGAACCAGCAGTGGCGGCAGAACCCCCGCTGTTTCAGATCGGGTGAACGACTTCGATCCATTCCTGTCTTTCGTCTCAGCTCGTCCTTCGACCGAAGAGTCCGCGGGAGCGCATACTCATCACGGCAATGCCGTCCTGGTTGGTCATGGCGCCGTCGATGAGGACCGTGCCGCGCATCGGGTCCTTCGACGACGGTGCGGTGTCCATCACCGTGATGGTTCCAGTCAGCGTGTCGCCCGGGCGAACCGGTGCCCACCAGCGCAGCTGCTCTATCCCCGGTGATCCTCGGCTGTCGGCACCAGCAAGCACTGTGTTGGCGTAAAGCCGCATCCACAGTGAGCCGGTGTGCCACCCGCTGGCGATCAGGCCACCGAACGACGAGTCGACGGCAGCGACCGGGTCGATATGAAACGGTTGCGGATCAAACTGAGTGGCGAAGTCGATGATCGCCTCCTCGGTCAGGGTGACCGAACCCAGTTCGATGACCTGGCCGCTGGTGAAGTCCTCGAAGTGTGTGATCGCCATCCTTCGAGTCTGGCAAACCGCCGCTCCTCGCCACGGCCTGAAGCGTCCGTTGTTGACCGACGACCGGTCGTCATCGATTCGGTGCGCTGACTGTCCACTTTTGACCCGAGGGGAAGAGGACGTGTTCAGGGCAGGGCGGTGGCGAAGGCCGCGATGACGTCGGCGACTTCAATTGCGTGGGTGTCTTCGTGCATCGAGTGGCCACCACCATCGAGCACGACCAGGCGCGCATCAGGCATCTTGCGTTCGAGGTACTGACCTGAGCCTTGGTACTCAGGACGGTCGTTGCCGCCGGCGAGCACAATGGTCGGGGTCGCCATGCTTGCGAGCCGGTCCATCACGACCGAGTCGTGCTGCAGGTTGAGGTCAGTGACGTGCTCCGGAACACCGAAGCGGTGGGCGTTCCGACGTGAGCGGGCATTCCAGCCTTCGCGCTTCTCCGGGTCACGGAAGCCAGGTCCGGTGTTGATCGCCACCACACCACGTGCCGCGTTGGGGCGAGTGGCAGCATGGGCGAGCGCGAGGTAGCCGCCGAGCGAGTGGCCGACAAGGATCGCCGGCCTGCCGACGCTGGCTAGCACCTCGTCAATGTCAGCCAATGCTGCATCGCGGGTGAACGCTTCAGGGTCGTCATCGGGGCACGGCGAGTCTCCATGGCCGGGCAGGTCGATCGCGATTGTCTGGTACCGATCAGCCAGCGCCTCAGCACACGCATCCCAACTCCGGGCCGAGGTTCCGAGCCCGTGAATGAAGACGATGGGCACGCCGGCGCCCTCGGCTGGTCCGCGTCGAATCGTGTTGAGTTGCACGAGGAGAACGTAGCGACCATGCTCCTCTACGCTCGGATCGGTGAGCACACCGCACAAGACTTCCATCGAACACGACCCGGCCTTGGCTGCGTCGATCATCGAGGAGTTTGCCACAGGCGGGTCAGGGTTGATGGCCGACTTTGGGCTCCGCATCGTCGCTGCCGAACCGGGCCGCGTGCGCTTCGAACTCGATGTCGTCGAGCGCCTCACGCATGGCGGCGGGGTGCTGTCGGGGCAGGCGATTCTGGGGTGCATGGACACCGGCATGGTGTTCGTGATGATGTCGCTAGGCCCCAGAGCCGACGTCAGCTTCACGACGGTGTCGCTCGCCGCCAACTTCGAACGCGGCGTGCCACAAGACGTCGGCACTGTCACGTTCGAGGCGTGGGCCACGAAGCCGGGCAGATCGCTCGTGTTCGGGCAGATCGACCTCGTCCTTCCAAACGGCCAACGCGCCGCGTCAGCGACGACCACCTACATGTGGCTGTGAGCTCGCTCACATCTGAATCCCACCGCCCTGCCCGACAAGGAATTCTCCATCCGCCGCGGCGCGGTATCGCCCTACCTCTATCTCGATGCCCGGAAGTTACGCCATCACGAGCCCTGGGACATGTTGGTACTGCGGGTTCGCAGCTTCGAGAGCCGCAGCGGCCTCAAGGAGCGCCCGATCGTTGCCAACTCGCGCGACCAGTTGCAGCCCGACGGGGAGGCCGGCGGAGGTGAACCCGGCCGGCAACGACAGCGCCGGGCACCCGGTCGGCGTGATGATGCAGCAGGTCGTCATCCAGTCGAGGTAGTCGCCCATGGCGATGCCATCGATCTCCATCGGGAACTCGGTCTCGACGGGGAACGGGGCGACCTGCGCCGCCGGCAGGGCAAGCACGTCGTACTCGTCAAAGAATTTCGTCATCTCGACGTGCAGTTGCGCTCGCAACGCTTCAGCCTGCAACACGTCGTCGACGGTGATCGACTGGCCGAACTCAATGTTCTCGACCACGGTGGCCTTCATCAGCCGCCAACGGTCACGCGAAATCGCCTGCCCGAGTTGGCGGTAGGCCAGACCACGCAAGGTGCGGAAGATCTGCATGGACCCCGACAGGTCCGGGGCTGCTTCGCTGAACGTGCCCCCGGCCGCCGCGATCTGCTTGGCTGCCTGGCGACAGAGGCCGAGGACCTCAGCTTCCGCTGTGAACAACCCGAGGTCGCCACCCCATGCCAGGCGTGCCGATGTCGTTGTCGAAAGCGGAGCGCTGAAGGTCGCTGGCTCGTCAGCCAGCGACAGCGGGTCGTCGGCCTGGGGCCCGGCGAGCACGCTGAGGAGCAGCGCCGTATCGGCCACGGTGCGCCCCATCGGGCCGCGCATACTCAGCCGCATCAGGTGGGTGGAAGTCGACGTCGCTGCAGACAAGGCCACTCGCCCGATCGTCGGTCGGAGGCCGACCACGTTGCAGAAGGCCGCAGGGTTGCGAAGCGAGCCGCCGAGGTCGCTGCCGTCGGCAATGGGCAACATCCGGCTGGCGAGGGCTGCAGCTGCGCCACCGCTACTGCCGCCTGCCGACTTCGACGGATCCCACGGGTTCCGGGTCACGCCGAACACTTCGTTGAACGTGTGCGAGCCGGTGCCGAACTCGGGTGTGTTGGTCTTGCCGATGATGATCGCCCCAGCGGCACGGAGTTGTGCCGCGATGAAACCGTCAGCCGCTGCCGGCCGGGTGCTCGTCACGAGTGAACCCGCCCGTGTCGGGAGCCCGGAGACGTCTTCAAGATCCTTCACTGCCACCGGCAGGCCGTGTAGTGGACCCATCGGTTCCTGGGCATCGGCCGCGTCGGCATCGGCAAGCACATCGGCCCGGTCACGCATCGACACGATGGCGTTGATCTGGGGGTTGACCTGATCAATCCGTTCGAGGTGCGCGATCAAAACGTCACGCGCCGACAGCTCTCGCGACCTGAGTAGGCCAGCCAGTTCGACGGCGGTGTGATCGACAATTTCCATCAGACCATCTTGCCAGCACTCGATCAGCCGCAGCTTCGACGCCAGACGGTGATCCTCAACGGCTTCGATGCACGTTTGGCAGCGCGGCGCGGCCATGCTGGCGAGATGGACATCGGTATTTTCTCTGGCGTCGCGAGTAGCGGCGGATTCAGCTCGATCGTGGCGGACGCAGCAGCGTCGGCCGACGCGGGGTTCGACACCTACTGGCTCCCACAGATCGTGCAGCAGGCCGAGGCGATGAACATCATCGGCGCCGCCGCACAGACGGTCCCGAACATTCGCTTCGGCACGTCGGTCGTCCCCACATATCCCCGCCACCCGATGGTCATGGCCGAGCAGGCGCAAACCACGAGCATGCTCACCGGCGGCCGTTTCACGCTTGGCATCGGCCTCTCCCACAAGCCGGTCGTCGAAGGCATGTGGGGCCACTCGTTCGACAAGCCGGTCCGCCACGCCCGCGAATACCTCGAAGCACTGATGCCCCTCGTACGCGGCGAAGGCGTCAGCTTCGCCGGTGAGACCCTTACCGCCCGCGGGCAGTTGACAATCAACGCACCCGAATCTCCGGTACTCCTTGCAGCACTCGGCCCGCAGATGTTGCAGCTCGCCGGCGAGCGCTGCGGCGGCACCATCACATGGATGACCGGCGCGAAGACGCTCAGCGAACTCACCGTGCCCACGATCAGCGAAGCAGCATCAAACGCCGGGCGCGAGACGCCACAGGTCGTTGCTGGCATGCCGATTTGGGTGACCGACGACGTCGACGCAGCGCGCGCCAACGCTGCCACAACATTCCTGATCTACGGCCAGCTCCCGTCGTACCGCGCAATGCTCGACCGCGAGGGCCTCGGCGGCCCCGAAGACCTCGCCATCATTGGCGACGAGGCAACCTGCGGGGCGCGGCTCGACGAACTCGCCGCGGCCGGTGTTACCCAGCTCGCAGCATCAGAGTTCGCGTCGGACCCCGAGGGTCGGGCCCGCACCCGTGCATTCCTCGCCAGCCGCCTCTGAGTCAGTAGCTGGCAGGCGTCAACTCGAGGGCCGCGCTGGCAATCGGTAGCCGCACGACGACGCAGTCGCCATGCACGGCGGTCGTCACGTCGGGGTGTCCAGTAATCCACCACATCCGCGGCTGCACGCCGACGATCCGGAACTCGGTCCAACCCGTTTTGTCGGTCACCGGCTCGACGTCGACATAGAGCGAACCGCCACGCCATCCGTGGCACACCACCGTGACCTTGCCAACTTCGACATCGCACACGGCAGCCGGTTCGCCATGCTCGGCACGTTCCCTCATGACCCAATTGTCTCGCACATGTCCACTTCCCCTCGGGTCAGAATCGGACATTCCACGCTCGCTTGCGCGGTCATTGCTCGTCGAGCAACTTCATCGCGTGGCATTCTCCCTCTGGTGGGTTCCAGGTCATGATCGTGGCCCTACCTGCTGGAGCAGCCCGGGTCGTTCAGCGGATGGCGATGGAGCGCAGGACGTCGGCATAGTGATCAAACCCAGGAACCACGCGGCCGGGAATCTTGGCCATGTCGTCCCAGCGTCGCACCAGTACTGCGCCACGACTGCCTGGGTGACGTTCGAACGCGTCGACTTCGTCAGCAGTCATCGCGCCGCCCTGTACGGCGAGGGTTCGCACCGACGACGGCGACAAGGTTGCGAAATAGGACGGCTCGACGGCACAGAGGTAACGCTTCGCCGCCACATGCAGCGCTACTGGCCCCGTAACCTCCGGGCCGAACCACGCTGCGAGATACCGCGCACCGGCCTTCTCGTGCTCCTGGTCGTCGATCAGGGTTTCATCGAGCGCAACGTGATCGTCGAGCAGCAGGTGCCCCACATCGTGCAGTAGCGCAGCCGCCACAAGTGCATCCGATTCGCCCGACGCCGTTGCCAACTCGGCGCACTGCAATGCGTGCTGCAGCTCGGTGACTGTCTCGTCATACAACCGCGACGCGGCAAGGCTCGCGTACAGATCGTCGAGCGGCAGCATCGTCACCGCTGCGCCGGTCGCCCGAGGAAGTCATCGATGATGCTGATGCGAACACGCTCGCCGTCAAAGTCGTCCCCGGCCAGCGCGAAGTCTGCTCGCTTGTCGGCGTAGTAACGGTCGCGGAAGTCACCACGCGACGCTGCGTTGTAGGTGAGATAGGCAGCACGACGCGGCCGATCGCTGGAGTTCGTGTCGCTGTAGTGCGGAGTGTACGAATCGAAAAACAGCAGGTCGCCCGGGTCTAATGGCACCGGGCGCCATGCCAGCCCAGCAGAAAGCGACTCATCGATGCGACCTCGCTCGTCGGTCATCATCATGCTGCCTCGCCCAGGAGACGTTGACGAGCCGGCATCTGGCACCGGCGCCACATAGAGGCATCCGCTCTGTTCTGTCGCTGGATCGAGTGGGACCATGCAGGAGATGTGATGGTCGATGAATCGGTAGGCCGGTGCGTCTTGATGTGGGGCGAAGCCGCCACCACCTGGATGCTTGTAGTTGACCTTCTCTTTGAACAGCACAGCCGGTTCGCCGAACAACTCGCCGAGCACTCGGGTGATGAGGCCGTCGCAGATAAACGCGCGAAGCACGTCGTGGTGCTCGATGAAGTCCTCGCTCCTGGCAAGGACCGCCCCGGCATCAGTCTGTTCGAAGTGGTGCAGGCCCGGGCCATCGGCCTCGGCCCACCCAGCCACGTCGCACACGGCTGCATCGATTGCAGCGAGTTCGCCCGGCTCAATCGCCCCGCGCATCACAAGCCAACCCTCTTCGCGAAACGCCGCTCCGTCGATCGTCACGTTTGCTTTCACCATTCGGTCACCCTTTTTCAAGACCGAGTAACTCGGCAATCAACGGGGCCCACTCGAGCGCTGACGGTTGGGCAGTTTCGACCCATCGCATGAGCGGCTCGGCTTCGGATGCACCGCCGGACACGATGGCGAGTTGCGTGCGGCAGCGGGGACTGCCGTGTTGTCCGCCGAGCGTAATCGGCGCCGCATCGAACATCCGCCCCGGCTCGGTCCATGCCATCCAGACGTCTTCGCTCAAACGTTCGGCTGACTCAATTCCGGGGACGGCTCTCATCGCGTTGAGGGCGTCCGGACCGACGTCGCCGTGGATTAATGCGCCTGTTCCGTCGGTGGCCACCTCGAGATGCACGAACCCGGAAAGGGCATCGGCCAACGCGACCGATGTCTGGTCGGCAATGGTCTCCTGGTCGTGGTCAGACAGGGTGATAACAACGGTGTGGTCCCACCCGTCAGCGAGCGCATCAATCAGTTCGCCGTAGGCCCCGTCAGTCGCACCATATTGCTTGATTGCCTGCGACGAATCTGGCCCATACAGGTGCGATGTCGTGTCGGGTTGGTTGAGATGCAGCACCACCAGGTCGGCATTGAGGTTGGCGCTTTGCGCGGCTGCGACGACAGCAGCGTCGGCCGGATAGCCGAACTCGCAGCAAGCGGTGCCGTCCGGTATCCATCCACCTGGCGGCCACACCTCGTCGGCTCGATCACCGCCCATCTGAGCGATCAATTTGTGGTCACCGACGACGGTCACCGATCGCCCGCCAGCTGCGGCGACGCGATCAAACAGCGTCCGGGCACGTGGTCCGGCTTTCGGCGACGGCACCCATCCCTCGCCGTCGATCCAGGTGTGATTCCCATACACCCCTGTTTCACTGGGGTCGACGCCCGTAATGAACGCTGCATGATTGGCGTAGGTGACCGACATTGGCAGCGACAGCCCGCCCTCGGGGGCGCGTCCTCCCTCGCAAGCCTGTCGCCAGATGTTCGGGGTCAACTCTGCACTGACGTGTCGATGGGGCAGGGCGTCGATGACGATCATCACCACACGGAGATCGGCATTGATCACGCTCATACCGTACGTCGTGCGGGCGACGGCCGACCAACTCAGCTCGTCCCCCTGTATCGCCGATTGTGAAATGAAGCAGAACGTGACGGTCGACACATTGTGAGGCGCGTCAATCTGGTAGACATCTCCGCACACGTCCAAGACGACTTCCCGGGGGCAATGATGTTGGTAAGTACACGAAGCCACATATTGGCGATCCTGATTTCTGGGGCATTCGTTACTGCTGCGTGCAGCGGCGGCTCAGCTAACTCACCGAGTTCAGCGGAGGCCCCAGCCGACGCGGTGCCCAAGAGCTCGGAGTCTGCCGACACGTCAGACACCGCAGCGCCGGCGACCGCGCCCGCCGAACCGGCGCCACTCGAAGATGCGGACCAACTCACCAGCGCTGGTGAGGGCAACGCCGACCTGGCATCACTCGAACCAGTTGCAGGCGGCGAGATCACCTTCGGGCTCACCAACGACGGCACCGGATTCGACACCACTGGCGCCATTGCGCCCGGCTCGATTCGGGTGATCACAGCACTCAACGATTCGCTCGTCGGGCTGGACATCAACGCAAATTGGCAGCCAAACCTCGCCGAGAGCCTCACGCCGAACGACGACTTCACATCGTGGACCATCACCATGCGTCCGGGTCTGTTGTTTCACGACGGCGAACCCGTCGACGGCGAGGCCGTTCGCGCCAACCTGCAAGCATTCAAAGACAGCCCGGTCGTTGGATTCGCGATGGCCCAGGTCATCTCCATCACGGCAGTCGACGACCTGTCGGTCCGGCTCGACCTGAGCGCTCCATGGGCGGCGCTTCCATACGGGCTGGTCGGCCAACCCGGCTGGATGGTGTCGCCTTCGACGATCGGCACCAACGAAACATTTACCGGTACCGGCCCATTCATCCTCGAAAGTTGGACGCCCGGCGACGGCGCACGCGTCGTGCGTAACCCGAACTACTGGCGTGCCGACGAGGGCTTGCCGTACCTCGACGCAATCAACTTCAAGTTCCTCGTCGATGGGACGGTCAAGCGCCAGGCCTTCGAAGCTGGCGACGTGCAGGGCTACACCGGCCCGGGCGATGAAGACATCATTGACTTCCTCGAAGACGACGAGACCGACGTGTGGATTGGCACCGCTGGCGCGAACGAGTACCTGTGGCTCCTCAACACGACTGCCCCGCCGTTCGACGACCTCCGCGTCCGCCAGGCAATGGCCCACGCGATCGACAAGCAGTTCATTATCGACACGTTCCGCTCCGGCCTGACCATTCCGGCGAATGGGCCGTTGAATCCGTCAGACCGCTGGTACACCGAGAACAACTATCCGCAGTTCGACCCAGCAGCAGCACAAGCGCTCGTCGACGAGTACGAGGCCGAGGTCGGTCCAATCGAATTCGAGCTGTCGATCGAGCCGAACGCATCGGTGATCGAGGTCGCCGAAGTGATGATGTCGTTCCTGACCGACGTCGGTATCGATGGCGAAATCAAAGAAATCGGCCAAGGCCAGTCCGCGATCACTGCGATCCTCGACGACTTCCAGGCGTTCTCGTGGTTCCAGTTCGGTTCGCCCGACCCGGACGGTGACTACGTGTTCTTCCATTCGAGCGGGGGCTTCCTCAACTGGTCCAACCTGGTGAGCGCCGACATCGACGCCGGATTGGATGCGGGTCGACAGAACATCGACGAAGCTGCTCGTAAAGCGGGCTACGCACAGTTCCTCAAAGCGCTCGGCGATGAAGTCCCAATGATCTGGGTCGATCATCTCAATGGCGTCGAGGCCGCAGTCACACTGCCTCAACTCCACGGCATCGGCACGCCAGGCATCTTGCCAGACGGTTCGGCCTCTCTGCCGATGACCAACGGCAGCTTCTTCGCCTGGCCAGGCGTGTGGCTGGAGCAGTGACCTGAACCAGCAGGCCACAACATGCTGAGATTCATCCAGCGCCTTGGGCGGCTCGTCGCTGTGTTCTTCGTCGTCACCTTCGTGACGTTCTTCCTGCTCGACCAGGCACCGGGTGACCCAGCTCTACGGTTCGCTGGGCTGAACGCCACGCCAGAGGTGATCGAAGGTATCCGCGCCGACCTCGGGTTGAACGGCTCACTCTTCGAGCGGTACAGCAGTTGGCTCGGCAATGCGGTCAGGTTCGACTTCGGTGACTCGATCGTGACGCGCGGATTCAGCAGCTGGGACCTCATCCGGGAGTCGCTGCCGAAGACACTGGAGTTGATGGTGCTCGCCGAGATCATGGCAATCGGCATGGCGGTTCCGTTGGCATTGGGTTCGGCGCGTCGCCCCGGCGGCTTCGTCGACAAGGCCTCCTCGTCGACCGCCTTCGGGCTCCTCGCGCTGCCGGCGTTCGTACTGGGGATCTACATGTCATTCGTCTTCGGCGTGAAGCTCGGCTGGTTCCCAACGATCGTCGACAATCTGCCGGGGCTCAACGACGACCCGCTCAACAACCTGCGGCAGATGTTCCTGCCATCACTCACACTGGCGCTCAACCTGGTGGCCATCTACCTCCGCCTGCTCCGGAGCGACCTCATCGAGACCCTGCAAGAGGACTATGTGATGCTCGCCCAAGCCCGCGGATTAAGTGAGCGACGCATCATGTGGCGCCATGTGCTGCGGCCGTCCTCGCTGAACTTCACCACTGCCGTCGGCTTGAACATCGCTGGCCTCATCGGCGGGGCGTTCATCATCGAGGTGCTGTTCGCGATCAACGGCATGGGTCGCCTGGTGATCCAGTCGGTCATTCTCGAAGACTTCAATGTGGTCGCCGCCGTCGTCGCCATCTTGACCGTCGCCTACGTGATGATGAACTTCCTCGTCGACGTGCTGTATTCGATTCTCGACCCACGGATTCGACATGGCGCTCGTTGAGCCGGGCCCAACCGGGGTGAAGACCGCTGCCGAAGCGGTCGCTGCTGTCAAGCAGGCTGGGCCCATGCCGGTTCGAAAACTCGGCGTGATGTTCTGGTTCTCCGCCACGTGGATCATCGCGCTCGTCTTCCTCGCGCTGTTCCGCGACGTCCTCCCGATTCGGGACCCGAACGAACTCGGCATCCGGACCCGTGACGTCGCCAAGTTTGAGGGCCCGGGGTGGAATGCCTTCTTTGGTGCCGACGGACAGGGCCGCGACATGTTCGCGCGAGTCGTCCAAGGCGCACGACCTGCGTTGATCCTCGGCCTCACGGTCACCGTCATCGGCGGGTTGCTTGGCAGCGCAGTCGGCCTCACCGCTGGCTACCTGCGCGGCAAGGTCGACTCGGTCACCACCATCCTGATCGACATCGCATTGGCGTTCCCTGGTCTGGTCCTCCTGATCTCAGTGCGAGCCACCTTCGGCAATTCGATGCTGGTGTTCATCACACTGTTTTCGCTGACGAGTATTCCTGGCTACGCCCGCATCGTCCGTGGAGCGTCGTTCGCGCTCTCCGAGCGTGACTTCGTCGACGCGGCCGAAGCAATGGGCGCAACCAAACGGCGAATCCTGCTGCGCGAATTGGCCCCCAACATCGCTCTGCCCGTCGCGTCGTTTGCATTCATCGGCTTCGCGCTCGTGGTCGTCGCCGAGGGCGGACTGGCCTTCATCGGCTTATCCCTCGACGAGATCACGTGGGGCAAGTTGATCGCCGACGGGGCCGGCGACATCGACAAGCATGCCCACGTGGCGCTCTTGCCCGCCACGGTGATGTTCCTCACGATCCTCGCGTTCAACCTCGTCGGCGACTCGATGCGATCGCTCTACTCGCCGCGTGAAGTCGCTACGCAACGTCGCCTGCGCGTCGGCCCCATGGCCGACACCGGAAGCGGCGACGAGGTCCTCTATATCGACGACCTTTTCACCGCGCTACACACAGCGAACGGCGACGTGCACGCCGTCGACGGCGTGTCGCTGTCTGTAAAAGCAGGCGAAGCGCTCGGTGTGGTCGGTGAGTCAGGGTCGGGCAAAACGATGATCCTCCGGTCGATCGTCGGCGCCTTTGCGCTTGCCGACGTCACACGGTCTGGAACCATTGAAGTGGCCGGTGTCGACATGTTGCGCGCAGCACCAGCCAACATCCTGCGCACGCTCGGCACACAGATTGGCATGGTGTCTCAAAATCCGCTGACCGCACTCAACCCAGTCCGGCTGATCGAGCACCAGATCACCGAACCGATGCTGGTGCACACCAGCATGTCCAAGTCGCAAGCTCGAGCACGAGCACTCGAACTGATGCAGCAGGTCGGCATCCCTGCGCCTAAACGGCGCCTTCGCGAGTACCCGCACCAACTGTCGGGCGGTATGCGCCAGCGCGTGACCATCGCGATTGCGCTGGCGAACGAGCCGGCCCTGCTGCTCGCCGACGAGCCGACTACTGCGCTCGACGTCACCGTGCAAGACCAGATCTTGCGGTTGCTGTCTGACCTCCAGCGCGACCGGCAGATGGCAATGGTGCTCGTCACTCACGACTTGGCGGTCGTGAAGGGATTTACCGATCGTGTTGCGATTGTGTACGCCGGCGAGGTCATCGAATCCGGGCCAACCGAGCAGATCTTCGCGAACCCTCGACACCGCTACACCGTGGCCCTGATCCAATCGATGCCCGACCTCGACCTCCCAAGCCATTCCGAGCTCACCACCATCGAGGGCACTCCCCCGTCGCTGATCTCACCACCACGTGGTTGCCGGTTCGCAGCCCGATGCCCAGCCGCTCAAGACATCTGCAACACCACGCCCCCATCGGCCGACGAACGCAGCGAACACTGGTTCCGCTGCCACTTCCCGGCTGACAACAATGCGGAAGGGCACACCTGATGGCCGGCACCGGCACTACGCACCTCCGTAACGACGTCATACTCAGTGTGACCGAGCTTGTCGTCGAGTTCCCGGCGCGCAAGAAGCAGATCGTGCATGCCGTATCTGGCGTGAGCTTCGATCTCGACGAGGGCGAGACGCTGGGCATCGTCGGTGAGTCGGGCTGCGGCAAGACCACCACCGGTCGGGCGATCATGCAGCTCGAATCGGTCAGCAGCGGGAGCATCCGACTCAACGGTGTTGACCTTGTCACCCAGCAGGGCGAGCAGCTGCGGCAGGCGCGCAAGGCGATGCAAATGATCTTCCAGGATCCAGTGTCGTCACTCAATCCGAGCCGGCGTGTCCGCGACATCGTCCGCGAGGGCATCGACATCTGGGGTTCGACCCGCGAGGGCGACCTCGACGCATGGGTCGCCGAGGTGATGGAGTCGGTCGGGCTCGGTGACGAGGGCGTTGCCGACCGCAGGCCGCATGAGTTCTCTGGCGGGCAGTGCCAGCGGATCAACATCGCGCGTGCGCTGGTGATGGAGCCTGACGTGTTGATTCTCGACGAGCCGGTGTCGTCGCTCGACGTGTCGGTCCAGGCCCAGATGCTCAACCTGCTCGAAAGGCTCAAGCGGCAGTTTGGCCTGACGATGCTGTTTATCAGCCACGATCTCGCTGTCGTGAAGAACATCTCCGACCGGGTCATGGTGATGTATCTCGGCAAGGTCTGTGAGATCGCCGAAACTGCCGACCTCTACGCCCGCCCCACACATCCGTACAGCCGGGCATTGCTCGCGTCGATTCCTGGCAACACCCTCGGCCTGCCACCGGCGAGTCAACTGATCAGCGGCGAGTTGCCTTCGCCGCTCGATCCACCGTCAGGTTGTCGTTTCCGCACACGCTGCCCGAACGCGACCGATGTGTGTGCCAGCACCGAACCTGAGCTGGTCGAACACGGACCCGGTCACTGGGTGGCCTGCCACCACCCCGCCGTGACTGAGCCGCTTCAGCGTTTTGTGTGAGCGATTGCGGCGTCGGTTGCCGGTTTCGCTCACACAAAATCTGGCCCGCGGTCTTTGCGTGCAACATTCTGATCATTCGCGCTGTCAGATGTGCCAGTGTGATTGATCACCAAGAGAAAAGGGGCTCAACGGGTGACACCAGAGGAACTGCGCGAGGACGTTGACCACGGAACGATCGACACCGTGGTCGTGGGCTTCACCGATCACTACGGGCGAACCCTGGGAAAGCGATTCGACGCCGCGTTCTTCCTCGAGACCATCGACGATGGGACTCATGCCTGCGACTACCTCATGACCGTCGACATGGAAATGGAGCCGGTAGCTGGATACGCATTTTCGAACTGGTCATCAGGGTTCGGCGACTTCCACCTCGTGGCCGACCTCGACACGTTGCGCCTCGCTGCATGGGCTCCACACACGGCGTTTGTGCTGTGCGATGTCGAACGTAATATCGATCACCGTCCGGTCGGCGTGGCACCTCGTTCGATCCTGCGACGCCAGCTCGACGCAGCGCACCAAGCGGGTTACGCGCCTATGGCGGCAAGCGAATTGGAGTTCTTTCTGTATCGCGACACGTATCGCGACGCACACGACAAGGGCTACACCGGGCTCGTCGCAGCCGGCTGGTACGTCGAGGACTACCACCTACTCCAAGGAGCGCGGGTTGAGGACTACGTTGGTGCAGCACGGCGAATGCTTCGAGACTCCGAGGTCCCTGTCGAAAATTCGAAGGGCGAGGCCGCGATCGGACAGCACGAACTGAACATCCGCTACGCACCGATCCTCACGATGGCCGATCGGCATGTGGTGATGAAGCAGGCCATGAAAGAGCTGGCCGATCAACAGGGTGTGTCCGTCACCTTCATGGCCAAGCCCCATCACGATCAATCCGGGAGTAGCTGCCACATCCATCTCAGTCTGTGGTCGGATCCGGGTGACGGTGCGGTGGCCACGAACCTTTTCGCCGACGGAACCGGGCGCACCGATGAGTTCCGTTGGTTTCTCGGCGGGTGGATGCGACACCTCCGCGACTTCATGGTGCTGTACGCGCCTACGATCAATAGCTACAAGCGCTATCAGAATCAGTCGTGGGCGCCGACGGGGTCGGCCTGGTCGGATGACAATCGCACGACCGGGTTCCGCATCGTCGGGTCCGGCCCGAGCCTGCGGATCGAATGTCGCGTCCCGGGTGCCGACGTCAATCCGTATCTTGCCTTCGCCGCGGCCTTGGCCAGCGGCCTCGATGGCATCGCCAACCAGATCGAACCCCCACCGGAGTTCAACGGTGACGCCTACACATCAGCCGATATCCAGCGCGTTCCGACGTCACTCCGCGAGGCAGTCACCGTGTTTTCTGCGAGCGAGTCTGCGCGACGCCTCCTCGGTGACGAGGTCGTTGAGCACTACAGCAACTTCTACCGGTCCGAGTGCGATGCCTACGACAGCGCTGTCACCGACTGGGAGCGCCACCGCTATTTCGAACGGATCTGAGCCACGTGTCAAGTGCCAGTAGCAAAGGTCAACAGCGGCAAGAAACGCTAGGTTTCAACCCAAGAAACACCGGGCTACCAGTAATTTCGTGGTGGAGACGGTCGGCGGGCCGCGAGCCCCGCTTGTTTGCGATCGGCAGCCAACACCGCGCGGCCGATTGGCAGAGCCGTCCAGATCCATCTCGTGGGGGTCGATCAGGCAGAGTGGAGGTATGACGGATCGGGACTGGGTTGGGTTCAACGCTGGGATCATCGAGGAGTTTCGTGCCAACGATGGAAAGGTGGCGTCCTTCGGTGGCCTCCCGGTGATCGTCCTGCACACGATCGGCTCGCGGACGGGACAGGTACGGTTGACGCCGTTGATCCCCGTGTTCGACGGCGACGACATGTACGTCTTCGGCACCGCTGAAGGAGCTTCGAAGGACCCCGCGTGGGTAGGGAACCTTCGGGCTCATCCGCGGATCACGATCGAGACCGCGACTGCCAGTTTCGTCGCGGATGTCTTGGCGCTTCTCGAAGCCGATGCGCGGGGCATGGTCGACGAACGCGCTGCAACGACACCGAAACTCCGGGAGTACGTGGCATCAGCTGCGCCGCGCGCGATCCCGGTGTTCTCGATCACGCCCGTCGACTGACGGATTTGGTCAACGCCCACCGGGGACGTCACGGAACGGAACGTCGACGCCAACGGATCGCTCTCGTGGGAGGCCGAGCACGTTCTCGCCGATGATGTTGCGTTGAATCTCGTCGGTGCCCCCGGCGATCGACTGTGCCGGAGTCGACATCAACACTTCGGCGATCACCGCCGCGTCATCGTCACCGTCCAATTCGGTGAGCATGCCGCCAGCGCCAGCGATCGTCGAGTGCAACCGACTGCACCGGCGCGCGACTTCGCTTGCAGCGAGCTTGCCGAGCGACCCCTCCGGGCCAGGCGCACGCCCGAGAGCCCGAGCCGCGCGCGCTCTGGAAGCGGTCCATTCGCTCGCTCGCTGAAACGACACGAGATCAGCGATTGCCTGGCGGACGACAGGATCAGAGGTGCGCCCAGCGCGCCGTGCGCGCTCGATCACCAGATCGGCACGTCCTGCCCGCTGCGGATACCAGGCGTAGGTGGCGAAATGCTCGGCGCTTTCCGCCGTGGCCTCGGCGAGCGTGCGCCCAGCGTCGGACCGAAACGAAAGTCGGCGCAACGTCGAGTAGGTCCGCTCGTGCATCAGCGTGGTGCGCGCGACACGCCAACCGTCACCTTGGGCACCCACCAAATTGGCCACCGGGATCCGTGCTTCGGTGAGGAACACTTCATTGAACGACGAGTGCCGATTCATCTGCAGGATCGGGCGGGTCTCGACACCCGGTTGCTGCATCGGTAGAACGAAGTAGCTCATGCCAGCATGCTTGGGGACGTCCCAATCTGTGCGCGCCACCAAGATCGCCAAGTGAGCGTGATGGGCGCTTGTGTTCCAGACCTTCTGGCCGCTGACGATCCAGTTGTCACCGTCGAGAACAGCGGTCGTGCGTAGCCCGGCAAGGTCGGAGCCGGCGCCCGGTTCGCTGAACAGTTGCGTCCAGGTGGCAGCGCCGGTGATCGTCGGCAACAGCATCCGACCGTTGAGCTCGGCACTGCCATGCGCGATCAGCGTTGGTGCGGCAAGATTCATGCCGGCACCGAGAGGAGGGCCGACGGCTCCTTGTTCACGCAGGACGTCTTGGACCACCCTGTCGGCCCAACTCGCGAGACCCCGACCGTGGTGCGCGATCGGCCACGACGGCACCGCCCACCCCGACCCAGCGAGCAGCTCACGCCACTCAACGAGGGGCCGCTGCGGATCCCAGTTCTCGGTGAGCCACGATTCGAATTCGACCCGGACCTCGTGCTCGGTGGGATCGCTCATCTCGTCAACGTACCGAGGTGCGATCTCCAGATCGCAGCCGAACGACGCGACGCCCTAGCGTTGCGAGATGGCAGAGTTCGAGACCACGATCGCCACGTCTGAGGGGTCGTTGGGCACCTTCATCGTTCATCCCGACAACGACACAGCAGCGCCGGTTGTCGTGTTCTTGATGGACGCGCCCGGCAAGCGTGACCTGTTGCGCGACATGGCACGCCGGATCGCCGCCAACGGGTACTACGTGATGCTGGCGAACCTGTACTACCGCTCCACTCCGGCATTCGAGCTCGACTTCTCGAGCAAGGAGTCGTTCCAACAGATGGTCGAACTGATGGGCAACCTCGGCAACAAGGCTGTCGCCCGCGACGTCGGAATGCTCCTCGATCACGCCGGCGCCGACGCGGCCGCAGATGCCACCCGGGTCGGCTGTGTCGGCTACTGCATGAGCGGCCCGTTCGCGCTCTGGGCAGCGGCGGAGTTTTCCGACGTCGTGCGCGCTGCCGCGTCGTTCTATGGGGTTCGACTTCACGTCGAGTCGCCCGACTCACCCCATACGCGTCTCGGTGAGATCGCTGGCGAGTTGTACGTCGGCGCTGCCGAACACGACGACTACGTCCCACTCGACATGATCGATCGGTTCGAAGCAGCCATGCAAGACAGCGGCGTCGCCGGTCGCGTCGAGCGGTACTGGGGCACTCATCATGGATTCGCGTTCGACGATCGTCCGGCCTACAACCGCAGCGCTGACGATCGGCACTGGGCGGCGCTGCTCGATCTGTTCGCCCGAAACCTCCAACCATGAGCGGGCCCTACGTCACGACGGCGCTGGGCGCGGATCACGTTGGAGTCGTCCGGCTTTGCCAGCCCCCAAACAATTTCTTCTCACTCGCGATGATCGAAGCGGTCGCCGACGCGCTCGAAGCATTCGACGCGGACCGGTCGTGCCGATCGGTTGTGCTCGCCGCTGAGGGCAAACACTTCTGCGCCGGTGCCGACTTCGCGTCGCCGGCGACCTACTCAACCGCTGATCTGTACGCAGCCGCGGTTCGGCTCTTTCGCACGAACAAGCCGATCGTTGCTGCGGTGCAGGGTGCAGCGATCGGCGGCGGCCTCGGCGTGGCGCTCTCGGCCGACTTTCGTATCGCCACTCCCCAAGCACGGTTCAGCGCAAACTTCGCTCGCCTCGGCTTCCATCATGGCTTCGGTTTGAGCGTCACGCTGCCCGGCGTTGTCGGGCAACAACGCGCCGCGGAGTTGCTCTACACGGGGCGGCGCATAGACGGTAACGAGGCAACGTCGATCGGCTTGGCCGATCGAATCGTGCCCCCAGATCAGCTCGAATCTGCTGCACTCAGCTTCGCCGCCGAAATCGCAACATCGGCGCCACTCGCTGTGCAGAGCATCCGTGCGACGCTACGCGCCGACCTGGCCGAGCGCGTCGCAGCGGCGACCGATCGCGAACTCACCGAACAAGAACGCCTGCGTCACACCAACGACTTCATCGAAGGGACACGCGCCATGGCAGAACGCCGCACACCCAACTTCACCGGAGTCGAACAATGAGCGGGGTGATCGTCGCCGCCGACACCATGAGCCCAACAGCGCTCATCGCCTACGTCCAACAGCTCGAAGCACTCGGGTACGACTCGGTGTGGATCCCCGACATGTTCGGCCGCGAGATCTACGTCACCGCCGGCTACTTGCTGTCGAACACCACCACCATCAAGGTCGCCACCGGGATCGCCCACGTCTACGGTCGCGACGCGATCGCAACAGCGCAAGCAGCACGCACCCTGTCGGAACTGTCCGACGGGCGGTTCATCCTCGGGCTTGGCATCTCGCACCCACCAGCAGCCGAACTGCGCGGACTCACCTGGCAACCACCGATCGACATGATCCGCACCTACCTCAGCGACGTTCGCGCAGCGCTCTCCGCCGGGCTCCTGCACACCCCTGCGAATCCGCCGCCCTTTCCGATCTTCCTCGCCGCGCACGGCCCGAAGATGATGCAGGTCGCCGCCAAATACGCCGACGGCGCGAACACCTACATGCAACCCGCGGAGCACACTCGCGCGTCACGCGAGACCCTCGGACCGACGAAGGAACTGAGCGTCGTGCTGCCGTGCGTGCTCACCAACGACGCCGACGCGGCTCGAGCCGCTGGCCGGCGCGCGCTGCACATCTACCTTCCGCTGCCCGCCTACCATCGGCAATGGCGCGCATTCGGATTCGACGAATCCGACTGGGTGGGCCGAGCTAGTGATCGACTCGTCGATGCCCACGTGGCATGGGGCAGCGCAGAAGAGATCCGGCGACGAATCGACGAACACCTCGATGCCGGAGCGACACAGGTTCAGCTCTCGGTGAATCACGCCGACAAACAGGCGACCGAACCGCCGTGGGACCTGCTCGAAGCGCTCGCTCCGAAGTGACCGCATTCAGCGGCTGCGAACCCCTGCGTTCGAGTTCTCACTAGCTGCGGCACCACGCGATCCCCGACGTCGAGCAATGTCAGGGAATGAGTTCGAAGGCATCTCTGTGTGCTGGTCGCACGACCTACCTATCGCGCTGCTTGTGAACTGTCGGTTGGGCGGTGAACTTCCACCCCATCACGCACCCCAGAGGCTGATCGGCGTCCGGCGGCTGATACATCGCTGTTCCGCCGGACTGCTATTCAAGCTATCAACCCTGGTCAGGTTGGGTGGAGACGATGGGAATCGAACCCACGACCCCCTGCTTGCAAAGCAGGTGCTCTGCCAACTGAGCTACGTCCCCAAAGGCGAAGGCCAAGGATAGCGGGGCTCTGGCCCGGTCCACCGCGTGACTTCCGGCGAAGGCGTGAGGTAGGCGCGCATCAGGTGCGCATGTACCTCACGCCTTCGGCATGACCGGCGACGTCTGAAACCTGGCTGAACCCACCTAAACACGCCCGCGAACTGAGCAATCACCGGCGATTTTGTGAAGAGCGTCAGTCGTCTTTGAGAGCGACGGCGTTGGGGGTCACATTCATCTTCGGCTCGTATTCGGCGACCTCAACCTCGCGGGCGTCGGCGCGGATCGTTGCACACAGGTCGATGCGACACGTATCGCACGGGCCGTAGTACTCCTCGTCGACCGAGGTGGTGCAGCGCGGACAATCGAAGGTCATGACGACCACTCAGACCGGCTCACACCCACATGAATCAATTGAGCTGCCCTAAACGTCACGCCAGCGACATTACAACGCGTACGATCCACTGCAATGCCTCGCTTTCGTCCACCGATGTACGACGACGGCGGTGGCCTGCCCGATGTCGCACGGGGTGAACAGCGACGTAGTTCGAGCCGAGGGCGCGACCGCTACTCCCCTGATGAGGGTTTCGACGACGGACCGCGCGGCATTCCGAACTTTCTGATCCGCCGTGCGATCGTCGTTGGTGTCGTTGTCGTGCTCATCGCCGGTGCGGCAATCACTGCCGGCAAACTGCTTGGACGTGGCGCAAGTGGCTCCAGTTCGGATTTCGGCCACAGTGCCTGGAACACCGTGGTGTTGATCGACCAGAACATCGGCACCGTGGTCCTCACCAACGCCAAAGGGGAAGAAACGGGCCGGTTCAGGCTCGGCATCCAATCACTCACCGACAGCGCCGTCATCGGCTCGACTGTGATCGCAGCGTCAGCCGACAGCATTGCAGTGGTCGACCTGTCCGCACCCGATGACATTGTCACTATCGACATCGAGTCGGCTGGCGAACTCTTCCGTCCGTCCGGGACCGCCGCCACTGTCATCGCCCCAGACACCGGTTCGCAGCGGGTCGTGCTCGTGCATGGGCCGACTCGCGAAGTGATCGACACTGCAGATCTCGACACAGTTCCCGGCGCACGGTACGACCTCGGCCTCGCCCGCAGCGATCCCACCGGGCGCAACGTTTTAGTGACTGACTCGGGCAACTTCCAGAGCGTCCTGTTCTCGTTCGATCGTGATGCTCCGAGCTTCTTCCCGGGCTTAGCCCTGGCGGTCAACGACTCAATCGTGGTCACAGCTCAGAACGTCGGCCCCACCAACGCGGAAATCAAAGTGTTCGATCACGCTGGCGAGGCCGGTATCTCCACGCAGACTGCATCGGTCCGGGCCGGCATGATCGCCGACGGCAACGTCATTCTCGTCGGCGTCGAAGGCACGATCTTCTCATTGTCGATCGCCAGCGGAGAAGTCACCACGCTCGACTCGCTCAGCGTCGGCACCGTGCAGTCCGGCGACGTGGCGCCTCGCGGCGATCGCCTGGTCGTCACCGGCGACGAGGGCACGGCGGTCCTCGACAGCAATGGCGTCGTCATCGCGGACCTCCCTGATGCGCAACCCACCACGACGGGCATTGACAAACTCGCGCCGCGCCGCAGTACGTGTGTCATTCTCTCTCGCGCTGCAACCAACGAAGTCATGGTCGTCGATCTCGACGACGGCACCATCCGAATCGAAGCCATCACTCAGTCCGAGGTCCTTGCCGCAGTCAGCGGGTGCCAGCCCGTCGTGCCGACATCAGCGGGGTACCTGTCACTCACCCAGAACGCCGTGCACCCTGTCACCTTGGTTGGCGATGTGATCGCGATCTCACCCGATGGCGGCACGCTCGTTTTCGAGAACAACAACCGCTTGGTCCTCACCCAACGGGCCGTGCCCGACAGCGATCCGGATGAACCCGTCGACATCGGTCGGGCCGGCCGCAACGTTGCCTTCGCCGACCTGTGATGTGTCCCGTTCCGGCCCGAGTTCCCTTCTTGGCGAGACGGGCACGGGTTCCCTTTTTGACCAGTGGGGAACGAGACATTCGTGACTGACGAGTTCATCGAGATCGATCGCGGCGACACCGTTTGGCGATTCGAGCGAGAGTTCCTCGAGTCCAACTGGACCTGCCTGTTCGGCAAGGGGTGCAAGGGAATCCTCACCGAACCGGCCGAAGAACTGAACCAGGGCTGCTGCTCCCTCGGAGCGCATTTCGGCGACGGCCCCGCAGGTCAAGCCGAATCGAAGGAGGTCATGGCATACGCGTCGATGCTGACCCCAGAGAACTTCCAGCACTTCGACCAGGCCCACGAAGCCGACACACCGGGCCTGCTGACCATCTACGGCGACGACGGCCGCACCCACACACGGCTCGTCGACAACGCCTGCATTTTCCTCAACCGGCCTGGCTTCCCGGGCGGCGAGGGCTGTGCGCTCCACATCGCAGCGCTCGAGTTCGACGAGTCACCCACCGAGTGGAAGCCATCGGTGTGCTGGCAACTCCCGCTGCGTGTCGACTGGCAAGAAGTCAATGGCGACACCGAGACCGCAACTGTTCGCCGCTGGACCCGTGCCGACTGGAGCAAGCACGGCGAGACGATGGGGTGGTGCTGCACCGAGCGATCTGAGGGCGGCGAGGCGTACTCTGGCAGCGATCGAGTGATCGACTCGCTCCGCGACGAACTCACCGCGCTCGCTGGCGCCGAGGTCTACGTGGAGTTACGCCGCCACCTCTGATCGGAATCGGGCCCGCTGCTTGATGAGGTCAAATGATGTTGATGGCGTCGAGTACCGCAGCGACCCGCTCGTTGCTGACATCGCCAGTGCTGGTACCTCGCCAGTCAGCCCGCTGAGTCCCCCATGACACGAAGTCATGTGCGGTCGTTCGGATCACTGGCGCATCGTCGTCATGGTGGTTCGAAACCGTCCAGCCGTCCGGGCCGGGTGAGATGCAATAGTTGTTCGCGGCTGGACCATCAAAGACCAGGTTGACCGCTTGGTTCGGCGCAGCATCGAGTTCAGCAGCACACATCTGCGGCAGGCCGGCGAGCATCCATTCCAACGTGGCACCCAACGCTGCGGCATCGCGCGGGAGTTGCGCGGCGCGATCGACGGCGGCACCGATGTCGTGGCGCAAGTGGCAGTAGTGGTCGAACACGATCGCATTGGCCAGGAGGTGTAGCGGGTGTTCGCCCAGGTCGGAGAGAGGAACAACGGTGTCGGCCATCGGCGCTTCTTGGAGCGCAGTCAGTGCTGCGACGCCCTTCTCCGCCCACTCGTCATAGGCGGCGATCACTTCTGCAGGCGTCCAGCCTTTGCGTTGCTGCACGGGAACCTCAGCAGACACTTCGGCCTTTCCCGAATCGCCACCATCGAGGGTGTCCGGTGCAGCGATCGTCTGGAACGTGGCAGCCATGTGCTGCGCCACATCTTGCACACGCCAGCCGTCGCAGCCTGAATCGGCCTCCCATTCGGCGGGCGTGAGTGAGGCGAAGAGCTCCCGAGCGCGAGCCACTTCGATGTTGAGTGATTCGATGGCGGCCTGTGTCATGGCGTGAGTCTCGCGTAATTACACCCGGTGCTCGCGCTCAAAGCTGTGGTTTTCAGTCGCATCCAGATGATGATGACGATCGGAGTACTCTCGCGCACCATGCCATTCGAGGTGCAGCGACGAGCCTGCGGGCTGGCACTGGCGCTTCTCGTCGTGGGCTGTGCTGCGAATGATGCCGCCGATCCAGCTTCGTCCATGCTCGACACCCAGGCCGCCGTGGCAGCCGCTATCGACGTCCGCGCCGACGGATGCGGGCCGCTCATCGGCTTCGGAACCGGCACCGTCATCGATGGGGGTGACATCGTGACTGCGGCACATGTCGTGGCCGGGTCGACAGCGGTAGAGGTCATCGATCGCAACGGCGCACGAGCCGCCGCCGAGGTCGTGCTGTTCGACCCCGCCCTGGACTTCGCCGTTCTGCGACCCGCATCCGCGGTCGGAACGCCACTGACGATTCGCCCTCTGGAGGCTCGTCAGAACGAAGTAGGCGTTCTCGTTCGGATTCGGGAACGCGATGGCGCCATGGAGGTCGAGCAGATCGATGTTCGCGTCGTCCGTGAGGCAAACATTTCGACAACCGACATCTACATCGAACGCGAGGTCGTCCGGGACGGCTTCGAGATCGAGAGCTCGGTCGACACCGGAGACTCAGGAGCAATGGTCGTTCTCCCCGGCGGCGGTGCTGGCATCGTCTGGGCACGCAGCAATCGTGTCAACGGGCGGGCCTGGGCGATCGACCTACCCAACGGAATCATCGACGGCACCGCACTCACTGCGGAGATCGCGCCGGTTGACGTCGGCCAGTGCATCTCCCGTTGAGCGGGGATCTGCTTCGGCTGACCGATTTCAGATCACAGGACGCCGAGCACGCGGTCGGTGTAGGTGTTGCGGAACGTGCCCGTCGGGTCGAGCTCGGCGCGCCACTTTTGAAACGTGTCCCACTCGGGGTATCGAGCACGCAGCGTGTGTGACGACTGGTAGTGCATCTTGCCCCAGTGCGGCCGGCCGGCGTAGTCGTTCATAATTTGCTCGACGCCTTGAAAGTAGGCCTCGTACGGCATGCCCTTGTACTGGTGGACCGCAATCCAGCCCGACGCCCTGCCGTTGGCCGTCGACAGCGGAATGTCATCGGCAGCCGAGGCCCTCACTTCGATCGGAAAAATTGGCTTGACCGGCAACGTCTTGATCAGCGCATCGATACGGCCGAGTGCATCCGGCACGGCATCAAATGGCACGCCGTACTCCATCTCAAGGAACCGCACTTTGCGCGGGCTGCAAAAGACCTTGTCGCTCCGGTCAAGCGTCTCGCGCCCGCTGGCCGACGACGTGATCGCCTTCGCGACCTTCGGTGCAAGCGAAGGAAAGCTCCGGGCGACGCGACAGACGGTGCCGAACGCCAGATTCTCCCCAATCCACTTGTCTTTGATGTAGCCGATCTTCGACTGTGGCGCAGCAGGGCGGTCGGTGATCGTGTTGCGCTTGACCATGCATCTGCGGGCACCTGGCATCCAAAAAAATTCGGCGTGGTCAGTCGAGTGCATCACGCTGCGGAAGTCGGCAACGACATCGGCGAGTGTTTCAATCGTCTCGACAGCATGCAAGTTGAACGCCGGAACGCAGCGAATGGTGACCTCGGTGAGAATGCCAAGTGAACCGACACCAACACGAGCAACTCGGAGTAATTCCGGGTCGTTGGCCTCGTTGGCGCGGCGGATCGTGCCGTCACCAGTGACCAGTTCGATGCCGACAATCCGGGTGGCGATGTTGCCATGACCAGCGCCGGTTCCATGTGTCGCGGTCGCAGTGGCACCGGCGATCGACTGGTATGCGATGTCGCCGAGGTTCGGGAGCGCAAGGCCGCGCTTCGCCAACTCATCGTTGAGATCGAAAAGTCGGATCCCCGCCTGCACCGTGACGTCATGACCGACAGTCGAGATGATCCGCTTCATCTTGTCGAGCGACAGCAGGTGGCCGTGCGTCATTGCCGTGTCCGTGAACGAGTGCCCACCGGCAATCACCTTGACCTGCTCGCCGGCAGCGTGCGCTGCGACAACAATGCTGGAGACCTCGGCAGCGCTGGTCGGCTCGTGCACGCCCTGCGGATGGCACTGCTGATTGCCGGCCCAGTTCTTTGTTGGAACACTCATACGCCGATTGTAGGGCGCATGCCCAAAATAAGCCAGACGCGCGCCACTAGCCAGCCGAAATGGAGACTGGGTCAACGCTGCAGCGCATTGCTGCGGTCTCAGTTTCGGAGGATCTCGTTCTAGGCAGCGAGTCTTTACGGCGCGGACAAGGGTGAACGGAGCGGCCATCCGACTGTCTATTGCTGCCCGTACGTGAGCCCGACAAAGCCGGTTGGTGGGGTCGTCGGTGGGGTCAGAGCGCTTCGAGGATGGCGTTCTCCACGACTTCGGTGAGCGCCGGGTGGATGTACAACACCTTGCGAGCAACGTCGTCGGCGCGCTGGTCGAACTCCATTGCCTGGATGATCGGCTGAATCAGCGAGGCAGCCTGGGGGCCGAGAATGTGAGCGCCAATAATGAGGCCCGTCTCGGTATTGACAATCACTTTTGCAAAGCTCGACTCGTCAACGATCGCCCAGCCGTACGCCGTGCCGGCGTAGTCACGCTTGCCCACCTTGAACGGGAGGCCCTGGGCAACCGCTTCCTGCTCGGTCAGCCCGACACTGGCGACCTGTGGATTGGAAAAGACCGCTCCCGGAACCGCCTTGTAGCTCTGACGGCGGACGTCGTTGGGATGAGCAATGTTCCAGAACGCCACAGACGCTTCAGCATTGGCCAAGTGCTTGAGCTGGTAACTGTTGGCAATGTCGCCGATCGCCCAAACGTTTTCGACGTTGGTGGCCATCGTGTCGTCGACAACAACGGTGCCGCGGTGATGGCACGCAATGCCGCCGGACTTGACGTCAACGAGGTCACTGTTTGGCTCACGACCAGTGGCTACCAGGAGTTCGTCGACGATAACCGTCTCGGCGCCAACCGTCAGCGCAATGCCATCAGCGGTGCGCTCAACATGAGTCGGTACGACACCAAGGCGAAGGTTGACGCGCTCAGCAAACAGTTCGGTGAAGCGTGCAGCGATGTCCTCGTCGAAGCCTCGTAGCAGCGTGTTCGACCGGTTGAAGAGTGTGACGTCGGATCCGAGGCCGGCGAACACGTGACCCATCTCGACGGCGATGAAGCCGCCACCGATAATGCCGAGGCGCTGCGGCAGATCGTCAAGACGCATGATGGTGTCGGACGTGTGGAAGCCAACCTCCGTAAGACCCGAAATCTGCGGCACGACAGGGCGAGCACCAGCTGCGAGGAGGACTTTGTCGCCGCTGATCATTCGTTGGCCGCCGTCATTCATGTCAACATGGAAGACCTTGTCGCCAACGAACGAGGCGGTACCTTCGAAGAGCGTCACGTTCGGGCTGCCGGTCGCGCGGTACTCCCGGCCACTTGCGGAGATCTCGTCGATCCGGCCGAACACGCGGTCACGAATCGCCGGGAAGTCAGCGCCATTGAACTGCGTGTCGATGCCAAGCTGGGCGCCATTGGTTGCAGCGAGTGCTGCGTCGGCCGGGAGCACGAACATCTTGGATGGAATACAGCCCACGTTGAGGCAGGTACCGCCATACACACCGCGCTCGACGATGGCGATATTCCAGTCGCTGAGGTACTCGGGAATCGCGTTTCCGGAACCCGATCCGACGATGACCAGGTCAAATTGCTCGTTATTCATGTTGTCGGTCACGCGTTGAATACAACCACGAACAAGCTGCTTTGTTCCCCAACTCCTGATCGGACGGGATCGATGCGCCTTCCGTGTGTCAGGCTGGACGGGTGTTCGACGAGAGACGGCCGGGTTCCGGCGACGGGTTCATGCGATGCAGCGACGGTCATGTGCGCTGGGGGATCTACGGAGCCGCTGGCGTCGTGTTTGTCGTCCGCGAAGACGCCGGCCCTCGAGTGATGCTGCAGAAGCGATCGAAAATGGCTCACGAGGGTGGCACCTGGAGCTGCGCCGGCGGGGCACTCGATCAGGGCGAGGTCCCACTTGAGGGAGCGCTGCGCGAAGCCTCCGAAGAGGTCGGTGACATAGCTGGCACGCCGCGGCTCATCGGTGAGGTCGTGTTTCAACCCGCTACCGACTGGGCGTATACGACGGTCGTGGTCGAAGTCGACGAACGGTTCGGATCATCGATCAACTTCGAGACCGACGCCGTCGACTGGTGTACACCCGCCGAAGTTGAAGCTCTTCCGCTGCACGCCGGCTTCGCCGCAGCCTGGCCTCAGCTCAAAGCCATCGTCACCGCCTAACTGTCCGTTCTACCTCGGGTCAGAAGTGGACAATTGCCGTTGTCAGCGGTTGCGATGTCTCCAGACACCACGCGACGTGGCTCGTATAACGTTGGATCTCAGCCGGTAATATTGATGGCACCGCTGGTGATGCCCACAAGGTGGGTCTGATCATTAAAACTGGCCATTCGCCAGTTACTTCCACCGTCGACGTGCCATTCGCTGACCGACGTGTTCTGCGGGCTCGTGATAGGCAGCTTGCCGAGATCGATTGAAGCGCCGGGCCATCGGCGAACTGCAGACACCATGATGACGCCGCCGTGACAGACCACCCAGACGGTCTTGCCGCGGTGCTCATCAACGACGCGATCCGTCGCCAGGAGCACACGCTCACCGAACTCGTGACCAGATTCCCCACCAGGTGACAGTGGGTTCTCCCAGTCGGTCCACGGCGCAGTGCCGTACTTTGCTGTGTACTCGGCGATCTTCATGCCTTCTGCTTCGCCAGACGTTCGCTCCATCAGGTCGGCGTGCTGCTCCGGCACCATCCCGAGCGGCTCAGCGATGATCTCGGCGGTGTGGACCGCACGGCGCATCGTCGACACCAGCACGGCATCAGGTGTCATCGACGGGTCTGCCGCGAGCCGCTCGCGTAGCGCTTCTGCCTGAGCGATGCCCAGCTCAGTCAAGCCGCCACAGGTCTCCTGGCCGCTCAACCACCCACCCGCATTCGAGGCCGACTGGCCGTGGCGGATCAGGATCATGCGGGTCACATCGGAGCTCATTGAGTTCCAGCATGACACGCCGATCAGATCTGTCGAGAGCCGCACCTCTTCTCGAGTTCGAACCAGCCAAAGCGGTCACCTGCTCGGTGCGCCTTCGGAGAGTTGCGTACGGGGTCAGACCCCAAACGCAACTCTGTCGCGAGGTGGTCACAGTTTCGCCGTAGTCGATGGCCAAATCCAGACTGCAACGGTCCTCGGGCCACCGTACGCTTGACGAATGACCGACGTGCTCGAGCCCGCCGCCACGCGAACGATCAACGGCACATGCCACCACGATTGCCCGGACTCGTGTGGCTGGATTGTCACGGTCGAAGACCGTCCGGCGGGGCCCGTTGCCGTCAAACTGCGCGGCAACCCCGACCACCCGTATTCTGCGGGCGAGTTATGCCCGAAGGTCAACAGATTTCTCGATCGGGTCTATTCACCCGACCGACTACTGCATCCGATGCGCCGAGTCGGTCCGAAAGGATCCGGCGAGTTCGAGCGGATCAGCTGGGACGACGCTCTCATGGAGATCGCCGCGAACCTCCACCGAGTCATCGACGAACACGGCCCCGAAGCGGTACTTCCCTACTCCGACGCCGGCAACCAGAGCATGCTCGCTCTGATGGGGCTGAGCGGTCGATTCTTTGCCTACATGGGCGCAACTCAACTTGACCGGAACATTTGCGGCGTCACCGTCGGTGCAGGTATGGCCAAAACGGTGGGTTCGGCCCGCGGTATCGACCCGATGCAGCACCTGCACTCGAAGCTCCTGATTCTTTGGGGCACGAACACTCGCCTCACCAATCGGCACCTGTGGCCAACAATCGAGGCGGCCCGAGCCAGCGGGGCGCGCCTCGTCGTCATCGATCCAATTCGGACTGTCACCGCCGACGCCATCGACGAAGCGCGGGGCGACCAGTTCATTCAGCCGCTTCCCGGCACCGACATCGCCATGATCCTCGCGATGATGCATGTGCTGATCCGCGACGAGCTCACCGATCAAGCGTGGATCGATGCCCACACATTGGGCTTTTCCGAACTCCAAGATGCGGTTGCCGGCTGGACCCCAGAACGAGCTGCTGACGCATGCGGTGTGCCCGCCGACGTGATCACACAGCTGGCACACGACTACGCGACCATACGGCCGGCTGGGATTCGCACACTGATCGGACCCGAGCACCATGAGAACGGTGCGATGTTCCACCGCACGCTCAGCTGCCTACCCGCCCTCACCGGCGCTTGGGCCGAGCGTGGTGGCGGCGTCTCGAAGAGCACCGGGGATTGGACCGAATGCCAGATGGACATCGACGCCATCCTCCGGCCGGATCTCGAGACCGGCGACTCCCGGACACTCAACATGAGCCGGCTCGGCCAGATTCTGACGCACCCGCACGCCGGTGAGGACGACGGACCGGCCGTGCATGCATTCATCAACTGGAACTGCAACCCGGTCGTCACCACACCGAACGCCGAGTTGATCAAGCAAGGCCTTCTGCGTGATGACATTTTCACCGTCGTGCACGAACAGTTCCTCACCGACACCGCCAAATACGCCGACATCGTACTCCCAGCAACCACCCAGATCGAGGCTGACGACATCGTGTTTTCCTGGGGTTCGTTGCACACCAACTACAACCACGCAGCAATTCCTCCACTCGGCGAGAGCGTCAGTAACCCCGAGCTGTTCCGCCGGCTCGCTGGTGCAATGGGCTACACCGAGCCGGCACTCTTCGACAACGACGAGACCCTGATGCGTGAGGGGGCTCCCGACCTCGACCTCGACGGACTGCGCGACACAATGTGGCAGGAAGCGCCATACCCAGCCGACGGTCGACCCTTCGGCGACGGCGACTTCGACACTCCATCAGGTCGCCTTCATCTCGCCTCCGACGAACTCGAAGCAATGGGTCAACCGCGTGTGCCCACCTACATTGCACCGAATGAGGGGCCCGGCGGCGACCCCGCACTCGTCGCGCTATACCCACTGCAATTGCTCACCCCGAAGCACCACGCTCGGTTTCTCAACTCGGGGTACTCGCATCTCCCGAAGCACGGTCCAGCCGAAGGTGGCCCGTTTGTCGAACTCGACGCCATCGACGCGGCCGCTCGGCAACTCGCTGACGGTGCAACCGCACGCGTGTGGAACGGACGGGCGACGGTTCAGCTCCCCGTGAAGATCTCGACGCGACTCCGACCTGGTGTCGTTGCCATCCCCTGGGGCTGGTGGATGCAGGATCACCCCGACGGCAAGGCAGCCAACGCCCTGACCAATGACACCCTGACCGAATGGGGCGGCGGCGTTGCCTACTCCGACACGCTCGTCGAAGTCGCTGCAATCGCCTGACCGCCCGGGTAATCCGTTCTACTCGAGTGCCGCTAGATCAGGAGTCGTGGTCGTGAGGTCGAGGCGTTGGGCTGGTCGCCACGAACACGACCACACCCGCCAGGACCATCGCTGCCAGGTTGGCCCTCGCAAGGAGCATTGCACCCCGGGCAGACACCATGGCCAGTCGGGAACCCCGACTAACCTGAGGGAATGGCCAGCGAACTGATCTACGCATTTCGTGTGCTGCGCCTCCCGCTCCTCGACGCCGGCGGGTCGCCAATCGGACGGATCGAAGACCTCGTTGCGATCCCGGGCCGACCCGGCACGAACGGTGAGCCCGACACACCACCGCGCATCGTCGGCTTCGTGGCGTCGAGCCAGCGCCGACGTATCTTCGTCAACGCGAACCGCATCGCCGAACTGAACAGCGACGGCGCTCGGTTACAAAGTTGGGACATCGACCTCAACCCATTCAAGCCCCGCCCCGGCGAGGTACTGATCAACGGCGAGCTGATCGATCGCAAGGTGGGAACAGAGACCGTCAGCGATATCGCGATACTCCGCAACTCTGACGGGCGATCCAACTGGTGGGAGATCAACAAAGTCCGCTTGACGTCCAAGAACACGCTGCGACGACGTCCGGTGTATCGGCTCGTCGATTTCGAAGAGGTACCAGCACTCTTCGACCAGCCCACCGAGATGCAGGCCGAAGCCGCTCGACTGCGCGACTTCCACCCGGCCGAAGTTGCTGCGTTCGTCCGCTCGCTCCCCAACGAACAGCGTCGTCAGATCGCCGAAGCCATGGATGACGAACGGCTCGCTGATGTCCTTGAAGAGTTGACTGAAGCCGAACAGGTACGCATCGTCGAGAGCCTCGACCGGGAGCGGCTCGAAGGCGTCTTCGACGAGATGGATTTTGACGATCTCGCCGATCTCCTCGGCCAGATGTCCGAGGTTAAACGGCAAGAGATGCTCGATGTCATGGGTGACGAGGACGCTGAAACTGTGCGTCGTCTTCTGTCGTACGAGGAAGGTACTGCTGGCGGCCTGATGACGCCGGAGGTCATCATCCTTGGCCCGCACGTCACCGTCTCAGAAGCACTCGCCCAAATACGCCACCCTGACTGGGTTGTGAGCATCGCTGCCCAGGTCTTCGTGTGCAACGCACCGTTCAAGTCGCCAACCGGCAAGTTTCTTGGCATCGTCCATATGCAGCGCCTGCTGCGTGAACCACCGAACATGGAGATCGGTCGGATGCTCGAAGATGTGCCGATCGTCTCGCCTGATATGTCTGACCGTGATGTCGCTGAACGTCTGGCCAGCTACGACATGCTTGCTGTCGCAGTCTGCGACGCCGCCGGCCGCCTCCTTGGCGCCGTCACCGTCGATGACGTGATCGACCGGATGCTCGGCCCAGCATGGCGCACCCGGCGCAAGCCAAGTCCCACACCCGAAGTGAGTACGTCGTGAAGCGGCGCGAAGAACTGACCGCTCCGCGCTCTCCGCGACGGTTGGGCGTCACGTACGACTCCGATGCCTTCGGGAGCTTCGCCGAATCGATTGCCAACTTCTTGGGCACCGCACGCTTCCTGGTCTGGCAGTCGATCGTCGTCAGCTTGTGGATCATCCACAACGTGTTTGCCCCACGCGACCTCCAATTTGACCCGTGGGATCGCGGCCTCGTGCTGCTGACCCTGGTGCTCTCGATTCAAGCTTCGTACGCGGCACCGCTCATCTTGCTCGCACAGTCACGTCAGGAGCGACGCGACCGAGTGACCTCAGAAACCGACCGTGAAGTCGCCGAACGGACCCAGGCGGACACCGAGTTCCTCGCCCGCGAAATCGCCAGTGTCAGGGTGTCACTCACCGACATGGTGACCGGCGAAGACATCGGAGATCGTCTCGACCAGATGAGCGAAATGATCGAACAACTCTCGCTCCAGGTCGGTCAGCTTTCCGGTGATGCGGGCACCATCGACAGCAATTCGCCAGTCACCGACGCGACCTAATCGGATGCTTCCCACCGGGCGAGGTGGTCGGTGGCGACCTCCCTGGTCTCCGAATGCCGTTCGGCAGCCCGGCATTCGGAGCCCAGTGAGGTCGGACGCCAAAATATTGGTCTCAGTCATGGGGTCGCTTCTCCGCGCTGAAATGCGGAATGCCGGTGAACTCCTGGAGGCGGACACCGAGCCGTTCGATGGTGTGCAGCAGGCCGAGGGTGTCGAGTTCCGGAGCACCGCTGGCAACAACGCCGGCGCGAAGCGACCCCTCAAGGACCGCACCGGTAAAGGCGGCCGCAGTCGCTGCGGCACTCGTAGCAACCAGTTCAGCCACGCCAGCAATCAACGTGATTCGCTTTCCCGTCGCACTACAGCCGCGGACCTCGACCCGAATCGCACCGACGCCGCCCTCACTGTGAGGCGGGCTGAGCATCGGGAGTCGGGCGGTCAGGCGGTCACGCCGGTTCGCCGAGACGCGTGCACTGATCCGACCGACGTCGGGAAAATTCTGGTGGAGGAGTATCGGTGCTGGCAACTCGGCCCGATAACAATCGTAGGCGCCAACTGGTTCGGGGAACCAACACAATTCGCGGCCGGAGCCAGCCGACTTGACGATCGGTTCGCCGTCATGCAATCCATATGCATGCCCCGCGAGCGCTCGGTGATGCGGGCGCGCGCACGCGGGACCCGCCGTGCCGTGGACAGCAATATGAATCTCGTCGCATGCCTCAAGTTGCCCAACGAGGTGGCGCGCTAACAGACCGGTCAGACCCGGAGACATTCCTGCCCCGACAACCAGCGGGACACCCTGGAGACGGGCCGTGTCGTCGAGTTCGAGCAGCGCCTGCACATCAGTGATCCGGTCGGTGACCGACACGATGGGCATCCCCATCTCGACCAGACAAATTGCTGATCGAATTTGGGGGCCGCCGTGGGCAAGGATCGCAACATCGGCACCGCGCGCTGCGGACATGTCGCCCCGTGGATCGACCTGGGTCACCCGGCAACCAGGCGCAACGATGTTGAGTCGCTTGGCAATGCGGCCACCGGTGACACCGTTGCCGACGAGTGCGACTCGGCTGACCATCAGCGGTCTGGCAGCTCGAGTGGCCGCCACCCACCATGCTGCGGTGGCGTGCCGCCGGTGCCGCGTACGCGAAGGCATGCAGCGAACGTGCCAGCCAACAAAATCGCCGAAATCGCACCACGCAGTAGCTTCATCCACAGATCATGTTCGGCGCACCACGCGATTGCAACCTCAGGTGTAGTCCGCGGCGGCAATTGCTGAAAACCGAAACGAGACCCACCGATTACTCGGGGGCCTCGTTACTGGAGTGGGGCTACCTGGAATCGAACCAGGGACCTCATCGTTATCAGCGATGCGCTCTAACCGACTGAGCTATAGCCCCAGCAGGTACGAGACGTTATCGGCCGACTGTCGGATCAACACATGCGGTTATCGACCCGTGCGATCGGGAACAAAACACTCGTCAGCGTTCGATATGGCCGGAATCGTCGACGATCATTTCGCGAATGATCGGGCCTACAGCATCGTGTAGTACAGCAGGAATCTCTGGCTCCGGACGGCGCACCACGAAACGACGCATCGGCGATAAACGTGTTTCGACCACTTCTTCTTCAAGAACCGTGAACCGAACCCCACCGATCAGGTCGGTGATCAGGTTGAACAGAGTTGCAAACAGCAAAGTGAGGCCGGTCAGGCCAAGGACCCCGAAGAGGCCTGCGATCCACACAGCGTGGTAGATCTCGCCGCCATTGAACGTGAACGACTGCCATCCAAACGACTCGAAGAATCGCTCAAGATTCTCGATGGTTCCGGTCGCATATGCAACATTCCACAGCAGCACCGATGCGGTCAATAGCGTTACATACAGCACCGTGTTCGCGATGATCGCGATCTTGAACACCGACCACGGATCGACGTGGCGGACAACTCGTGTGACCTTCCGGACACGCCTCTTTCGACCGAGAATCCGTGGCACTCTCAGCGGAACCGGAACCGGAGCCGGATCATAATCGACAGGCTTTTTCGGCCGCCGGCGACCTGACGTGCCGTCATCTTGCGGGGCGGCATCGACGATGGGGCCGTCTATGTCGGCACGACGAAGCTCTGCAAGAATATCGTCGGAGACCTCGCCATCAGGGGCCTGACCATCTTTGGCCGCAGCGTCATCACCGTCCAACGCGTCAGTGTTGTCGCCGCCTTCGGTCGCAAACACGATCGCCGGGACGTCGAGCGTCTGGTTATCGTCGAAGACGGCTGCTTCAATTTCACCGGCCTCGTCGAGGCCACCATCCGCGACGTACTCCTCAAGTGACTCGACCAGGGACCGGTCGAGCGCGTCGATCTCAGCAGTGCTCGGGCCGTCGATCTGACCGTCGTCCGACATGAGTTGGCCGACGATTTCGTCCGATCTGGACGAATCGAGCTCTTCTTCGCTGGCGCTCACCTTGCCAAGTGTACGCAGACCACCAGCAATGGTCCGGTCAAGCTGCCTGGGCTCACCCGCAGAGCAAGATTGATAGATCGTGTGGTCATCACGGCGCATTCGTCGCTCGCGCGGTGGCAGTGGCAACGCCCAGCCGGACAACCACGGTGACCTGGTGAGGGCCCGGGCCGCGCGTCCACGACACGACAGTGGCACCATGGCGGGCCGCATAGGTCGAAGCTGCGGGCGCCCCGCCGTCGAGCGATGCCAGTGCGGCCGCGTCGGCAGCGGTCTGAGCACGTGCGCGCTGCTGGGTGATTGCGCCGACCTCGACCAGGGCACTCATGAGTGCGATTCCCACGGTCGCCACGATCACCAGGAGCAGTACGGCTGCCTGGCCAGCGTCGTTTCGTCGCTCCATCAGTATCTCCGCTCATTCGATTTGAAGGAAGCTACTCAAGCAGCAAGGAGACCCGGAGGTCGATCTGATCAGGCTAAACCAACAGTTCGCCTCCTCACCAAGAACAGCGAAGGCGTGAGGTAGATGCGCACCTGTTGCGCATCTACCTCACGCCTTCGCAAGCGGTTCTGGTGAAATCGATCAGGCGTCGGCGTCGCCAGCAATAATTGATGCGACTGAGCTGACCGTGTCACCGTCGTCCATGTTCATCACTCGAACGCCGGTCGCTCCGCGGCCCTGCGACGAGATCTCGCGCACCTCCATGC
>FLOH01000187.1_pt2 | contig 159473 bp, 171 predicted proteins | sample 756751 | NCBI WGS metagenome assembly FLOH01 (sample SAMEA4026879, study PRJEB14308) | marine metagenome | biome: coastal water; material: water | depth 74 m | reverse complement strand
TCAGGCTTATGCAATGGCCTACCACCCCAAGCCATAGGGTGTGTGTCGCGTGATCCCGGGTCGTCTAGCGGCAGGACAGCGGACTTTGAATCCGTCAACGGAGGTTCGATCCCTCCCCCGGGAGCAAGTGTTTTATGAGGTAAATGAAACTGCGTAAGCGTTTCTGGCGTTTCACACCTCTGAAAGTGTCTCACGGTGTTGCACCCGTTCTTAGGTTTCACGGGGCGGGCACGGGGCGAGATTCCCCACGAATGGCCCGAACGCAAGGGCTGTGGCGGTTAGTCGAGGGCTTCGGATGCCGGAATGCGCGCGTTGAACAGCAACACTCCACCGGCTCCGGCGAGTGCCGACACAAGGTTCTTCGCCCACAGGTGTTCGAAGACGAGCACCGCGGCGGAGTTGCCGGGCTCGAGCATGTCCGCGACGTCCTGGAAATCGTCGTTGTCGACGTAATCGCCGTCGGGAACCACGGTCAGTTCTGCCCATCCGCCTTCTTCCATGTCGGCGGCCTCGAGGGTGACGACATCGCCGTCGACGGTCTTCGCGACGAACTCCAGATCCAGGATTGCTATTTGACCGCTGTCGACCAGGTTAGCGAGCTCGGGGAGGATCTCGCCGCTGAACTGATTCCCAGGAAAGCCCAGAACGAGTACCTCGATGGGACCGGTTGACATGTGTGCTCCTTTGATTTTTGTGATGTGACTACGGACATTCACTTGCTTGACCGAACGCATCGTCCAGGTCGTCTTTTCGCTCACCGAGGAGATCGCCGAGTCCGGCGAGGAAGTCTCGGGTCAGAGCCAACGTCGTTCCCCCGGTGATGGCCGCTTGGGCTGCTTCGAGTCCCTTGTCGACGTTGGATTCAGCCGCCATTGCTGCCTCGATGTGCACCACGGTCTCGTCCTTGGCAGCGACGATCGCGGTGATGTCCGTGCCGAAGTCGACAACGTTCGAAGCACTGTCCTTGTAATCGACGGGGGCTTGGCCGACGGTGAAGGCCAGTTCCTCGACGGCTCCGTTGACATCGGCCATCTGGGCTTGCAATTGGGTGACGTACTGGTCAAAGACTTCAGCGTCGGCGGTGGGCTCGTAGGAGAGGTCATCTCCAACGGCATCGACGGTGCCAAGCAGGTCGTCGAAGGCCGTGCACACACTTCCGGCCCAGAGGACTTCTTCGGGGATGGTCGGTTCCGGCTCGGCCACTTCTTCTTCGCTGCTGCAGGCGGCCAGGCTCAAGCTCAGCACGAGAGCAGACGCCAACGCCCCCAGGGGCGCCATTCGGCGTAGAACCTCCACGAAGCAACTCCTAGTGACCCATAGGCGTGTGGTCGAACCCCCACAATTAAGCACACCACCCCAGCGCGCGCATGGAAAGGAACAAACGGGCCCTGTTTGTCTCATGTCCTTGGGTTTGAATGGATCAACCCCCACACTAAAGACATGTCCAAAAAGCCTTGGGTCCATCGAACGGCCGCCGCCGTCGCGGCGGGCTTCTTGATTTTCGGCGTCGCCGCATGTTCGAGCGACGGAGATTCGACCACTGCCGAGGTGTCCGAAATGTCCAAAGACGAGCTCTTGGAGTCCCTCGTTTCCGAGGGCAAAACCCAGGAAGAAGCGGTGCGCATCATCGAGGACCTGGGGTACGAGTGGCGGGTGGCCTCCATCGACGGGGTCCCCCAACCGACCACGAGGGACTACCGAGAAGACCGCGTCACTATGGACATCGACGACGGCATCGTCGTCGGCGCACGCTGGGAGTAGCCGGCCCAGGCTGCCCGCTCCATCGACCCGCCAGCGCTATCGACCGGCGCTTCCCGGTTATCCCCCACGCCTCACCATTAGGTGAGACCGGCGAGACCACCCAGGAGCAGTTTCACACCGAAGATCACCAGAACCACGATGGTGATGGCGTCACTGTTGGACTTCATCCACTCGCCCAGGTTCGCCAGTAGTGCATCGGCTTTGGAGCGCATCAAAACGTAGATGCCCATGGGCACCAGCACGGTCACACTGGCAACGATCACATAGGCGATACCGGTGATCCACAGTTCACTCGACGAAAGGCCGGCCGCTCCCAGGGTCGCGGCGGCGCCTAGCGTCAACATCAGGTTCTTCGGGTTGATGCCACCCAGGAGGAACCCCAGGACCGCGGCCTTGCCGGGTGCACTGTCCTGGAGACCGGACATCCACTTCGGTGGCGTGGGCTCCTGGCCGCTGGGCACACGTTGACGCCACTTACGCACCGCGGCAATGAGTAGCAACGCACCGAGAAGGGTCTTCAACCATTGCGTCCACCGTGCCGGATCGTCCGAAACGGCCAGGCCGAACGCGACCCCCACAGCGCACACGACACCGACACCGAGGACCCACCCCAGGGTGAAGGAGAGCCCTGACGGCAGCGCTCTACTGCCCTGCAAGATGAGAACAAGGGCAATAACGGCAGCCGCACTCGCGGCGACACCGATAGCGAACGGCAGAGTTTCGCTCAACGTGGATAACACTGGTCCCTCTTCCTGAGCCGGCGAGACTATTTCGAGGCTCTTGTCTACCGACATCATTCACAAACGAGGGCCGTAGGGCAGGCACATCGATCGAGATGGGACAAATTGCTACCTTCTGTTCCACCTGACCTTGGGAAATCCGTCATGAAAGTCCTTCTAGCGCTCGAGAGGCTCTTGGAGTCCCATCCGATCGAGCAGATCACGTCCGGTCGGCTCGCTCGGGAAGCAGGTATTTCTCGTTCTACTTTCTACCGCCAATACGCCAGTGTGGATGACGTCCTGGTCCAACTGTTTGACCACGTCATCGCCGAGATGACGATCGCCAGCGACGGCTGGATCTCAGTCGCAAACCTTGACTTGGAGCCGCAACTGCGGGGTCTTTATCAGGTCTATCTCACCCATGGGCCCTTGTTGCGGGCTGTCGCCGATGCCGAGGTTGGTGAGCTGAAGGCAACATCCGAGGCCTACACATCCATGATGGCCATGTGGGATGAGGCCGTGACGGTGAGGATCACCGAGTCCTACCCCTGGGTGAAGCAGCCGGCACTCGTCGCCCATGCGTTGAACGCAGCCGATGAGCGGCTGATGTATTACGACTACGGCAAAGGACCCGACTCAATCTCTGAGGAGCTTTTCAAGGACACGTTCCAGGTCATGTACCGAATGTGGTGCAGTGCCCCTGGCAATCAACCAGGTTCGGAGGAACTGGTAACCTCGCGATGCCATGTCGATTATTACTGGTCTCGAACACCTCCTGCTGTCAACGCCTATCCACGAAATGACCGTGGGGCGGCTGTGTCGACGACAAGGTGTTTCCCGGTCCACTTTCTACCGTCAATTCGACAGCTTGGACGACGCCCTGGTTCAGCTCTTTCAGTCGGTTGTCACCGAAATGGTTGCAGCGGGTGACCCGTGGCTGTCAGGCGCCAACCTGCGCGTGGAGCCGCACCTACGCGCGGTGTATCAGGCCTACCTCAACCACGGCCCGTTGATGCGGGCGGTCGCGGACGCGGAAATGGGACAGTTGAAGGCGACCTCCCAGCACTATCGAGAAATGATGGCTATGTGGGACGAGGCGGTTGCCCACCGGCTATCAGCTTCCTACCCCTGGGTCGACAAGCCCGCCATGGTCTCGCACGCCTTGAATGCCGCAGGTGAGCGCATCATGTACTACGACTTCGGGAGTGGGCCCACGCAAGTGACCGATGAGGACTTCGGTGCTACGGTGCAGATCATGTACTCAATGTGGTGCAGCGCCCTGGGCATAGAGCAGGGATCCGAGAAGCAGATCGTGAAGGGGTGAAAGCTAGTTCGTGTGCGACAAAACCTCTGAGCCCACTGAGAGCAGTAGCAGTTCACCTCTTCCGGTGGCCTTGCCCTCGTCATCGGCGGACTGGCGTGAACTCGTTGCGGTCATTCTCATTTCTGTGACCACCATCCTCACCGCGTGGACTGCCTTCCAGGCGAGCAAGTGGGGTGGCGCGATGTCGATTAATTTCAGTCAGGCGTCCGCCGCGCGCATTGACGCGACACGGTTCGAGAGCGATGCGAATCGACAGGCGTCTGTCCAGGTCGCCTTGTTCACGCAATGGCTGAATGCCCAGACGTCCGATAACGACGAGTTGGCAGTCTTCCTGCGGGACTCTTTCCCGGAGCCCTTGGCGACTGCCGCGTCCGACTGGCTCAACGAGCGGGCAGTTGATTCTCAGGCCGCTCCGCAGACGCCTTTCGATATGTCTAGTTACGTGCTCGACGACGCTGTCCGAGCGGCGGCGGAGCAGGAAAGGGCGGAGCAGTTGTCGGTGCGGGCTCTGGCAAGCAGTCGCAACAGCGACAATTACACGGTTTTGACGATCTTGTTCGCCACCGTGTTGTTCTTCGCCGCGGTGTCTAACCGCGTGAAGAAGGCGCTGAGCTCCTGGACGCTTATCGGTGTCGCACTCGTTGTATTCGTCGGCTCGGCGACCGTGTTGGCGTCGTTACCGAAACTCTTTTAGCGACGCTAGAACGGGTTGGAGCTGCCCGCCCCGTCCGATGGACGGCCTGCGGTACCTGTCTTCTTATACCGGCGCCACGGCCCGGGCAGAACCCAGATGAACATGCTCAGCACCCACACCACGAGCGTGCCCCACAGCCAGCCCCAACCCTCGATAGAAATACCGTCGGTAAACAGCACCGTCACCGCCAACGCCAGGAACGTCGACGCGAGCCCGGTCAGTGGCACCAGCGACCCCGCGTTGCGCAGCAGCGTGCGGAACATCAGCCAAGTAAACAGAGCGGAGAGGATGGCGAACACCACCAAACTCACCACGAAGCCTGTCACACCGTCGATGTTGAACATGTCGCCCAAGATCAGTGAGGCGAGGAGGAGGCCGAGTGCGTTACCACCGAGGCCCAGAAGCCAACCCATAAACCATCTACGCATAACCCAACCTTACAAGGTTTGACAGTGATCATCCACGAAATCCCTATAAAGCCAAGCCGACAAAGAATTCCACCCCCACGAGCCACTCCAAGACCGCTACCCCCGCCTCGTTGCGGTGATGGCGTTACCAGCGGCGCCCCTTATCGCCTGGATGCTGGATGTTATCGGCGTGACGCCGCCAGGGTCGGATCCCGGTGCAGAGTTCGCCCAGACCTCGATAGCCTAAAGAGTGACCACGCCCCCGGGCTACCTCGTTATCGCGAGCGGGCTCATATTCACTCGGTGCCTAGATGTGCGCTTAGTTATTGCGGTTAGCTGTTGCTCTCAGCTTTTTTCGAGTGCTGTAGTTGCTTCTCGAGGTCGTGGATTCGATTCTGCAGGTGCTCGTACTCGTGGTTTACGTATTCGCCGACATCGTCTCGCTTGTAGATGACGACGGCCAAGGCAGCGCCCACGACGGCGATCCCTGCGATGATGCCGAATGCTTTCATTGTCTTCTCCTTCGCTCGTTAGCTGATTCCAGATTTCTGTGCCTGAGTGATATCACGACCATGTACGGACAGGGCCCAAATCACAAATACCGACACCGTAATGATGATGATCGACCACAGCGGGTACCACGGAAGCCACGCGAAGTTGGCGATGGCCGCGATCGAGGCGACGACAATTCCGACGACTCGCGCCCACATCGCTCCCCGGAAGAGGAAAAAGCCGGCAAGGGCCAGAACGAGCCCGATAAGCAGGTGTATCCATCCCCACGTGCTGATATCAAACTGGAAAATCCATACCTCGCCGACCACGTAGAAAGTGTCGTTCACGATCGCGACAAGACCGGAGATCGCCTGGAATACGCCGATCATGATCAGCAGAATCGAAGCAAAGATGGTCCAACCGACGGCTGCGTCGCTGTAGTTTTCTTGGCGTGTACTCATAAGGCTCCCTGGCTCTCGACCGCGGCGACCAAACGGCCGCCGGATTTGATACTAACTGCAGAGGGCGACCGCGGATTGCCTTTCCGCGGGACAATCGGAGCCAATATGTCTCAGGAGGAGGGCTGGAACTAGCCCCAGGCGGCGTCGGTGACGATCCCGTCGTTGACGTCAAAGGTCAACCGGTCGATGTTGTAGTCCATGGTCACTGGTTGGGGAACACCGTCGAGGCTGCCGACGCGCCACTGGTAACCGGCGCTCTCAGCGAACTCCGCAGCTTCCGCGGTCGGCATTTCGGCTTTCAGCAGCTCAGCGCGGAATTGTTTGCGCGCCTTGGCGTCAGACACCGCGCATGCGACGCGGTTGCCGTTAGTGTCCAACTTCTTGTTGACTTTGTAGACCTTCTTGTTGACCTCCGCGGGACCGAAGCCGTCAGCACGCGCGCGATCGCCAGCCGCCGAAGATTTGGCAACACCCCGTGGGTAGTACTTGCGCATCTTCTTGCACGACCGGTAGGAGGTCGACTCGTCGACAAACTCCTCGGAGGCAGCCTGGTCACCCACCTGCGGGTAGTCGGACGACGCGGATGCAGCGGGTGCAAGGGTAAGCACCAGCCCCACCATCGCAGCACAGGCGACAGGGGCACTGCGGGTCCAAGGCTTCATCTCCCGAGGATAAGTCACGATGCGGTTCTACTGTTCAGCGCCTGCCTCAGGGGCTGAAGCTGCTGAAGCCAAACAGTCCCGAAACCCAGTCGGCAATGGAGTTCAGGAAATCTTGAAGCCGGCGCAGCCGCCGGCTGACTTGGCGTGTTGCGGTTGTGGGCGGCGGGTGCCTAACTGGGAGTACCGCGGACCGTCCCCAAGGGACCAGTACCGGTAGAGGGTGGCCCTGGAAACGCGGGCCTCGAGTGCGGCTTCCGATGCGGTGAGCCATTCATTTGTGGTGTTCATGCTCTTCCACTGTGTCGAGGTCTGCCCACAAGTGTCCCATACCGTCGCGTGTGTCCATTGTCATAAAGATGGTCCTCACAATCTTCACCGGCACAATCTCGTTGTCAGTAGCACAATCGGCCATTGTCAGTAGCACAATCCACTCGAAAGACCACAGAGTAAGTAAGCATTGCCAAAATGTGTATCTTTACTTTTGGACTGTGCTGCACATAAATGTGTTTGCTACCAGACGATTTTGCGTATGGCTGCTTGTGTAAAAAACGACACTTTTTGTGCTCGGCGCTCATCCGTGCGGAATAAAGCGCCCTTTGACCTACGCGGTTCGCGACGCGTAGGTCACTGGAACTTTCGGATCAGAGACTTCTCAACGCGTCTCAAAATGCTCGGCAAGATCGTTAGGAATCCCGCCGGACAAGTGCCAACGCAAACTCATCAGGGTCGGTGAGCTCGCCCGTGTAGAAACTTCTAATGATCTTTGCTGCGTCTTCTGCTTGATCAGTATTCATGTTCACAATTTCTAATTTGTATGTCATAAATAGGTACAGTTCGCACTCTTCGCAAAGGTGCCAGTATCTGCTTGTCTATCTTTATGACAATGGTCACGGGGGTGGAAAGGGGACCCAAACTGTCTGGGCAACTCGGGCACGGAATTTCTGCTCTGAACCCGGATCGCCGTGGGTTAGTAATCGTAGAAGCACCCGTGCATGTCGGGGTGTGCTCGCAAGTCGAACCCTTGACGCGCAAGGTCCTCTCGGACCATCTCTAGGTCCAGATTGGGGGGTGAGCCTTTCCAGTAGAAAAGATGAAATAGCAGAGCTGCGATCTGTATCTCATTTAATGCACCGTATTCGTAGTACCGAGAGTGCAATACACCCGATGCATCATTTTCTGCTTCGAGTTCTCGACAGACGTTTACATGCCATTTCGATATGAAAAGCAACATCTTTGAGTCCTCCACAGGGAGGGTGAGGTCTGCGGTGTGTTGTCCTTCAAGTGAACATGATTTATGCGAAGAGTCGCCGTCTGCACTCATCCACGTCACTAGATGAGACACTAAATCGGTGGTTTGTTCGTCGGTTAACGCACCGTATTTCTTGAACTGAGGTTGACGTGGATGTGTTGAATCACTCCCGGGTTCGAGTCTTTGCTGGAGTGTGACTTGTTGACCGGAAACTACGATTGATATTCCCGAATCTCCGATAGGTGTCAGCAGGTGCATTGGGTATCCGCCGTTTGGCATGGGGTTCCTTTCGTCAGTATCAACCCGATGTTGATAGCTAACCTCACTCAAAGCACCCCCACGGGGTGCTAAAAGACGAGCGCGCGCACGCCTACGCGTGAGAGATGAAATCGATGGTGCAAAAATTCACGCCAGAGAATTACGATTTTGATCAATTCCCAAAGTGTGACTATTCTGTGTCGAATTAAGTGTCGACGTTTAACAGGTGAGGAGAATTCGGTGGCCGGTGAAATCTTGGTGCCCCATGGTCTTAAACCAAGTCGCGGCATCCGAACAATCTGGAAATTAGCTGCGACTCAGAACAAGCAGGGTCGACGCAAGCAATACCGACTCTACGTAATTGAGGTTACTGAATCTGAAACAGTGAATTTCTATGTGGGACACACTCGTCGCAACGTAGAAAACGAGAGACCTACGACGTACCCCCGCAACCGGGGTCACCGTTGGCCGCGACCACTCCGCGATCGGTTTTCGCGAAGCCACCGAAGGCCTGTTCCGTTGGAGCAACCCACGCGAGCGGGACGCGAACGGTGGTGGATCCACCCGGGGTGTCGTTCACACCTTGCAACTTCACCGCGCGCACGTTGACCGCCAGCGACACCGAGACCTCGGTTGTGCCCGTCCAGCACGGAGATGCTCTCGAAGCCTTCACCGCTTGGGCGCGCTCTACCCACTCACCAGGTGAATACCCGGCGTACTGGAACACCACCATGGGCCTTGCGTCTAGAAAGGCACCAGACTTCGACTCCGGTGCGTCGATGTAGAACATCAACCCGCGAGTATTCTCCGTGGGAACGAGGAAGGTCACCGAATCACCACGGACCTTCCGATCTTTACCGCTCCAACTAGCTTCCTGTCCGCCGTTATCGGAGGCGTAGATCAACTGCTCGGGACTGATCACGCACCCCTTGCACCCGTCGCCGGTGAAGGTGAGTGTGACGCGGGTCTGAGTTACTGCGCTGATGGGTACCGGTCCGGGTTGCGGCGGTGAATCGGCTATCGCCGGTGCTGCTGCCAGCCCCACGGCGACCATGACCGCCGCAGCTCCCGCTGCCGAAACTCTTCGTGTCCGTCCCATGTAATCCATCCTTCTTCGAATATCCTCAAGCCTCAGGCTAACTATATCATCGCGTGAGCGATCACGACACGCACAACGAACAAGAAGAAGATGGTACAGAACGCGGCGAAACCCTTAAACGACTTGCCCCACGGCGATTCGACCAAGTCAGCAGATATGCCCGATGCCAGTGTCTTCATGTCGCTGATCAACCCCCACGTCATCAGCAGGTGCGCCTAAGCCAGTTTCCAAATCGACCAATAGGTTTGTGCGGAGCGAAGGTGACATAACTATTACTAAAGCCTCACAGAAATCAGATGACTTATGACAATCAGGGGAGCTGCGGAACATTTATTCAAAGGGAGGACCGCATGAGCCAAAGCCTTGACCCGGAACAGGCCCGGCAGCAGGACGAGGACCGCATCAGTGGAATCTTGGTTGGCGCCGCTTGCGGTGACGCGCTGGGGGCGGGATACGAATTCGGCCCAGCCCTCGACCCCAGCACACCTATATATATGTGTGGTCAGGGTGCTTTTGCGCCAGGGGAGTGGACCGACGACACCGCCCAAATGATCGCAATCGCCCTCGCGGCAGAAAAATATGACATCAACATGCCTGCTGGCCAAAACGAGATCGCCCAGAACTTCGTCGAGTGGTACAACTCCCCGGCCCGTGAAAAAGACATTGGTATTCACACGGCCGATGTCTTAGCCCAACTCGCTGGAGGGGATCAGAGCGATCTGGCCCACAAGTCCACCCAGATTGCCTTGGCTAAAGAGCGGGCAAATCCTAACTCCAGTGGTGGTAACGGCGCCCTGATGCGAACTGCGGCTGTGGTTCTTGCGAAACACGACAACGAGATGGAACTCGTTGAAACTGCAACCAAAACTGCGGAGTTGACCCACGCTGATGAGCGAAGCACCCAGGCCCATTATGCCGCGCGCGTCACTGAGGTATTTCTCGACAGTCTTGCTCGGGAGCGTGGCCCCTTCGGCAAGTAATTCCTGTACGGTGCAAAGTATCGCGTATGAACACCAGGCGTTGATTGACCATTCCACGTCAACCCCGTCGCCCATGAGGTAATCGGTTAACTTGTCAATAGTTTCACTAAGTTCTTTAATTTCGCTAAGTTCTGCAAATTGGGTACTCATAGCACTCATAGTGCCTCCTCGTCCGTCCATCTCACTATTTTCCAGAGCCTCAGCTTGTGTACCGGCAGTTGATTCTCACACGGGGCACTGACATGGATGCTATTTGTGATCGGGCTGGGTCACTAATTACGAACCTTGCTCTGCACTGGCTCTGCTCGCCGGGGATCGCTTTGCCGCATTGGTGAATACTCGAACCACAGCTCCGATGAAGATTAAATCGAGAACCATTTGACCCATGGCTACTGACCGTGCCGAGACAGTGGTTGGTGCAATATCACCAAAACCCACGGTTGCCAGGACGGTCAGGGCTAAATACATTGAGCTGAACGGGGTGAGGACTTCGGTAAATGCTTCTGGATTCCGCAGTGATATCAATGAATAGATACTGGCAAAAATGGCCAGTAGAAGGATCCCTGACGACAGCACGGCTTCGCCCGCTCGAATATTGGGGAACTTTGATCTGGAAACGGCTCGTCTTTGTCCAACGAAAAAGGATATGTAAACAGCGGTCAAAACAAACATGACGACAATCACACCAACTGCTCGCAAGTTTTCCTCGTCAGGAGTAAGACTCAGGATGAATGAGATAATCACGACAAGGCCCACCGTGCGTAGGAACGCAATTGCTAGCTCACGAGCCACTGCTTTTTTATTCAATTCCTCGTTACTCATGCGTAATTCTCCCACGGGGAGTTGACAGCGCACACTCCCATGGCAGGGTTGCTACTGTAAATCATTCCCGTTCTCATCTTGCCAGACTAGGTCGTGACGGCTGACGGGTGAGGTCATGTCCTCACCAACGAGACTATTCACATATTTGATGATGGTGTCCTCGTTGATGTTTTTCTCTCCGTTTTGTTTTAGCTCCTCTACGACTATACTCACATCGTAAGTGAAGGTTCGTGATACATTAATTCTCTCAGGCAAGTCGTAGTTCACACTCATCGCGTTAACCCATCCGTTCTCTATTGAAATTCCAATTGTGCCTCTAGTAATTCAATAGTGCCGCTGGGTAAGTCCGATGACAGTAGGTAGACCTTTTTGGTATTAAGCATTTGGGGGAGTAGCATCGCGATCCCGAGAGGCTTGCACAAGTGGTTTGTTTGGCAGGCCGCGCGTCAGGGGTACACCGATCAAACCAATCAAAAACAGTACGCCCAACCCTGCTCGTAGTGACTGAATTTTGCTGGCAGAGTACTCGCGCACGATTTGCGCCGCTTCGCTCTGGGTGAGACCAGCGTTTTCTAGAGCTGCTTGCGCCTGCTCTAGGGTGACTATTTGTACACCTGAGGCAGACGCGTCCGCGACACTTTGCGCAACCGCGGCATCAATATTGTCGTTCGAAAGAACCGAGGAAGTGAAGGTCGTCGCCAGCCCAACAAATAGGACAGTCCCGGCTAATGCGACACCGAGTGAAGAACCTAAGTTTGTCGCAGTCCCTTGCAGGCCACCTACTTCGTTGCTCCTCGAGTCGTCTACTGATGACAGGTTGACGTTACCGATTTGCGAGATTGCTAAACCTACCCCGATACCGATGACGGTCATTGCGCACGCAAAAAGGGCACCGCTCACTTGCGGTGTAATGGCTCCGATCAGTAGCAGCAGACCTAGGCATGCAGTTACCAGCCCGGAACGGATGAGAACGAGGGGAGAGAAGTGCAGCGCCAGGCGTGAGCCAGCTAGAGCCAAGACGAACACGGAAATGGACATAGGCAGCATCCGGATTCCTGACTCGAGTGCACCAACGTCTAGCACTGTCTGCAGGTAAAGGGGGAGGACGAAGAACGATCCGGCAATGATGAAGTAAAGAATTGTTTGGGACATTAGGCCCGCTCGCAAATGGGAAATACCAAAAAGGTCAATGCCGAGCAATGGTTCCCGCCCGCTATCTCGAACGTGACGTTCCCACGAGATGAAGGCCCACCCGATCCCCAGTCCAGCGAGCACTAAAGGAATAGTTGGGGAGAATCCCGCTATCTGGAACGGTGGGTTCAGGGGTTCAACGAAGCCCCAGGTACTGGCAGCTACGAGGGCCAGCACGACGGTTCCCATTGCGGTGGCGGAAAGGAACACCCCTACGAGGTCGAATCGACTAGTGCTTGGCTGGACAGGGATGTCCTTGATTGTCCTAGCCAGCGGTAAGACCAACCCGGCGATTAAAAGTGTCTCTGCTGCAAATACCCATTGCCAGGAGAATTCGCTAGTTACCCAGCCTCCGATAAGTGGGCCTGCGGCAGCTGCAGCTCCAGCGACTCCACCAAGCATGGCGTAGGCGAAGGCTCGGTCTCGACCTGTGTAGTTGATGGCGGCCAGTGCAACGATGGCGGGGATGACGAGGGCTGCCCCGATACCTTCGATGATTGACCAGCCAAAGAACAGCATGCCGAAGCCACCGGCCAGGGCTGTGATTAAGGATCCGATGCCGTAGATCGCTAAGCCGATCACGAATGCGCGTCGTCTTCCGATTCGATTGCCGATCCCTGCTCCAGCGAGCATGAGTGCTGCCATGGTTAGTGTGAAGGTAGCGATCGCTAGCTGCATAGCGCTGACCGTGGTGCCCAGATCCGCTACTACCGTAGTGATGGACACGTTCATGACAGTCCCGTCAACGACCATTACAAATTGAGCTATTCCCAGCACCATCAACGGTAGCCATTTACGCATCGCCCGGGTCACCTTTCCCTTGGGTCTTTTCCAATCACCCATCTGTTATTCGCTAATACTTCAATTGTTCCAGGGGGATTTTCCAGTGACAGTAGGTCTACGTGGATGTTTTTTGCTGTGTGTCCTCGTTCGAGGACAGCGAGGTATTGTCTTCGTTCAGGGACAACCATGTAAGTCTCACATGTCAAATGCAGATTGCATGGTTAGCTGTGTAGAAAACTACCCACAGTGTGTCCTGTGGGTACAACTCCACGGCATTACTTAAACGTGTTTATTGCGTGGTCTTACATAATAGGTCGCTTATGCGTCCTATACAGTACATTAGCCGGGTTAATGCCCCGTCTATGTGACATTTGCCTGTTCAAGAATGTGATTCTTGCGTTTGCCCCGAACTACTTCTCAAGATGCCATTCAATGTGGTCGCCCACTTTGCCGCGAACTTCACGAGCTTCTGTGTGTCCTCGTTCGAGGACAGCGAGGTATTGTCTTCGTTCAGGGACAACCATGCAATATACATTTCACATTTAAGATTTGCATGGTGCCCCTTGGTTGTGTTACCCCCATACGTTTCCTTACCTAGGTAACCATCGCATCTCTTGTTGTAGGAGATACGAACCTGGGGTGTTTGGCATTCCTAGCGGCTTTCACTGCACTTGTGGGCACGGTGACATGTGTACTGTTCGTTTTCTATTGAAGATCTATCTTTAGGGAGTTACGCGTGTCCGTTCCTGTACGAAAAATCGCCCTCGCGAGCGCTGGCTTTGCGCTTCTCGTTCTGGGAGTGACCGGTTGTTACAACGGGCAGCAGGCCACCACAACCGTTCAGGCCGCCAACCCAACAGGTAACGGCCAGGATGCCAACCTTGGTGGGATCGTGGTTGATAACGTCACCGTGGTTCGAGGTCCTGGTACGACGGCAACCCTGCTTTTCAATGCGACCAATCAGGGAGTTGAAATGGATGCGCTCGTTGGGGCAACCATCAACGGGGAGACCGCGGAAATTGTGGGTACCGTTGTTGAGCTGATGCCCGGTGACTCATTCTCGTTCGGCTGGGAATCAGACTATTACGTTAACGCCGAAGTATTGGATGCTCCCATCAGTTCGTATGTTCCCGTGACTCTCCAGTTTGCTAATGCAGGAACGGCATCCCTTAATGTCCTGATCGTTCCACCGGTAGGAATGTACGAGGGTATTGCCCCCGGTCAGTAAGTAAATTTTCGTGGGTATTTATAGCAGCATCCGGACCTCTTCTAGGCACAGTGATGCAGGTACTGTTCGTTGTCTATTTGATTTTCTAAAAGGAGTTACACATGTCCGTTGCTGATCATGTTCATACAGCACTTCTACTGTCTATTCAGCTGGCTGTTGAGAACGTGGCTTGTGGTGGTGGCCCCTTTGGTGCTGTGATTATTTCTCCCAGTGGGGAAGTGGTTGCTACGGGCGTTAACCGTGTCACCTTGGATCTGGATCCAACCGCTCACGCCGAGGTGTGCGCTATACGTAATGCTTGCCGTGAAATTGAATCGTTTGACTTAACGGGTTTAATTCTGGCGAGTTCGTGTGAACCGTGCCCGTTGTGTTTGGCTGCATCCATGTGGGCTCGCGTGGGTAGCGTCTTCTATGCCGCGGACCGCACGAGCGCAGCTGCTGCTGGTTTCGATGACGCTGCTTTCTACGAGCTGATGGACGCCCCGCGTTCGCAATGGCCTTCCGCCCCTACCCAGGTGAACCATTCTCTTTTGGAAGCACCTTTTGACGCTTGGCGTGCCCTGGATTCACGTATCGAGTACTAATTCCCTTCTCGCTGCCTGGGTGCATTGCGCCTCGTTGAACTGGTAGTTCACCCGGACACGGTCGGATCAATGCAGCTAGCGATCGTCGTGTTCACACTCACCCTGGTGGTACTGCTGATCGTTGGGTCAGGCTGCAAACCACAACGCGAATTCGCCGTCGTTGCCGTCGACGTGGTAATCATCGAGACTGAAGATGAGCACTACGCCCAGTGGGTTGATGAGAACTTCGGCCGGCGGGCATTGTTAGCATCGTCTACATCTTGACTAACGAGTCAATGCCGGACATCATCAAAATTGGGCGCACGTCGTTAAGTGTCTCCGAACGGATGGTCTCCCTCGACAACACTTCAGTCCCGCTGCCTTTTGAGTGCTACTACGCCGCCCGAGTCAGTGATTCTCCCGCACTGGAAAAAGCGCTGCACATTGCACTCGGTGAACATCGAGTAAGAAACTCAAGAGAATTCTTTAAAATAGACCCGATCCGAGCCAAAGTAATTTTAGAGTTACTGGCGATTGAAGACGCAACTCCGGGAGAATTGATCACGGAAAGTCCACAGGATGTCGAGGATATTGAACGATCAAGAGAAATGCGACCAGCCTTTCGTTTTTCACTCGCCGGCGTCCCTATCGGGGCAACTTTAGAATTCGTTAAGGACCAAAACGTTACTGCCAAGGTCGTCTCCGATAAGGCAATTGAATTCCGTGGAGAGAGAACATCCCTGTCCAAGGCTGCTTTGACACTCGTTCACGAACTTGGATACTCATGGAGGACTCTTAATGGGGCACTATATTGGATGCACGAGGGACTGACGCTAGACGAAAAGCGTAAAATTACAGAAGGACTGGCCAGACCCGGTGGGGGGTAGGTATGCGTGTACGTGGTGTCCTGGGCTGACTGGGAACCCACGCACTAGCAGTCCGTTTAACGGACGTGCTCTGGAGTCTGATTGTTTACCTGCATGCATGCCTCGGATGGCTTAGCTACTGGATGTGGGATAAAAGTGTAAGTGGGGTTTTCAGTAGATCTGTATACACCCAGGTTTCTCACGGTATGAGTGTCCGACTTTTTTGCACCTTAACTACTTCTTCCCCCTAGCTTTAACCATTGGCATGGATGTTTTCTAGCAATGGATGTTTTTGCTGCGCTCTCTCACCTTCCGTTCCCCCCTATAACGGGGGTGAGCGCATGGGGGTTTTTGTTTGTTTTTACCGTTTAACGGTAATTTCTGGTGTTTTTTGTGCTGCTTGATGCATGCCAGCCCAACGTTACACCCCCTGCCCTTCAACGTAGTAGTTGTAATCATAGGGATATTTGCGGGTTTTATAGGGGGATTGGTCCCAATTGGGTCCTTAAAAGGTAAAAACAGCTTGTTACCTATACAGCGTGAACCTTTCCATTGTATGCATATTTACTTTCGGTCTTCACGGGATAAAAACCAGCTTGTCACTCTACGACTGTGTGTAGTCGCGATCGTAAGGATTTTCGTAGCTGCTATGAGGGGAGTGGTAAAAACCAGCTTGTCACTCTACGACTGTGTGTTGTTGCAAACGTAAGGATTTTCGTAGCTGCTATGTGAATGTGTTCCTGGGCGTTCTGGGCACTGTGGTTGTGTGGTCGAACCCTCTCCGCGCTGTCCGCGTCAGGATCCACCTCAACAAGATCCGTGCTCACTTCTCGAAGGAAGCTCGTCACCGTCGCCTCTTTGAGCACGAGGTTGCGTTCGCTCGTGCCCGCGTGGGTTACCTCAGTAACCACACCGCGGACGACCTCGATTCTCTGTACTCGAGGTACTAAGAGTTACCGCGCCCTAGCGGTACGCCCCCAGCTTTACGCTGGGGGTTTTCTCTTTTACCTGACACACTCTGACACTTTCAACCACTTAAGTTAGTGACCCTGCCGCCTCGCTCGGGCATCTTTTTTTAGATGTGTGAATGACACCGCATCGACAACGCCTTCTGACACCCAGCCATGGCCCGGTCTGCAAATCCGCTGTCAAGAAGGATGGACCACAGGTCATGCCCCACCAGCATCTAGACCAAAGTAGCCCACGCGCCTATCAAAAGTTCTCGCAACTCTCGACAACCCCAAGTGTCACTCAGTCCCAACGGCAGTCACGGCAGTGAGTGTCAAGCCCAATGCGCTAAACAGACGAGCGATGGTGGCAACATCTGGCCACGTTTTACCTTGCTCGATATCGGCAACTGTTTGCCTACGCACCTGCGCCAACGCACCAACATCGGAGAGAGACATTCCTCGCGCACCGCGCACAGAGCGCATTTGCGCCGAGAGTTCCCAAACCACCTGACAAGAACGCAGAAGCGGCTGTTTGTAGGCGGGAATATTGAAGGACACGCTCGAATCCATCCACGATGAGCCCTCGCTGAGAAACGATGACGGCGACCCACCCGCAACTGGCATACACGCACTATGGCGCAACCACACACGCTTACTTGCTCGCCACGCCGCAAAGTAGCACTGTTGGGCGAACTAAATGTTCGTAGTAGCGATCGCTCATTTGTCACCTCCTCGGCACGGTGGTGATTAACAGAAAGGAGTAGTGATGTACGCTACAACAGACATATCGTATGACGCAACGGACAATAATGCCGAGAGTCAACTTACTAGTCGTACGGAAGGAGGTGGGATGCGGACACCTGCTGCATCTTCTGCTCGCCGTCGCAAAGCTCGTAAATCACCTCGTAAATCACCTGGCAAAGCCAAGGTCGTTTCCCTGACACCCGAAAACGAAGTGAGCGCATACATATCGGCGTGGTCCCCAAAACCTGGCGCAATACGCGAACAGTGGTCCGTCATTGCGGCAACAGTCCGCAGCGTCGTCATCGCGTCACAGCCAGGCAGCACCAGAGTTGCCGCCAGACATTTACTCGCCCTGGCCCGGCACACCGCTACACGTCACATGAATGGAATGAGCATCACTAACACTACAGAACTGTTATCGGATACGGCCTTGGCTTCAACTCTGGGTGCCCAGGTAACGATCGACCTGTCGGAGAACAGTCGCCGCACCGAGCTGAGTTTCCTTCGCCGGCTGCGCGCACGCGCTCTGCCTGATGAGTACGGTCAGCCAAAGGAACTCACCAAACTGTCCAGGTCACCTATTGCCCAGCCATTTCCAGAGGAAGAACTCGCAGCGATGCTCGCCTGGTGCCGAAATAGCGGCCACCGCAAAGCATCGCGACTGCACGCAGCAATCCTCCTATCAGTTGCCTGCGGAATCGATGGCTCCGAAATGCCTCGAGTAATGGGAACAGATGTTCTGCTCACCGGCGAAGGCCTCATTCTTCAAGCACCAGGAATGCGCAAAGGCCTCACGCGACCCGCACGCGCTATCCCAATCCGAGGCGCTTACGAAAAGGAACTCGCACTCCTTGCCTGCGCTGCGGCGGACCAGCCCCTCATTGGTGTGACTAATGACCTCAACACTCTCACCACAGGAACCGAAAAAACGCAGAGCGTGCCCAAGTTTCACGCAGGACGTGGCCGTGTCACTTGGACACGCGAACTTCTCATCGCCGGGGCAACCGTCGTCGCCCTTCGCCAAGCAGGTGTCTCGACTCGCGGCACAGGACCCCTTCACGAATTGTCTCTAGATCTGCACATTGCTATGCCCGAATACGTAAGCATGCTTCGAGCCAGCGACACCATTTTCGACCCGCAAGACCACGCGTTCGCTGGACTGTCACTGTGGAGTCAACCATGAGCGCTACCGCTTCACTGGACCTGGATACATATGCGCCCGTGCGTGCTGCTCGAACCAACGTCACCACACCACTAACAACCATTCCCAAACCGACCAGCGAACAGCTAACGGTTGCTATCCAAACTATCACCGACACCGGTTGGATCACGAGCCTGCAAGCGCTGCTGCCTAGACGAGTTGAAGGAACTGGGGGACGCCAACGCACCGTCACACTTGAGGCGTTCCTCACCGCCGCTCTTTGTTTACCACTGATGTCGCGATCACTTTTCGTTCGCGACATAGCTCGCCTGCTCGACAAAGGCTTGGACCAGCCCACCCGACGTCGACTCGGACTGGCGAAAAACACCCGAGTAACTGAACGAATGGTTTCCTACCTGTACAACCAACTCACTGCCACTATCGATCCCTCCTGCTACTCAGACGCGAACGCTTACCTGTTTGACCCAGACTTCATCAAAGGAGACCAAGGCTTAGTCGAAAACATCGTGCTGGACGAACGTGACATTGCAGATTTCGCAGACATGACGCTGACCACAAAAGCTGAGCGACTTGAAACATTTATTCGCACAGGGCTCCGAGCCACGCACCCCAGCGACGCGCAACACGGCGGAGACTATGCGGTGGACGCGTCCTACATTTCTTCGTGGGAAAACCCGAAAACATCGCGCCGGAGAACAAAATGGAGAAACGGCACCGACCCCGGCTCACGACGCCCCATCAAGCCGTGGCTACTCAAAGACCCCGACGCCCGATGGTGGTCCAAAAGAGCAGCCACCAAGGGCGCGTTGGCAGGTAAGGCCGACTCAGGTTTGGGTTACGCCATCACTGCTATCACCCGCGTCGATGAAGACAACGGCCCCGGCAGACCCAGCGTTCTCACACCGTACCTAATTGAACATATAAGCGTCATAGGTTCCCGCGGGTCAATGAGTCGCGAAGGCACCCAAACGCTCCAACGCATGGTCACCCACCACGAGAATGAAGACAACGCCGCTGGTGTGGAACACCGTCAACGAGGAGACATACTCGCCGACCGCGAATACACGCGTGTTGCTGCATGGCAGCGCGATGCTCATGTCCTCGGATTCACCCCTCACTTTAACCTTGCCGCCGAACAACTCGGACACACGAAAACGCTCGGGAGCGGCGCCCTCATCATCGACGGTCTTCCCTACTCACCCGGCATTCCCGCTGACTTGCGCGAGACGGCGCGACCAGGAATATTCTTGACACGCACCGACCGCGCCGAAGCCGCCGCACATTACGAAAAGCGCGCACCCTACCGGCTCAAAGCGGTCGGCGGAGGACGCAATGATTCAGGAAGCCTGAAACTCACCTGCCCGGCCAGCACCATGACGAAACACGCAGTCCGATGCGAAAACAAATCAGCAAGCCTGCCCGGTCGACTAGACCGGATCGAAATTGGTTCAGCGTTACCCGTGATAACGACTGCACCGAAACCCGCAGTGTGCGTGAAATCCACAGTCACCGTTAGCTTTAGTGACACACCATTCTGGCAGCCGCACATCCCGTTCACCGCCGAACACCAGTGGAGCATCAACCGGCGAAACCAAGTCGAATCGGCATACTCACGCATCAAAGATGAAGCAACACAGTCAGTCCGACGCGGAACCTTCCGCGTTTTCGGGCGAGTGAAAGTAACGTTCGCTGTTGTCTTAGCATCCATGGCAGCAAACCTGCTCGAAGTTGCCCGCTGGCAAGCTAGGCTCATCGCCTCTACCGACGAAACTCGTGGCCCAGGAAGGCCAAAGTCAGTTGAGAACCGAACACCGCGCAGGCTCACACTGCGACGCGAAGCAGAAAAAGCACGCATAGCGAAACGGCACGCCAAGCAAGCCGAAACCGACGCCCGCTCCAACGAACGCAAACTCAGCATAGTCACCGAGCCACCAGACTGACGCGCAGAAGCTCGCAAAGAAAAACAAGAAAAGCAACACTCGCCCGGTAGCGGTATGCCCGCAACCGGGTCCTCGCGTGCGCATGCGCACCCAAAGAAGTGACACCAGAAGTTTTCGGGCACCAACACCGCGCTTACAGGTAGTCACCCTCCCCAGATAAAGAACAAAACCCGCCAAAGGAAAACCTTCGGCGGGCAAATGTCAGCACTATCGGGAAGCAATTGTTAGCAACCCTTTGTGGAGATGCCGGGAATCGAACCCGGGTCCGAACAGGATTTTTCCGTCCTTCTACGTGTGTAGCTGCGCTATCGCTTTCTCGGCCCCCGCACTACGTGCAGCACTTTGCGGTGGCAGCCCAGTTACTGTTTGGTTTTCCGCCTGTCTCCGTAACCGAGACGATTGGTGAGTCCCCTAGCGACGTCAGACCCCAATTCGAGGACACATTGGGCTGACGGCTGATTTATCGGTTACGCAGCGAGTGCGTAAGCGTCAGCAGACTGCTTAGTTTTGGCAGTTATTTGTTTTTAAGGGTGTTTAACGAGATCACCTTAAATTCTCGACACGCTTCTCCGGTTAAACGACTGAACGTCGAAACCTTTCATCCCCTATTTATTTATGACCCTAGTCTAACCCCTTGGCCCGTCTTCCGACTAATCGCTGGGTTTCACGCTTGGCTTCACGCTCAGCAATTGCTTGCCGCTTGTCATAGCTCTTGCGCCCACGAGCGACAGCAATCTCTACTTTTGCGTAGCCGTCTTTGAAATAGAGCGAAAGTGGAACCAGGGTCACTCCGGTGTCCTTGGTGGCCTGTTCAATCCGCTTAATCTCGTCCTTGCGCAAGAGAAGTTTGCGGGCTCTCCGTGGTTCGTGATTGGTCCACGTGCCCATGGCGTATTCGGGAATGTGAATCTGACGCAGCCAAATAGCACCATTCTCGTACTGGGCGAAACCGTCAACCAAACTCGCTCGGCCTTGCCTCAGAGACTTCACTTCGGTGCCGGTGAGGACCAATCCCGCCTCGTAGACGTCTTCGATTGAATAATCGTAACGAGCTTTTTTATTTTGGGCAATCAACTTTTTGCCCGTCTCACGCGCCATTAGCTGCTGCCTCCCATTTGGGTGTGCTCGGGCTCAAACTCAGCACCGCGTTGGTCATTTTCAGCACGGCACCGCTCGCATTGCTGCGCCGTACCACCCCATGGGATCATACGGGGTTCCGTCTAGGCGGGTTTCAAAATGCAAATGCGGTCCGGTGGACCAGCCTGTCGAGCCGACCTTGCCGACCTCTTGCCCGGCGTTGAGGCTCTGGCCAACAGTGACACTGGTCGAAGACAGGTGGGCATAAAAAGTTGTTAGGCCTCCACCGTGAACAACGAGCACGGCATTGCCATAAGGCCCGCCGCGCGTGACTGTCGCTACCGAACCTTGACCCGCAGCGATCACACTCGTCCCGCTTGGCGCTCCGATATCAATTCCGGTGTGACAGGAATTATGACCGTAGATCGGGTGAACACGCGGTCCCACATCCCCACCTTTTGAGCGACCTGGCAGCGGCCAGGTGAGCGATCCACTCGGCGACTGAGCATTTTGCGGTGCTGCATTCTTTGCGGCAGCCTTCTTCGCGGCAGCCTTCCTTGCGGCCGCAACTGCTTTCTGGGCTGCCAATTTGAGTGTGCGCTCTTCACGTTTAAGCCGTTCGTACCGGTTCTTGATCTTCCCTTTGTACATCTTTGCCGACTTAACAGCCTGGCGCTTTTCCTTACGCAGCTGCACCACGGCTCGTTGCTGTTTCTTTGCTGCTGTGAGTGCAACCACAGATTTACTCAACTCGCGATCTGCTTTTGCTTGCGCCGTCGTTGCCTTGTCTGCGAGTGCGGTGAGTTTCACTTCTTGCATTTCTGCGTCGGCACTTGACGCCAAGATTACCCGCTCCATGCTTTGCTGCTCGCGACTGACGTAATTGACAGCCGCCATCCGAGCGGTGAAGTCAGCCGGGTCTTGCGCCGACATCAAAATGGAAACCTCACTTAATGGTCCTTGCTGGTACACGGCTCGGGCAACGTCTTCAATGTCCGCGCGTTGTTCATCTAATTTGCGGTTGAGCCTCGTGAGTGCGCGGGCGCCCAGGATGAGCGAGCTCTTCGCGTATTCGGAGTCAACGCGGGCCGAATCGGCAACGGCAGCCGCCTTTTTCGATTCACGCAAAGCCGCCTTCTTGAGAATTTTCGCTTGCACCAATGAGCGCTGTGCGGTAGCTGCAGCATTGACTGCCTTTTGTAATTTGGTATTGGCTTTACCTAAAGCTTGGGTCGTCGACTTAAGACTTGATTGAACCTGACTCTGCTCACTTTTAATTTCACCGAGGTCCGCGGCCTGGGTAGGTGCAGCAAATCCCACGCTCGCCACGAAGGCGCACGCAAGTGACAGGGCAATACCAGTGCGGGAGGGGACCACCTATGCAGGATAAACCCAGATGGTCGATTTGCTTCGGTGTGGGCGGGCGTGTTTGGCGACTAAACCCTCAGGTACTTCCTGAGAGTCAAGAAGGCGGCAATGCCGGAAAGCCCGATCCCCACGAGGATCAAGATTGGGGCAATTCCCACCACAGCGTCCCAGCCAACGAATGCTGTGAATTGGAACGAAGGGGCCAGAATCTGGTCAATGATGACGGATTTGGCGAGCACCAACCCACCAACGGCCAAGATCGCGCCGATGCCAGCAGAGACCGTAGCCTCCAGCAGGAACGGCAGCTGAATATAAAGATTGCTCGCACCGACCAGTCGCATGATGCTGGTTTCGCGGCGCCTACTAAACGCGGCCACTCGCATGGTGTTCGCTACGAGGAGCACGGTCACAACCAACATGACAACGGCGATAATCAGCGCAATTGCTTGGAGTCCTCCTAATAATCGGAAGAATTTGTCGAGCACCTGTCTTTGATCGTTGACCTGTTCAATTCCCGGTCGACCCGAGAAAGCGGAAGCAACCACGTCGTACTGCGTTGGGTCGGCAAGTTTCACTCGGAAAGATTCAGGCAATGCGCTTTCATTGACACTGTCAGCAATCGGTGAGCTGGCAAATTGTTCTTGGAAACGAACATAGGCTTCTGCTTGGGATTCGTAATAAATATCTTGAACGAGCGGACGTAAAGATTCAAGGTCAGCCTCGATTTGATCACGCTGCCCGGCAGTGACAGCGCCTCCGGCACACGAAGGAGTGTCGCTCCCCTTGGCACATAGGAAAATAGAAACCTCAACTTTGTCGTACCAAAAATCCTTCATAGTGTCGACTTGCGCGCGTACTAGCAAACTCACACCAAAAAGACTCAGTGACACAGCAACCGTGATGATCACGGCCAAGGTCATGGTCAGATTACGGCGAAGTCCATTGCCAACTTCGCTGGCGACAAATTCGGCGCGCATTAGCGGGCGTACCCATACACGCCGCGAGACTGATCTCGCACCACATGGCCGTGCTCAAGTTCAATAACTCGACGGCGCATCTGGTCAACTATTTGAGCATCATGGGTGGACATGATCACCGTTGTTCCCATTCTGTTGATTCGATCGAGCAGTTTCATAATGCCAACAGAGGTTCCCGGATCAAGGTTTCCGGTCGGTTCGTCGGCGATCAGCATTTTGGGCCGGTTAACAAATGCGCGGGCAATGGCCACTCGCTGCTGCTCACCGCCGGAGAGTTCGTCCGGGCGGCGCTGCTCTTTGCCTCCAAGTCCTACTACCTCAAGAACTTCAGGCACTACCTTGTTTATATGTGCTTTGGGCTTACCAATCACTTCAAGGGCGAAAGCTACGTTTTGAAAGACACTCTTATTGGGCAACAGCCGGAAATCTTGGAACACAGTGCCAATTTCACGGCGCAGAGTTGGGATCTTCCAGTTAGAAAGCCGGCTGAGGTCTTTACCTAAAACCCACACATTTCCCGAGGTTGGTCGCTCTTCGCGGAGTACCAGTCGCAGAAAAGTGGACTTACCCGAACCAGAAGGTCCGACGAGAAAGACGAACTCGCCTTTTTCGATCTCAAGGGACACGTCTTCTAGTGCGGGGTGGGTTTGACTCGCATAAAGCTTGGTCACGGTATCGAACAGGATCACTGCGCGGTACTCCGTTTCAGTCGGGAAGTCATCAGGTTAACGAATAGCAGTCTAAGCGGAAAGGGTCACAAAGGCTGATTACGGCGTGGCCGAATTGGTCTTTCTCCACCGAATTCCCGCTTGGACGAGTTCGTCAATTTCCCCGTCGAGCACTGCCCCGGTATTGCCCGTTTCCACATTGGTCCGCAAATCCTTCACCATTTGGTAAGGATGGAGGACGTATGAACGCATCTGGTTGCCCCATGAACCACCCGAGTCATCTTTAAGAGCGTTGAGTTTGGCCCGGTCAGCCTGGCGCTGGGTCTCCAATAATTTTGCCTGCAGCACCACCATGGCCGTGGCCCGGTTCTGCAGTTGGGATCTTTCATTTTGACAAGAAACTACGATGCCGGTCGGGATATGGGTCAGTCGCACCGCAGAGTCCGTTGTATTGACACCTTGGCCGCCAGGCCCACTCGAACGAAAGACGTCCACCCGCAAGTCGTCTTCGGGGATGTCAACACTCTCGGACTGCTCCAAGACGGGAATCACTTCAACGTCAGAAAATGAGGTTTGACGCCGACTCTGATTATCAAATGGCGAAATGCGTACTAAGCGGTGTGTCCCTTGCTCAACCGAAAGGGTCCCGTAGGCGTAAGGCGCCTTCACGGCAAATGTTGCAGACTTGATGCCGGCTTCCTCAGCGTAAGAAGTGTCGTAGACCTCGTAACTCCAGCCGTGTCGTTCGCAGTAGCGCGTGTACATGCGCAGCAACATTTCGGCCCAGTCGGCAGCATCAACGCCACCGGCACCCGATCGGATGGTGATCAGCGCTTCGCGCTCGTCGTATTCTCCTGAGAGAAGTGTTCGGATCTCAAGTTCGCCCACAACCACTTCAAGTGCCTTGAGCTCTTTCAGCGCATCGTCGAGCGACTCTTGGTCGCCAGCGTCCTCCGCCAACTCAAAAAGGACCGGCAGATCCGCGTCTCTCGTCTTGACAGATTCGAATTTGCGCAATTCACCTTGGATAGTGGACAGTTTTGAGGTTACTTTCTGGGCATTTGCTTGGTCATCCCACAAATTAGGGACAGACGCTTCTGCCTCAAGTGCCGCGATTGATTCCCTCATTCGGGGGATATCAAGCACAGTACCGATACTGCTCACTTTGACTGCAAGTTCATTCAGTCGCTCTTGAATTTCGAGTGAGGGCACATGCGAACTTTACGAGTCGACTACTGGCCCACACGTTACGGGGCGTAATCCAACCTCGCCGAGGCACTCACCTCAACGGGATCAAATGGTAATGCGTCAAAAAAGGTCAGTCGCAATGGCGCGTTCAAGGTGACGAGAACTGACTTACCGTCGGGTTCAACCCTAAGATTGATAAGTTCAATTTCCGAACCTTCGGCCATGACTTTTGCGTGCGTTCTCGCAATGTTCTGTACTTGCGCTGAATTAAGCCTGGTGGATTGGGTCGCTCCGGTTCGGTAGTACTCGTCTAGGTCTATTCCTTGGGCTCCGGCAAGAGCAATTGAGTCGGCAACTGATTGAAGCTCCCGTTGTTGAATGAAGGCACCGGCACTGTCGGTTATTACCGCAAGTGCCAGCAGACACACTCCAATCATGCCGATGCCGAGAAGCATGATGCTGCCCTCGTCTTTCATGGCCCACCCGCCTCACGGTATTGATCAACTAAGAGTGTGGCCTGCGCAGTTACGGGCATTGTGATTACGTCCGATGACCCCCAGCGGGGCACAAATGGCAGTGGGACCTGGGCCGTGATTTCCATGGAGACCTTTCCACCCGGGGTGAGACACGCAATGTGATCGCACGTGGTGAAAATTTCCGGTTGTGCGTCTGCGAGGCCGTGGTCCTCAAACGCTTGTTCTGCAGCCACGACTGCTCTCTTATCGCCACTGGAATTGCTCGTGCTGGTAACAAACGCTCGCACACTTTCGCGGGCTGCCTGGTTGGCGGCAAACTGCGCCGCATTGAGGGTCAGGACGGTTATTGCGATATAGATCAGCGGAAGGATGATTGCGACGCCAACAACAATAAACTCAATTGAAGCGCTCCCTTGATCGCTGTTACTCCGCCAGCGCATGACCGGTCAGTTTCATTGACGTTGGACCGTAAAAACCAATCAAAGGCAATTCAGTCTCGACCACAACTGCGAACATTTTGTTATCCCCTTCGGTGACCTGTGATGCACTGATGCTCCGCACGGCCGCTCCAGCAATATTGCTTTCCAAGATGGACCTGGTGCGTGACTCTGCTCGAGTGAGATCCCCGTCCACTAAAGCAGCGACCCGCGCGCCTTCAATTGCAGCACTTGTGACCACACTGCGCACATGGATAGCGAGCATCAGTTGAAGTACCGCCAACGCAACGAGCATGAGCAACGGGGCAACCAGGGCGAATTCAACGCTTGCGTTCCCGCTATCGCCCTGCAGTCGTGTCCTATCAGTGCTGCGTTTATGCGGAGACACTCGAGATCGCTCGATCCAAGATTCCGGTGAGTTGGTCGTCGGCGATCAGCCAGATGGCGGTCACCAGTCCCGCGGTCATCACGGCAACAAGCACCCAGCCAGGGACGTCGCCACGCTCATTAGCCAACCTGGTGAATAGCTTGCCTAACATTAGTTCGATTTTCATGTCATACCTTTCTTTGATATGTGTATTTTGTTGTTGTTACGGAAGAAGAACTTCAAGACCACGCATGGCCGGAAATAGTGCAATGACGATCACGGTGGGCAGGATCAAGAACACGACGGGGACCAACATGACAACGTCTTTTTTCCCCGCGAGCTCTATTAAGTGCTGCCTTTGCTCATTACGAGCATCGGCTGCTTGAGCGCGTAGAACGCCGCTCAATGGGGTCCCCCGCTCAATCGCAATCACTAAGCCGGAAACAAAACGCTCCACTGAACGAGAACCGGTACGTTCGGACATGGCAACTAATGCATCGATAAATGCGGAGCCCGCCTTAATGTCGGCTACGCAAGTTTCCAATTCATCTGCCAGGTCTCCATGGCCTAAATGTGCGATGCGAGTGAGTGCGGCGAGGGAGGTCTCTCCAGCCGTAACCGAAAAGGCCAGTAGTTCGGCAAGATCAGGGAATTGCGAGTCAATTCGCTCAATCCGCTTTTTTCCCAGTCCGGAAAGGCGTTTGTCGTGCAGAAGGAAGCCAAGTACGATCCCCAGAACCACCGTCAAGGCAAGTGCAATCGGATTCGAGCCACGCGCCACGGACCACATGCCGATTACAATGCCCGCAACTAATCCCAACGCCGCCCACGTAATTTGCTCCCACCGGTGGCGGCTCAGATCAGTAGCGCGATCGCCCGTAGTCTTGCCGGCTTTTTGCAATCTCTCGATCAATTTGTCAGGGTTACCAAAACGCGTGATCCACGCAGAATTAGGTCCCAGCAACTCTCGAAGTGCGGATAGCGCGCCCACCTGGTTTTCGATCGGGATCAGCGCATTTAGCGCTGGAACACTGCCATGAGATGCCCGGATCACCCTCATTGAGATGGTGATCGGGGCCAAGGAACGGTACCGGGAAATTATGCTTAAGAAACCAGCGGCGGCAATGAGCCCCACGAGCGCCCCAACAATTGGGGCGTTCATGCCGGCACTTCGAAGACAACCCGAGACTCAAGTGGTAACGCGCCAATGCGCAACATGAGTCGATAGGCGATGAATGAGATTGCTGCGGCACCCAGCAATACAACTGCTCCAAGTCCAGTACGAAAGGCTGCAACCGCATCAGGCCTGGTGCATAGCATGGCCAAAGTTAGCCACGGGGCAGCGATTGACATCCGGGCAGCAGAAATGGTCCAACTCTGCCGAGCTTCAATGTCACCTCGCGTAAGCGCATCACTTCGCAGTAAGGCGCTCAGAGTTCGCAGCACGTGACCCAGGTCTGTTCCCCCCACTTCATGGGCAATGCGCAATGCGGAAATTACTCGATCAGCAACCGGGTCGCCGAGGCGTTCTTGTAACGCGTTCAGCGCCTGTGCAAATGATCCGGTTGACCGGTAATAATCGGAAAAGTGGGTAAATGCATAGCGCAATTGAGCGGGCCCATTTTTTGAAAGGTCAGCTACAGCTTCGGGGAGAGACATGCCGGCCCGCACGGAGGAAGCAAGCGAGTCAACTGCGTCAGGCCAACTTGTGCGAAGGGCTTTTGACCGCACTCTGGCGCGACGTTTGAGACTAAAAATTGGAATGAAGGCTGCGCCCACTGCGGCCATAACGGCCACGATCGGGAGTGAAGTAATGATTAGTGAGATGGATCCCGTGGCCAACCCGGCGATTGCCATGGTCGTGTACACAGTTCGAGTCGTCACATTGGCCAACCCAGCCGCTTTCACCAGCGCTCCCACATAACTTTCTTTGGGGGTTCTCACCGGTCGGTTACTGCTCAGCGCCAATAAGACTAAAAGAGCGCCTAAGCCAACACACAGACCCAAGACCGCGCCCATCAGGCGACCCCGAGCAGCGGATTCTGCGTATGCAGAATACTGGACAAATCAAAGCCGCGTGAGGCGAATCTTTCTGGATGAGGTGGGTAACCACCCTTGCGGGCTAGCCCAGACCCATCGTCTTTGAAGATCGTGCTCATTTCAACAATATTGTTCTCAACGCGACCGGTCAGACCTGAAATTTCAGTGATCCTGCGCAGCCCACTTGGATCACTCGCCGCATGGATCACTAAATCCACCGCACCCGCGACCGTAGGCACAACGAAGTCTCCGGGGATATTGGCTCCCGCCAATAGTGGGAGCGTACACATTTTGGTCACCGCTTCACGAGCACTGTTTGCGTGCAATGTAGATAGCGACGGCATTCCAGAGTTCATGGCAATGAGCAAATCAAGGCATTCACCTTGGCGCACCTCACCAACAATCAATCGAGTGGGGCGCATGCGCAGTGCCTCGCGCACCAGCCTGCGTAACGGGATCTCCCCCGTCCCCTCCAAACTAGCGTCCCGAGTCTGCATGGCAATCCAGTCCGGATGATCAATCCTGATTTCAAATACTTCTTCGCAACTAATCACCCGCTCATGTCTGGGGACACAACCCAACAGCGCATTAAGCAATGTGGTTTTGCCGGCCTGGGTTCCCCCTGCCACTACAGTATTGAGTCCACATTGAACGGCGGCGTCTAGAAATACTGCCGCTTGCTGATTGAGGGTGCCTAATCCGACTAGGTCAAAAATTGTTTTGGGTCGGACCACGAACCGCCGAATATTCACCGACCAATGCTTTTGAGTTACCTCTGGAATAACTACGTGAAGCCGGCTGCCGTCGGAAAGGACCGCGTCAACAAATGGTTGCGAAAGGTCTAGCCGCCGCCCAGAGGTGCGCAACATCCGTTCAACTAGATCACGCACCTGCTCGGGGGTGAGAACGATCCCGGTCAATTCGCTTCTGCCGCCACGGGCAATAAAGACTCGGTTCGGTTCATTTATCCAAATTTCCTCAACCGTTGGGTCATCGAAAAATTTTTGCAATGGGCCGTAGCCGGAAATCTGATGATGAACCTCAAGTACCAAAGCAGGAACGTCGATCAGCGATCCACCAGCGAATAGGTCCGATGCACACTCTTGAATCAGGTGAAGTACCCGCGTGCTGTCCAGGACCGGATCAAGATCAAGGGTCCTAATTTGTTCACGCACCCGTGACTCAACGAGCACTGCGTCCATGCGAATCCCCTTTAGTCAGCGCGTCTTTTTCCGTGTTAGTTGCGCGCGTTCAGGGTAAGTCGAATCAGGACATTAAATACAGTGGTGATTTCTTAGCTGTGGATAACTCCGTTCAGAGTAAGAATCGATCCCAGGCAGCTTTGACGAACTCGGGGTGTTCGGCTTGGGCCATGTGACCGGTGTCGGGCAATACAACGACGTGGGCGTTCGGAAATCTTTTTGTTAACCTGTGCGCCATTTTGGCATCAACGAGTACGTCCTCTCGGCCGTAAATCCCCAGGGTTGGTGCAATCACACGTTCCGCCAATTTCCACGGGCGATGTGCCCCCCTGAGGTCAGTATTTGTCTTAAACAGGCCGCGAAGGGAGCCAAGAAATGCCTCCGCGTTGTAAGTGAAGTGATCTCGTTCCTCGGCTTCCTGTACAGCCTCAGCCATTCGGATGTGAGAAAACTGATCGGGGTGTGCGGTGCAGCCATCAATAGTTGCTTGCACCCGGTCCTGCGCGGAACTCTGTAAATACTTTGGGATCAATTTTTCACCAATACCTGGAATCGCAATTGCCGGTAGATGAACGTTTCCCTTGGTTGCATAAAGACTCGGCAATGCAGGCGAGATCAAAGTGAGCGAACGCACCAGTTCAGGTTTGCGTGCGGCAAGTTGCAATGCAACGGCCCCACCGAGTGAATTACCAAAAAGATCGACTGGGCCTAGGCCCTTGGCCAAGATAAATTCGGCGACAGCTCTGGCATGACCCGAGGGGGTGTAGTCACCGTCACGCGGTGGCGGCGACATGCCGAATCCTGGAAGATCAACCGCGTAGCCCGTCAATTGGGTATCGAGGGCCAACATCAGGTCGGTCCAGTTGAGAGAGGAACCACCCAGACCGTGCACAAAAATACCCACTCGGTCCGGCGACTTTGCTTCTACCGCGCTGCTTCGATAGGAAATCGTTCGCTTTGGGAGAAATTCGATACTTCGGGCGTAAGCCTGCGCGGCTTCACTTCGTGGGGCGATAGGGGCAAGCACCGTGGCAGCGTACGGGATAAATGCGCGCCAAAGCAAAGTAGACTGTTGCAATGGCTTTCACGGCGTCCATCGACGAATCAAGTTCGCGCACGGCACGTCTGCCCAAAGCCGAACGCCGGGAACAAGTTTTGGCCGTGGCGCGGTCAGTCTTTGCTGATCAGGGATACCACACCACCAGCATGGAGATAATCGCTGAGACCGCCGGAGTCTCCAAGCCACTGCTATACCAGCATTTCCCCAGCAAACTTGATTTGTACTTGGCGCTACTCGACGCTGGTATTGACGAACTACTCGACAAATCAGATGCTTCCCTGCGCGACATCACCGACAATAAATTACGCGTGATCGCTACTGTTCAGACGTACTTTGAGTTTGTGGACGACCCCCAAGACGCTTATCGTCTCGTTTTCGAATCTGACCTCACCAATGAACCTGAGGTGCGGGCCCGCCTCGAGCGCCTCGAGCGAGAAGTAATCAAGCGGATTGCTGCTGTGATCAAACAGGACACCGGCCTAAGTGAAACTCAAGCGACCCTGCTGGGGGCCGGGCTACACGGTATGGCTCAAGTTGCCGCCACCAACTGGTTGCGGGATCCTTCTCTTCCCAGAAGCGACGCAGCCGAACTGGTGTCACTTCTCTCCTGGCGCGGAATTAGCGGATTCCCGCTCTCGCACCCACCGACCAGCCCGCCCACAGCGCACTAACAAAATCAAATAGCAATCGGAAGGAAGAATTATGGACATCACAATTGGAGTGCAGCACATTGCACGAGACATCTCACTTGAAACCGAGGAGAGCGCCGAGGCGATTTCTCAGAAAGTCACGGAGGCGATTGCCTCGGACGGAATGCTGAACCTGACCGACACAAAAGGTCGGATTGTGTTGGTTCCCGCCAGCAAAATTGCCTACGTTGATCTAGGGCCTGCAACCGGCCGTCGCGTGGGGTTTGGTAAATAGCTTCTAGGCTGCTAAACCGAGATCGGCCATGCGCCGAGAGTGGCTATCCGTTAATCGCGCCAACATGCGACCGATTTCCGCGAGATCAGCTCCTGGCCGATCAACTCCTCCAATAATGAGTGCTGCCAGCGCATCCCGTTCGGCGGCAACTCTTTGGGCTTGAGATAACGCCTCACCCACAAGCCGTCGCCCCCAGAGCGCCAAACGCCCGGCAACTTTTGGGTCTTCCTCTATCGCGGTGCGAATTCGTTCAACGACGTAGGCCGCCTGTGAGAGGTCATCACACACTTCACATACCAGTTCACGAGTTTTTGGATCCACATAAGAAGAAATTTCACGGTAGAAATCCAAACCGATTCCATCACCCACAAAAGCCTTCATTAATCCTTCGAGCCAGTCCGTTGGCTTGGTCTTCATATGAAAGTCTTCAAGTGTCTGACGAAATGGCTCCATGGCGATTTCAGGGTCGGCACCGAGTTCAACAAGTCGATTGCGGAGCGCGGTAAAGTGCCTAAATTCCGTTGTGGCTAATTCGCCCATCGAGGCCTTGTCGGCGAACGTTGGCGCCAGCACCGAATCAGCAGCCATCCGCTCAAAGGCGGTCAGTTCACTCACGGCCAGCACTGCGAGGAGGTCAATGACCGCCGCCCGGTATTGCGGGTCATTGTCTAACTCCTGATCAATCGGCTCCTGAGTCATCGGGCCCAATCAACTCCGTTCATATCGGGGGGATCGCACTTGGCTAGGGCTAGCCGAGCCCCCTTAGGGTATCGGGGTACCATGAAATCAATGAGCCATTCGCTCAGGATCCCCGAAGCGGGCAGATTCCCGCCTCATTAACACTGGAGTTCTTCTGTCAACCACGATCGAAAACCCGCCGGAAAACCAGGCTGAAAATACGCCGGCACCGGCTAAATCATTTGCCGAACTCGGAGCGCACCCCAAAATTGTCTCCGCACTTTCAGCTAAAGGCATTGATTTTGCCTTCCCCATCCAAGAAATGTGCATGTCCATGGCCCTTGATGGACGCGACATTATTGGCCAAGCCAAAACCGGAACTGGTAAAACATTAGGTTTCGGAGTGCCCCTACTCCAGCGCATGGAGATCCCTGGTGGATCAACACCACAGGCACTCGTTGTCTGCCCTACCCGCGAACTCGCATCCCAAGTTGCATCGGATCTCCAAATTGCCGGAAAGGACCTCGGCGTTCGCGTACTAGCCGTGTACGGCGGTCGCGCAATTGAGCCCCAGATCGATGCCCTCAAATCCGGAATCGATGTTGTGGTGGGAACCCCCGGTCGAATACTTGACCTTGCCGGTCGTCGCGATCTTAATTTGGGCAGCGTCCGGGTACTTGTCATGGACGAAGCCGATGAAATGCTCGACATGGGCTTCCTCCCTGACGTCGAACGAATTGTCGCAATGCTCCCCACCAACCGACAGACCATGTTGTTCTCGGCAACAATGCCGGGTCAAATTGTCAACCTGGCTCGCCGCTACATGTCACAGCCCACGCATATTCGCGCAAGTGATCCCAGCGATGAAAGTGCCATGGTTGACTCAATTGAGCAGCATGTATGGCGCGCCCATCCAATGGACAAGTTCGAACTGGTTGCCCGGATCATGCAAGCAGATGGTCGTGGGCTCGCAATGATCTTTACTCGGACAAAGAGAAAAGCACAAAAAATTTACGATGATCTCGCCGAGCGCGGCTTCGCAGTGGGAACTGTCCACGGCGATTTAGGCCAAGGCGCGCGCGAGCAAGCACTGCGTGCATTCCGCGGTGGCAAGATTGACATTCTTGTGGCAACTGATGTGGCGGCTAGAGGCATCGACGTTGATGGCGTGACCCACGTGATCAACTTTGAGTGCCCAGAAGATGAAAAAGCTTATCTGCACCGAGTTGGGCGTACAGGTCGAGCGGGTAACTCTGGGGTTGCCGTGACGCTCGTTGACTGGGAAGACGTTGCCCGCTGGCAAATGATTGACCGTGCACTCAAATTGCCCTTCAAGGATCCACTTGAGACCTATTCAACGAGTGAACACGTGTACACCGGTCTTGGTATCCCAACTAGTGCAACCGGTCGTCTGGCAAAGGGCGACCGAACCCGCGCTGGTCTTGGAGCTGAGAACCTTGAAGATATTGGCGGGAAGCCACCACAGCAAAAACTGCCCGCTCGCAAATCATCTGGAGGCAGGCCCCCAGCAAAGAAGCATTCCACAGATAAGGCGCCCACGGGCACCTCTGAGGGCAATAGCCCCAGGAAGAAGCCAACAGGCAAAACCCGCGAGCGTCGCCGGACTCGTAGCGGTGACGGAACTTAGTTTCGCACTCGAGATTGCGCGCACTTCCGAGTGCGCGCGCTTGGCACGTGAAGCGATCCTTGACGGCTTGCCCGAAAGTGAAAGGCGCGACTCCCTCGAATCTATTGCATCAGAGTTGGTTACTAACGCGTTTATGCATGGGGCCGGCCCAATCACTATGACGGTAACGAGTGACGGGGATGCGTTGCACATTGACGTCTCCAGCCACGTACATGATTCAGGAATCGCACTTATCGCCGGGAAAATCTCTTCCGACTCCGAACATGGTCGAGGATTAGCGCTCGTGGAACTGTTGAGCGAATCATGGGAGTACTCGGTGAAGGACTCAGTGCTTACGGTTAGCGCAACAGTTATTTAGGGCAATTACTTAGGGCAATGGTCATTGGGTGATAAAAGTAGCCCATAGCAATAGACCCGTGAAGAGTACGACTCCCGAGGTAAACCAGCCGAGCCTGGCGACATTGACATTGGGCAACTCTTCACGGAATACCGCCATCAAAACTGCACCACCAAGAAATGCTGTTGGTACGGCGACAAAAAGTTCATTGGGTGGTGGCGCAATATAAGCGGTCAGTAACCCTGCCAAAAGGAAGACCGTCAGCACCCAGCGATCCGAACGAGCAAAATGCTTTGGGTGAGCACGCGCTAATCCTCGATCGGTGAGAATGAAATGCAGTGACATTACAACCGCGAAAAGAACCGCAAAATCTGGGCCCAACTCAATTCGATCCGGGGTTGTATAGGAAAAGATGAAACTCAGCATTCCAATGGTCGATAAATTGGCGCGATAAAGAATTTTGGAGCCGCTTTTGGACTCTTCCGCTTTCGCATCGAAAGCGTAGAAGACAACTAATCCAATTAAGGCAACAAAGAAGAGTGAGGACTGAACAAATAAATCAGGAATGGCATCTGGCAGAGACACGTCTGCGAACGCAAGTTCTCCATCAGCCAACTCGGGCAACATGTGCACGAACACATATGCCACGGCCACGCCACCTGAAAAGGAAGCAACCGAAGCTTGGCGGGTCGCCGTGCTGTTGAAAAGCTTGCTGTCAAGAATTGATGGTGCGAATACGTGCGTCAACGCCACGAGCATTGTGAGTCCAAGTGCGAGGAACCACAATTCGGGTTCCTGAGTGAAGTCCACTGCCCCAGTAAACCGCACCGCTACCCGGCTTCAACAGTTCAGCCTCAGAAGCAAGGCCACACCAATAGGAATTGCATACCTACTGGTTGAGACCAATGTGCCCATCTAGCCAGATCGCATCCCCATCAAGCATGGGAGCAATAACACTCGCGAACCACTCCCCTTGATCGGGTAATTCTGCCAGGGCAGCGTAGGCCTCTTTGCTTTCAAAAATAAAGGTTCCCACAACCGTGACCCCGTCATCAACGCGCATCACACTTCCACTCACAAAGCCAACTGGATTCTTTCGCGCATTCATCGCCTCCTCAAAAGCTTCGAATGGCACCTTTAATCGCGCGGTCATAACAGTTCCGTATAGTTTCAATGTTTTTCCTTTTTCTATGATCGATGTGTGACAGGGCGGTACTTAGGCCCAAAATCCAGAGAATTCATAGACGACAACGGGTGTGTCACCAACAACCCACGCATCATGACCGGCGTTAATTTCATGCACTTCCCCGGCGGAATAGGACACTTCTTGCCCGGAGTGGGCAACGGTCACGTTCCCGAAGCTATGAAACCCAGATGGTGTACTTCGCAGGTCGCTGTTCCGACTAGCGGTGCGATGTCTGTCGATCACCGCCAACCTGGTTCCAACGTTAAGCGCGTTGCCTTACCAGTGAGCAACTCGACCACTGAAAGTTTCGCATTAGGCTTTTCGCTCATCACACCATCTTGATCAAAATTCTTAACCGAAATATTTGACATCACTTTTCCTTTGCATTCGCGTTTGATTTCTATTTTTCTGGAGCACTCCAGTGCAGCTCCGGCAGGTGACTGCGTGTTTGGTCCATCTCTTGGGCAGACATAAGTCGGATTGAGTGGCTTTGCACGGTTCCTGACGCCATGGCGACCATGGGCAGGAGCATCGCTTTCGACTCGTCTTCCCACTCTGTCAGAATTACAAAGTCATAAGTTCCTTGACAAAAACTATATTCGATGAGGGTACCGCCCAGGTCGGTAACCGCTTTCACAATTGCGTCGAATCGCGATTCAAAACCCACCTTCATCGCACCTGCTAGTCCATCAGCGGTGTAGTTACCAAGTACCAAATATTTTCGAGACATGTAAAAACTCCCTCCCTAGTTGCTGGCCATATTTTGTATATCTTCGACCGTTAAATCCATGTTGTGATTTCCCTTTGCATGCGCTTGAACTTCAACAACTAGCGCAGCAAACTCCTCATGCGTCAACACAGACCCACAAGGACACTCAACTGAAAAAATTTCCTGACTCATTGCAATTACTCCTTCGCCATTGGCTATTTGTTTATTCACTTTGTTTATTCGCCTTATTTATTCTCCGTGAAATGCACCAAAGAATTTTACGCTTCACACTTTAGAGTCTCTACCTTGCAATAGCCTTGCATCGAGATTCCTCATTACCTCGACTGGCCGTGATGCTAGGTTTCTCGAGTGGAAGTCCGAGTAAATCTGGCCGGTACGTTCTCGATCCGACATGGTGAGCAATACATGTCTCACGGTGACATGAGTGGCGTTATTGGCCGCATGATCCTGACTAATCTCTCGCTTTCTCCTGATGCGATTCCGCGAGACGTACTCATTGATAATCTTTGGGAGGAAAATCTGCCTTCGACCGCAGAATCTGTGCTCAACGCGACGTGTAGCAGGCTCAGGCGGGGATTGGCAAATATTGCGCTTCCATCAAAAGACCTTCTGATTTCTACCGGTGGGTCCTTGCAACTCAGGTGGCCGTCACATGTTCATATTGACATACGCACGGCTGTTCGTAGCATTGATGACGCCGAAGGTTCCTATCGACGGGGCAACGTTGACCGCGCTTTACGCCAAGCCACCGTTGCCTATGTCATCGTGCGACGACCCTTACTCCCCGGAATTGAACGGGAGTGGATTACCAGGGAAAGATTGAATTTGGCCCAAATCATGGAACGTTCCCTCGATTTGCTCAGTGACCTGTGGGCAACGCGAGGTGATACTCGATCTAGTTTGCTCATGGCACACAAGTTGTTGAAATTGAATCCGTACTCAGAGGTGGCAATTAGAAAAGTTATGCGCTCACACATAGCTTTTGGCGATAAACCTGCTGCCGCGAAAGCGCTGGCGGATTGGAAAGCAACGCTCGCAAAGGACCTCGAGCTTTTTGACAATCGAACCTTGGCAGACTTCGTATAACCGCAGACATTCGTATTGGGGCGACGATTAGCGCTATTTCTTGATTTTATAGTCCTCGAGCAAACGGCGACCGATAATCATCCTTTGGATGTCAGCCGTGCCCTCGCCAATCAGAAGCATTGGCGCCTCGCGGTAGAGGCGTTCGATTTCGTATTCCTTTGAATACCCGTAACCACCGTGAATGCGGAAGGAGTCTTCCACTACTTCCTTGCAGTACTCACTCGCCAGATATTTTGCCATCCCGGACTCGAGGTCGTTACGAGCACCGCTGTCCTTTAGCTTTGCAGCCATGACCATCATTTGATGAGCGGCTTCCACTTTTGTGGCCATGTCCGCCAGACGGAAGGACACTGCCTGGTGCTCAATAATTGGCTTGCCAAATGTTTCGCGCATTTGCGCGTATTCGATTCCCAATTCAAAAGCGCGGATGGCCAGACCGCAGGCACGGGCAGCAACGTTAACGCGACCAACTTCAACGCCGTCCATCATCTGGTAGAAGCCCTTACCCGGCTCCCCACCAAGTAGGTCGTCGTTGGAGAGCTGCAGATTGTCCATGATCAATTCAGTGGTATCGACACCCTTATAGCCCATTTTTTCAATCTTTCCAGGGATCGTGGCCCCTGGACGCACTTCACCAAAGCCGGGGGTTTTCTCGATGAGGAAAGTTGACATGCGCTTGTAAACACTGGTGTCAGCGGGGGCAGCGTCATCTGTGCGCACCAATACGGCGACGAGTGTCGAGGAAGCTCCGTTTGTCAGCCACATCTTTTGACCTGTTAAAGAGTAACCATCAGCGTTTTTCACTGCCTTTGAAGTGATCGCGGAAACGTCAGACCCGCAGTTGGGTTCACTCATGCTGAATGCTCCCCGCACTTCGCCGGTCGCCATGCGTGGTAGGTATTTTTCCTTTTGCTCGGTTGTTCCATGGTGCATCAGCATGTAGGCCACGATGAAGTGAGTGTTGATTACGCCGCTGACCGGCATCCAGCCTCGTGCGATCTCTTCGACCACGAGGGAATAGGTCAGCAGTGACTCGCCGAGGCCGCCGTACTCTTCGGGGATCATCAGTCCAAAGACGCCGAGTTCCTTAAGACCATCAACTATGGCCTGCGGGTATTCGTCCGCGTGCTCAAGCTTGTTGGCAACCGGGATAATCTCGTTATTCACGAAGTCGTGAACCGCACTCAAAATCTCTTTTTGAATGTCATTTAGTCCGTCGGTGTATGCCAAGCGTGTCATGGTTGTCCTTTACTGGGGTTCAGTTATTCGGGTACGGTAAATTGTTGTGTTCGAGTAAGGCCGGCCGCCCTACCTTTGGCTGCCATTACCAAAGCCATTTTGCGTGATGCTTCGTCGATCATTTCGTCGCCCAGCATCGCTGCACCTTTTGCTCCACCACTGGCCGAGGTGAAGTACTCATATGCATCTAGGATCATTTCAGCGTGGTCGTAATCTGACTGATCCGGTGAATAAATTTCATTGGCAGCGTCAACTTGGCCCGGGTGCAGAGCCCATTTACCGTCGAATCCCAGTGCCGCGGAGCGGGCTGCGACGCGACGGAATCCCTCAACGTCCTTGATCTGCAAGTAGGGGCCGTCAATTGCCTGCTTGTTGTAGGCACGGGCCGCCATCAGGATTCGCATCAAGATGTAGTGATAAGCATCCCCGGTGTCATAACCTGGAGGTTGTTCGCCCACGACGAGTGATTTCATGTTGATACTTGCCATAAAATCAGCTGGCCCGAAAATAATTGTTTCAACGCGGGGACTGGCCTGAGCGATTGCGTCAACGTTGATTAGTCCGAGTGCGTTTTCAATTTGGGCTTCGATCCCGATCCGTCCCACCTCAAGACCATTTGATTTTTCGAGTTGGGTGAGAAGTAGATCCAGGGCAATTATCTGGTCAGCCGTCTGGACCTTGGGCAACATGATTGCATCGAGGTTCGCACCCGCCCCTTCAACGACTTCGATTACGTCTGCGTAGGTCCACTGGGTGGTCCAGTCATTCACTCGAACCGAACGAATTTTCCCGTCGTAGCCACCTTCGTTGAGTGCAGTAACGATGTTCTTGCGGGCTTGTGGTTTAGCAAGCGGTGCCACGGCGTCTTCGATGTCCATGAACACTTGATCAACCGGAAGGGTTCGTGCTTTATCCAGCATTTTCTCGCTGCTTCCGGGGACGGCGAGGTTAGAACGGCGGGGGCGCATCACACGCTCGGTCGAAGGAATGTTCATAGGCATAGGAGCATGTTAGCGAGCAAGTTTTTAACGTGCCCGGAGAAAGTAATGCCGAATACATCACACTTATGCTTTGTCCGTGCCCAGCGCCCCATCGAGTCATCTATTCCCAGCAGCCCTCAAGCGGGCTCGTGTGGTGACAATTTTCCTGTTTTTTTTCAACGGGATCGCATTGAGTGCGCTCACACCCCGGCTAGCCGACCTTCAGGGACAACTCGAAATGTCAGATCTGGCACTGGGTGTGGTGCTGAGCGCCGGTGCCGCGGGCGGACTGCTTTTCGGACCATTTGCCGCAATGGGGATGCGTAAGTTCGGGAGCGGGCAATTTTCCATGATTGCCCTGATCCTGATGCTCCCCTTGCTGCCACTTGTTGGGCTAGCCCCCAGCGTTTTTATTCTCGGGATAGTGATTTTTGGGATCGGAGCGGTCGACTCGGTACTTGACGCTGCACAAAACGCGCACGGACTTGCTGTTCAACGTTTGTACAAGCGCTCGATTATTAACAACATGCATGCCTTCTGGGCACTGGGCACGGTTGCCGGAGCACTCATTGGCGCGGTGACACTCGCCCTTGACTTTTCTCTCACCTGGTCGTTGTTCTTCGTCTCAGTTATTGGTTTAGTCGGAGCCCTTGCAACATTCCGCTGGTTGCTTCCGAAGAATCTCAACAAGGAAGTGGGTCCGGCTGAATTGGCTCATGAGATTCACTCGGATCACATCCCTTTCATTGATCCCGGATCGATCGCTCCAGTCGCAGGCTTAACCCGGTTTCGCATAGGCTCGCTCCTAGCGGCACTCGGTGTGCTCACCGTCCTAGCGGTAATAGTTGAAGAAGTCCCCCAGCGCTGGTCTTCGGTATACCTGACCGACCTAGGGGTTGACGGTGCCCAAGTCGGATTCGGTGTGGTCGCCTTCACTATTTCCCTCACCATTGGTCGTTTCGTAGGTGACCTTTTCGTCAACCGATTTGGTGAGCGATTGGTCGCCCAAGTCAGCATGGCAATCACCGCTGTTGCCCTCACCGCAGCATTGTTCGCAGGAAACTTCTACGCATACATCGGAGCCTGCATTGTTGTGGGGCTTGGAGTTGCAACCTTGTTCCCAGCAGCAATGCACGCCGCAACATTTGTGAAAGGAACAAACCCCGAAACGGCAATCACGGTGGTGAGTTGGATTTCACGCGCTGGTTTCGTATTCGCCCCGTTCCTTGTTGGGCTCATTTCTGAGCGAGTTGGTGTGACCTGGGGGATCTCAATTGCGGTCGTGGCCGCGGTAATCCTGATTCCCCTGTCTCGCGTCCTTCAATCACGCGTTTCGCATTAAGTTCCTGCAACTCAGATGGGTGAGGTCTCCATTGGTATTTCCTTTTTCGGGTTGGACTTAATTACAAAGACAACTCCGGTAATGATCAATGCCGCAGCGGGGTAAATGGCTACCGGTGGCGCTTGCCCCAACCAGATCGCGGCAACGAGTGCCGCTCCCGGCATTTCAAACAAGATCGCCAACGACACAAATGTTGCAGAAGAATTTGCCAACACTTTGTTCATGAGAGTGTGACCCAACAGTTGCGCGCCCAACGTAATTCCAAGAATCATTAACCATGCTTCGAGTTCAAAGCCAATCAGGTCTTGTTGGAAAATAAACATGAGCGGCAGAATTGTCAGCGCGGCAACGCCGTACAGCGGGAAAGTCATAGTTGCCGTTGACACACTCTTTCGCACCTCCGCGCCAACCGATACGTACGCCGCCGCAGAAATAGCGCCAGCCAAAGCAAGAGCATCGCCAATTAAATGACGAGTATCCGTGCGGACATCAATTCCTGTTAACACTAAGACACCCGACAGCGCAATCCAGATACCGACCCAAGAACCACGACTGATCCGCGCCCCCTGAGCCCGCGCAATAAATGCAGCCCAGATCGGCTGGGTTGCCACCAACGCCGTTGAGGCAGCAACCGAAGTGAAAACCAGTGACGGAATCCACGTCGCAAAGTGCAGTCCCAAAAAAAACCCTGAAATTAAAGTGAGTCGCCACTCTCTGCGAGTCAACCGCCGCAGTGAGTCTCGTTCCTTAAACGCGACCCACAGCCCTGTTAGCCCGCTCCCAATCAAACAGCGCCAAAATGCAATTGCGAGCACGGGTGCAGCCGTTGCGGCGATGACGGGCGCACTCAGGGCAATGAATACAACTGCAACTGCCAGGGCTACTAAGTCGCCCTTCGGCGGTAGACCCAAATTGACAGATCCGCGGCCTGACCCCGCATTCGTTGTTGTGCCCACGGGTGAAGCCAACACCATCGGGTGAGAAGTGTGTCTAGTCGCCCACTCCCTGTGCCCCTACTTTCATCTCGGCTGTGGCTCGGATTGGGCTGACCTAGCGCTCACGCCACTTGACCTGCTAACAAGTCGATGAATTGACTGGTCCACATCTTTCTCCACAGTGAAAACACGGTAGGTGGGACAAAATAAGTCGTGTAGCTTTTCGCTCGGGCATCTGCGGTGTCGCAGTCTTGAAAGTTCTAAGGAGAAACTGATGGTCTCGGATCCTCACGACATAAATTACGACGATGTGCCCGACCTGACCGACAAAGAACTGGACGCGGTTGTCGGCGGGGAAGGATTGACGCTGGAACTCCCCAACGGGGCCTTTGATTGCAGTAATGCCTGATTCACGCGTAAACTCGGCGCCCTCAATCCTCTAAGGTATTTTTCCTCTGGCCAAATAGGCGGTAGCCTTCGCGGGTGAACTCGAATCCCCGCGTCTTCTTGGCCCGGCTTAACGGCCTAGGGGTATTTGACCCCAATGGGGACCAAATGGGCAAGGTTCGAGACGCAATTGTCGTAATGCGGACTGGCAATCTTCCGGCTCGCTTAACCGGACTTGTCGTTGAAGTTCCTCCGCGACGCCGGATTTTTGTTCCCATGACCAAGGTAACAACAATCGATGCTAGCCAAATCATTGTGACAGGCACGGTGAACTTGCGCCGATTTGAGCAGCGCAAAAATGAAACATTGGTAACCGCAGAGCTTCTTGACCGAACCGTCGCTCTTCACGTCTCGGAAGAACTCGTGACAATTCTCGATGTCGGTGTTGAGCAATCACGCAGCCGCGAGTGGCTGGTCGACCAACTTTTCGTGCGCAAGACAACAAGTGGCTTTCGTCGTCGCGGTGAGAGCATGGTGGTTGATTGGAATGAAGTCACCAATATGTCACTTCCTGTACCGGATCAACCAGCCGAGCAACTATTGGCAACCATGGATTCCCTCCGACCGGCAGACGTCGCTTCCATGCTGCGGGAACTCACGCCTAAACGCCGAGCGGAAATCGCTCGTGAACTTGACGACGAAAGATTAGCCGACGTCCTTGAGGAGATGACGGATCAAAACCGAGTCGAAATACTTGAAGCATTGGAGGCTGAGCGAGCAGCTGACATCTTGGAAGAAATGGACCCAGACGACGCGGCTGATTTAATTTCCGAACTTGCACCCGAGCGCGCCGAGGATCTATTGGAACGTATGGAACCCGACGAGGCTGACGACATTCGCAGGTTACTGAGTTACGACGATTTTTCTGCCGGCGGCATGATGACAAGCGAGCCGATCATTCTGGCCCCTGACGAAACCGTCGCAGACGCACTCGCCCAGATTCGCAATGCAGATCTCTCGCCCGCACTTGCCTCCCAGGTTTACGTGTGTCGGCAGCCAACAGAAACCCCAACGGGAAAGTATCTGGGCGTGTGTCATTTCCAGCGGCTACTTCGTGAACCGCCATCCACACTGGTTTCAGCAATCCTGGACACATCCCTTGAACCGATGCGCCCGGATACTCCCTTATCCGTGTTGACAAGAAGTTTTGCCGCGTACAACTTGGTTGCACTTCCCGTTGTCGACTCAACCGGTTCGCTGGTCGGAGCTGTAACAGTCGACGACCTCGTCGACCACATGTTGCCCCAGGGTTGGCGTGAGGCACCAGCGGGTTGGGAGTCAGAAGATCCGGCGGTGCGCAATGGCTAATTCACCCATGGACCCACAACGCAAGCGTCGCTTGGACCAACCCCTTGAGCGAGGGCGAACGCGACGCCCAACGTATGACCCCGAGTTTTTCGGAGCGATGTCTGAACGGGTTGCCCGCTATATAGGTTCGTGGGCTTTCATTGCCTGGATGACCGTCGTGGTCGTCACATGGATCGGTTGGAACGTTCTCGCACCGGGAAACCTCAAACCCGATATTTATCCATTTATTTTTCTTACCTTCTTACTTTCCCTACAGGCTTCCTACGCCGCCCCGTTGATTCTGCTCGCGCAAAATCGACAAACAGACCGGGATCGGGTTCAGTTCCAAGAGGATCGAAGCCGCAATGAGCGGATCTTGGCTGATAGCGATTACCTCGCTCGCGAGATCGCCGACGTCAGAGACGCCATGGGTGAATTGGCTACCCGCGACTATTTGCGTGGTGAACTGCGTGACTTCCTCGAAGAGATTAATGCCCGCTTAGACCGGATTGAAAACTCACAAGCACCGGAGAAATCAACCGATCAAACTCCCCCGCTACCATCTGAGCATGGCCTTCAACCGTAATAAGTCCGACAACTCTGATAGCGCGAATAACGGGATCGACTTGGATGCGGTGAACGCCGCCCTTGCAACAGTGGACGATCCTGAGATCCACCGGCCCATCACGGATTTGGGCATGGTCAAGGGCGTTGATATTCGCAAAAATGGCTTGGTCGAAGTGGGGATCTTCCTCACCGTCGCTGGCTGTCCCATGAAAACAACAATCACCGAGAGGGTCACCAACGCCGTCATGTCCGTGACTGGCGTGAAAGACGTCCGCGTTGAACTTGACGTCATGTCCGACGCACAACGTGGCCAAATGCGGGAGAGCCTGCGCGGTAAGACCGAAAAGGAAATTCCGTTTAATAAGCCCGGATCACTGACCAAAGTTTTTGCAATCGCCTCCGGGAAAGGTGGTGTGGGTAAATCTTCCGTCACCGCAAACCTCGCTGTCTCCCTAGCCTCGCAGGGCTACAGCGTGGGATTGCTCGACGCTGACGTGTACGGCCATTCCATTCCAAAAATTCTCAACGCAATGACCCCTCCCACCATGGTGGAGGGCTTGATCATGCCTCCGCAAGGCAGCGGCGTGCGGGTCATGTCGATGCTGTCATTCAAACCCGGCGGCATTGAACAACCCGTCGCTTTCCGCGGGCCAATGCTGCACCGAGCACTCGAGCAGTTCCTTACAGACGTCTGGTGGGGCGACTTAGATTTTCTACTCCTTGACCTCCCGCCCGGCACGGGAGATATAGCGCTGTCAACCGCCCAGCTGCTGCCCCAGGCCGAACTCATAGTCGTGACAACACCTCAGCAGGGCGCAGCCGACGTTGCGATTCGTTCAGGCACGCTCGCAGCCCAAACGAATCAAAAGGTCTTTGGTGTGATCGAAAATATGAGTTCATTCCCTTGCCCCCACTGTGGTGAACCAATTGACCTTTTCGGTGCCGGTGGCGGTCAGGCTGTAGCTGATGGCTTAAGTAAAACGCTTGGAACCAGCATCCCGGTCTTGGGCAACATTCCATTCGACGTTCGCTTGCGCGAAGGGGGCGATAAAGGTGAACCGCTCGTAAGCGCCTTCCCCGATGCAGACGCTTCCATTGCCATAAGTGCTATTGCCGCTCAACTAAGCGCCAAACCACGTGGACTGGCTGGCATGAGCCTGGATATAACGCCTGCTGGACGTTGATTTCTCAGGTAAACACTAGGTTGCGTCAGGGTCGAAGGCTGGCTTTTCTTTATCAGTGGCGGGCTTAGTCTCGTCCGTGCCTGGGTCTTCTGCGAACAATGAAGTCGCCAAGTTGCGTGGGTGGTACTCACCAAAACTTTTCACCGTGTTAATCGTGTCTTGTAGGTCTAAGCCAGAAGACTCCGTCAAGTCTTTTCGGGCAGTCATGCCCATTTGACGAATTTGACGGAGCCACTTGGCAGCATCGGCAGCTGCACGTGGCAGTCGCTCCGGGCCGAAAATAAGTAGGCCGAGCACACCGAGTGCGATCATCTCGCCAATCCCAATGTCAAACACGCCATTAGGTTACGCCGGCGCCGAACTATTGGATCCGGCCCCCTCTAACCAATTTTGGTTGATGCACCAAGCGTTAACGGAATAGTCGAACTCTGCCCATTGCGCGTCACCGTAATCTCAATCTGCTCACCCGGTGCGTAGCTTCTGATTGTCACAACCAATTCAGTCGAATCAGCAACCTGACGACCGTTAAACCCAGTGATCACGTCGCCCACCCGTAAACCGGACTGCTCGGCTGGGCCACCAGCCGTGATCTCACTCACTTTGGCGCCGTCACCGGTGAAGGTTGTGTCAAGAACTACCCCAATAATCGGGGTTTCGGATTCACCCGTAGCAATTAGCTCTTCGGCGATCCGTTCCGCCGTGTTTATTGGAATTGCAAATCCGAGCCCAATTGAACCGATTTCCCCACCACTTGCTCCAGCCAGGGTCGCGATAGCAGAGTTGATACCGATCACTCGCCCAGTACCGTCAAGTAATGGTCCACCTGAGTTTCCGGGATTAATCGCAGCATCTGTTTGAATCGCATTAATGAAGGCGAGCTCGCCACTTCCGCCGGCCGTCACTGGTCGATCAAGGGAACTGATTATTCCCGAAGTAACCGTCCCGTTGAGGCCTAATGGCGCACCGATCGCAATCGCTATTTCGCCGACTCGCACTGCGCTTGAATCTCCTAATACAGCAGCAGGCAATCCATTGCGGTCAACTTTGAGCACTGCCAGGTCATAGGAAGTATTTCGTCCAACAATCTTGGCAACAGCTTTTTCACCGTCCTCGAAAACAACGGTGAGTTCACCACCATTCGCCGCCGGTGCAGCCACGTGATTATTTGTCAGAATATATCCGTCAGATTGCACGATAAAACCTGATCCACTGCCAGAATTGTCACCGGCCTCGATCAGAATCGACACGACACTGGGCAGGACAGACTCTGCGATCGCAGCAACATCGGTCGAACTTGCGTTTGTGACAGAGTCAATTTGCGGGAGTTCAACGACATTACTTATTACATCCACATTCTGATCGGCATTAGAACCAACCAAGTAACCGCCCAGGCCTGCTACTCCCCCAACGATCACTGCAGTCACGGTCGATACAAGAATCGTACCTAAGACCCCTAACCCCGCCCGATTCTTTTTCCGAGTTAAAGGAACCGGGTTTATCGGTGGGCCTGCAAAATTTGTTGGCGGGGTTTCACTCACAAGCGAAGCCTAACGCGCACTAATGGGAGAGTATTGGGGCTTACCACTAGGCTTTTCGAAGAACACATTTCCATCAGCGCTCGAAATGCAAGGAGTGAAATGCCAGATACAGCGATTACCACAGATGCAGCAGGATTCACCGAAAACTACTTGGGTGAATTCGACGCCGAGCATGCTGGCGACCTTCGTTCCGCTCGAACTCATGCGGAAGACCTGGGTCTGACCTGCGTAAGCCGACAAGTTGCTTCGCTGCTTGAGCTCCTTGCTGCTTCCATTCAAGCTCAGGCAATCATTGAAGTTGGAACTGGAACAGGTATTTCTGGTGCAGCCCTGCTTGAAGGCATGAAAGCCGGTGGGGTTCTCACCAGCATTGACCTTGAGGCTGAATACCAGCGAAACTCAAAGGAACTTTTTAACTCCCTGGGATTTGAATCGAATCGAACGCGACTGATTGCCGGCCGAGCACTTGACGTTCTGCCCCGACTCTCCGACAGTGCCTACGACCTGATTTTCATTGACGCAGATCCAGGTGAGTATCCGGCAATGCTGAACCAAGCGAAACGCCTGCTCCGCATTGGCGGGCTCGTGATTTTCCATGGGGCCTTTGCAACCGGGATGGCTGATCCGGCAACCCGGGATTACGAAGCAACCGCTATGCGAGATATTGCAACTGAATTGAGAACAGATAGCGATTGGTTGCCTTCACTCTTAACCGTCGGAGAAGGACTTTTCTTAGCTTCACTGAGAAGCCGGGAATAAATCTCAGAAGCGCTTTAGGCAAAAACTGCGAGAAGCTTCTCGCCTAACTCTTTCGCTTCGTCGGCCTTTAGCTCAACGACAAGACGCCCGCCCCCTTCAAGGGGAACCCGCATAACGTAACTGCGACCCTCCTTTGTGACCTCCATTGGTCCGTCTCCGGTACGTGGCTTCATCGCGGCCATGAGTGAGTCCCCTTCCAGCCAAGTCTTTGCGGCACCAAATGCGCCAGTTCGCGACCCGGGAGCACCCGGATCGCGAATGCCATTATTCCGTATGACTCCCTTTGGCCACGACTCGCCCTCTAGTTGGCGCGTTATCTTAGGCACTTCGCGAGGCTTTCTTACTTTCCCTTCTATTTGTCTGACTCAAGTTCAGCTATTCGCGCTTCCAGAATTTCGATTCGGGTATCGACCTCGTCCATTCGATACCCACGAACCGTGACGTCGAAGCCTCGTGTTTCTAGACGGTGATCTCCTGAATTCTCCACTCCTAGGCTTGGGACGAAGCGTCCGGTGATCACCAAATCGTCACCGGCAATAACCAAAATGGCCAGGATCACAAATAGAAAGGTCATGATGCTAGTCCACCACGACTTGGCGACTGGGCGCACTGCGACCGGTCAACCAGTCGGCCATGTTCTGTGCGACAGATGTCAATTCTTCAATGTTCACGAACTCACCCTGACTGTGGGCGATTGAAGGGTCTCCTGGCCCATAGTTCACAGCAGGGGTGCCCATTGCTGAAAAACGAGCAACGTCGGTCCAACCAAATTTTGGTGCAACCTCGGCACCCGTAGCAACCAGGAACTCCTGGGCCGCAGGGTGGGCGAGCCCCGGGAGTGCTCCTGCGGCTTGATCGGTGATCACTACGTCGAATCCCGTGAACAGTTTATGAACGTAATCTCTCGCCTGATCAACTGACATGTCCGGGGCAAAACGGTAATTCACCGTTACCGTACACAAATCTGGGATCACGTTTCCGGCGATTCCTCCGGTAATTGCAACGGCATTCAACCCTTCCCGAAAGACCAGTCCATCAATTTCAGGGGTTGCCGGTTCATAGTCCTCCAAGATTCCAAGAATTTCCCGTGATTGGTGGATCGCATTCTTTCCCATCCAGCTCCGTGCGCTATGAGCGCGTTCGCCACGCGTGGTAACCGTCGCACGAATTGTTCCTTGACAACCAGCCTCAATATTTGCATTGCTGGGTTCCATGAGCACTGCGAAGTCAGCGACTAAAAACTCCGGCGCATACAAGGCAATTTTTTCAAGGCCATTGAACTCAGTGGCAACCTCTTCGGCTTCATAAAAAATAAAAGTTAAGTCACGAGTCGGTGTGTCAACGAATGCCGCAAGCTGCAAAGCAACAGCGATTCCGCCTTTCATGTCACATGCGCCCAGTCCAAAAACTCGCTGGCCTTCAACGTGATGCGGGAGATTGCCATTTACAGGGACGGTGTCAAGATGTCCGGCAATCACAACACGCTCGCCCCTGTCGGCATGGTTAGTTGCTATCACCGAATTGCCAACGCGGGTGACTGTTAAGTGAGCATGCGCACTGAGTGCCGATTCCACCAGATTCGCCAGATTTTCTTCTTGGTGTGATTCACTGGGAATATCGATCAATTGTGCGGTCAGTTCCACCACGCTACCTTCAAGTCGCAAAGGTGCTGACTGCCCTTGAGTGCTCACGCCACTACGGTAGTGCTGTGAGCGCAAATGAATTAAATGGACCTGCAAGCGGCCTTGGATTGGCAACATTTAGCGGTGACACGTTGCTAGACGTGTGGTACCCGAATCCGAGTTTAGGCTCGACTCCACCTGATGTCCCCGGACTTGACGCCGGTGCCGTTCACGATGAACTTCGCGGGGTAACCGTTCGCGGAGTTCGCACCGTGATTCCGGATCTCTCTGCTCCACCAGCCGACGGAGCCGATGCGTATTTGCGACTTCACCTACTCTCGCACCGTCTCGTAACACCTCGCTCAATCAATATGGATGGAATTTTCGGCAAACTCGAACTCGTCGCCTGGACCAACCTTGGGCCAATCCCTGTTGAACGCGTGAATGAGGTTCGGTTGCGCACCCGCGCTCGTGGCGATCACCTAACGGTCTTTGGATTGGATCGATTCCCACGCATGGTGGATTACGTCAGTCCGGTTGACGTGCGGATCGCCGATGCTGATCGGGTACGCCTTGGCGCCCACCTTGCCCCAGGAACGGTTGTCATGCACGAAGGCTTTGTGAACTTCAATGCTGGGACCTTGGGGACCTCAATGGTGGAAGGACGGATCTCGGCAGGCGTAATCGTTGGGGCTGGCTCGGACATCGGTGGTGGCGCATCCATCATGGGAACTCTCTCCGGCGGTGGAAAAGAAACAATCTCAGTGGGCGGTGAATGCTTAATTGGCGCTAATGCCGGGATCGGAATCTCACTCGGTGACCGATGCGTTGTTGAAGCCGGTCTTTACGTCACCGCGGGAAGCAAAGTGTTACTTCCTGACGGCGAAGTCGTCAAAGCCGCTGCACTCTCGGGAGCACACGACCTGCTCTTTCGCAGGAACTCAGTCACCGGCGGCATTGAAGCTGTCAACCGCACTGGCTCTTGGGGTGGCTTGAACTCCGCCCTGCACTAAAACCCCCGACTTTCCCAGTTCCTGGGAAAGTCGGACATAATCCGCCCTCATCGGTCCAATAATGTCCGAGCCATCCGGTGTGCACGGGCCAAAGTGCATCTTTAATTCCACTATCCACAGAGCCACCGACCCATTGTCAGCAAACGCACAGCATTCCGGGTTGGATTGATTTCGTGTGCATATCGGTTCAACCTGTAAAGCATGCCCACTCCCAAACAAGAATTCCTTGATTCAATCCGCGAGCAAGTTTTTACATATGCGCATAACCGCGCGGGGGTATTCATGCCCCACGAGTTGACTGCATTGGGCATTGACACGGGAATCACAAAAACTATGGTCAGATCTAGGCGTTGGCGCAAACTCCGCTACGGCGTGTATACCGATCAACTCACACTCGATCAAGCAACGGGCAGCCCGGATAAACTCCACGAACTCAATCTCGCAGCGGCAATCGTCTCATTGCGCGGCCCGGCTGCCGCCTTTGGTCGCTCAGCGGCCCTACTTCATAGCCTGCCGTTGCCCGACGGCAAACCACACCAACTTGAACTCGTGCGCAATGCTGGAGCGGACCTCCGAGCACTCAACGATCGGGTAAGAAATTCGCATGCCCTGCCTGATGTTCACACGCGCACTCACAACTTCGAACTTATTGATTTGGAGGTGCTTCGAGGGGTCCCAACCGTTAGCCGTCCATGGGCTGCCGTCACCGCCGCCTGCCGACTACCTCGAAATTATCAGGTTGGATTGCTTGACTCGGTTCTTTGGGAAAGTGGGTCCACCCACGCAGAACTCGATGCAATCTGTGAAAAAACCATCAATGTTCGTGGTATGCGGGAGGTGCGTCGAGTGCTTCCGCTCGCGCGGGATGGTGCACAAACGATTCTGGAAACAATCTCGCGCTTGACGTTCAAAGATCACGATCTACCTGAACCAACATTGCAAGAGAAGATTTACGACTCACATGGACTTGTTGGGATTGCCGACTTCGCCTGGATCTCACTTGGCATAATCGGCGAAGCTGACGGCGCAATAAAATACACTGACGCTGCGAGCCTTATCGAAGAACGACGCAGAGAGCAACGGATAAAGGATGCTGGCTTCGAAATTTTTCGATGGACTTGGAGGGAAATCCACAATGACCCTAGAAGGGTCGTGGCTCGTTTCACTCGTGCCGTTCACAGCTCACGGCGCGCCGCCTGAATGTGTGCTGAACCTGGATTAAATGGACAAAAGTAGCCAATCGCATGGAGATTTTGTCTGACTTTCCCAGGAACTGGGAAAGTCAGACAAAATTTAGGGATTTGGGTATTTGCGCTCAATTGCGCCCGTGTACACCTGGCGGGGACGGCCAATCTTGGTGGTGGGATCCTCAATCATTTCTCGCCACTGTGCGATCCAACCTGGAAGGCGGCCGAGGGCGAAGAGCACGGTGAACATGCGAGTGGGGAAACCCATCGCTTTATAAATCAATCCGGTGTAGAAGTCAACATTGGGGTACAACTTGCGTTCAATAAAATAAGGATCTTCAAGGGCTACGGCTTCAAGTTGTAGCGCAATGTCGAGCAGTGGGTCGCTGACGTTGAGCGCCTCGAGAACTTCGTAGGCGGTTTTCTTCACAATCGCTGCACGAGGGTCGTAATTCTTGTAGACACGATGACCGAAGCCCATGAGCTTCACACCGTCTTCACGATTCTTGACCTTCTGAATAAAGGCGTCGACGCCTTCACCAGACGCGTGGATTTCACCCAGCATTTCAAGGACGGATTGATTAGCGCCACCGTGCAGCGGGCCAAAGAGCGCGTTGATACCGGCCGAGACACTTGCAAAGAGATTCGCGTGAGAGGAACCGACAAGCCGCACGGTTGAGGTCGAACAGTTTTGCTCATGATCAGCGTGAAGAATGAATAGTTGATTCAGTGCCTTAACAACGACGGGGTTTGCCACATATTCCTCAGCTGGCACGCCGAAGGTCATGCGGAGGAAGTTTTCAACGAAGGGAAGTGAGTTGTCCGGGTACAGCATTGGCTGGCCGACAGATTTTTTATAAGCGTATGCCGCAATAGTCGAAACCTTGGCAAGGAGGCGAATCGTGGAAATTTCAACCTGCTCTTGATCAAATGGATCCAGCGAATCTTGATAGAAGGTTGACAGGGCAGAAACCGCGGAAGACAGGACAGGCATTGGATGCGCATCGCGCGGGAACCCGTCAAAGAAGCGACGCAAATCCTCGTGCAGCATTGTGTGCTGGGTGATTAAAGACTCGAACTCACTTAACTCCGTCGCTGTTGGCAATTCACCGTATATCAGCAGGTAGGTGGTTTCAAGAAATGAAGAGTGCTGTGCGAGTTGCTCAATCGGGTAACCCCGGTATCGCAGAATCCCTTCGTCTCCATTAATGAAGGTGATCGCAGAAGTGCATGAAGCCGTGTTCACGAATCCCGGGTCGAGGGTCACGTTTCCGGTTGTCTTGAGTAACGCGCTGATACCTAACCCATTTTCACCTTCACTGGCTTCAACGATTGGTAGATCAAGGGTTCCGCCGGGATAGTTGAGCACATTTTCAGTCACCCGCTGAGAGTACCGGGCATTTGTTACCAGAGAAGATCTGCCTAGCTAATTGGATGCAGACGTGAAACTGCGCGGGCCACATCTTGATCGGTTGCGGTCATGGCCACCCGAATAAATTTTCGGGCTTTCTCCCCATAGAAAATACCGGGTGTGACCAAAATCCCGAGTTCTGCAAGTTCCTTAACACTCACCCAGCAGTCCTTGCCTTGGGTCGCCCACAAGTACAAACCTGCCGCGCTGTGATCAATGTCAAACCCACGTGAAGTTAATGCATCACGCAGAGCTGACCTTCGCGAGCGATATCTCGCCTTTTGCTCTGCCACATGCGAAACATCCTGATACGCCGCAATGGCAGCCAGCTGCACGAAAGTGGGGAGCATCATGCCTAGATGCTTGCGAATTCCCAAAATCCGACTCACCAGTGCGGGGTCACCGGCAAGTGCTCCGAAACGGTAGCCGGCCATATTCGATCGCTTGGAGAGTGAATGAACGGCGAGCAGTCCTGTGAGATTTCCACCGTTAACCCTCTGGTCCAAAATTGACACGGGTTCAACTTCCCAACCCAACTCGAAGTAGCACTCATCGCTTGCGATCACGACACCATTTGCTTGGCCCCAGGCAACGATTTCCTGCAGCCGCTCCAGGCGGATTACCTCGCCCGTAGGGTTCGAAGGAGAGTTGAGCCACACCATGGACACTTCCCGATCCAGAAGTTCGGGTGAGTCGCTTGCGATTACTTCCGCTCCGGCTGCAAGTCCACCCACCAAATATGTCGGATAAGCGATCTCGGGAATCACGATCAGGGATCCAGGTCCGCACCCCAACAGATTTGGCAGGGAAGCAACGAGTTCCTTTGAGCCAATGGTAGGCAGGAAACCGATATCGTCTGGGGAACCCAAAGTTTCAACGGCCCACTGAACAAATGTCGTTCCCAATTGTGGAACACCAGCCGTGGTTGGGTATCCGGGTGCGTTAGATGAAGCGGCCAGGGCCTGCTGAACTGGCAACGGAGTGGGATCAACGGGGGTCCCTACCGAGAGATCAACGATTCCGTCGCGGTGCGCTCGTGCAATTTCAGCGAATGGACCAAGGGTGTCCCATGGGAAATCAGGCAGTTGCGACCAACGATTATCGCTCACGGCGTGAAGGTCCAAGAATTCTTATTCGTCGTGGGTCTGGGTTTCAATGCTTGCCAAAAGTGGGGCATCAAATGTCTGGGCACCTAGTTTTGCAGCGCCACCCGGTGAACCCAATTCGACGAAAAAGTCCACGTTTGCAACGGTAAATTCTTTGTGTTCCACGGGTACATCGTCTTCGTAGTAAATGGCCTCCACCGGGCAGACTGGCTCACATGCACCGCAGTCGACACACTCGTCAGGCTGAATGTAAAGCATGCGATCACCTTCATAGATGCAGTCCACGGGACACTCTTCAATGCAGGACCTGTCCTTGAGATCTACACAGGGAAGGGTGATGACATAGGTCACTTTTACTCCAACGAGTCAGGCGCAATTGCGGTGCGCAGATTTACCAAAGGCTGTTACCGGTGCTCAACTTACCGCTTCCCATCTCCCCTTGCACCTACCGTCCCGAAAATGTTCCACCCCTTCTAGGCTCATGCTGTGCGCCTTTATAACACCATGACCCGCGAGATTGATCTCGTTGAAACCAGCCACCCGGAGGTCGCCCGGATTTACGCCTGCGGACCGACCGTGTATCGAGATGCACATGTCGGAAATATGCGTACATTTCTTGTGACCGATCTGATCTCGCGTACCATGCGCTACGAGGGCATGAAAACGATCGTTGTTCAAAATATTACCGATGTCGGACACATGGCCGATGACACTGGACTGGGCACCGTGGCCGCCGACAAGATGCTTGCGGAGTCAGAGAAAACGGGGAAGACGGCTCTTGAGATTGCCCAGTATTTCGAGAAAGTATTCCACCAAGATTTGGCGCGACTCAATATTTACCCTGCCGACTACTACCCAAAAGCAAGTGAGTCCATTGAGTCCATGGTCAGCTTGATCACGACCTTAATTGACAGTGGAAATGCATATGTAGGTTCTGACAACTCTGTGTATTTCTCCGCCGAGTCCTTTCCAAGTTACGGGGCACTTAGCGGTAACAGATTGGACGAATTGCGTCCGGGGCATAAATTTGACGCTGACGAAAACGATTCGGCCAAACGTTTTCACGCAGACTGGGCATTATGGAAGTCAGCTGGAGAAAATCGAACGCAGTTAACTTGGGAAACTCCTTGGGGTCGCGGTTTCCCGGGTTGGCACACGGAGTGCAGTGCAATGAGTTTGAATATTTTGGGTGAAAATATCGACATACATACCGGCGGAATTGACCTCCGCTTTCCACACCACGAAGACGAACGTGCCCAAAGCAACTCGGCTGTTTCGCCCACGAGAGGCACTAATCATGAGGTTGTTCGCCAATGGGTTCACGCCGAGCACCTGCTTTTTGAGTCAAAGAAGATGAGTAAGTCCGCAGGCAACGTGGTCCTAGTGCAGGACGTGATCGATCGCGGCTACGACCCACTTGCAATTCGTTTGGCCTTTATGCAGCATAAATATCGCAGTCAAATGAACCTCACCTGGGAAGTCATTCAATCTTCGCAAGAGCTCCTTGAACGGTGGCGTCGCAAGGTCAATCAATGGTCACAGAGCGAGTCACAAGCAATGGATCCAAGCGTTGTCGCAGAAATTTCAGGCTACTTTTCAGCCGATCTAAATACGCCAATGGCTGTCAACGCAATGCGCAAACTTGAAAAGAATAGTGAAATCTCTGACGGAACGAAGTTTGAAATATTCGCTCACGTTGATTCACTCTTCGGGCTTGATCTTGTTCGTGATGTAGGCAAGGACCTTGGTGAGAGTCTTTCAGTCCCAACAGAGGTTCTGGGGCTACTTGAGCAGCGAAATGCAGCTCGGGCCGCGAAGGACTGGGCACTGAGTGACCAATTACGGGATCAGATAACCCTTCTTGGATTTAGTGTCGTGGACGCAGCCGATGGCGCACACGTCGAGCCGATCACGAACTAGTTATTCGGCTTCCTCGGTTTGTCCGTGCTTGGCTCGCTGGCCGAGGGACTCGGTTCGCTGTTGTCGAATTCGGTTCCGGCTGGATCGATTGCATCAGGATCCGGCTTAGGCTTCTTTTTCTTGCACACGACATTGGGACCCGCGTTGTATACGGTAGTCATGGGTTCCCGCTTGACTTCTTCACCATCTTTTATGAAAACTCGATCTACCGTGATCGTAAAGCCTTCGATGCCTGCTTGAGGTGAGCACTTTTTACTGGTAACCACGACTTTCTTGGGTTTTTTCAGATTAACGCGCTCACCAAACTCGGCCTCAATCGCGTCGTATTCGCGTGTTCCCCAGAATGTAACTTTCATAGAACTATTCGTCATTTTCGTTTTAATAAGAACAGCATTCGGTGAGTCGTTGGTGAATTTCATGTCGAAAATTCCCCACGCGACCGTTGCTTCCAACCCAGGTTGATATCGGGAGATGTATAGGGAATGTGCTCGAGTATCGGTGCGTTCCATCCCAGCGAAGAATGCCGCAGTCCAAACTGCCGTGGTGGCCGCCGAGACACCCCCGCCAAGTGCATCTTCAAAAACTCCACCTGGCCCAATAATTGTCCCCACGGTGTAGCCGTTCTTGACCGTGCGTTCGCTGATCGTGTCGTTCATTGAGAACATTTCACCCGGCATCAAAATCGTGTTGTTCACGTACCTTGCCGCCTGGCCAATATTGGTCACGCGGTATGGAGCGAAAACAAAATCCTGGGTAAAACTTGATAATTTGTCGTTGATTCCTAATTGTTGCGCTGCAGCCGTTGTTAGTTCGGGCTCCCGAGTTCCCAGAGACACAGGAACGGTTCTTTCACCGGGATCGGCGCCCAAGACGCCTAAAACCGATGTAGCCAGTTCAGCATCAGAGACCCCCGTTCCAACAACGGATGGAACAACAACGGGCTTCCCACCCTTAATCTTGAAACTGGCATTGCGACCGGGTTGCTCAGCTTTTTTCAGTCTATTTGCAATCGACGCATGCAGAATTGCACCATCCAACTCGGGAGAAAGTTGATTCCCTTGGATAGTGAACGACAGCGCCCGCGCAATCGTGTCCGGTTGAATGGTTGCAGTTACATCGCCAACGACGACGGTGACAGGATTGGATACGGCCTGCTTTGCCAGCAACTCCGCGCTCGTTGCATCAGCTGATGCAACCCGCGGAGGAGTGACTTCCAATGGCGCCTGAATAATTGAACGCGGTTCACCAACCGCGGCGACCATTTCTTCACCGAGTGCGACCCGATCGATCTCAAGGCCGTCGCTGCCTTGGACTAAGTCGATTTTGTTCTTTGTCACCGTTAGATTGGGTTCAACAGGGTTGAGGTTCACAACCTCTGCAATGGAACCGACGGATTCGGCGAGTAGATCTTGATCGACGGAGATAATTGGGTCGACCTCCCGGGATCCAATTAGATCAGTGATCACACTTAGGGGGTTGAACCCTCGGCCAGTTTCACTGTCCACGGTCGCTTGGGCATCCAGGCTGATCCCCGCGGCTCGTGGCCTCAGCTCAAAGACTTGATCTCCTGCCGAGATCTCCAACTTACGGTTTAACTTGGTTCCAACAGTTTGATCCAGGGTCGTCACGGCCTCCTCTGGGCTCATGCCGCCGATTGCGACCCCTAGGACGGTCGTTCCTGGACGAACTCCGTCGTTGGTCGCCACAAACATGCCTAAGAAAAAGGCGATTGCTGCCGCAATTCCAGCCCCAATCCATATGAGATTGCGCTGTGAGATTGCGGGCATCTGTGGATGCTCACTCACAAAGTATCTCCACAACTGTTGGCAACATAATTACTCGCTAAAGGTCTAGTAGAACATGCTAAACAATCTTGCCCACGCATGCCTGAAGCGACATGCATGGAAACCATTTCGTTACAGCTCAAATAAAACTGACGCTTGCGGTCCCCTTTTGGTTCCCTTTCGAATCCGGAAAGCCGCCGGGAGCGTTGCAGTCGCTGTTCCCAGAACAATTCCACCAAATAGGTACACCATTTGACGGGCCCCCGAACTAATAGCTAGGTCACCCGATGAAGTCTCCGCGGCGAGAATCACAGTGAAGGCCAGCCAACCGCTGAAGAACAGCCAACCGGCCCAACGCGTTCCCACGGCAACCGTGGCAAGCCTGGTAACAACAACGATCGCGATCAAAATCACGGCCGTACCCCAAGGGATCACGATTATGAAATCTCCGATGGACAAGACCCATCTTTGTGCCTGAATAAATGCGCCGGTGACTCCGATGGCGAAGCCCATGAGGACGAAACCGATGAGGAGAAGTACCCGTTGAAGTGAATCAGACAAGTGCGAGCCCCTCGAACAGGTCGCTTTCTTGACCAGTTTCAGGTAACTCCCCCCGGACGAGGCGAAAATGTTCTTCGGCGAAAATTTCAAGCCCTAAATTATTTGACAGCGCGAAGAAGCCGCTGTCCGTGGTCACCTGTGTTTTGTGGGCGGTAAGTGCGTCGAACTTTGCTTGGGTATATTCCGAACCATCAATTACGGTCGTGATCACGGAGTCGTCAACGGCAAATGGGATCTCGTCAGGATCCATCATGGCGAATTCACTTTCGTCACCGATTTCTTTCAGCTTTTCAATTCCCGCGACGATTCGGCTCTTCGGGAATGCGGACCAGTACACCTTAGAAACAGACCAAACTTCACCCAAATCCGGTTTAAAACTCTGACTTTCCGCCAAAGCAATCGCATATGTTGTTACTCGGTGAGCCTGAATGTGGTCGGGGTGCCCGTACCCACCAAAGTCGTCGTAGGTGACCACTACCTGCGGTTTGACCTCACGAATAATTTCGACGAGGTCGGTTGCCGCTTCAAGTAGGTCGGCATTCCAAAAACAGTCCTCGCGCTTATTGCTCTCAACGCCCATCATGCCCGAGTCGCGATACTTTCCCGGACCGCCAAGGAACCTGAAGTCTGTGACACCCAGTAGCGCCATAGCCGCGCTTAATTCACCGATCCGGTGCTTGCCCAGTGTGTCGTTTTGATCCGCGGCTAGGTGGGCCAACTCAGGAACCAGAACTTCACCTTCTTCACCCAACGTGCAGGTCACCAAAGTTACCGAAGCACCTTCTGACACGTATTTAGCCATGGTCGCCCCAGTGCCAATTGTTTCGTCGTCTGGGTGGGCGTGGACAATTAAGAGTCGGGCGTCTGAAGTCACCGGCTAAGGGTAGCGACCGCTGGGAATACGGCATGATTCGCACATGAGTGAATCCTTTCCACGTCAAAAGGCCGCGACTCGGAGTTTTCGACTAGGAGTCCCACGAAACTTTTCCATTTCACCCTCAGAGAACGTGTTGGTATTCCTAAGATCGGATTCTGGACGCACTCCGACAACTGATATCTGGTTGGCCGAGAAAACAGAATCTGGCTGGGTCGAGCGCAGACTCCTTGAGTCGCAAACACTGTCGCGTGAAGGTGATATCCCAGCGGAAGAACTCGCCCGAAGAGAGCGCATGCGCGAGGTCAGTGAAGGGGTCACCGCTTATTCCACCGACAAAGACTTTTCCCTCATTGCCTATGCCCTGGACGGAGCCCTATTCCTTCAAGAGATACCCCACGATTGGGCCGCTCCGATAAGTGAACCCAAACGAATCGATGCGGGCGCTGGGTGCATTGATCCCAGGCTGAGCCCTGACGGTAAACACCTGGCATTTGTCACGGCCGGATCACTTATGGTGGTGAATACAGATTCCTTGTTGATCACCAAACAATGTGGTCCAAAAGAAGATGAGGTAAACGTATTCTGGGGTTTAGCAGACTTCGTTGCAGCTGAGGAACTGGATCGGGTGCGAGGCTATTGGTGGACAAGTGATTCACATGCACTCTATGTGGAGCGAGTTGACGAGTCACCCGTGTCTACCGCTTGGATTTCAGACCCGGCAAATCCACAAAAGCCTGCCCGCGAACACCGGTATCCATTTGCTGGCAGTGAGAACGCGATTGTGTCACTTCACCACGTGACTCTCACCGGCGATCACACCGAAGTCCCATGGGATCACGCGAAATTTCCCTATCTCGCCACAGTGACAACCAGCGGCCGTGAACCGACCATGAGCGTGTTGTCGCGCAACCAACAGGATCTTGAAATTTTTAGCCTCCATGGAGCAACACCCACTTTGCTGCAGCACAGAACCGAGTCGCCTTGGCACAGCTCCAATGCGGGAGTTCCTACGTTGAGCGAGAGTGGCCAGCTACTAGAAATTCGCCCACTTTACAATGCATATCGTCTTTGCGCTGATGGTGAACCGATCAGTTCAGAGCATCTTCAAGTCACTGGTGTTATCTCCTGCGGGGCTGACATCACCTACACGGCCCAAAGCACATGGACCAATCAACATATTTTTTCGGTTGGTGGTGGTCAAATTTTCACAACAGCAACTAAGGAATCCCTGAATTCCGGTGTGAGAGAAGGGGATCTCTTGGTGAGGGCTCACACCGACCTTGACCACACTGCAGCCAGTTATACCCTCGTCAACCTGCAAAGCCCAGATGTGGTCGAACACACTTTCGCAAACAATGCGGAAGTTCCTGTAATCACGCCAAAGGTCGCCGTGGAGACCACGGGTGAGCACGAAATCAAGAGCGCAATTATTTGGCCACGGGATCACGTGCAGGGAACACGAATTCCCGTCATTCTTGCGCCATACGGTGGGCCACAACACTCACGGGTGCTCGCGTCCGGCGCTGCTTTCCTCTCGGATCAGTGGCTAGCAAATCAGGGATTCGCGGTGATAGTCACTGACAATCGTGGCACTCCAGGTCACGGCCCCAATTTCGAATACAGCATTTCTGGTGACCTCGCGAGGATAGTTGTCCAAGATCAAGTTGATGCCCTCATCGAACTTGGAAGCAGGTACCCAGACCTTGACCTTGACCGAGTTGGTATCCACGGCTGGTCATTTGGTGGGTACCTTGCCGCACTTGCAGTGATGGAACGCCCAGATATTTTCAAAGTGGGAATTGCGGGTGCACCCGTTACCGACTGGGCGCTTTATGACACGGCGTACACCGAGCGCTACCTAGGTACCCCCGGTGAAAATTCCGATCAATACCAAGCAACGTCCTTGATTGAAAGGGCACACATGCTAGAGCGCCCACTTCTGATAATTCATGGGTTAGCGGACGACAACGTGCTCGTGGCACACTCACTTCGACTTTCAAGTGCACTTCTTGCTGCGGGAAAAACCCACTCGGTGCTGCCGCTTTCTGGAGTGACACACATGACACCACAGGAAATTGTCGCTGAGAACTTGATGCTCGCTGAACTTGAATTCTTTCAGGAACACTTGCAACAGCAATAAAATATTGTCGAGAAGAAACCTAAGCCTTGGCTTTGTTGCGGCCCGCGCGCTGGCGCTCACCAGCATCAAGGATCACTTTGCGAATCCGGACAGCCGAAGGCGCAACTTCAACACATTCGTCTTCACGGCAGAACTCAAGTGCCTGTTCTAAGGAAAGCTGCTTATGAGGGATCAAAGGAACGAGAATGTCACCGGATGACTGGCGCATATTCGTCAGTTTCTTTTCCTTGGTGGGGTTGACATCCATGTCGTCACTGCGGGAGTTGACCCCCACGACCATACCTTCGTAGACCTCGGTGCCCGGTCCAACAAACATGGTGCCTCGCTCTTGCAAGTTTGCCAGGGCAAATCCGGTGGTGGGCCCAGATCGGTCAGCGACCAAGGATCCTGTTGGGCGAGTGCGTAATTCGCCAAACCATGGCTCGTACTTGTCAAATACGTGATGCAGGAGCCCAGTTCCACGAGTTTCTGTGAGGAATTCTGTTCTGAAGCCGATTAAACCGCGAGCAGGGACCAGGTAATCCATGCGCACCCATCCGGTTCCGTGGTTGATCATTTGGTCCATGCGGCCCTTACGAAGTGCCATAAGTTGGGTGACAACACCAAGGTAGTCCTCGGGGATGTCAACAGAGAGTCGCTCAACGGGCTCGTGGAGTTTGCCATCAACGAGGCGGGTGACGACCTGTGGTTTGCCAACGGTCAACTCGAAGCCTTCACGTTTCATCATTTCTACCAGGATCGCAAGCTGAAGTTCGCCTCGGCCTTGGACTTCCCACGTGTCGGGACGCTCAGTTGGCAAAACACGAATTGAGACGTTACCGATCGTTTCGGCTTGTAGTCGCTCTTTCACCATGTTGGCGGTGAGCTTATTTCCACCACTACGGCCAGCAAGCGGTCCGGTATTGATACCGATTGTCATGGAGATTGAAGGTTCATCAACCGTAATAACGGGAAGCGCGATGGGGTCTTCTGGGTCTGCCAAGGTGTCACCAATTGTGATCTCAGGGAACCCCGCGATGGCGATAATGTCTCCGGGTCCGGCGCTTTCGGCTGGAACTCGGGTCAGTGCTTCGGTCATAAGGAGTTCGACAACTTTCATCCGGTTGACGGATCCGTCGGACTGTATCCAAGCCACCTGCTGACCTTTATTAATTGTGCCCTGGTGCACCCGGCACAGCGCCAATCGACCCAGATAAGGGGACGCGTCCAAGTTGGTGACATGGGCTTGTAGCGGTGCGCCCTCGGTGTAGGTCGGAGCTGGGATCGTTTCGACCAAGGTACGAAATAGGGGCTCGAGGTCTTCTTCTTCGGGCATTCCACCGTCAGCCGGTCGCGTCAAAGAAGCCCGGCCAGCCTTAGCGCTGGTGTACACGATTGGGAATTCAATCTGCTTTTCATTTGCATCAAGGTCAAGGAAGAGTTCATACGCTTCGTCGACTACTTCGGCGATTCGCGAGTCTGGGCGGTCAACCTTATTAATCACCAGCACCACGGGAAGGTTCTTCTGGAGTGCCTTGCGCAGCACAAAGCGGGTCTGAGGCAATGGGCCCTCAGAAGCATCGACTAGGAGCACAACCCCGTCGACCATTTCAAGTCCGCGCTCAACTTCGCCACCAAAGTCAGCGTGACCGGGGGTGTCAATAATGTTGAAAGTCATGCCCTCTTCGGGAGCGGACGGACCCATGTAGCGCACCGATGTGTTCTTGGCAAGGATCGTGATTCCCTTTTCGCGCTCAAGATCCATCGAGTCCATGACCCGGTCATTCACGTCCTGGTTTTCCCGGAAAGCCCCGGACTGCCACAGCATGGCGTCTACGAGCGTGGTTTTGCCATGGTCAACGTGGGCAATGATGGCAACATTGCGTAAATCTGAGCGGAAAGTCACTAGCGCACAATAGGCGTTTATCACATTTTCATTTCACATGGGTGCCAAACGCTAGACTTCGGCGTGCTTTTAATCCGGCAACTACAAACCTACTCGGTGCTAAAACTGGAATCCGGTGGTCAAATTCCAGCCATTCCAGCGAACACGGACTACTGGTCAATCACAATTACCGATGACGAGCGCTCGCTGGTCTGCCTCACCGCTGACGCGCCCGTGAGTGGTGTTGCTGAAAGGGCTGACAACTGGTGCGCTTTTCGGGTTGCCGGCACCATGGAATTTTCCCTGACCGGAATTGTGGCCCAAATTTCTGGAGTCCTAGCCGAGGCAAAAATTGGAATTTTCGTTCTCAGCACATTTGATACCGATTACATTTTGGTTGCAAATCCAGATGCTGCTTCCGCGATGGCAGCTTGGCGCACTGCCGGAATTGAAGTGCTCGAGCCGCTTCACTTCACACCCACACTTGCTTTTGTCGACCTTTTCTATGAAATTGAAGCTGTGGCCTCGAACTCGCGCGAGGGGAAAACGTGGGCACCGGACTACCCTCACGAAGGTGACCTTCGAGTTTCTGCACTACTGCTCGCCGGTGGAGACCCCGCTCACGTTGACCCGCCTGGGTATTTCCAAATCCGACTGCGCGGCAGCGGCGTTGCAGTTGGAGGAATCGGTTTCAAGGGCGAGCACGTGAGTGAGGAACTAACCGCCATGGAGATTGGTTACGCTCTAGCGGTTTCCCAACAGGGTCAAGGCTTGGGAACCCAAGCGATCGCAGGGCTTATTGAGATTGCGAAATCGCGCGGGATCACAAAACTCTGTGCCAAAACAGATCTTGATAATTTCGCCAGCCACAAGGCACTTACGCGTAACGGATTTGTTGAGAATTCACGCTCGGCTTCGGGAATCTGGTGGGAGCGCTCAGTCCATAATTAATCAGTATTAGACCGACAAGTATTCACTGAGTGAATCGAAGTAGCTTTCAATACCAGCCTGTGCTTGCAAGGCCTCAGATTCGGGCAAGTCACCGAACTGGCTGAACTTGACCCAACTACGAAAGTCCTTTGCTTCGAACTCAATGCGAATGTTGTGGTGCTCACCGGACATGTCTCTCGCCGCGAACTCTTGCTGCGACTGCGTGTAAAACATGGTGTGTTCAAGCCGTGCTTGATCAACAACTGCGGTGTATTCACCATAGAAGTAGGCCACGAACTCGAAGTCCGGTACGTCAATTGCAACACTCCACGCGCCGCCGACCTGCGCATCTGACTGCACTGAATCAGCAACCGTTGTCATGCCAACCCCGTGGTACCACACAGCCAGTGCATCAGGGTCGGTCCACGCCGCCCACAGGATTTCAAGGGGAATGTCGAATTCACGTTCAACGCTGTACGCGGGTTCGCTGTTCACTGAATCACTTCTTCCTGGTGGGTAAAATTTCTAATGGATCAAAAACCGTGAGCCTTAAGTCTAAGTTTGCACACTTCCTATAAACAATTTTATACAAACAATCTCACGCACGACCCGCTTCAATGTCTGCCTTGATGGAATCTGGATCGATATTCAGCTCCAAGGAATCCACCCTTGCCCAGAACGCTGTCCAATCTCGTTCCTTTGCTGCTTCCAAATCTCCACCCGTGATCCACATAACCATAGTCTAGCCATGCGAACGCCTTTACATAATTAAACGTTAAAGCGAAACTCCACGACGTCGCCGTCGGCCATGACATAGTCCTTACCTTCAATGCGGACTTTTCCTCGAGACTTTGCTTCGTTCATTGAACCAGCGTCCATGAGGTCAGCGAAAGACACGACTTCAGCTTTAATGAAGCCCTTTTGAAAGTCTGTGTGAATTACGCCGGCCGCTTCTGGTGCTGTTGCGTTGCGCGGGATCGTCCACGCTCTCGCCTCTTTGGGGCCTGCGGTGAGGTAGGTCTGAAGCCCGAGGGCGTCAAAGCCAACGCGTGCAAGTGCTTTGAGCCCTGACTCGGTTTGGCCCACTGACTCTAGGAGTTCAAGTGCGTCTTCGTCTGACATTTCGACAAGTTCGGATTCAATTTTGGCGTCTAAGAAAACAACTTCGGCGGGTGCAACGAGTGCTTTCATTTCAGTGCGGAAGTCAGCATTTGACAACTCTACTTCGTCAGCGTTCACAACATAGACAAATGGTTTTGTGGTGAGAAGAAATAGTTCACGGATCGGTTCAACGTCAAATCCAACACTGAAAAGTGTCTTACCTTCATTCAGAATTTCCTGGGCTTTTTGCGCGGCCTCGAGGACCACTACTTTTGACTTGTCCAATCGAATTTCTTTTTCCAGCCGTGGAATCGCTTTTTCAAGTGACTGCATGTCGGCGAGAATCAGCTCGGTGTTGATTGTCTCCATATCTTCTTGCGGAGAGACGCGACCCTCAACATGGACAACGTCGTCGTCGGTGAATGCGCGCAAGACCTGGCAGATAGCGTCGGACTCACGAATATTGGCGAGAAACTTGTTGCCAAGGCCCGCACCTTCTGAAGCACCTTTAACGATTCCAGCAATGTCAACGAAGGTGACACTTGCAGGGATGATTTTTTCTGAACTGAAGACTTTGGCGAGATCGTTTAACCTTGAGTCAGGGACACCGACGACTCCCGTATTGGGCTCAATCGTTGCAAATGGGTAATTCGCGGCAAGGACGTCGTTCTTTGTCAATGCGTTAAACAGGGTTGATTTGCCCACATTGGGCAGGCCGACGATTCCAAGAGTTAGTCCCACGGCCGCGAGTCTAGATTGAGACTCAATCAACCTAAATGTCGGTCATACATGTCAGTATCGACGGATGGATTCACTCGCGCTGCTCGTCGTTGTAATTATTCTCGTGTTTATTTCAATTGGGTTCGGTTACTTCCTCGGATCTCGAGGCAAGGACTCCTCTAGCATTCCAGAATTTGAGAGCGGCCTTAGTTCCCTCTCAGACGCCGTTGACCGAATCACGAACTCGGTCTCTGCCCAACAGATCTCTTCGGCACAGGCTTCAGCTTCCTTGCAAACTGAACTCACCCGGTCACTCGCGAACCAATCTGAGAGCCTGCTTCGTTCGGTTTCGGAAGTAAAGACCCAGGCGCAGCAACTCAGCTCGGTGCTCAGCCGATCAGGAGCGCGCGGGCAGTGGGGGGAAATGGAACTCACACGGTTAGTCGAAGCTGCCGGCATGATCAAACGCGTTCACTTCTTAGACCAAAACACGATTGACAGTGCCCAAGGTCAATTACGCCCGGATTTACAAGTCATGCTTTCCAATGGACGTTGTATTTTGATTGATGCAAAAACGCCAATGGAGTCATTCCTTCGTAGCGCGGGGAATCAGTCTGAGGAAAGTATCGATGCGCTTCTGACAGCGCACGCGGACGCGGTAGTTCGCCATGTTGAACAACTGAGTCGAAAAGCGTATTCCGCTGAGGTCACAGAGTCCGTTGACTTTGTTGTCATGTTTTTACCTTCCGAGGCGCTCCTGGAAGCAGCTCTTAACCAACGCCCCGACCTGCTTGACTTTGCCTTCAGTCGTAATATCGTTCCGGCAACTCCCACGACTTTGTTTGCATTGCTGCGGGCTGTCTCACTCGGCTGGCAAAACAGTGACATGGTTGAGCAGGCGCAGGAAATTGCCAAACTCTCTCGGGATCTTTATTCCCGGCTTGACGTGGTACTCGGCCATCTCGCCAGCCTTGGCAAGTCACTAAATTCCTCCGTTGGGCACTACAACAGTGCCGTTCGTTCAGTTGACGCCCGGCTTCGCCCAACTGGGCGCGCATTGACCGAGCTAGGGGTCAGGGGAAGCAAAAACGAGAGCGCTCTCACGGACACACCGGTCCTTGAAGTGTTCGCTTCTGAACTCCCAGAGCCTGATTAGGTAACCTGAGCCAGTGACTGATCAACCCGGGGACGAATACGAGGCCCTATTCCGCCCCGACGAGCCAGTCCCTCCAGTGCAAAACTTTGAGGTCGAGGACGAGGTCGCGGTAGTCGAGCCCAGGTCAGTTGGCCCAATTGAAACCGGTCGGGTTTTCAGAAGTCAAGGTGTGCAGGGAAATGAAGAGGCGCTGCTCGCACTTTCTTCAGCTCGGACGTCCAAGTTGCGAACACTTGAACGAGTGGATGTCCGGCCAGAATCGGAACATGTCAGCGAAGTCGGGATTGCAATGCATTCGCCTGTTCCAGAACGTGCCGGACACGTATCGCCACCGGTTATCCCGCGAGAAGAACGCAGTACTCAACACACTCAATACACCCAACGTGGGGCAGTGTTCGGCTCCTTGGGTGCGCTCTACGTGTATGGAATCACAATTGGTGTAACTCTGGTTTTCGGTTTGCTCGACGTCTTGATTTTTGGTGGGGAGCCTGGCGCACTTTCTGGATTCGGGCTTTTAGTCGCTACCATTTTTGGGAGCCTGGCAGTCCGGGCACAGGACGACTCGCAGGCTATTTTTGCTCCAGCCATCGCATTTTTCGTCATGGCAATTACGGTAGGTCAAATTAACGTTACCGACACATCCTTGATCAATCGCTTCGTTACCGTGTTCTTTGTTTTAGGGAACAACTGGTACTGGGTGATCGGATCAACGATTATTGCCCTCGGTGTTGTCGCATTCCGCCGGCGCTCATCGCGCTGACATTTCTTGCAACTATTGCTATTGCTGAGCTGCTGCCGCTTTGATATCCCGGCGCAATTCAGGTGGCAAGGCAAACATGAGGGTCTCTTCGGCGGTTCGTACTTCCTCACAGTCATTGAACCCATGACCGGACAACCAGGTGATTACTTCGTGAACGAGGAGTTCGGGAACGGATGCCCCACTGGTTACCCCGACAGTCAATGCTCCGTCAACCCACTCACTTCTGAGTTCACGGAAACTGTCCACCCGATAGGAAGCCTTTGCGCCAGCGTCGAGAGCAACTTCCACCAAGCGAACCGAATTAGAAGAGTTGCCCGAACCCACGACAATAACGACGTCGCAATGAGGTGACATTGCTTTCACCGCAGTTTGACGGTTTTGGGTTGCATAGCAAATGTCGTCACTCGGCGGACTCGCCATTTCAGGGAAGCGCTCTTTCAGGACGTCCACGGTCTGAATTGTTTCGTCAACTGAGAGTGTCGTCTGGGAAAGCCAAATGAGTTTTTCAGGGTTCTCGACTTCAAGGTTGCGAGCCTCTTCGGGGTTTTGAACCAACGTAATCGAGTTTGGAGCCTCCCCCATGGTCCCTTCAACTTCTTCGTGGCCTGCGTGACCAATCAAAATAATGTCAAGCCCCTCGTTAGAGAAACGTTTAGCTTCAGCGTGAACTTTGGTAACAAGCGGACACGTTGCATCGATTGTCTTCAGGGAACGTTCGGCCGCTTCCTGGTGAACACTCGGTGCCACTCCGTGCGCCGAAAAAATAACGGTTGAACCCTCAGGAACGACGTCAAGTTCCTCAACGAAAATAACTCCTCGGTCCTCGAGAGACTCAACAACGAACTTATTGTGAACAATCTCCTTGCGAACGTACAGTGGCGCGCCATACAGATCTAGGGCTTTTTCCACCGTGAGGATTGCTCGGTCAACACCAGCACAGTAGCCGCGCGGAGCCGCCAACAGAACTTTTTTCGTCGAAGCCATGGCACTATCGTAGGCATAAGACCCGGTGCCCGCTTAGGCTGCGCAGGTGGCATTGGAGACTTCGGAGCAATCACCCGCTCCCGTGCGTGTGATCTCTAATCTCCTCAACGACTACATCAACCGTCTCAGCTCGATTTGGATCGAGGGCCAGGTCGCTCAATACAAGGTTCGGCCTGGTGCTGGAATGCAGTTCATCACCCTAAGGGATACCGAAGCTGAGTTTTCTCTCACAGTAAAAGTGAATTCGGCACTGATCGGGGCCATGGACCCACCGCTCGCCAATGGCCAAAGAGTTATTGTGTACGGCCGATTCGATTTCTATGCCGCAAATGGTTCATTAAGTATTTTCGCGCGCGAGATTCGAGCGGTCGGTATCGGCCAGCTACTCGCGCAGCTAGCCGTGTTGAAGGAAAAACTGGCCGCTGAAGGGTTGTTTTCCCCCGAGCGTAAAAAGTCACTACCGTTCTTACCAAGACGAATTGGCCTTATCACCGGACGTCAAAGCGATGCACTGCATGACGTCCTAACCAATACAAAGGATCGCTGGCCAGGGGCCGACTTTGAGATTAGGGAAGTTGCCGTTCAAGGAGCCAATGCCGTGTCCGAAGTGTCGGCAGCCCTTAAGGAACTCGACGCTCTAAACCTTGACGTGATTGTGATCGCACGCGGTGGTGGGAGCATGGAAGACCTTTTGCCATTCAGCAATGAAGCGCTATTGCGGGTAGCAAGTGCGGCGAGGACTCCTATTGTAAGCGCGATTGGCCACGAGCAAGACACTCCACTTTTAGACTTTGTCGCCGACCTTCGAGCATCCACCCCAACCGATGCCGCAAAACGGATCGTGCCCTCGGTGATTGAAGAACGCAGGAAAATCACAGACCTTCGTTCAAGGAACTCACGCGCGATCTCTAACTTAATTGATCTGAACTCGATGAAACTCAAAGACATTCGACATCGCATGAACCAGCGCGTTATCCACCTAATTGAAAGTGAATCAACTGCTATTGCACATCTTCGTGCACAAATCAGGGCCCTCTCACCTGCCGCCACGCTCGAACGCGGCTATGCGATCGTGCAAGGCGAATCCGGTGAAATTATTCGGCAGGAATCCCAAGTGAAAGTAGACCAAAGCGTTCTCATCAGAGTCAGTGTCGGTGAGTTCTCTGCAATTCGAATTATTAACACAAAGTAAGGAATGAAATGGCTAAGAGCGAAGTGATCGGATATGAGCAAGCAAGGGACGAACTTGCGGCAATCTCAACACAACTTGAAAGGGGAGGCCAGAGTTTAGAAGAGTCATTAGCCCTGTGGGAAAAAGGTGAAGAATTGGCTCAAATTTGTGAGCAGTGGCTCACCGCTGCAAGCGAGCGCGTCACTCCACCACAGGAAGAGTCTTAAGCGACTCGACTGCTTCTTTCAGCTCGACCAATTCCAAGGTGCCACTCACTACGGTTGTTGCCTTCGGTGTCACATTCACCATGGCTCGAGAGTTACCTCCGTCAAATATGAGCCAACTCTGCCCAGAGATCGTTTCTTCCCCAGAGGCCGTCACTCCCAAAAGTTCATTAGAAAGAAATTTTTCGTCGGTAGTGGCGGACTGCGCAACCTGCAAATACTCTTCGCTCGCGGTTACGAAACCGACATGCCAAACGGGTTCTGATTGTGAATACTGTGTTGGCTCCCAACGAACACTTGTCGCCCTCAATCCATCCAGTTCCGGGATGACAACAGGGAAACTCGCCTGTGCGCTCGCTAGTGTGAAAGTTGAGATGGGATCAACCTCTCGGACCGGATCCGGATTTGGCGTACTGGTTAACAACATGATTAGGCCAATAACGCCGAGCACCACGGCAAGTGAGAGAACCATGTCTCGCACGGTGTGTCGCATCCGCGCATTACGTTTTCCGGTAGGAACAGGCGTAGTCACAACCCAATAATGCTTCATTACTCGACTTGTGGCTCACCCAACACCGCTACGCTGTCGGCATGGATGCAAGTGAGACCAACGAGAAGGTGGGACCCGAGCGGAATCTGGCCCTCGAACTAGTTCGCGCAACCGAAGCTGCAGCCATGGCCGCGGCTCGGTGGGTAGGGCGGGGTGACAAGAACGGTGCCGACGGAGCCGCGGTCAATGCGATGCGCACCCTTGTCAGTGGGGTCTCCATGAACGGAATCGTGGTGATCGGCGAAGGGGAGAAAGACGAAGCTCCAATGCTGTTCAACGGTGAACAAATTGGCGACGGCACGGGTGCCGCAGCAGATGTTGCCGTTGACCCGATTGATGGCACCACACTCGCTGCAAAAGGAATGCCAAATGCGATTTCTGTAATCGCCGTTGCAGACCGCGGAACGATGTTTGATCCCAGCGCTGTTTTTTACATGAGGAAGCTCGTGGTCGGGCCTGAAGCAGCCGGCTCAATTGACATTGAGGCACCAACCGCATGGAACCTGGCACAAATTGCGAAAGCGAAAGGTGAATCGGTTTCCGAACTAACCGTATGCCTACTGGATCGACCGCGACATGACGCATTGGTTCGGGAGATTCGAGAAGCAGGTGCTCGCATTAAGTTCATCGTTGACGGTGACGTTGCCGGAGCTGTCATGGCCGCTCGACCAAATACTGGGATCGATGTCTTGATGGGAATCGGTGGAACACCGGAAGGAATCATCGCGGCGTGCGCCATGACGGCTCTCGGTGGTGAGATCCAAGGAAAACTCTGGCCAACCAATGCAGCGGAGCGAGACAAAGCGATCAATGCGGGTCACGACCTTGACCGAATTTTGGATACACGGGACCTAGTAACGGGTGACAACAACTTTTTCTGTGCGACAGGAATCACCGATGGTGAATTACTCCAAGGAGTCCGTTACAGCCATAATGGCCCAACTACGAATTCGATTGTCATGCGGAGCAAGAGCAAGACAATTCGTGAGATCAAGAGCGAGCACCACTACGCACCAAATTCACAGTATTCAACTGTAAATTCAACCCTCGACTTCACGGAACCCTTCTAGGTATGCCATCGGAATTTGCCAGGCGCCTGGCGAGTTTCGGCCCTGATATTCGACTGGGTCTCGACGACCTCGGCTTCACAGATCCAGATTCGGTTTACGCCAGCGTAATTGCCATTGCTGAACGGAACTACAGTGAACGCACCAAGAAACTCAAAGCCCGTGATCTAGCCCAGCCGGCCGATTGGTTTCAGAGTGAAAAAGCTGTCGGCTATGTCGCCTACACTGACCGGTTTGCAGGAGACCTCAATGGCGTGGCTAAGAGAATCCCTTATCTCAAATCCCTTGGAATCACCTATTTACATTTGATGCCATTGCTGCAACCACGCCCCGGAGAAAATGACGGCGGATACGCGGTCATGAACTACCGCGAGGTCAACCCCGCAATTGGTTCCATGAAGGACTTAGCGGAACTAACGGAGAAACTTCACGACAACGAGATCACCCTCACTATTGATCTTGTCCTTAACCATGTTGCGCGTGAACACGAATGGGCGGTGCGAGCCGAAAACGGAGACCCTAAATATCAGGCTTACTTTTATGTATATCCAGATCGCGTGACACCTGACGAGTTCGAGGCGTGCCTGCCTGAAGTATTTCCCGATTTTGCGCCGGGCAACTTCACATGGAGTGAGGAACTTCATGCCTGGGTATGGACCACTTTCAATTCGTATCAATGGGATGTCAACTGGTCGAACCCGGAAGTTCTCCTTGAATATTTGGACATTATTGGATTTCTGGCCAACCAAGGGGTCGACTGCCTGAGGTTAGACGCGATCGCCTTCATGTGGAAACGTTTAGGCACCTCCTCGCAAAACCTGCCCGAAGTCCACAGCATTACTCAAATCCTGCGCGCATTTGCACGAATCGTTGCGCCCTCGCTTATTTTCCAAGCTGAAGCAATCGTCGGACCCCACGACATAGGCGCCTATCTCGGCGAGGGCAAATACGCGGGCAAGGTCAGTGACGTGGCGTATCACAATTCACTCATGGTTCAGATTTGGTCTGCGTTGGCAGCACGCGACTCCCGCCTCATGGAAGTTGCGCTTAACCGCTTTGAAGCACTTCCAGTTGGAACGACATGGACCACCTACCTGCGATGCCATGACGATATCGGTTGGGCGATAGACGACTCTGATGCCAGCAGTCTTGGTTGGGACGGTTTTGGGCATCGATCGTTTCTCGCAAATTTTTACAGCGGAGGCTTTGAAGGTTCATTTGCTCGAGGTGAGGTTTTTCAATACAACCCAGAAACAGGCGATCGAAGGATTTCAGGTTCCACTGCGAGTTTGGCAGGACTTGAAATCGCGATCCACAACCAAAACCAAGATCAGATAAACGAGGCAATCGATCGGATCGTTTTGGGTTACACAATTGTGTATGGCTTTGGTGGCCTGCCCTTGCTGTACATGGGAGATGAACTCGGTTTACTCAACGACCACTCGTATCGAGAGAATATCGAGGAGTCAGGTGACAACCGTTGGATGCACCGGCCGTACTTCCCGCAGGAAGACGGCCCTTACTCGACTTCGGTGGCACAAGAACTCACTCAGCGGCTCACACTCCTTGCGACAGCCCGAAAGGCCCTGCCAGCATTGCACGCGCGCCAAACTACGCGAGTCTCGTCCACGAGTGCTCCTGCCGTTTCATTTGTAACTCGAGAAGGTGAATTCGGGCAATTGCTCGAGATCTATAACGTTAGCGAAAACAACATAACTCTTGATCTGGCAGAACTTCCGTACCCAATAGAGCCCGTCGATCTCATTACGGGGCATTCTGTGGTTGTCACCGGAGACGCACTTCACATTCCGGCCTTTGCCGCATTCTGGGTCGGTCCGGCCTAAAGTGTTCCCGTGAGTGAATTTCAATACAGTGACCTGCTCCCACTCGGATCTGACTCAACCCAGTACCGACTTCTCACAACTGAGGGTGTGAGCGTTGAGAAACTGGGGGGACACAACTTCCTTCGAGTTGAGTCAAGTGCTTTGACAAACCTAACTTTTGCCGCCATGCGAGATATCTCGCACCTGCTACGCAGCGATCACCTTGCCCAGCTCAAGAGAATTCTGGAGGATCCAGAAGCAAGTCCCAACGATCGCTTTGTGGCCCTGGATTTGCTCAAGAATGCAAACATTGCGGCCGGTGGGATTCTTCCTATGTGTCAGGACACGGGAACCGCAATAATTATGGGCAAGCGTGGCCAGTACGTATTGACTCCAGGTCAGGACAGTGAAGATATTTCGCGCGGAGTATTTGATGCGTTCGAACAATTAAATTTGCGGTATTCGCAACTCTCCCCAATAAATATGTGGGAAGAACGAAATACGGGGACAAACCTTCCGGCGCAAATCGAACTGTATTCCGATCCGTCCAAGAACACGTCCTACGAATTTCTCTTCATGGCAAAAGGAGGTGGCAGTGCCAATAAGAGTTTCCTATACCAGGAAACTGCGGCACTACTCAATCCCTCCAAGTTCAAGGCATTTCTCGATGAGAAATTGCGGGCAATCGGTACAGCTGCCTGCCCGCCGTACCACCTTGCAATAGTCGTAGGTGGAACCAGTGCGGAGTACGCACTGAAGACCGCGAAACTTGCATCAGCCCATTACCTTGACGGCTTACCTATCCATGGATCACCCAACGGATACGGCTATCGGGATCTCGAAATGGAAAATGAAGTTTTTCTGCAAACACAAGAATTTGGAATCGGTGCACAGTTTGGCGGCAAATATTTTTGCCACGATGTTCGGGTGATTCGACTACCGCGACATGGAGCTTCCTGCCCTGTCGCAATAGCTGTTTCTTGCTCTGCGGACCGCCAAGCTAAAGCGAAGATCACGCCCGAAGGAATTTTTCTAGAACAACTGGAAACCGAGCCAGCCCACTATTTGCCAGAAGTGGAAGACACTCACCTCGACGACACCACCGTGCATATCAACTTAGATGCACCCATGAGCGAGGTCCGCGAGCAACTGAGTAAATTGCCGATTCGCACGCGCGTCTCACTCACCGGTTCACTCGTAGTTGCACGTGATCTTGCACATGCACGTATTAAGGCCATGCTTGATCGAGGCGAGCCAATGCCCGAGTATCTGAAGAATCACGCCGTGTATTACGCGGGACCTGCAAAAACTCCTACCGGGATGGCATCTGGTTCGTTTGGTCCTACGACTGCCGGTCGAATGGATTCCTATGTCGACCAGTTTCAGAAAGCAGGCGGCTCCATGGTCATGCTGGCAAAAGGAAACCGCAGCAATGAAGTCACTCGAGCCTGCAAGGACAACGGAGGCTTTTACTTGGGTTCAATCGGTGGGCCAGCTGCACGGCTCGCCCAAGACAACATTAAGAAAGTTGAAGTACTCGACTTCGCCGAACTTGGAATGGAAGCAGTCTGGAAAATCGATGTTGTTGACTTCCCCGCTTTCATCGTGGTCGACGACAAAGGAAATGACTTCTTCGCGGAAACCCTGCGGCCTATAGTCACCAACATTCCAGTTGGACCACCAAAATAGCTATTTCTCACTAGAAACAGCGACCGCGACCAGCATTCCAATGGTGTTTTCCATTACCGTTGCGCCACACCGTCCAGAAAGCACGGTCCTGCCAATAACGATTCCACTGATTCATCGGGGTTTTGCGAAGCTTCTGGACTAAGTCCACGGCGGCACTACCCATTTCCTTTTTCACTTCACGCTGCATGGTCCACGTGACACCCTGAGCAAGCGGCTTAGAAAATTGATAGGCCCCTTTGTAGTAGCGACCGGCTCCCGCCTTGTAGTGGTGGTGGGATTCGAGCTTGGACAAGCATTTGCGAATACCCTCTTTGGCCGGCATAAACCATTTCCCCTGGTACAAACTGGTCTCAAACCCAATCCGGTCATTCGATTTGGGAGACCCAAACGCATGGGCGGTCTCTACTGCGATCCGAACTTTTCGCTGCGCGGATTCATCTGCGGCAGGATCATTTCCTTCATCACCCGCGGGTATGGCCGGATCAGGCTCGACAGCAACGGGGTCGCTCGCCGTTGATGGCAGGGTCTCGTCGGCTATGGCTGAAGTTGTTGGCATGGACAACGCAAAAGTCGCGGCTGCAATCACCGCGAGCCTTCCAACCTTTGCTAAACGACGCACAATTACCTTCCATTGACCGAACAAGCAGGTCCCACCGTGCCTTAAAAAATCCAATTTGTCACCCGCGAATTGGGGGAAAACGTCTTTTTTGCAGTACTTGAACGCAGAAGAAAGGGTCTATGGGGGATTTAACCCACGGAACCCCCTGTGACCTATCCCACAAAGCGTCCGATTATGGGTTTTTCTGGCCGACGCGTCGAGATAGAAAAGCTGCCAGACACACGACTATTGCACAAAAAGTTGCAGAGATTCCTCGGTTCAGCGGCACAAAAGAGGCGACGGCCGCACCCGTCGACCACGCAATTGGGAATGCGAAAACGGCTTTTAGTTGCGGGGACCAGTTGCCACTTCTGTCAAAAACACGAGCCACGGCAAAACGAATGGAGTCAATGTAGGGACCGGTACTAGAGATGACATTGGCTTTGCGGGTTCCCACCATGACGAAAATCGTGCCAAGCACGGCAAGGGCCATTGCAGACGAGCCTACCGAGACAGCACCCGCCCACCAGGATGCCGATCCGATCGGGAACTTGCCTGTATCCACACCTTTTATTGGCTCGGTGAGGCTGACACCTGCAAACGCGGTGACCGCAAGGAAAAGTGCGGCTAGGTAAAGCAGGGTGCGCGATCCAGACGGCGTTACAAAAAAAACAAATTTAAATCGCAACACAATTACCAGGGTGACACCGATTGCGCATCCGGCCAGTGAAAACAAGGAAAGCGTTGCCTCTCCCGGGTTCTCTTGCATACGCTCCCAAACTAAGACCAAGTTCCCGGCTTGGTTTGCGGTAAAAACTCCGTACACCCGAAAATCAAGTGCATCCATGGCCCCAGCAATGGCAGCCAAAATGAGAACGAGTGCATAAGGGTGGCCTAGCGCTGAATCCGCGTTGGGATTCATGACCTCCTCTACCGGTGTGGTCACGAGCCGTAACGGCGATTTCGCTCGGCGTAGGCGCGTACCGCTCGAAGAAAGTCAACTCTGCGGAAGTCAGGCCAAAATGCCTCACAGAAGTAGAACTCAGAGTGGGCGCTCTGCCACAGAAGAAAACCCGAAAGCCGCTGTTCACCAGACGTTCGAATTACGAGATCAGGATCGGGCTGTCCTTTCGTGTAAAGGTGCTCGGCGATGTGCTCAACGTCAATCAATTGTGCAAGTTCGTCCAGGCTTGTTCCTTGGGTTGCGTGGGCGGACAATAATGATCGGACCGCATCAACGACTTCACGGCGACCGCCGTAACCAACAGCAACATTGACCAGTGAACCCTTGACGTCTGTGGTTGCCTCAGCGGATTCTTTCAACAAATTCGCAGTGTGCGCTGGGAGTAAATCAAGAGCACCGACGGGATGGATCCGCCAACGACCTTCGAGGACCAAGTTGCTGACCGTTGACTCAATGATCGCCAGCAGTTTCTCAAGTTCTGCTTCCGGGCGACTTAAATTGTCAGTTGAGAGCAACCACAGTGTGACTACCTCAACTCCTGATTCGTCACACCAGCCCAGAAAGTCAACAATCTTGGCTGCGCCTGCCGCATGACCCTGCGCAGAGGTGGAACCTTGAGCCGTTGCCCACCTGCGATTGCCATCGAGGATCACGCCGACGTGGCGGGGCATCCGCTCTGGTGGAATGTGGGCTGCGAGATTGCGTTCGTAGATGCCGTAGACGAGATCTTTAAGACCCACCTGTACCCAGCCTTTCCACAATTGCGATTCGCTAGAACTTTCAGACTCCGAGATTACTCCTTTGGCGTGACCAAGTCGTGCAGATGTGGCCTAACCCGAAGAAATTCAGCGAGAGCGGTCACATTGTTCGTTGGGAGTTCGCAGACGGTAAAGCGACACACCTGTGCTTGTTCTGCACCGTCCGGTAACCAGCGAACTTCCGGACACAGTGGGGAAAGAAGTGCACAACGGGCAAATAGGTCACTCTGAGCTCCACTGACCTCGACCTCCCAAGGGCCTTGCGTCAAAGACCATAGGGCGACCAATCCCCAACCAACTGCCCTAGGCGCGCTCAAAGCTAACTCGGGCACGACTCCAAGGGCCTGCTCGGCCCTCTTGCGAAGAATCAAATAGTCGTCGGAAGCCAGCCCACTAAATCGTGTCAGGAGATTCGCCATTGAGAACCAACCTGATGGTTCTGCATTGTCGGCAAAGTCTCGTGGGCGCCGAATCAACTTTTCCGAGTCGGCAGCTGTGTCATAAAAACCACCCTCCCTGTCATCGAAAGAGACCAAAGCAGTGTCCATCAAAGTTCGAGACAAACTAAGCCATTCAGTCTCTCCCGTTACCTGGTAGAGGGTCAGTAGCCCTTCGGCCATGTTTGCGTAGTCATCCAAGACCGCTGAATTACTACCGGGGGAACCGTTTCTCGAGGTTCGCGAGAAACCTGCGAGCTTTGACCCTGAACCAATATGGACACTTATCACGCAATCTGCGGCAATCTCTGCTGCTTGAATCCAGTCCGGTTCATCGAAAATTGAACCTGCTTCAGCGAGTGCCGCGATTGCTAATCCATTCCATGCCGCTACGACTTTGTCGTCTTGGCCCGGCCGAATTCGTTCACTTCTCGCTTCAAAGAGCTTTCTTCGAATATCAGACCATGACTGCGGATCCGCTGGGTCCGCGAGTAACTGCAAAGTTGACTTGCCTTTCTCAAAAGTTCCACTGTGAGTCACTTCAAAGAGCCGACAGGCGTCTTCAGCAAATTCCGCACCGACAACTTCCGCGATTTCGCTGGGAGTCCAGGCGTAAAATTTTCCCTCTTCACCCTCACTGTCAGCGTCAAGGGCGGAGGCAAATGCCCCCTCAGGCGTACGCATTTCACGCAATAGAAATTCAATGCTTTCACGAACCACCCTCGCGGCGAGTGGATTTTCGGTGAGCCGCCACCAATGTGTGTATACGCGAATCAGAAGAGCATTGTCGTACAGCATTTTTTCAAAGTGAGGCACAACCCAGCCTTCATCAACACTGTAGCGGGCAAAGCCGCCACCAAGTTGGTCGTAGAGACCGCCCCGGGCCATTGAATCAAGAGTGCTGTTGGCCATGAACTCTGCTGCTTGGCCCACGACTGGGTCAGTTGTCATGCGCAAAAGAAACTCAAGAACCATTGAGGGTGGAAACTTGGGGGCTCCGCCAAACCCAGCATTCTCCGAGTCAAATGAATGTTCGAGTCCACTAACAGCTCCACGCAAGAATTCCCAAAGTTGTTCGTTATTTAGTTCACTCACATCCGTTGGGTCAAAACCTGCGGAGCGTGTTTCTAAGGCCGTCACGATTCGTTCACCGGCTTGCAAAATATCGTCGCGACGCTGTGTCCATGTGTCTGAGATGGACTGGATAAGTTGACCAAAACTGGGCATTCCGTGGTGCGGCGTTGGAGGAAAATAGGTACCCGTATAGAACGGACGACCTTCATGATCTAGGAAAACTGACATAGGCCACCCCCCATGGCCGGTCATGGCAACGGTTGCTTCCATGTAAATAGCATCGATGTCTGGGCGTTCCTCGCGGTCCACCTTGATGTTCACGAAATGCTCGTTGAGAAAGCGCGCCACTTCAGGGTTCTCAAAAGACTCATGTGCCATGACATGACACCAGTGGCACGCCGAATACCCGATACTCAAAAAGATTGGAACGTCTTTTGTGCGAGCCTGTTCAAAAGCTTCCGTACTCCATTCCCACCAGTCAACGGGATTATCCGCATGCTGCAATAGATAAGGAGAGGTGGACTGCGCAAGTCGATTCACCTGTTCAGCGTAACTCAGCATTCACAACCGTGGTGTGCAAGGATGCAAGCAGTAAAGGAGTCCACATGTTCGAAGATGCAAAGAAAGAATACGATCAGGCAATCGATCGAAATAACACTCTTGGTGAATTAGCGAACCAAAAAGTCACCACGACAACGACCAACTCTCACACGGTATTGGGCAAGTTGATCGTTGCGGGAATTATTGCAATCGGGATTGCACTCCTCATTATTCTTTAGTGAAGCCTTTTTTTAAAACCTCCATTGCACCCGTGAGTTCACTAGGAATCACCCACATTTTATTTGCATCGCCTTGAGCCATTATGGGCAAAGTTTCAAGGTAGCGGTGGGCGAGCGCCGCTGAGGTTGGATTGGCCTCGTGGATCGCTCGGTAAACCTTTTCTAGTGCAACAGCCTCACCTTCAGCCCGAAGAACTTCAGCTTGAGCTTCAGCCTTTGCCCGCACCACTTCCGACTGGGCGAAACCTTCCGCGGTGAGAATCGCGCTTTGCTTTTGTCCCTCAGCCGTGAGGATCGCGCTTTGCTTTTGTCCTTCAGCCGTCAAAATTGCCGCACGGCGCTCCCGCTCAGCTTTCAACTGCTTCTCCATCGACTCTTGAACCGAGTGGGGTGGATCAATCGCCTTGAGTTCAACCCGATTGACACGAATCCCCCAACGACCTGTTGCCTCGTCTAGAACCCCGCGCAGTTGCCCATTGATTGAGTCGCGTGACGTCAAGGTTTGCTCAAGATCCATTGAACCAATCACGTTGCGCAAAGTGGTAACCGTCAATTGCTCAATTCCAAGAAGGAAACTTGAGATTTCATATGTCGCGGACTTGGGGTCAGTGACCTGAAAATAGACAACTGTGTCAATTGACACCACCAAGTTGTCCTCCGTGATCACCGGTTGCGGAGGAAAGGAAGCAACCTGCTCACGCATGTCTACCCGCTCACGAATGCGATCCACAAATGGGATCAAAATTGTGAGCCCTGGGGTGAGCGTTCGTTGGAAACGGCCCAGCCGCTCAACAATTGCTGTGCTGGCCTGATTCACGATCACCACAGTGCGTGAGAGAAAGAGTGCCAACACTGCCAGCACCGCGATAACTCCAACTATGACTCCTGCAAGATCCATAACAACTCCTTAACTATTTGTTTTAGTCGAGTGGGAAAACCAAGGCGGTAGCGCCATCGATCCGAGAAATAGAAACTTTTGAATTGGGCTCAATTGGTTCAGAAGTCAGATCCGGGTCAAGACGAGCACTCCACACTTCGCCCTTTAGTTTCACCTGTCCCTGGTGCAAAGTGACGCCTCCAAGGGTGAGGGCTTCAGATCCAACCAGCGCATCTACGCCGGTGCGGGCTCCAATGGGAACACGCGCGAACCTCTTAATTGCAAACGGACGAATGGCAATGATGCCAAAAAGAGTGATTCCAGCTGTGACAAGAACTTGAACCGCAACGGGCGCGCCCAGCGCAGAGACAGCCAAGCCTCCCGTGGCACCCACTGCTAGAAGACCAAAATAAAGGGTGGTCGTGGCAAACTCAAGCCCGAGGGCAAGACCCGCGGTTAAACCCCAAAACCAGATCATGCTCACCACTGTAATACGCATTTTGCGCATTGGCAGGTTGGCCCGAATATCAATGCGTCATCTAATAATCTTTACCGGTGAGCACCCCGAAACCGACTTCCCTGGGTCGCGAGTTGGTACACCCCAGTTGGTTGCCGGCATTTAAGGGACTCCAGACAGAATTCGACGCAATTGAGACCTATCTCGCCCTTGAATCCTCCAGTGGACGTCCGTGGCTTCCCGCCCCAGAACTTGTTTTGCGGGTATTTGCCGAACCGATTGAGAAAGTAAAAGTTGTCATTCTTGGGCAGGATCCGTATCCAACTCCAGGTCACAGCGTTGGCTTAGCCTTTAGCGTTGCTCCGGGAATAACCCTGCCACGCAGTTTGGTAAATATTTTTTGCGAACTTGACAGTGACGTCGGGAACCGGGGTACGGACATCCCAGCCAATGGCGACCTCACTCCATGGGCGGATCAAGGAGTATTGCTCCTGAATTCGGTGCTCACCGTGCAAAGCGGTGTGAGCGGGAGCCACCGTGGTAAAGGCTGGGAATCAATTACTCGGGCAGCGATAACAGCATTGTTGTCCAGACCGGAGGGCCCACCGATTGCAATTTTGTGGGGAAAAGACGCCCAAGTATCAGGCAGCGAGTTTGACAAAGATCGTGTGATTTCTAGTGCGCATCCGAGTCCGTTATCGGCCCGACGCGGATTTTTTGGAAGTAGGCCGTTTAGCAGAACTAACGAACTATTAAAAGCGCAAGGGAATTCCCCTATTGAGTGGAGGCTTCCTTAGTAGGCAGTTCTTTAGTCGGAAGTGAGCGCACGTATCTATGCATAACGTAATCAGCGTAGAAAGATGCAAAGGGAATCGTCCCGGCGAGGAGTAACGCCAGAGTTTTGAATATTGGGAACCTCAAGAGAAAGGCCAGATTGACAGCTGCAATGAGGTAGGCGAAGTACAACCAGCCGTGGGCGATCCACAAAATGCTGTAAAGAAACGGTTTGCCGCCTTCAAGCCCGTAGTCTAAGAATAAATACCCGTACAGCGCCCACACTGATGCAACGGCAAGAACTACACCCGTTATCCATGCCATAATGCGAAATGCCAGCAGGGCTGTCGGGATTTTGTTCATGTCCAGAGCCTATGTTCACTCGAGTTCGTTCGCGAACGGTGGCATGGCACCCGCCCGCTGGCAAGTTATTCCAGCAACCTTGATTCCAAAATTGACAGCGGAACGCACCTTTGCGCAATCCTGGATATCAGCGCGCGTCCAACCTCGTGAATCCCAATGCGAAAGGAATCCACCACTAAACGAATCGCCCGCCCCAACAGTGTCAACAACATCAACGGAAGGGACGTCGCACGAGAAATCCTCCAATTCCGTGAACACATGAACGCCTTGGGAGCCGTCCGTGAAAAGCACAACGGCTTGAGACTTCTTCTGAATTTCGACTGCCGCCTCGTGATTACTAAGTTCGGGGAACATGTAGTCGAGGTCGTCACCGCTGACTTTAATTACATCAGCTCGAACGAGTGAAGCATTGAACGTCTCCCAGAATTCAGTGGGATCATTCATCACACTTGGTCGAGCATTCGGATCGACCATTAAGAGCTGGTGGGTGCTTAGGGCCGAAATAACTGCTCTGGTCGCCTGGGATAGAGGCCTGAAAACTAGTGCCAACGTACCAATGTGAACTGCCATGGCCCTGTGGTCAAGCGCTTTGAGAGCAACGTCTGGAGTGATAGACAATGACGAGGTGCCATTCATGAGAAATTGGTAGGCCGCTGCCCCACTCTCGTCCAGTGTTGCAATTGCCAGTGTTGTTGGTTCGGGGCACGCAGTTTCTACAGCGCAGTTAACCCCGTCGGAGTCCAGTAACCGTCGGACTCGTTTACCCAACGCGTCCTGGGAGATTCCACCGATAAAGGAAGCTTGTATTCCAAGTCGAGCGATGGTTCGCGCAGTATTTACAGGTCCCCCACCCACAACGGAATCGATCTCACCCTCGGGCGAGACGATTATGTCGATCAGGGCTTCACCCATTACCTGGATCATGCACGTAACTTACTGCCAAAGACCAGCCATCGAATGTAGATAGCCACTGCAAAGAGCGCGAACACCCACCACTGAATTGCATAGAAAAAATTTTGTAAGGGGAATGCAACATCTGCTGTTGAAATTGTTGGTGGAACAAAAAGTGGAGCACCCGAGTCGAGCGGTACTTGGCTCTGGATCACGATGAATCCGTCAAGCAACTCGGTATTCCAAAGTTCGGATAACTGCTGAGAATCAATCACAACGACCTCGCCACTTTGATCTCCACCAAAGTCGTAAAAGGACTCACTCGGATGAAGCACCCCTTCCACAGTGACTTGGGAAACCGGTGTCGAAAATGAACCACCTTTGGGAACCCAACCTCTGACCACTGCGACTCTCTGACCGGAACTGAGCTCGAAAGCGGAAACGATCCAATCCCCTGAAATTGAATCAGGGGAAAAACGACTTCCAATTCGAACTTGATCTTGATCGATGAACTTCCCAACCGCGCTCACACTCCGACCGAAATCCTTGGAATTCATCGGCTGTTGAATCTCCGCAACGGAAACTGCTGCAAATGTGGCTGCCCGTTCAGCATCCAAAATATCCTGAGTGCGGTCCCATTGCCATTTACCGAGGAAGAAAAACAGCACACATACGCCGATTAGTGCGAGCACCGCCAGAATTGACGCCGGTGTTTTTGCCCGAGAGGCAAGATCACTGCTTTGGCGCATCAGGGTCTTGCTCGGCGCGCTCTTCCATCTGCGCTATTCCGTCGAGTTCTTGTGCAATTCGAACTTCACCCGAGCTACGGGGAAGATTAGGGTCAATTCGCTTCATTTGACGATTCATGTTGAGCCACAACAGAACAAGGGCAATTCCTACGAGTAGGACAAACAGCCCCGCGATAGGGCCTGCACCGTCAATGATGGTGCTGAGGTCCGGTTCATTTTCCATAGTGGTTCCACTCTAATCCTTAATTGACTCACTAGCGCAGGCCGGCAAAAAGGTCACTCTCTGGCAACGTTGTCGCAACAAGGCTTGAAGCAAGCTGAAACTCCTCGGTTGGCCATGCCTGCTGCTGCAGTTCTGTCGAAACAACAAACCAACGGCCATCTGGTTCAATTTGAGTGGCGTGAGCTTTCAATGCTGCGTCCCTGATGGGGAAAAAGCGCGCGCATTCAACACTGGTCGTGACTCGTGCAGCGTCTTCTGGCTTGTCCTCCCAGTTTTCGAGCCACTCAACGTAGGGAGACTCGATTTTCTGCGCCACCAAGAGTTCATGCAAAGCTACAACGCGTGCTTTATGAAATTGCTGGTTGTAATACACCTTCTGAACCACGTGTGCCGGCCCAAGATCAGGATGCGCATGTGGATCGGCAGCATCCTGGATTGCGGCAATAGTTATAACGTGGGTCTGAATGTGGTCTGGGTGTGGGTACCCACCGTTTTCGTCATAGGTTGTGACCACTTGGGGCCGAAACTTCCGGATCAATTTCACAAGTGGCGGCACGCTCACCTCGAGGGGAACGAGCGCGAACGCGTCTTCTGGGAGCGGCTCACCTTCGGTGAATCCCGAGTCCATGAAGCCAAGCCACTCGTGTTGTACCCCGAGAATGTGCGCGGCCTCCGCCATTTCACGCTGGCGTACCTCATGAATTCCCAGTTGGTCAACCAACTCTTGCGCGGCAGCATTCAACACGTCACCTCGCTCACCACCGGTGCAAGAAACCACCATGACCTCGACACCTTCTCGCACGTATTTGGCCATGGTCGCCGCGCCCTTACTCGATTCGTCGTCCGGGTGAGCATGAATTGCCATAAGTCGGAGTGGCTCTTGGGTGTTGGAGTCGACACTGGTGGTGGTAAGCACGGAAGTATCCTCTCACCAATCCATATTCGTAGGTCACTCGTTAGTGTGGGAGTGTGTCGAGTCCATTTCGCAAAGACCAATTGAGCCCCGAGATGGCGGATCGATACGGATTCAACCAAAAAAGACCGCTACAAACAGTGATCGTTGCAGTCGTAATTATAGTTTTCATTGCCGCACTTGGTTTCGTAACATTTTCGATGTCCCAAAAAAGTATCCAATTCCAACTACTCACGTGGAGCGTGATTAGCCCTGAACGAACTGACCTTCGTTTTGAAGTACGTCGAATTGGTAATGACGCCCTTGACTGTGTTGTCCGTGCCCAAGACTCCAAACGAATTGATGTGGGTTACTCGGTCGTAACTGTTCCCAGCGGCAGCGACTACGAACAGGTGGACTACTCGCTGCGAACCCTTGCTCCCTCATTCGCCGTGGAAGTCCTCACTTGTGTTCCCACCGGTGAAGCCACTCGCGTGCCGGGACCACAATTCCCAGCGGGAGTCGCCCCGCCCCCTCAGCCGTGGGAATGAACGACTTTATGAATAAGACACACACCTGCTGACAAAACTGGGAAAAGTATTAGGGTTTAACGCTATGACCGAAATAACCTGGTTGACCCAAGATGCTCACGATCGCTTGACGGCCGAATTCGAAGACCGCCAAGGCCCCAACAGGACAGAGATCACAAAAAAGATCGAGGCCGCTAGAGAAGAAGGTGACCTTAAGGAAAATGGTGGCTATCACGCAGCGCGCGAGGAACAGGGCAAAAACGAGGCGCGGATCCGACAGCTGCGACAACTACTAGAAAATTCTCAAATTGGAGTCCCCGAAGCCAAAGAAGGCGAAGTAAGCCACGGCAAGGTGATTACCGTCCGTCTGATCGACTTTGACGACGAGGAAAGATTCCTACTCGGATCGCGCGAGGAAGCCGCGCATGCAGCAATTGATGTCTACTCACCCACTTCACCATTGGGCGCAGCGGTTTTAGGGAAACAAGTTGGAGAGAAGACCAGTTACCAGCTAGCAAACGGAAAAGACATGGCTGTCGAAATCCTCAAAGTTGAGGACTACACACCAAGTTAGCGGCGGCTCACAGTGCGGTACTTTCGAATTGCAAGCGGGGCAAATATCCCAATCACCACGGTGCACGAAATTACCGTGTAGGCAATTGGATGCTGCAGCGACCAGAACTCTGGCTCGACTCCAGGTGCGTAACCCGTCGGATTACCAAAAAGTTCTCGGGTTGCTAGCACAAGCGAGGAAACTGGATTAAACGCGGCGAACGCTTTGAGCAAGCCGGGCAATGAATCCAGGGGAACAAAAGCATTGGACAAAAAAGTCAACGGGAAAATCCAGATGAGACCCGCCGTATTCGCTGTTTCGGTATTCGGTACCGAAAGCCCGACAAATGCGCCAACCCACGTGACGGTGTAGGCGAAAAGGAGCAGTAGCAGGTAGGCATAGACCGCGTTAAGGATTCCGTCGTTGATCCTCCACCCAACGATATAACCGGTAATGCTCAACACAGCGAGAACCAAGATTTGACGCAATGCGTTAGCGAAAGTGTTGCCAATTAACGCCGCGGACTGAGACATGGGGAGTGCTTTGTAGCGGTCAATTATTCCCTTCTGCATTGCCTCGGCCAGCCCAACGGTGCTCGCGGCTGCAGCGAACGCAACCGTCTGACCAAAGATTCCCGGCATTAGGTATTGCCTGTACAGACTCGCATCGGCCGAACTTCCAGGGTCGCCACCGGGAATGGGTATTGCTCCACCGAAAACATAAGCAAAAAGGAGAACGAAAATTACCGGTTGAATCAGTTGGAAAAACAATGCTTCTGGGATTCGGAAAGATGCCAAGATCGTGCTTCTGGCGATCACGATCGAGTCGTGAATTGTCCAGCCCAGTAGCGGGCGAGACATGGCAACTGGGGCAGATGTTGTCAAAGTCCTCATCTCACTCATGCCTAATTCCTAACTTCGTCTTCTGCACCGTGCCCGGTGAGCGAGAGAAATACGTCGTCGAGGGTCGGCCTACGAAGTGCCAAATCTGCTATCGCAATATTTTGGGCATCGAGTAGTCGAACAACGTCCACTAATACGGTTGAACCACCCGTTACGGGCCCGGAGACCATGCTTTCTTTGACCATGGATTCCCCTGCAAAAACTGGGATAAGGGCGGCTTGCGCATCGCTTACGCGGGCAAAGTCGGCCACGGTGACTTCAATCCTGTCCCCGCCAATTTGATCTTTGAGTACTTCAGCCGTTCCGTGTGCAATGACTCGACCGTGATCAATCACCACGATGTCGTCTGCCAACTTGTCGGCCTCTTCCAAGTACTGCGTGGTCAAAAGGACGGTGGTTCCTTCAGCGACCAAGCTTTCAATTACGCCCCACAGCCCAAGACGAGACCTAGGATCAAGTCCCGTTGTCGGTTCATCGAGAAATAAAATACTGGGCTTTGCAATCAAACTCGAAGCAAGATCAAGCCTGCGCCGCATTCCTCCGGAATATGTTTTTGCCGGTCGGTCAGCAGCGTCGATTAAATCGAACCACTCCAATAATTCTTCCGATCGTTCCTTCACGTAACTTGATGCAAGGTGGTAGAGGTCGCCGAACATTCGCAAGTTTTCACGGCCAGTTAAGAATTCGTCGACCGCCGCGTACTGCCCGGTCAGGCCAATACTGTGACGCACTTCATCTGCCTGCTTTTCCACGCTAAATCCGTTGACGTACGCGGTTCCCTCCGTCGGTTTGAGCAAGGTCGCAAGAATTCGGACTGTTGTCGTTTTACCTGATCCATTTGGACCAAGCAGGCCAACAACTTTTCCCTTCGGGACTACAAGATCAAGCCCGTCGAGCGCCTTGACGTCCCCAAACTTCTTGACCAAACCCTCTGCATGAACAGCATCGTCTTTTGCCATGTGCGGAACTGTATACCTATAGTTCCTCGACAATAAACCCTTGACGGTTCAGGCTTTCCATGACTTCCATGGCATGTTCTCTCCCGCGCGTTTCAACTTGAATATCGATCTCAACTTCGTCAACGCCCAATGAAGGGTCCATTCGATTGTGATCAACTTCAACAATATTCGCATGTGCTTGCTGAACCGCCGTCAGAACCTGGGCAAGGTTTCCGGGTGAATCTGGCACGCGCACCTTCACGGTCATGTAACGGCCACTCGCCGCCATACCGTGTCGAATAATGCGCAGGAGTAAGAGCGAGTCAACATTTCCACCTGAGAGCACCACTGCGACCGGCGCTTCAAATTTCTTTGGCCACGCCATCACCGCTGCTGTTGCTGCTGCCCCCGCAGGTTCAACAACCATTTTGGCGCGCTCAAGAAGCAATAGAGCTGCACTTGAGAGTTGGTCCTCGGAGACTGTCATGATTTCATCAACGTGTTCCTTGACAATCTCGAACGGGATTGCGCCCGGAAGCCCAACAGCAATTCCGTCGGCCATAGTGGACATGTTGTCAAGCTTCTGTGGTGATCCGACAGCAAGCGACGCTGGGTAGGCGGCCGCACCTTCAGCTTGAACCCCAATGACGGTGACTTCCGGATTCAAAGACTTGATTGCAAGGGCCACGCCGGCGAGTAGGCCACCGCCACCCGTACACACGACGACCGTCTTGACATCAGGTATTTTCTCTAAGATTTCCAACCCCAGTGTTCCTTGCCCGGCCACAATGTCCTGGTGATCAAATGGGTGAATCAAAATGGCACCGGTTCGGTCGGAGAATGCCCTGGCTTCGACTAATGCTTCGTCGATACTTGATCCAGCGAACTCGACGTCTGCGCCGTACCCCTTTGTCGCTTCGACCTTCGGGATCGTCGCACCTTGGGGCATGAAAACTGTCGCCCTTATTCCCAACATCCGGGCCGCTAACGCAACCCCCTGTGCGTGATTTCCAGCGCTTGCAGCAACCACGCCGAGATCGCGTTCTTCCTGCGTCAATTTGGAGAGTCTGTTAAATGCGCCACGGATTTTAAATGATCCTGCTCGTTGCAAATTTTCAGGAATCAAAAATACCGGACCACCCACGAGTTCACTCAACCACCGAGCGTTGGCAACAGGGATGTCGGCAATTACTCCGTCAAGGCGCTCACTGGCATCTCGCAGATCTTGGACATTCACTGCCACGGCTGACTGGCTACTTGGGTTCGGCACCACGCAATCATGTCAGGAAGGTGTCACAGTTCCCGGCGAGAGCCACCAATTTCTTGGCGGGCTCCCAAACGTGCACGGGATGCTGCCGTGCGACCGGCGCTGGCAGCCGAGCCGGAATTACTCGTTGCCGCACCCGAATACCCGCTCCAGCTTCCACGCGCTTGAGAGTTCTTGCGGTGAAATGAACTGACTTCTTTTTCGCGGTCAGCTAGCACGAGCGCTCCGGAAATACTGGCTTTCTGGGTGCTGTGAGTGTCACTTTCCCTGATCGCTTCGGCTCGCCCTTCCTGCAATCGCTCCCCTATTCGAACGGTATACGCCCGATAGAAAGCGGCGCGGGCAGTTTGTGAAGTAAATTCGACTCGGCGGCGGCGGTACCCGCCTGCCACCCGAACCCTTCCGTCAAAGCGTTCCCCCCGCCATACACCTGATTTGATATAGGTGTTGCCATGGGATGTCATTTGGACTGCAAGGGATGAAAACAGAGTCTCGATTGAGTCAAGATCACCGGGCATTCCGTAACTGATTACGTAAGTTGAATCCCGCGCGACGTCGACTTGGGCGCTATTGGAATGCGCGACGGTCACGAATAGATTAACCAAGTGTGTATTTGCCCGTTTTCCCTTGACACCGATTGTCACCGTGCGACTCACTGGAGTTAACGTCTCGGAACTTTTTGTATGACTGCGGGCACTCGCTAGGTCGATGCTGGCCAGAGTTGCCAGCATCTGTGCCTTGGTCAGGTAGGCATGTGCTTCTGCCTCGTTGTCTGTTCGCTCTGCTTTCGCGAGTAACGCCGCGATCCTTTCTAATTTCATGGAGCCTTCACACTTTCAAATATTTTCTCGTGATCACCGACAACAACCCCGATCTCAAGGTATCCGGTAGCTAGGAGCAATCTGGCTTGGTCGCCAAGTGCGGCCTGAACCAAGAGCAACATGCTCGCGGTGAAAGTCGGACCGTGGGGCTGTTCCCCAGCAGGCGCGAACTTCGCGGCAACATGATGCGCACATTCGTGCAAGATCACTGATTCACGGAGCGCCCATGTAGCTGACCGCCCAGCGACCGGGATCGCGATTATTTGACCGGTGAACTCGTAGTGAGCCTTTGCCGATCCCTTTCGCTCGCGAATAGTAGGTGGTTTCAGACCTAACGCGTGAACCACTTCCGACTCACCGAAAAGGCCTGAAACATATGACCGGATCGACTCGATACTGGCAAATCTTTTCTGCACTGGAATGTCTAGGGTAGAGCCAAAAAATTCCACTTTTCCACCGCGATTCATCAAGCTCGTGAATTGGTCCTCAGCGGAATACACCTTGGCTCTGTGCGCATCGGGTGCGCTCGCTAAGGCATTAGGGTCCACACCTCTATCTTGCCTTGTAACCTGAACACGGCGAAAGAGGTTCCTTCCTCCTGTGGATTACCCCGCCGATAGAGTCAGAGCGTTCATATCTGAGTGAACATTTCCACCAGCACATCTATAAAGGAAAATCGTGCCCGAAACACCAGCCAGTTCGCAGGATCAGCCTCAGGGCACTTCGCGAACCCGGAAACTCGGTGGCGCGATTAGGCGAACCCCCCTGTTAAGCGGGCTACCACGTGAAGTTGCCGTGCTTTCTGCCATCGCTTTCTTCGTTGCAATCGGATTTGGAATCTTGGCACCGGCACTGCCAATTTTTGCGAAAACATTTGAGGTTTCAGCGCTCCAGGCGAGCGCCGTTATCTCGGTCTTTGCCCTCATGCGATTTGTTTTTGCGCCCATTGCTGGGATCCTGGTCGACCGGATGGGTGAGCGAATCGTTCTCACTTCCGGGCTCATCATTGTCGCTACCTCCAGCGTGATTGCCGGGTTTTCTCAAACCTACCTGCAACTGGTCGCCTTCCGCGGGATTGGTGGCATTGGGTCATCGATGTTCACGGTTTCCGCCCTTGCCCTCCTTCTTCGCGTGGTGGACTCTAGCCAACGCGGTCGAGCTGCAAGCGCCTTTCAGGGCGGCTTCCTTCTGGGTGGAGTTGCTGGACCAGCCGTCGGCGGCATCGTTGTCGCAATTTCGATTCGAGCACCTTTTTTCGTGTACGCGGCGGCACTTTTCATGGCCGCAATTGTCACTTTGGTTTTCTTGAGTCGCGCTCAACTTTTCGAACGTGAGGAGCAAGTTTCCGAGGGTCAAAACAATAAGGTAGAAGAATTACGCTTGGCTCTCAAAGACAAGGCGTATCAGGCAGCCCTCGGAACAAACCTGGTCTCTGGGTTCGTTTCATTTGGCCTTCGTAGTTCTGTTGTACCTCTTTTTGTCGTTGAAGGCCTGGATCGAGGAGCTTCCCTCGCTGGCTTTGGTTTTCTTGCAGCCGCTGCCGTACAGGCAATCGTCCTGCTTCCTGCCGGTCGCATGGCGGACACTCAAGGTCGACGAAAGGCACTCCTCTACGGAACCATCGCAACGGCTATCGGAATGGTAGTTCTCACTCTCGCGGACGCTGCAGTCAACGGGCTAGGAAAAGCAGCAATGCTGGGAACGATTCTCTTCTTGGTGAGCATGGCGATCCAAGGATTTGGGGCCGCATTCTTGGGTTCAGCCCCCTCTGCCGTCATTGGAGACGTCATGGGTGGCAAAAAGGGTGGAATAGTGGTTGCAACCTTCCAAATGATGAGCGACGTTGGCGCTGTGCTGGGACCTCTTGCCGCAGGCCTGCTGGTAGACCTTTTTGACTTCGATTGGGCGTTCGCATTTGGAGCACTTCTCGCCATATTGCCAATTTTCCTCGTGATTCGCATGCCCGAAACTCTCAAACGCTCGGACGTAACGTAGTCTGTGAAAGTTCCCTACCGGAACTTGTGTAGACCAAATATAGAGCGACGAGTAAGGATCAAAACTCCCAGTGACGCACGTGGACCCTTCGCCCGAAAATCACCTGCTAATTAATAAATTAGTGGCGGCCGGAACCGTGCTCATTCTTATTGCTGTCGGTGCTGCTTTCTTTGTCGCCTCGGTTCGCTCAACACCGGCCGCCGCAGATGCTGCTACCGAACCCACTACTTCGACAGATCCCCTCATCGAAGGTCAAGTGTGGAGTGAGGAAACTGTTGTCAACGCTGAGGGAGACCTCGCCGACGTCAAGAACGTGGCCTTTATATTGGCTGACGATCTTGACTGGAATCTTTTTAATCAGGTTCCGCGACTGGCTGCTCTCCCCGAACAAGGCATGACCTTCATGAATCAAACAGTCACGGACTCGCTGTGTTGCCCGTCTCGGGTATCAATCATGCGTGCTCAATACATTCACAACCACAAAGTGATCTCAAACATTGAAAAAACCGGTGGTGGCTGGCCAACTTTTCGTGACCGCAAAGAGGAGCAAGACTGTTTGCCAGTGTGGCTCGACAACGCGGGAGTCACCACGGCACTATTCGGCAAATACCTCAACGATTTTCCCTCTCAACCGAGTGAAGCAACCTACATTCCACCGGGCTGGGATCAGTGGGGCGTTCCCATCTCGCGCGGTGATTCTTACACGGGTTACAACTACACAATGAATGACAATGGGACTCTCGTTCGGTACGGAAATAAGCCCACTGATTTCCTCAATGATGTAATCACTGACAAAGCCACGGACTTCATCGAGACAGCCGAGTCCCCATTCTTCGTCGAACTCTCCACGTATAGCCCGCACAGGCCAGCTCCCGTCGCAACGCGCAATGCCCTTAAGCACGGGGGGACGGTGGCCCCTCGCAATCCTGCCTACAACACATACGGGGTTGACGAACCTAAGTGGATGAAAGATAGGCAACCACTCAATGCAACTCAACTGGCTAACGCTGACGAGCAGTGGCGCACACGTGCCCGTTCTGCTGAATCTGTGGCTGACTCTGTTGACGCGATTATGGCTAAGCTCAAGGAGACGGGTCACGATAAGGACACTCTCGTTGTCATTACAACCGACAACGGTTATCACATGGCAGAAAGACGAATGTTTAAAGGTAAACGCACCCCGTATGCCTCTGACACTGTCGTTCCCATGATCGTCATTGGTCCGGGCGTACCAGCCGGAGTTACTGTTAACGAAATGTCCAGCACGATCGACCTTGGTCCGACATTTACTGAGATACTTGGAACCACGGCTCCCAACTGGGTTGACGGGCGCTCACTCGTAGGTTTCTTTGCCCAAGGAGAAACACCGGAAGGCTGGCGCAAGGCCGTCCTCTCCGAAAGCCTTGGAATTTCAACACCCGAGGATCCCGATTTTCAAAAAAATGCGCCACCTCAATTCTTCGCACTTCGTAGCGAAAAGTGGCTGTACGTTGAATATGTCGACGGCTCGAGAACACTTTATGACCGGGAAAATGATCCATATGAAATGGTCAATATCGTAAAAACAGCAGATCCGCTACTACTGCGCAGCCTTTCTGCGCAACTCACACAACTCAGCACCTGCTCCGGCGATACCTGTCGGACCTCAGACTCAATTGCGGTTCCAGTAGCAACGATTGCTAACTAACGGGTAGTTTTTCCCATGCGACTTGGCCCGTGCATTCAGTGACTAAAACGCGCGCAAAGGCATTGCCAGTCAATGTCAAGACATAGCCGGGTCTGTGGAGGTAAACCGCATTGAAGTCTTTCTTGCCTTGGTAGCGCGTAGTTCCCAGCATGATCACACCTGGGAGACCTGTGCCCGGCGCCCTGATCCCGCGCAAGTGGACCCAAAGGTCACTCACGTGAGCGAAGTCGCTCACGTTACCTAAGGGAATGGAGAAGCTTCTCTTTAAGGCCCCCAACTCCTCTTTGCCCGAAAGTGAAACCCGCAACGAGTCACCCTCTGGCACGAGCAAGGCCACGGCTAATGCAGCGCCTTCTCGAGGTCAGCAATTAGGTCGTCGGCTTCCTCAATGCCAACGCTGAGTCGAACTAGGTCGTTTGGTACTTCGAGTGGGCTTCCGCTCACCGACGCATGTGTCATGCGACCAGGGTGTTCAATCAGCGACTCAACGCCACCAAGTGACTCGCCAAGTGTGAATAAAGTTGTTGCAGAGCAAATATCTAGTGCTGCCTGCTCACCTGCTTTCACACGAAAGGACACCATCCCGCCAAAACCACTCATTTGTTTCTTTGCGACTTCGTGGTTCGGGTGTGAGGGAAGTCCGGGATAAAAGACTTGACCAACACCTGCGTGCCCTTCAAGGAGCTCAACAACCTTTGCCGCATTGTCATTGTGACGATCCATGCGAACGCCAAGTGTCTTAATCCCGCGCATTACCAACCAGGAATCAAATGGTCCAGCTATCGCTCCCATGGCATTTTGGTGATAGGCCAACTGCTCACCAAGTTCGGCGTCGGCAACGACAAGCGCACCACCAACCACATCACTGTGACCGCCGAGGTACTTGGTCGTGCTGTGAATTACAACGTCCGCTCCAAGAAGGAGTGGCTGCTGAAGGTAGGGGGATGCGAATGTGTTGTCGATTACCAACAGAGCTCCACCGGCGTGAGCAACCTCAGCAATGGCAGCGATGTCGCCAATATTGAGCAAGGGGTTTGTTGGAGTTTCGATCCAGACAAGCTTGGTCTTGGGAGTCATTGCGGCGGCAATAGCATCAGGGTCGGTGACAGCCGCAGTCGTAAGGTCGATTCCCCAAGGCTCTGCAACTTTCTTGAACAGTCGATAAGTGCCACCGTAGGCATCGTTGGGAAGAACCACATGGTCCCCCGGCTTGAGCACTGTCCGAATTAGTGTGTCCTCAGCGGCTAGACCAGAAGCAAATGCGAGGCCGCGGGCAGATTCGATTCCGGGGGCTTCGAGTGCTGCGAGGCATTCCTGTAATGCCGTTCGTGTCGGGTTGCCACTGCGCGAATACTCGTATCCGTTTCGCAAACCCCCAACACCGTCTTGAGCGTATGTTGACACCTGATAAATCGGCGTCACCACCGCACCTGTTTCAGGGTCTGGTGCCTGGCCTGCATGAATTGCGCGTGTATTAAAACCGTCCATGGCTTGAGCCTATGTTGCACGCAACACCGCGGCAGAGCAGAGGTCAGCAATTCACATTATGTTTAAGCCATGTTCGGATTTGGAAAACCAACCATGGTGGCCCCCGAGTCGGCCCTACCCGGCCGCAGCGCACGGCCACTACCCGTTAGTGAGACCCACGCCGTCTTAGGATCTTCCCTCGAAGGGCCTTGGCCACTGGGCTTGGACGTTATCTACCTCGGGGCGGGCTGCTACTGGGGGGTCGAAGAGATCTACTGGCAGACCCCTGGCGTGATCAATACGAGTGTGGGATTCATGGGTGGATTCACCACTCACCCGACCTATGAGGAAACCTGCACAGGGCTCACCGGTCACGCCGAAACAACGTTGGTCGTCTACGACCCACAGGTAATTTCCACCCGGGAAATCCTCGAAATCTTCTGGGTAAACCACGATCCCACCCAAGAGAACCGCCAGGGTAACGACGTGGGTACCCAGTACCGATCAGCAATCTTTTGGACAACTCCCGAGCAAGAAAAAGTTGTGCTAGAAACCGCCCAGCAGTACCAGCAAGCACTCACCTCTAAGGGCCTTGGCCCCATCACCACCCAGATTGCCCCAGCCAGCGACTTCACCTACTACTTGGCCCAAGATTCACACCAGCAGTACCTGTACAAAAACCCCAACGGCTACCGCTGCCACTCCAACACCGGCACCCCATTCCCCCCAGCCTGACTTTCCCAGGAACTGGGAAAGTCAGACAGAAACACGCGTTTTGGTCGCCAAAACGCCGGACTTTCCCAGGAACTGGGAAAGTCGGCCTTGGGTTCTAGATAGCCAGGAAAGCTAAGACGTCTTGGCGGGTAATAACACCCGTGGGTTTGCCGTCGTCAACCACCATCAAGGCATCAGACTCGGTGAGAGCTGCAATTGCGGCAGTTACCGACTCACCGGCACCCACCATGGGTAGCGAGGGACTCATTACTGACTCAACCGGATCAGATAGATGAGCGGTCCCGTGGAAGAGCGCATCAAGGACGACTCGTTCAACTATCGCACCCGAAATTTCAGCCGTCATGATTGGTGGTTCGGCACGGACAACAGGAATCTGCGAGACACCGTATTCCTTGAGAATCGCAATTGCGTCAGCGACTGATTCCGTAGGGTGTGTGTGGACAAAATCAGGCAGGTCTCCATCAAGTGACTTCGCCCGAAGAACGTCACCGATTGTTTGTTCGGTATCAGCCTGAAGGAAACCGTAAGTTGAAAGCCAGTCGTCATTGAACACCTTGGAGAGGTAGCCCCGACCCGAATCTGGAAGAAGCACAACAACGAGTGAACCTGGCTCAGCTTTTGCGGCAACTCGCAAAGCGGCAACGACCGCCATGCCACAGGATCCACCAATGAGCAGTCCCTCTTCGCGGGCCATCCGCCTAGTCATGTCAAATGAATCCTTGTCAGAAACAGCGACAATTTCGTCAGCGATTTCGGGGTCATAGGCGGACGGCCAAAAATCCTCGCCGACGCCCTCGACCAGATAGGGCCGACCTGAACCTCCGGAATATACAGAACCTTCAGGGTCAGCACCGATTACTTTCACCTTGCCACTACTGACTTCTTTAAGGTAGCGCCCGGTTCCTGAAATCGTTCCACCGGTTCCGACACCTGCAACGAAGTGAGTAATCGTTCCATCGGTCTGGTCCCAAATTTCAGGTCCGGTTGTTTCGTAATGCGACCGCGGGTTGTTGGGATTGGAATACTGGTCTGGCTTCCAAGCACCTGGTTGAGTCGAAAGACGGTCACTCACGCTGTAGTAAGAACGAGGATCTTCTGGGTCAACAGCGGTCGGGCATACAACAACTTCAGCGCCGTACGCCTTCAAAACGTTGCGCTTGTCCTCGGAGACTTTGTCGGGACACACAAAAATACACTTGTAGCCCCGCTGTTGGGCCACCATTGCCAATCCGACACCAGTGTTTCCACTCGTTGGTTCAACAATTGTTCCGCCTGGCTGCAGTGAGCCGTCTTTCTCCGCGGCGTCGATCATCCGTTCGGCAATTCGGTCTTTGACTGAACCACCGGGATTGACATATTCAACCTTGGCTACAACCGTGACGCCGTCAGGGACAATCCCTTGAACGACCTTGTTGAGTTTCACCAATGGCGTGTTTCCGATTAAGTCGATGACTGAGTCGTAGATCTGCACGGCTTAACCCTATGTCTGTTTCAATTTCACGCAGTAACAGCCTATTTTCTTGCAAACACTCGCGATGAAATAGCAAGTGCTCAATCTGAGCTTATGCTTGACTCGTGGATTCAGACCGGCAAATAATGTTGCGCGAACTCGATCGAATCTCAATTCGCCTCGGGAGCTTAAACCTAGATCGCCTCGCCAGAATGGAACAACCCGTTCATGACTGCGCACGGGTAATTTCTGAATCAAGCAAGGGCGGCGCACAAGAGTTACCAAGGGTTGGGCCAAGTGCTTACGTTGCACAGATCACGGTGGTAACTCAAGACTTATTAATGATGAACCCCGAGGGAAACGAAGTCGCAGCGAAAGCGCTCACCGAGTTGCGGCGAGCACTTCCGTAACGGAGTGCCTAGTCGCGACCAGCCAAAATTGACAGGAAGCGCAAGATTTCCAGGTAGAGCCAGACAAGTGTGACGAGAAGCCCAAATGAGAGCCTCCACGATTCACGTTCTGGCAAGCCCATTGCGATTCCTTGCTTGATCGCTTCAAAGTCCAGCATCAAAGCGAAGGATGCAAGAAGTACACCGGCCGCACACAACAGCAGGCCCCAAATACCGACCCCGTAGAAGCCCCAACCGCCACCAACACCGAAGAGCGCACCAACCAGGGATGCCATGGCAATGATGAAGTAGCTGATCATGGCGGCCATGAAGATCCGCTTGAACTTACCGTTGACCTTCACAATTCCGGTTCCGTAGAGGAACAGCATGACGCCAAACGCAGTCAGTGTCCCAATGATTGCTTGGCTAACAAGTCCTTGGTAGTTCTGCGCGAGGGCCATTTGGTCGTAGGCCCAGCTGATTGATCCCAGCATTAGCCCCGCAAATGTCGCGTACAGCGAGACCAAAATTGGGGAAACTTCTTTTTTGAATGCACTTGTGAGTCCAAACGCCAGAGCACCGATCAACCCGATCCATAGGACTGCCGGCATGCTGGGAACGAGTGCCCAGCCGACAAAGGCCATGACGACCGTAATGACGAAAAGAATGGTGCTCTTAACGACTACGTCGGGGAAGGTCAAACGAGCGCCGCCACCGGCCGTGATGGTCTCAAACTCTGCTTGAGTGCCAGCGGAACCCCCGGCCGCCTGCGTATAGGCGCTTTGACCTTCGGCGTAGGCGAATCCGTCGCCTTTAGCGGGCGCTTCGTAGCGCTTAAGGATTGGATTTGTGGTTTGCGAGAAACGAGTGGTCATGCTCAACGGTAACAAATATTCCGGAATTCGACAACATCTGTTTGTCAGGCCGGCAGGCGGTGTCCTCGGTGGGATTTGAACCCACACTGTGCCGGGTTTAAGCCGGGTGTCTCTACCGGTTGGACTACGAGGACGAGAAGGTTGCCCCTCTCGGGCGTAACCCTATCTACCGACGAACTACCGACTGTTTAACAACGCCTTGTACCAACGAGCGCTGTCCTTGGGAGTTCGCTTTCCTGTTTGGGGGTCTACTTGGATCATGCCAAATTTCTTGGTCCAGCCAGACGCCCACTCCAAGTTATCTAACAGGCTCCATGCGAAATATCCGCGGATATCAATTCCGCTCTCTCGCGCGGCCACCGCTTGTTCAATGTGAGCCTTTAGGTAGGAGATTCGTTTGGGGTCGTGTGCGCTGTCGGGCAGTGCGATTCCGTTCTCACAGATCCATATGGGCGTTCCTGGCAGTGCCTCGTCGATTTGCTTCAGGGCAAAAAGGAGCCCTTCGGGGACGACTTCCCAGCCCATGTCTGTGAGTTCACCCCGCGGAGCGAAACTTACGGGTGGACAGGCAGGGAACATAGCTGTGTCTTGGCCGATTGAGACTATTTCACTAGCACCGGGGGCCGCAATCCGGTTGACGGAGTAATAGTTTTCTCCGATCCAGTCAGTTTTCGTTGAGAGCACGGCATTGTCTTCATCTCTTACAAATGACCAATCGGTCAGCTCCTTACAAGACTGACGAGTTAGTTGGCTTACTCCCTTACCTGCCAAGAGGTCCAAAAAAATTCGATTCTGCATACCGTCGACGTGTTCCGTTTGACGTTCCATGTCGGGGGAATCCGCTAGACAGGGAATTATGTTGAGCACGATTCCTAGGTTGGTTACCCCAACGTCGCGCATTGCATTGATCGCCAAACCGTGTCCCAGAATCAGGTTGTAAGCGGCTTCAAGGGAAACGTCTGGTTCGGTTCGGCCCGGGGCGAAATAGCCCGCACAGTAGCCAAGAAATGCCGAGCACCACGGCTCGTTCAGGGTTGCCCACTGATCAACCCGATCCCCGAAATGTGTTGCCATGGCTCGCGCGTATTCAGCAAATTTGTATGCAGTCTCGCGGTTGGACCAGCCGCCTTCATGTTCAATCACCGCGGGGGTGTCCCAGTGGAACAGAGTCGCCACCGGCTTTATATTCCGGGCGATTAAACCGTCAACCAACCGGTCATAAAAATCCAGGCCACTTTGTGAATGTGCACCGGTTCCTGTCGGCATCACGCGAGGCCAACTGATTGAGAATCGATAGGCATCCACGCCGAGCCAAGCGAGAAGGTCGAGGTCTTCCTCGAGTCGATTTACGTGATCACAGGCGGGGTCCGCCCCGGCACCATCAGCTACATTGCCGGGGATCGCAGCGAATTCATCCCAGTTCGCCACTCCACGGCCGGCGCTATCTCCCTCAATCTGCCACGAGGAAGTCGCAACTCCCAGCTCAAAGTCTGCGGGAACGCTTAGACCGTCAAAGTTGCGTGCATGTGAACTCATGTGCGTAACCTAACCTTTAACGGAACCGGCCAACAAACCTCGAACGAAGAAACGTTGAAGTGAGAAGAACACAATCAATGGCACAATAATTGCGATGAAAGCCCCAGCGGTAATGAGGTGAAGTTGAGCTCCATAGGAACCTTTGATTGTCGCCAAATAACTCGTGATGGGAGCAACGTCGGGCGTGCCACCGGCAAATGTGATGGCAACCAAGAGGTCATTCCACACCCAAAGAAACTGGAAGATCGCAAAAGATGCGATGGCTGGAACCGACAGCGGAAGCACGATTTTGCGGAAGATTAGGAAGTGCCCGGCACCGTCAACGCGAGCAGCTTCCATTAGATCTCGTGGTAGTTGCGCCATGAAATTGTGCAGCAAGAAAATCGCTAGTGGCAGCGCGAACATGGTGTGGGCGATCCACAACGGAATGTACGTTCCGGCAAGCAGAGATTGCTGTGACCCCTCTTTATTCAAATCGGGGAAAATCGGGATGTCACCGATGCTCCAGCCCAGGTTGAACATTTGGAGTAGGGGCAGCAAGGCCATTTGGAGAGGTACGACCTGCAAAGCAAAGATCCCGAAGAAAATCCATGTGGATCCTTTAAAGGGAACCCATGCGATTGCATAGGCGGCCATACTCGCCAAGATCAAGGGGAAAATTGCCGCAGGAATTGCAATGGCAAATGAGTTAAAGAAGTACGGCATGATGCCGGTTCCCATTGTGGTGCCACCGGTAATCACTTCTGCATAGTTGGAAAAGGTAACCGCAGGATTTCTAAAGAAAGTCCACCAGCCGGTGTTTTGGGCGTCCGCTGCTGGACGGAAGCTCGTGACCAGAAGTCCCACCGTAGGAATCGTCCACAAAACCGTGATAATCACTACAACAAGTACAGCCCAAGGACTGCTGAGTTTTCGCCTAGCAGCTTCCTTGATACCGTGCTTCTCTTCGTTTAAGTCAGGTCCTGGAAGTACTACGACTTCGGACGCTTCAACGCTCATCGGATTGCCCGTTCCTTTCGAAGCTGAATTACGTTGTAAATGATCAGGGGGATCACGCCGATAAAGAGAACAACCGCAAGGGCATTTCCATGACCTTGGTTAAATTGAACAAAAGACTGCGCATACATTTCGTTGGCCACAACCTGCGTTCCAAAGTTTCCATTGGTCATAGTTCGGACAATGTCGAAAATCTTGAGCACCGCGATCATGATTGTTGTGAGGACAACAATCAACGTGGCACGAATCATAGGAATCGTCACACGGCTGAAGAGTTTCCAACCAACTGCTCCATCAAGTTCTGCTGCTTCAACAACATCTGAGGGTATGTTCTTAATAGCCGCCGAAAGAACTACCATGGCAAATCCAACCTGAATCCAAATCATGATGATCATGAGGAGGTAGTTGTTAAATGGTTGCCACAGAATCCAGTTGGGTGGATCATCGACCCCGAGCCACATAACTATCTGACTGAGTAAACCAACTTGTTCACTCTCAGGGGGGCGGTACTCGTACATGAGTCCCCAGATAATGCTTGCCCCGACAAACGAGATTGCCATAGGCATGAAAATTAAACTCTTCGCGACTGATTCCCGCTTCATACGGTCAAGGAGTAGAGCGAGTGTTAGCCCAAGGCCCGTTGACGCAAGTGGCGCAATAATGATCCATAAAATTGTGTTGGTGAGCGTTCCCCATTGTGTTTCAAAGATCCACGCGTAATTATCAAAAGCGACAAATTCCTCTTGGCCGGCGTCGAGGAAACTCCCATAGATTGTTCGACCAGCAGGAACGATCAAACCCATGGTGACCAAAATCGCTGCGGGACCGAGGAAAACGGCAATTGCAACAGGGCCTTGGAGCTTGCCGCGAATCCGGCCACCAATCAAGAAAAGGACGAGCAGAAAAGCCAAAAAAAACGCAATTGCTGCTGCGGCACTGCCCAGTTTTGGTAGGCCGTCGAGTATTTCGTCCACTCATTTCCCTTTCGCCGCGGTGGCCTAGGTGGCTCAAAAACTACTTCGAGTCTTTCAGAAAATGAAACTGCCGGAGTGAGAATCAGCATTTTGCTGACTCACTCCGGCAGTTTCGATTAGCAGTTATCTACTGGTCAGTTTTCTAAGACCGAATCCTTAGGAAGCTGGCCAAGCAGCATCGATTGCCTTGAGAACTTCAGCCGTTGGCTTGTCCTCGGCGAACCATGCGGTCATTTCGGTCCACTCTGCTCCCGCACCAACTGCTGCTGGCATTAGGTCAGAAGCATCGAAGCGGAATGTTCCACCAAGGTCGGTGAGGTACTGAGCTGACAGCTGGTCAATTGAACCTTCTGCGTAGGTGTCCATGGGGACGCCGCTGTTGGCGGAAACCCACGTGCCCAGTGCAGCTTTGCTGGTGGCGAACTCTGCTGAGGACAGGTATGCCTGAACTGCTGCAACCTCTGAGCGGTCAGCGAATGCTGCAACGAACTCGCCACCACCGACAACAGGCTGTGGTGCCACAGCTTCGTCGATTGCTGGGAGGTAGAACGCGTAAGCGTCACCGTCGGGTCCAACCGTTGCGCCCTCTTGGAAGTTGCCCCAGAAATTGGCGTAAAAACTAGCCTGCTGAAGCATGCCGCACTCGCCCTTAAGGATCGGTCCACCGGCATCCTGGAATGCGGTTGTCGCGATTGTCTGAACGTTGCCGAAACCACCGTTTACATAGTCTGGGTTCTTCATCCAGCCTGCAAGAACGTCCATGGCTGCGGTTACCTCTGGTGAGTCAAAGAGGATCTCGTGGTTGACCCACTTGTCGTATGTCTCTCCACCGTACATGCGAAGCATGATCTGCTCGAGCCAGTCAGTGGCTGGCCAACCGGTTGCTCCACCGGACTCAAGACCGCCACACCATGGCTTTACGCCATCAGCGACCATCTGGTCTGAGAGTGCCCACAGTTCGTCCCACGTGGTGGGGACGGTGTAACCATTGGCTGCGAATGTCTTGGGTGAGTACCACACGAATGACTTCATGTTTGAACCAAGTGGAGCTGCGTAGAAGGTTCCGTCGACGGTGCCGTAGGACTTCCATGCTGGGTTCCAGTAAGCGTCAACGTTGGCAACGGTGCCGGCTGATGCTGGGACAGGTCCACCGTCAGAAACGAGCTTGGCAAGCAAACCTGGCTGAGGAATGAACGCGATATCGGGTGCGTTTCCGCCGGCGATTCTGGTGGGAAGCTGCGCTTCGAACTGGTCGCTTCCTTCGTAAACGATGTCGATCCCGGTGCAGGACTCGAATTCACTCCAAGACTGCTCGAAAAGACCTTGCTCTGGAGGAAGAATGGAGGTGAAGATGCTCACTGAAGCGCCTTCGTTGCCCATGTAATCTGCATAGGCTTCACAGCCTGCAGCTACATCGCTTGTTTCTTCTTCGGTTACTTCTTCACTTGCTGTTGCTTCATCGGTTGCTGCTGCGGTTTCGTCTGTGGAACTGTCGCTCGAACATGCGGCCAGCAACATCAAGGTTGCTACACCACCTGCGAGGACTGCTGCCCCACGGCGCCGCTTAATTGCGGTCATTGAATCTCCTCATCGAATTCAGAGTCAAGGAAGGTCCCTGACCCGCACCTAAGCGAACTTAAGTAAACGCTGTCATCGTCCACCTTGGGAACCCCTTTCTGCAAGCCGAAACCGTGTAACACGGGTATGTAACGATTAACAATTTGGTCTCGATCATTTTTTCCGGGCAAAGGCTAGACGCACGAGCCACGGCTGACTACCTTTAACCACAACAACTGAATAACCAATAACTCCTCCACAACGGATCGTCCGGCACGTACCTGCCGGTGGAAGGCAAGAAATCATGACGGAATCAGTGCGCTTTGAAGACGTATCACTTCTCTACCCCGGCGGCACCATCCCCGCGGTCAGCCACCTTGACCTCACCATTGAAAGGGGCGAGTTCCTCGTACTTGTCGGCCCTTCCGGTTGCGGCAAGTCAACCAGCCTTCGCATGCTGGCCGGACTCGAGCCAATCTCTGACGGCAAAATCTTTATCGGGGATCGCGACGTCACTCACCTTGCAGCTAAGGACCGCGATATCGCGATGGTGTTTCAGAACTATGCGCTTTACCCCCACATGTCCGTTGGCGAAAACATGGCATTCGCTCTGAAAATTCAGAAAGTGTCAAAGGACGAAATTGCCCGTCGAGTCACCGAAGCTGCAGCATTGCTCGACTTAACCGAGTACGTTGACCGCAAACCAAAAGCGCTCTCCGGCGGCCAGCGTCAACGAGTTGCAATGGGACGCGCAATTGTTCGCGAACCACAAGTTTTTCTTATGGATGAACCGCTTTCAAACCTTGATGCAAAACTGCGCGTTCAAACACGAACACAAATTGCAGCACTGCAGCGACGTCTTGGCACCACCACCGTCTACGTCACGCACGACCAGGTTGAAGCCATGACCATGGGTGACCGAGTTGCTGTTCTCAAGGACGGGATCCTGCAGCAGGTTGACACGCCGCGGGCGCTCTATGACGAACCAGCAAATGCTTTCGTTGCAACCTTTATTGGCTCGCCAAGCATGAATATTATTGACGCAAAGGTTGTTGAAGGTGGTGCAGACTTCGGTGGGAGCGTTCTTCCAATTGAGCGCGATGTGCTCGCGAAAGCTGATGGTGATCGCGTACTAGTCGGTGTTCGACCGGAAGACCTGCACCTAGCTGAGTCTGGTCCTGAAATGAAAGTCACCCTTGTTGAAGAACTCGGTGCTGACACATTCGTGTACGGCACAACCCCAGACGGTGTCAACGAACTCGTTGCACGATCACGCGGATTTGTTTCTCCTCACGTTGGAGACATAGTGCATGTGGATCCTCAGCGAACCTATGTGTTCAAGGAAAGCGGAATGCAGGAACGCATTAAGTAAATACGCGGAACCATCTCGCGCAGTTGGGCGGCAAAACTTCGGTTTTGTCGCCCAAGATTTTTACCACTTCGCTGTCCAACATTATTTCGGCCTCCAATAAAAACTCCGGTAGCGAGTAGGCCTCAAGCCCCGTATTAACGGCCATGTGAATTCCGTTATCGCGGGCAAAAATCATGACCTCGGAATCACCCGAATCAATAAATCGTACTTCACCCCTGAACTGTTCCCGCTGATCCAAACTAGCCCGATACAGATTTAACGTACTTGCTGCATCAAAATCCTCAGCTTCAACCGAGAGTTGAGACCAGTGATCGGGTTGCGGAAGCCACGTCGCACTTTCTGACTCAGTGAAACCGTAGGGAGCAGAGCTGGCAGTCCACGGCAGCGGAACTCTCGCGCCGTCACGCCCCTTTTGAGCGCCATTGGTCCTAAAGAAGACTGGATCTTCGCGGTCCGAATCAGCCAAAGGCGCGTCGGGTAATCCAAGTTCTTCCCCTTGGTAGACATAAATAGACCCGGGCAATGCATGTGCGACCATGGCAAGCGCCCGAGCGCGGGCCAATCCTGTTTCACCGCCACCAAGACGCGTGACGACACGCGGTGAGTCGTGATTGGAAAGCGCCCAGGTCGGGGGCGCTCCAACCGCTTGCACCGCCGCTATCGCCTTTTTGATTGTTTCCTGCATTACTGAGGCACTCCACGCAACAACAAGAAAGTCAAAACCGAAGATCTGGTGCAGCGAAGTTGGTGACACGTAACGGCCGGCACGGTGCGCGGGCACCCACGCTTCACTAACGGCCATGCGGTCCCCGGGATAGGAATCCAAAACTTTGCGCCACTCACGGTAGATCTCTTGAAGTTCGTCACGATCAAAGAATCCTGAGTTTTCAATGAGTAGGCGACGCTCGGCAGCCTCTGTAGATCCGTCATCAAGATCAAACCGAAGTGCCTCGGTCAGACCAACCGGGTCTGGTAGGTCTGCGTAGGTCATGTCTTTTGCTAGACCGTGCGCAACGTCAACCCGGAAACCGTCGACCCCTCGGTCAAGCCAAAATTTGAGTGTGTCAATCCAGTCTGCCGCCACGTCAGGGTTGGTCCAATTGAGATCAGGTTGGCTTGAATCAAATACATGCAGATACCACTGACCCAATTCGCCATTGGCCTCGGTTATTTGTGTCCAGGCTGGCCCGCCAAACATGCTGACCCAGTTGTTCGGAGGTTGTTCGCCCGCGTCAAGAAAGTGAAAGCGAGCCCGTTCCTTTGAGCCTGGTGGGGAGGCGAGTGCAGCTTGAAACCAAGGGTGATCAATCGACACATGATTAGGCACTAGGTCAACCATCACTTTGATGTCGAGTTCATGAGAAGCATCGATCAGGGATTGCGCATCTGACAAAGTTCCATACATTGGATCAACATCGCGCTGATCCGCTACGTCGTAACCGGAGTCGTGCTGCGGTGACGGATAGAAAGGCGAAAGCCAAATTGCGTTGATTCCCAACTTCTTTAGATAGGGAAGTTTTGATTGAACACCAACAAGGTCACCGAGGGAATCGCCGTTACCGTCAAAGAATGAACGCGGATAGACCTGATACACCGCTGCGCTGTGCCACCACTTGTCACTGATACTGGTGGGTGAATCTGCCATGGTTAGGCCTTAGGGCCAGTCGAAGTTCGAACAATTAATTCAGTCGGCAATTCGGTTAGCCGATCAGCGCTAATTGGTGCGACAGGTCCCTGCATCTGTCGCAGCAATAGTTCGCCAGCCTTAACCCCAAGTTCTGTGACAGGTTGGGAAACAGTGGTCAGGCCCATGTAACTCGACATGGGGTGATTGTCAATCCCGATAATCGATACATCGCGACCCGGTTCAAGTCCATGATTGCGCAGTGATCGAATCGCTCCGAATGCCATTTCGTCTGACATGGCGAAAACGGCAGTGGGTGGATTTGGTCGACCTAGCAAGGCATCCATTCCATGTTCCCCACCCTCCATGGTGAAGTGCCCAAATACTTCCAGCATTGGATCTTCAACCAATGAATGTTCGGCGATCACAGACCGAAACCCGCGCTCCCTTTGAGACTCCGCGGTGAATCGCGCCTCGGACGGGCCTCCCGACAATACGGCAATTCTTCGATGACCCAAAAAGTACAAATGCTCTGTTGCTGTGCGTGCAGCAGCCAAGTCGTCGATCGCGACGCAATCAACACCGGGTGCCACACCACCGATCATGGCTGTTGGCATTTCAAGGCTGAGAATCGGTTCGAGGTCAGGATCTTGCGGCGGTAATGAAACGATCAAGATTCCATCGACGCGTCGCCTCAATCGAGGTGTCGGTGGAATCCGCGCATGTCCATTTTGATAGTTGCCCACATTCATAAGTAACAGGTCTATGCCCGCCTGCTGCATGACAGATTCGGCACCTGCAATCACTTCTGAGAAAAACCACCGCGAAATATAAGGTGTAATCACTGCAATCGAACCGGTTCGCCCCGAAGCTAACCGGGAGGCACTCGGCGAAATCACGTAATCCAGACCAGAAGCTACTTCCTTGACCCGCTCACGGGTTGCTTCTTCAACATTAGGCAAGCCGCGCAAGGCCCGTGAAACTGTCGCTGTTGATACACCCGCAGCGCTAGCAACATCTTTGATCGTAATTCCCATGGCTGGTCCTTTCGAGTGTAAGCGTATACACCCAGGAGGAATTACCGAGCGAAAAGACCAAAACAGGTATGGGGCGCCCGGTGCCATGACCCCGTTGTTCGTACTTACGCGGCTCCTAATCGCAACACAACACCGTCGAGCAGGTCTTTCTCACTGACCAAGACTTGTGTGAATCCAAGAACTCGCATTGATTCCTGGAGCACGAGCGCGCCACCTGCGATCACGTCAATGCGGCCAGGGTGCATGAAGCCAAGCGTGGCCCGTTGCTGCCGTGTCATGCCTATTAGTTCACTTGTCACTTCGTTCACTTGATCACTGCTGACTACCGATCCATGGATCAAGTTCGCGTCGTATTCGGTGAGGTTCATGGCCATCGCTGCCACGGTAGTAACAGAACCAGCGAGACCAATAAACGTGGAATAGGAATCAATTGGGAAGGACTCAGCAATTGCTGAAAGTGCACTATCGATGTCACTTACGGTTGAGGTGATTTCATGTTGGGTTGGAGGGTCAGTGTGTAGGTGTCGTTCGGTCATGCGGACACAACCGATATTTAGACTACGTGCGAGCAATTCCCCGTTTCCAAGTTTCGTAACAAACTCTGTGGATCCCCCACCAATGTCGGCAACGACAACCGAACCTTGCACCTCGAGTCCAGAAAGCGCTCCTAAGTAGGAGAGCTCTGCTTCTTCAGTGCCTGTAATGACTTCTGGTTCGACACCCAATGCGTCCCTGACTCCGGCGAAGAAAACATCATGATTTGATACATCACGCGAGGCTGAGGTTGCGATGAATCGCAATGTAGTGACATCGTGCTGCTCTAGAATTTCCGCGTATTCTCTGCAGGCTGCAAATGTTCGCTCGAGAGCCGCAGAACTAAATTCACCCTCTGTATCGACACCTTCACCTAAACGCACAGTTCGCATTTCTCGCACTATGTCGGTGACACTTTCGCCCTCTACCCGAGCTATCAGGAGCCTGATCGCATTAGTTCCACAATCAATTGCAGCGAAAACGGGTGCTAACTCGGACATGAACTCGGGGCTGAACTCGGGGCTGAACTCAGACATGAAGTGGGCTGCCACCACGGGGACAGCATGGCTAATGCGCGATCACCGAGTGGATTCACGCCAGGGCCGCACGCCAAGGATTGCCCGATTAAAACGTGAAGGCACTTAACCCGGTTGGGCATGCCACCTGCGCTGATGTCTTTGAGTTCGGGGACGATTCCCAGTAATTCACGGTCGGCGAGATAGCGCTCGTGGGCCGCCTTGTAGGCAGCGGCGAGTTCTAGATCTTGGGCAAGCTCGGCTTCCATCTCACGCATTAACCCGGTGCTTTCCAAGGTTCCAATCGCGCCAGCAAGTTTTGGGCAGGTGAGGTAATAGGTGGTCGGAAAAGGAGTCCCGTCGGGTAGTCGGGGTTCGGTCTGAACGACGAGTGGGGCCGTGCAGTCGCAGCGCGCTGCAACGCGAAAGCACCCTCTGGGGAAGCGACCGAGTTGTTGCTCAACTACCGCTAAGTCTTCAGGGGTTATTTCAGCCATTACCCGGCTCAACTGCGTTGTCGGCCTCAGCCAATGCGCCCCACAACTTGCTGTACCAATTGGGCTCACGCTCAGCAGCTTGCTCAGAGATACTTTCAGCGGCTGGACGGCCTGATGCATCAAGTGCTACATAACCGATCTCACCCGGCATGACGAAGTGCAGTCTGCGCTTAGCTTCAGCGGCGATGTAAGCCGGGTCCGCCCAACGCTGTTGCTCCAGGGCAAGACGGTCCACATTTTCCTGAGTGACTTGAATCTGCGCAACAAGTGCTGCGATCTCAGCTCGCTGCCCAAAATAATTGCGCACAGGAACTGCCAGAATCACGCCCACGAGTGCGATCGTGACGAGAAGCGCCAAGGCACGGCCTGTCAACGAGCCATTCGAGCGATCCTTGGTATCTGCCACTGGTCAATAGTCACACGGTCTGGGCGTAAATGCGCTCAGGCACCGCCGCCAAAGCGTGGAAATGCGGTACTGCCCGCGTAACGAGCACTGTCTGCGAGTTCCTCTTCGATCCGAAGGAGTTGGTTGTACTTGGCAACCCGCTCGCTGCGAGCGGGTGCTCCTGTCTTGATTTGTCCACAATTGACGGCTACTGCCAGGTCGGCGATGGTCGTATCCTCTGTTTCCCCAGAACGGTGAGACATCATGGACGTGTAGCCACTTCGAGTTGCCATAGCAACAGCGTCGAGGGTTTCGGTCAGTGAACCAATTTGGTTGACTTTTACCAACAACGAGTTAGCCGCACCTTCGGCGATACCGTGGGCTAACCGCTCCGGATTGGTAACGAACAGGTCGTCGCCAACTAGTTGAACCCGATCACCGATCGCATTGGTCGCGTGGATCCAGCCGGCCCAGTCGTCTTCTGCCAGAGCATCTTCAATGGAGACCAAAGGGAAGTCGGCCAACAGGGATTCGTAGTAAGCCGTCATCCATTCAGATGAACGTGCGGCACCTTCGAATGTGTAAGCACCGTCGGTGTAAAACTCCGTTGATGCAACGTCAAGTGCCAGACCAATGTCAGTTCCTACTGTGAAACCTGCGGCTTCAATCGCCGTGACAATGAGTTCAAGTGCGGCACGGTTGTTGGGAAGGTCTGGAGCGAAACCACCCTCGTCACCGAGGCCGGTTGCATAGCCGTTCTTTTTAAGCACGGACTTCAACGCGTGATAGACCTCGGTGCCGCTTCGCAAGGCTTCTGTGAAGGTGGTTGCTCCAATCGGTGCGATCATGAACTCCTGAATGTCGACCCCAGTATCGGCATGCGCGCCACCATTGAGAATGTTCATCATGGGAACCGGCAGTAGGTGGGCATTGGGGCCGCCCAGGTACTTGAACAAAGGTAGTTCGGCCGAAAGAGCCGCCGCCTTTGCAACCGCGAGGGAAGCTCCCAGGATCGCGTTGGCTCCAAGGCGACTCTTATTGGGTGTGCCGTCAAGATCGATTAAGACTTGATCAACGGTGCGCTGGTCGTCGGCTGAAAGACCAATAATTGAGTCCGCTATTTCACCTTCGACTGCTGCAACGGCAAGCAGGACGCCTTTACCGCTATAACGGGAATCTTCGTCGCGCTTTTCAGCTGCCTCAAAGGCACCCGTTGAAGCACCCGAAGGAACTGCTGCACGTGAAACCGTGTCGTCGTCGAGGAGCACTTCCACCTCAACGGTGGGATTTCCCCGTGAATCAAGAATCTCGCGTGCAATTACCGCTTCAATGATCGCCATAATGACAAGTCTAGTGAAGCCAAATCGCGCGCTTAATCACCCTTCGATACCAAATCGAGACCAAAATGGTGCAACCGAGTAGGTCGTATCACCATCAAAGGGTTATCTCGGCTACCGCAGCATTCATTACAGGAGTAGATCATGCAGATTCACAAGAGCTTAACCATTGCCGGAATTGGCCTGGCATTTCTCGCACTGGCTGGGTGCGGTTCAACGAGCTCACAAGACTCGGCTGGGGCTATAGACATGGCCGTTATGGAGCCCGAGTCGGTCAGCAGCGAATCTGTTCAATTTGACCAACGAGAGTCGGAGCAATTCGTCACCCGGAATTCGAGTATCTCCCTACAAGGGTCCAATGTTGCCAACATGGCGCAATCGGTTCTTGCGGTCACAGAAGCGTTTGCGGGGACGATTTCGCAACAAGATATCCGTAACGAGAACGAACAAAGCTACGCTTCACTGACCGTTCGCGTCCCTAACAACGAACTCGATGCCTACTTGAGCGCACTCTCAGAAATCGGCAAAGTCACCTATCTGAGTACTTCGTCCCTTGATGTCACTACAACGGTGATCGACCTTGATGCTCGAATCGAAACCTTGAATACGTCGATCACGCGGCTCGCCCAGCTTCAAACCGAAGCTGCAAACGTTGCAGACTTGGTAGCAGTTGAATCAGAACTCACCGCACGCACCGCAGAGCGCGACTCACTCGTTGCGCAACGCGAGTTTTTACAAGATCAAGTTGATCTATCCACGGTATACGTCGACATTGCTGCCGACCCTGCAACAAGTACAGACTCGCCAAACTTTCTGCAGGGAATTCAAGATGGATGGAATGCTTTGATCAATGCCTTGGCGGCAACCATAACTTTCGCCGGATTTCTCATTCCGATTTTGGGATCAATTTTCTTGCTAGCGATTGTAATCGTCGCGATCGTTTTAGTTATAAAGCGAGTGCGCCAACAAAAATAACTGCTGGCGCACTCCCGGCCTCCCCCCACATGACCGAGTTCAACTTTCATTGAACAAGTGAATAGTTACGCGGAGGTCTGACATGTGACCTCTGCGAAGAAACTACATTCGTGTAATTTTTCTGCAGGAATTAGCTGCACTGAAATTGCATGTTGAGGTCCGTGAGAACTAGTTCTGCAGCGCCGACTGCATCACGCGCGGACAGTGCAGCGTCTGCCAGTCCAAGTGTCTTATTAATAAAGTTGTCTTCCGCTTGGGCTTCATTGAATTTATTCAACGCTTCGTCTTTGAACGAGAGCGCGGCATCAAGATCGCGTTGCAATTTTTGCTGCTCTGCAGAGCCCCCTTGGAATGAGGCGATCAAGTCTTCAAGGAATGCAACCTGATTATCGAACTCCTTCTCAAATGCAGTAACAAGGTCAGGGTTTGCTACAAGATCGGCCACGGCGGTCGACAGCGATGCCTGCATTTGGTCAAGTACCACGCAAGGATCACTGGCAATTTCCGATTGAGTGGGAGTCGCGGACTCGCTGACCATTGGTGTCATGGACGGGCTGGACTCGCTCTGCGAGGAACACGCGCTAAGAACGAGGGGAGCTACTAGAACCAACGCCATGAGTTGTTTAAGCACTTGAGTATTGAAACACGCCAAGGGTCACAAACCGATCAAGGTACGAATATGTCGTGGGGCCGGGGATCCAAATTGCAGGAGTAGGTCATGGATTTCACGCAATGACCATTCCGGGTGGAGCAACTCAAGATCAGCGACCAAACTAGAAACCTCGCGGTATCCAACGAAATAGGTGGGGAGTTGACCCGCAGTGAGCAAAGCGCGCCTCCACTTTCCAGACGCCTCCCCTTCTTCTTGAAACCCCCTGGTTGTCATGAGGATCATGGCGGTTTCCTCATCCATGTCCTGCGTGTGGACACTGATGTCAAGAATTGCGTTGATAGTCATGCGGGCTTGCATTTTCAGTTGCTGCATTTTGATTGCAAGCCGACTGATAGCTGTTGGCTGTTGGCTGGGTGCATACCCTCGGTTGACAAGGAGTTCTTCCGCGTAGACAGCCCAGCCCTCCACGAAGGTCCCACTGAAACCAAAACGCCTGGTCAAGCTTTGTTCACGGCCATTTTTGGCAAGCGCTAGTTGCAATACGTGTCCGGGTATTGCTTCATGGATCGTCAGATTGTGGATCTGTACGCCGTTATATTCCCGGTAAAAACTGGTTTTACGCTCTGGCGTCCACTGAGCTGGCGTGGGTGCGACCGCGACGAAAGTGGGCACCGAGGAGGTCTCAAGGGGTCCCGGTGCATCGCAGTAGGCAACGGCTACTCCTCTGTGAATTTCCGGCATCTCAATAACCTGTACTTCGATGTCGGGAACGGTGACCAGATCATGTTGGATAGTGAAAGCCTTGGCAGAGGCCATTGCTTGGTCAACAAAGGCAAGAACGGATTCGTCTGTGACAACGGCGCCCTTCGCGATGTGTTCGAGGACCTGTCTGACGGGATCGCTCGCGGCGTCAATGTTGCTTTCCATCAAGTATTGCCGAGCCACACGACGCATCTCGGAATCCAGGTAGTCAAGGTGGTCGTGCGCAATACCGAGTAGATCACTGACATTTATTTCAGCGTCGAGTGCGTGCCAGAGAATCCCTGCATACATTTGGGCGCCCATGCGCGGTGACCTTTGCGACAGTGGAAGTTGCTCGGTGAGCCATTCAATGTGTTGATCCATTGCGGCAATGACCTGTGGGGCGGCTTCGATTGACTCGAGTAGCGCTTTGGTTCCTTCACACTGAGCGATCGCCGTTTCACAGTGAATCGCGGGCATCTCGCGAAGCGTGTTTCGTGCTTGCTCGAGGAACCCCGGGATTTTTTCGGTACGGGCCGCAACATTGGCCATTCGTTCATCAATTGGAGCAAAGTCTCGCGACAGAAGTAAATGTATGGCTGTTCCCGGATTCCAGAGCATGGGATTCCAAGTGTGGGCTGCAACGTGAAGGATCTCAAAGTGGGTTTTGGTCAGGAACGCGCGAAGGATTTCTAAATCGGCGAGGTCTGGTAGCTCAAGTTCGACGTCGTCAACCGCGTCGAGCGCTGTGAGGTATTCCTCGATCCTGTCAGCGAATTCCGTTTGTCCATGGTAGGAAAGATCTGGCAGTTCTGAATCGAATGCGTGCTCACCCATCCAGGTGGCGCCTACCGGATCCATACGGAATGAGTCGTGAATCACCAGTTGCGCGATTCGCTCAAACTCTTGTTTGGCATCACTCATGAGACCGCACTTCCTCGATTCTCCGGAGTACTGCTTTGCGCAATGCCGCCTCAGTGTCCAGTCCTAGCGAGCTGGCCGAAGCCACGAGGGCCAGCAGGTAGTCACCCAGTTGCCCTTCGGTTTCTATTCGAGCCAGAAGCTCGTTGGTTTCATCGATATAAATTGGCTGTGGAACGCTGACCGACTTACTCCGCGAATTGAGTTTTTCGGCACGCATTAATGCAGGTAGTGTCTCGGGAATCCCGTCAGTGACCGAATCGCGCTTCTTCTCTTTGGCCTTTCGTTCATGCCAGCTCAGTTCAACATCTGCTGCTGAATCAACCTGCTCGTCACCGAATACGTGCGGGTGCCTGCGGACTAGTTTGTCAGTGATCCCGTCAATTACAGAGTCAATGTCCCAACCGTTGTCCTGCTCCTGTGAGATACGGGCGTGGAACACAACCTGGAGTAATAGGTCTCCAAGTTCTTCACGCATTGCCTCGCTGTCATTTGAGTCAATTGCCTCAACGCTTTCATAAGCCTCTTCGATCAAATACTCAACGAGGCTTTGGTGAGTTTGTGCGGCATCCCAGGGGCAGCCACCGGGCGATCTCAAACGGTCAAGGACCGCCACCAACTCTGGGAAGTGGCTTCCTCGCATGTGCTACTCCGAGCCAAGATCAATGCTTTGTGGTTCGGAAACCGTGTCGGAGGTTGGACCAACAGAAAGACTTTCTGGATCCCAGGTTCCAAAGCGGGGCGAGACCTCTGTGCCGAGTTCCGTGCTCAAATCAGAGACTGCAATAAACACGGCAGCGCTTCGTTCATCGGGCGTGCCTTGAGGTTCTAGTGCGTCACCCAATTTTGACACTTGAATGTTGATCTGAATAATTGAGTCCACTTCGCTGAAAGCGATCCCTTGGCCGCCAATCTGGTCTTCAAATGCTTCCTGTCCACCAGCCTGGGCGATGTACTGAAGCCGAAGGTCATCAATCTCTCCCTGTGTTACCTCAACCTTCTCACGCGAAGCAAGTTCTTCAACCAGAATCGCCGTAATCATTTCGTCGAGGGTGGAGGTAATAAGTTCATTAGAAGAGTCAGTTGCTGGGAGCCCTTGCAGCGCCAAGACTGCTTCAACTTCTGAGTTCAGCTCGGACTCACTAATCCGCTGATCCCCCACGACGGCGGCCGACCCGGCCGTGGGAGTGCCACAACCGCTGAGTCCAAAGGTTGCAGCGAGGAGCCCAATTCCGGCTGCGGCCGCTAAGCGTGAGTTGATGGTCTTCGCGTACATGTGAGGCACTGGATCTCCGGATCTTCAGGGATTGGCGAAACAAATGTTAAATAACTCGTGGAGCCAGTCTAGGAGTTGGGTGTCGCGCAGTTCAGATGCACCGATACTCGAACCCGAAGTCGGTTTTGGCACGAGCAAAATACTGCTCGCTTCCTTGATCATGGTGCCTTGATAAATCCGCTGAACTCTCATGGCCCGTGACTCGGGCAGAATGACCGGAGAAATTCGAATTACCTTTGCTGTCGCAATTACCTCTTGCACCCCCGCCGCCTTGGCAACAACCCTGAATCGTGCGACGCCGATCAACGCCTGTAACTCCTTCGGCATGGCGCCATAGCGGTCAACGAGTTCTGCCGCGACTCCGTCGACTGCAGCATTGCTCGTTGCATCGGCTAAGCGTTTGTAGGCTTCAAGCCTTAACCTTTCCTGGGGTACATAGTCGGTGGGTATCGATGCGTCGATCGGTAGCTCGACCCGGACATCGTTTACTTCCCTCACCGGTTCATTTTTGTATTCGGCAAGGGCTTCACCCACTAAACGCAGATAGAGATCAAATCCAACGTCGGCTATGTGACCACTTTGCTCACCACCGAGCATGTTCCCTGCGCCGCGAATCTCAAGATCCTTGAGCGCGATCTGCATTCCCGAACCGAGGTCGGTCCTCTGAGCAATTGTTGCAAGTCGCTCGTGTGCTGTTTCCGTGAGCGGTTTATTCGGGTCATACAGAAAGTACGAGTAGGCACGTTCACGTCCTCGACCAACCCGACCGCGCAATTGGTGCATTTGGGAAAGTCCAAATTTGTCAGCCCGGTCAACAATTAAAGTGTTGGCGTTTGGAATATCGATCCCAGATTCAACAATGGTGGTGCACACCAAGACGTCGATTTCCTTTTCCCAGAAAGCAACGATTACTTGTTCAAGAGCGCCTTCACTCATCTGCCCGTGAGCAACTGCAATGCGTGCTTCAGGAACCAATATTCGAATTCGTTCAGCGACTCGATCAATCGACTCGACCCTGTTATGAATGAAAAATATTTGCCCATCGCGTAATAGTTCACGATGAATCGCCGCGGTTATCTGCTTTTCGTCATACGGCCCGACAAAGGTAAGAACCGGGTGGCGTTCTTCCGGCGGAGTTTGGATCACTGACATCTCTCGGATTCCAGTCACAGCCATCTCTAATGTTCTAGGAATCGGGGTGGCACTCATGGCGAGAACATCAACATTGGTTCGAAGGGCTTTGAGATGCTCTTTGTGCTCGACGCCAAAACGCTGTTCCTCGTCCACGATCACAAGACCCAAGTCTTTGAACTTTACCGACGGGGTAAGTAATCGGTGAGTGCCAATCACAATGTCAACGGTGCCGTTGGCCAACCCTTCCAAGGTTTCCTTGACCTGCGCTTGTGAAGTGAATCTCGAGAGCGCGGCAACTTTAACCGGAAAGGCGCTGTACCTCTCGGAAAATGTTGTGAAATGCTGCTGCACCAACAGGGTCGTGGGAACGAGTACAACAACCTGCTTACCGTCCTGTACGGCTTTAAACGCAGCACGAACGGCAATTTCGGTCTTGCCAAATCCGACATCACCACAGACCAGTCTGTCCATGGGAACTTGACGCTCCATGTCACGCTTAACTTCATTGATCGTGCTGAGTTGATCGGGAGTCTCCACATACGCGAAAGCGTCTTCTAGTTCCGCCTGCCACGGTGTATCCGCACCGAATGCATAACCCTGCGAGGATTGCCTTGCAGCATAGAGGCGAATTAACTCACCGGCGATTTGTTTGACCGCCTTGCGCGCCCGACCCTTCGCTTTCTGCCAGTCCGCGCCACCAAGTCGGTGCACACTGGGCGCTTCGCCTCCGACATAGCGGGTGATCAAGTCAAGCTGGTCCATGGGAACGAACAGTCGATCTGCTGGCTGGCCACGTTTGCTCGGTGCGTACTCAATAATCAAATACTCGCGTTCAGCCCCACCAATAGTTCTCGTGATCATCTCGACATAACGACCAACCCCGTGCTGCTCATGCACAATGTAATCACCGGTGTTGAGAGTGAGCGGGTCTATTGCGCCCCGCCTACGACTGGGCATTTTCTTGAGATCTTTTGACACTGACTTTGCACCCATGAGGTCTGACTCGCTGAAAACCCAGAGCTGTGAATCAACCAAAATAAAACCACGATCCACAGGAGCCGCGATCAGCTGCGCCACCTTCGCAGGGGCCGGGATCGATACTGAATCAGACTTCATGACACTTATCCCTTGGCCACCGAACTCTTCAGCGATTCGATCAATCGAACCGTGACCTTGCGCGGTCACAACCACAATGGCACTGGTGTCAAGTGAGTGAGCAATTTCTTTGCCTGCGAGTTCGGCATCACCGTGAAAACCGCTGATCTCACGTGCATTCAGGGAAATTACGGTTTCGTCGAGATCCCGCGGCAGTTGCGTTAGGTTCCATACTGAACCATTTCGCCCGCGAACTCTGTGGACGACTTCGTCCATGGTGGTGAACATCGATCCAGCAAGATCAATGGGGGTCGCCCCACCAACAGCTGCACTGTGCCACCCGGCGGTCAAAAACTCTTCCGCTGTCTTCACGACATCGAGTGCACGGGAAAGAATGCGTTCCGGCTCAACCAAAATCAAGCTGGATTCCTGCGGGAGCAGCTCGTGCAACGGCTTCATCTCCCCTGCAAGGGCGGAAGACAACGATTCCATGCCCTCAACTGAAACGCCATTGGATATTTGTTCACACATTGCCGCTACTTCAATGTGAGCCGCGCCCAGAAGTCGGGCCTTTTCCTTGACTTCCTCGGTCAGAAGCAATTCCCGCACGGGCGGCGCCCAAAGGCCATGTTCGGCGACCTCAAGTGAACGCTGGTCAACTACTGCAAAGAAGCGAAGTTCCTCAACGTCGTCTCCCCAGAATTCAATCCGGATCGGATGCTCTTGGGTTGGTGGGAAGATATCTAGGATTCCGCCGCGGACAGCGATTTGACCGCGCCGGTCAACAAGATCAACTCTTTCGTAGCCCAGTCCCACCAATCGCGTCACGGTTTCTGTGAGTGAGGCTTGATCCCCCACTTTCAGTTCTACGGGTGGCTGATCACCTAAGTCGGCAACGATCGGTTGCAGTGCTGCCCGAACAGATGTGATCAGGACAGCGATCGGTTGAGTGTGCGGGTTGCCCGCGAGCGGGTGTGCGAGCCTACGTAACACGGCCATGCGCTTACCCACCGTGTCCGCCGAGGGGGAAAGTCGCTCGTGCGGGAGGGTTTCCCAGCTCGGGAAAACAGCGATTCCTTCAGCTGGAATATATGCACTGAGTTCAGATGCAAGCTCGTCGGCTGCACGTCCTGTCGTGGTCAGGATCAGTGTTACACCAGGGCTTTCCGGCCGCACACTCTGTGACTGAACAATTTGGGCGGCCACTAGCGGATAAACAACGCTTGGACCGACTACGTCGACCGTGCGTGCGATTTTGGACGCTTCCGAAATCGCAAGAAATGCCGGATCAGCACGAACCAATTCAAGGAGTCCGGCAAGTGGCTGCGTCGCGCTCACGCTCCCTGTGTTTCCTTGATTGCTCGTAAGACGTGGGGGTATAACTCGGAGCGGGAAACAACAAGGTCTGTGACATAGGGCGGCATGTGATTAAACGTGATCGGCTCACCCGTCATGTGTGAAGCAACTAGGCCGTAATGCTCAGCAACAATGTAAGGGGCCGCAACATCCCATTCAAAAAAGCCCGTGTTGTGCACATACACGTCTGCGCGCCCGCACAAGATTTCATTTACCTTTGCACCAACCGATCCGACATCAACGATCTCCACCCCTGAATGCGAAATTCCTGCCTCGGTAAGCAATTCCCCAAGTCTGGAAACTATTTCTTTCAGCGTGGCAGGTGGTCGTGACCGAGATGCAACAACCCGAATAACTGAATCCTTTTTGGCTGGAGCCTCCACGGTGTCAAGAACGCTTCGAGTCATGCCTTGGTCTGGTAGATCTACGGTGCCAGCGCTGAGCTCTTGCTCTTGTGCATTCCACAACGCAATGTGCACCGCAAAGTCTTTCCGGTTTTGCCCGTATTCCCATGTCCCGTCGAGTGGGTCAACTATCCAGATGCGATCGGCCGAGAGCCGTTCATCGTTGTCTTTTCCCTCCTCACTCAGAATCGCATCACGTGGTCGGGCCGTTGACAGTTTGTCCATAATAAAAAGGTGGGCCGCACGGTCAGCCTGGTCGCGCAGAAGGTCACTGATTGTTTTGTCAATCGTTTCAGCTGGATGCGCGAGGAAGAAGTCTTCGCGCAACTTCAACAATAGTTGCCCCGCTTCTTGTGCAACTGACCGTGAGAGTTCAGCGTCATTCATTTCAACCATGTGATCACCTTTACTAGCGTTAACTGTTGAACTTGCTTTGAGATCTTTCTAAACCGTCGGTCGCAAGGGACTCGAGTGCATCACACGCGCGACCAAGAAACTCAGGTAGTTCTTTTCGTTCACTTGAACTAAACGGTGAGAGAACGAAGTCAGCTGGTGCTTGGCGGCCTAGTGGCCTACCAATTCCCAATCTGGCCCGGTAATAATCACCCGTTCCAATTGATTTTTTAATGCTCTTTAGCCCATTGTGCCCGTTATCACCGCCACCGAACTTAAGACGGATTGTGGAGAAGTCAATATCTAATTCGTCATGGACGACAATCAAATTCTCTGGAGGGACGTCGTAAAAATCTAGGACCGACTTGATCGGGCCTCCGCTCTCGTTCATGTAACACAACGGGATTGCCAAAACCACGCTCTGCTGCGAGCCTGGGATCCCAATATGAGACTCTCCCACTCCAGCAAAAGCTTTCTTGTGTCGAGACAGCTTCACCGAGAGCTGTGATGCGAGTTCCGCCACCGCCATTGCACCAATGTTGTGCCTGGTGCCAGCGTATGCGGGGCCGGGATTTCCCAGCCCCGCGATAACGAAGGTCATTACTCTGCGTGAGCAGGCTCAGCAGGCTCAGCAGGCTCAGCTGGTGTAGCTGCATCCAATGCACTTGCAATCGCCGCAGCGTCCTCTGAAGCAGCGGCAGCGGCAGCGGCAGCCGCCAGTTCAATTGCCTTTTCCTTAGCGTCAGCAACTGCGTGGCCAACAGCGGCAAGGGGAAGTTCCCCATTTGCAACAGACTCTTCCCATGACTGCATAACCATGGCATAGTCGAGGCCGGCTTCTTCGGCGGCAGCGTGCACCTGTGCAACGGCATCTGCGTAGTCGCTACGAAGTGCCGCTTCCTGTTTGGTGATCACAAGAAGGTCGAGGTGTTCCAGGTTTAAACGAACTGGGTCACGCTGAATGTCGCGTGGCTTGGTCAGGTAAGTCTGGCCGTCAAATGCAATGTTCAGTACGACACGTGGCTTGCGAAGTGCCAAGTTGAGTTCGTGCTCAGGCAGGGTGACGTGCATAAGTGCGGTGTCGGTGCCATACAGAACAGCAGGAATCTGACCGCCGCGACGAATCCGGCGGGAAGCGCCCTTGCCGAACTCTGAGCGGGGGGAAGCGGTGATGTTGACGTTGGTCACGAAGTCTCCTTGTAGTAATTAGGCACATGTGGTGTTGCATTCGCGCGCCAAGGAGAGGGGCTAAAGCCCGAACACGTCGATAACGGTGTCAAGTTGTGAAACACCCTCGCCGAGGAACTACCGGAGTCTACAAAGTGCTCTTTGAACTAGTGCGAGGAGGTCTGCGAACCGGCGTCTTCGTCCTCAAACATGCTGGTAACAGACCCGTCGGTGAATACCTCGTTGATTGCTGTGGCCAACAATGGTGCGATTGAGAGAACCGTAAGTTTCTCGAATCGACGTTCCTCAGGGATCGGTAGCGTGTCAGTGACAATCACTTCGGAGATATTCGAGTTCTGCAAACGTTCACGTGCCGGGTCGCTGAGGATTCCGTGGGTTGCCGCGACGATCACCTGGGACGCACCGTTTTCGAACAAAGTCTCAGAGGCCTTCACAATCGTGCCACCGGTGTCAATCATGTCGTCGACGACAACACAAATTCGATCCTTGACATCACCCACGACCTCAAGAACTCGGACCTGATTGGGGATATCCGGATCGCGACGCTTATGAATAATTGCTAGCGGAGCACCAAGAACGTCGGTCCAACGCTCGGCTACACGGACTCGCCCAGCATCGGGGGAAACTACCGTAATCTTGCTGCTGTCCAACTTGGTCGCGACATGGGATGCAAGCAGAGGAAGTGCGAAGAGGTGGTCGACCGGACCGTCGAAGAAGCCTTGAATCTGGGAAGTGTGCAGGTCAACGGTCATGAGGCGGTCAGCTCCAGCGGTCTTGAAAAGATCTGCCATAAGGCGGGCTGAAATTGGCTCGCGACCGCGGTGCTTTTTGTCTTGACGTGCGTAGCCGTAGAAAGGAACTACAACTGTAATTCGTTTTGCAGATGCGCGCTTGAGTGCGTCAATCATGATCAGTTGTTCCATGATCCACTTATTAATTGGGGTTGTGTGGCTTTGCATAACAAATGCGTCACCACCGCGGACCGACTCACGGAAACGAACGAAGATCTCGCCATTGGCAAAGTCGTGTGCGGTAACCGGGGTGAGATCTATTCCCAGGTGCTCAGCAACCTGGTCGGCCAACTCAGGGTGCGCCCTGCCAGAGAGAAGCAGGAGGTGCTTTTGGGTTGGGACTGACTTTTCGGCCACTGCTCCACCTTTTCTGGTTGCGATCTAGGGGCAACCTTTCCATGTCCCTATTTGTCGGATTGCGTTGCCCTCTGTGCCGCTTGCGCGGAGCCGGTGCCCGGTCTCTTTCGGAGCACCCAGTCCAAGATATTTCGTTGTTTCGCCCGGGCCACGGCCATAGATCCCGCCGGGACGTCTTCGGTTATTACCGAACCGGCTGCCGTATAGGCCCCGTCACCGATCACAATCGGAGCGATCAACATGTTGTCTGAGCCAACCCTGACCTGGTCGCCAACGGTTGTGTGGTTTTTCTCTACACCGTCATAGTTCACAAATATTGTGCCGGCGCCAATGTTGGTGCCAGAACCGATCGTGGCATCACCGACGTACGACAAATGTGGAACCTTCGAACCGTCCCCTAGCTGCGAATTCTTTATCTCAACGAATGCACCGGCCTTACCCGAGTCGCCGATCACTGTTCCTGGCCGAAGATAGGTATACGGGCCTACATTCGCACCCGCCCCGATTACCACGAGTTCGGCCCACGTGTGACGAACGGTTGCATTCGCACCTACCTCCGCTGAAATCAGCGTTGTTCCAGGACCAACTTCCGCACCAGATTCAATTGATGTGGGCCCACGTAGAATTGTTTGCGGCAGCAGGGTTACATCCGGTGCCAACTCCGCGTCAACGTCAATCCAGGTACTTGCTGGATCAAGCATGGTGACGCCTGCTTTCATCCAGTTCGCATTGATCCGATCACGCATGATTGCAGCAGCGCAGGACAACTGCGCTCGATCATTGATTCCGAGAATGTCACTTGAATCTTGTGCTGTAACGCCAATAACAGTTTCCCCTCGCGAGGTCAAAATCGCGATAACGTCGGTCAGGTATTCCTCGCCCTGTGAATTATTCCTGTTCAATCCAGTAATTGCTTCCTGCAATGACGCGCCACCAAATGAATACATTCCTGAGTTGATTTCTCGAATTTCGCGCTGCTGCGACGTGGCGTCTTTTTCTTCAACTATTCCAACGACTTGATTGCCTGAGCGAATTATGCGCCCGTAACCAAATGGATTGTCGAATTCAGTGGTGAGAACACTGGCTTGAGCACCCGCTTCGACATGTTGTTTTAACATATTGATGAGAGACGCTCCGGTAAGCAGCGGCGTATCGCCCGTCAATACGACAACCGGTGACTCTCCTATTTCAACACCGCGCTCGACTAAAAACTCCAATGCGATGCGGACGGCGTGCCCTGTTCCATTGCGCTCGGTTTGTTCAACCGTGATCACCCACGGTGCAACTTCTTCTAGGTGCGCATTGACGCTTTCACCACCGTGGCCCACAACCACGACGAGATGCTCAGGCTCAATAGTTGCGGCGGCTTCAATCACGTGACCGAGCAGGCTGCGCCCAGCGATTTCGTGGAGAACTTTGGGCGTTGAAGATTTCATCCGGGTTCCCTCGCCTGCAGCGAGGATGATCACAATTGGTGGACGCACAGGTTTAAGCCTAGTTACCGCTTGCTCCCGGGGGAGGGATCGAACCTCCGTTGACGGATTCAAAGTCCAACGAACCCCAGGACATCATTGGACTCGGGCGTCCCTAACCCCCAGGGGTCCCCCTATGACTCCTCTTTAATTCGACTAGGTGGCATGACCCCTTGTGGCGCGTCCAACTGATTTGAGAGTCTTAGTTCACCCATTGTGGGTGGGAAGGCTCGGATGTTATGGCAGGTCGAAAGAATCATTCGCCGGAGGAGATTGTCCGGCTTTTGCAGCGCTTTGATGAGGTTCTGGCTCAAGATGTCACGGTAGAGCTCGCATGCCGGGAAATCGGCATCAGTGCCCCTACGTATTACAAGTGGCGGCAACGCTACGACGGGATGAGTATTGATGATGCGAAAGAGCTCAAGGAGTTGCGTGTGGAGAACGCGAAACTCAAACGCCTCGTCGCAGACTCCGAGTTAGAAAAATTGATGCTCAAGGAGATCGCTAAGGGAAAATTCTAAGCCCAACAGCGAAACGTCGGGCCGTTCTGATGCTCCAAGAAAAATTCGAAACATCAGAACGGTTCACGTGCAACGTTGTTGGGCTTGCCAGATCAGCGAACCGTAGACCGCTTAAGTGTGAAACACCGGCCGATCCTGACCGATGGCTGCGCACGCATTTATGTAAATGGGCAGGCATCTCGCGAAATTCCCGTAAGGGTTACCGCAGAGCCTGGGCTGACCTTCGCGCCGAAGGCCACGTCGTGAATCGTAGATGCGTGCAACGATTATGGCGCGAAGAAGGCTTGCGGGTGGCGCGTAAACCTAGGCGTAAACGAGCAGGGTCCAGTACGAGCCCGATCACGACCGCTGATGCGCCGAATGTGGTGTGGGCGATTGATTTCCAATTCGATTCCCTGCGTTGCGGGACACCAGTGAAGCTCGCGTCCATGGTTGATGAACATACCCGCGAATCAATCCTAGACATTACTGACCGTTCGATCACGAGCGAGAAAGTTATCGACTACGTAAAGAAAATCATTGCCCAACGCGGAGCACCCCTGGTGCTGCGGTGCGATAACGGGCCCGAATTCATTTCCCACGCCCTCAACGAATTCGCTGTCGGCCAGCTTGGCATTCACTACATTCCACCAGGTCAACCCTGGCGCAACGGGTACGTTGAATCCTTCAACAGTCGCGTGCGCGATGAGTGCCTGAACATGAATTCCTTCGACCACATTTACGAAGCCCGCGCGATCATTAGCGACTGGAAGAAGGACTACAACCAGTACCACCGGCACTCAAAGCTGGACTACCTAACGCCCAACGAGTACGCTCAGAGCTGTAAGTGCATTCACAATTCAAAAACTCTCAAATAGCGTGGACCGAATAATGGGGGCCTTCCACCCTGACGCCTATTAAATGTGGTATCGTCAAAATTATGTCATTTAACCTGTGCAAAGGAGCGCCGTGAAAAATCCTACTTTCTTGCTCCAGCTCTTAGCCCCTATTGCGGCCGTAACTCTCTTGGTAACGGCCTGTGGAGGTGGGTCGGCAACAAATGAAGCAGAAGCCTCGGCCCCTGACTCAGCCTCAGCGAGCCCCGGAGAATCCGAAGCGGTCGAAATGGTGAGCATCACAGTTGTCAACTTCGCCCCTGCAAACGCCATCAGGAAACTCGGACAAAAAGGCGTTGGAGGGTCAGGCGCCTGCGCTATGGGCGTTGGTTCCGTCATCAATGGAGCGGGCGAGGACGTCGTCACCTTGGAAGTTAGCGGAGAGGACAGTAAAAGAGAATCGAAAATGGTGGCCTCGCCAACGAATGGAGACCAACTGCCCTGCAGCGTGGAAGCCACATTCACGGACGTGCCATCTGGAGCGGATTATTACACCGCGCAACATCAATCACTGAACAAAACCGTCACGGGGGTAGGACTTGCCTCGGCAGGAAACCAAATTGACATCGTCGAAGAAGAGAAGATCGGCATCGACGACGTCTTAGATGCTTACAAGTCCGTTGACTGCCTAGAAAATGAACCTTTTGCTGTGAAAATCCTTAAAAACTTTGACTTGTACCGTGGCCCAGGCAAAGGCAACGACATTGGCGTCCAGTTCAGGATGAAACTCACTAACAACTGCGAAAAAGACATAAAAGCCTTTGAAATAGGGGCAAGTTTTGAAGACCCATTCGGCGATGTCATCTTGACTACACAGGAAAAAAAATATAGCAAGACCATAAAGGTTGGGAAGTCATGGAAAACTCCGGACGAAAAAGACAGGTTCTACACAATCGACAGCAGTAACGACGACTTTTCAGCCTGGGACAGCGTGAAGCCACGGGAACTGACCAAGACCGGTAAAGTCAAAACAATCCTGTTTAAGGACGGCACGAGTGCGACTAAAGATTTGTAGTCGGCCTCATCACAGTAGGCTCAGCACTAAGTGGTTGTGCAAAACGCGATACAGAGTGCAACCGGGCCAAAAACATGGACGACTCCATCGTTTCTGCTGAACAGCCAATACTCGGCCAAGGCACTCAACCACGAGTCCTACCTCAAACTCATGACGCGATATATTGTGCCGTCACAACGCCGGCACAATCTCGTTGTGAGTAGCACAATCGGCCATTGTCATTAGCACAATCTGCTCGAAAGCCTCGGGGCAGTCCCTTCCAACCTAAACACAACCTTGACTTTCCACGCACAGGTTGAGCAAGAGGATGAGACAGCCCTATTGGAGGCTCTGTAAGGGTGATAGGGAGACTTTTATTAGTTCTAAGTGTGAGGGAAATAGGCTTGGTTTATGGAGATCATCAGGATAGTTGCTGATAAAGAAGAAGAAGCGTGGGTTGCCGCTATGAAAGAGAATGGCGAAAACCTTTGGATGTTTGAGGTCCAAGACGAAGACGGCAACATTGTTATTGAGAGTGACGCTATTTATGAGTTTGAGGACGAGGCAAGAAACACAGGTTATGACGCAGGTAGCGACTGGGAAGAAAAAACGGGTAAAGAAACGGGGGGCATTAGCGTTAGTAACGGCATCCCAAATACCTTTGATAATGACGAGTGGAACTAAACACCTTTGATTATGCGGTGAATAAACCCCAGCGGATCAGGAAGTCAGTAAGCAGTTCGTGGTCTTTTTGCTGTGCTGCTTCTTCTGTTGAGCCGTCTGGTTTGCACACGACGGACAACGGAACTATGACCCAGATTGTTCCGTGACAACGCCGGTCATTTTGCTTTTCCCCACAACCCCAGGGGCTTTTTCTGCGGTTACCTGATCGAGTTGGGGATTTCTAGGTCGTTGATAGCCATTCGGCAGGCCTCGTTTCCACGCGTGTCGTAGCGTGCTGTTGACATGATGGATTTATGACCAATGATCCGTGCGACCAGAGAAATGTCATGACCGGCTGCCAATAGTTGGGTCACCGCATATCGGCGAAGGTCGTGGGGTGTGAGCCAGGGGACTTGCGCAATTTTTGCTCGGTCGGTCACGATCGTCCAAACTTGGTGGGAACTCATAACTCGCTCAGTAATTGGCCGACAGGTACGAGACAACGGTGGGAACAGCATTCCCGGGTCGTTTCCGCGCGTGTGCATCCATTGATGAATCACGCTGATGGCTTGTGAGTGCATCCATGCTTTTCTAGGGATCCCCATCTTGGTGGTGGGTAGCCATAGGTAGCCATCTTCAAGGTGCACGTCCTCCAGGGTGACTTGAGTGATCTCTGTGCGCCGGGCTCCACTGCTTGCTAACGCAAAAAGCAGCGCCTGATCGCGTGCTGCCTTGATCGGGTTGATCTTTCCCGAAAATTGGAGAAGGTTTACCAGTTCGGCTTTACTCAAGGACTGTCTCTGCCTTTGAGCGGTTGCCGTCCGTGGAAGTTCGAAGTCTTTCGCATTGGTGAATTCATCGAGGGTTAAAAAACCCACCCGCCAGAAACACTTGAGAATTTTTCGAATAGCGGCAGAATCACGTTGTGTCGTTGCGGGCTCAAATTGCGGTGCGACTATCGACATTAATTCTGATGTTAAAGATCCATCAACGAGGATCTCCCACGGAAATGATGCGCCGTCGTGCTTGCCGCTGCTGAACGTTGAAGCGACCCGATTTAACGCACCCACCATCGTGCGACGGGATTCTCCTTCTTTGTAGGACAGGGCGAAAGTTTTGTGAGCGCGAGCTCGATGCTCAAAGACCGTGGCATCGCTTTCGGTGACGAGATGCAGATGACTCATAGTCATGCCACCTCGCCATCAGTGTCGTTGGGTGTGGCGCAGTCAGGGACGATTAAAGACCCGACTGCGTGACGCTGAAGGTTTAGCGGAGTTTTGTCGTAGCGGAAGGTGGTTTCAAGGGATTTGTGGCCCACGAGTCGTGCAACGATCGCCGCGTCGGTTGTCCGCAGAAGCGTTGTGACCACAGTGCGACGGAAGTCATGGCAACTGATCGGCTCGATTCCTGCTTTCTCGGCCAGTGTGCTCAACAAGGCGTTCACTGACCTTCCCTCGATTCTTTTCGAGGGACTGGTTTTGGTTGCCGTAAATAAAGGCCCGTCGTGATCACCTCGCTTGGTCACCCAGTCTGCGATGTATGCGTCAGCATCGGGGTGAAGTGGTACTACTCGTGGGTTGTTTCTCTTACCTTGGGAAATATTGAGTGTGAGGTTTTTTCGATCCCAGTCCTGCATGGTCAAATCAACAAGTTCACAACGGCGCATGCCGGTAGTGGTGAACACAGCAAGGATGGTTCGAGTTCTGGCTTGACGCCAAGGGTTACGGTTTTCAGCAGCAGCGAATAGCGCGACTATTTCCGCAGGGCTTATGGCTCTGCCGGCATCCTGCACGGGAACTACGGGTGCGATCAGTTGATCAAGAAGGACGGCCAGTCGGGTGTGATCAATTAAGCCCACCTGCCGACAGGCACCTAAAAGACTGCGCAATGTCGACGTGTACAGCGCGACGCTGGCCGGTTTGAGCTCGCTTTTTGCGAGCCTGTCGGTATACCCGAAAACTTGCTCGACAGTGATTTGGTGCCAAGGAAACGCGAGGGCAACGTTGAAGTCATTCATGGTGTGTGCCACGGAGTTGAGAATCCGGTAGACAACAAGCACTCTCCTGTTTGCCGCAGTTTTCAGTGAGTCCCTCATTGTTGACCTTGCTACCATCTGTCGTATCGGGTGACGCTCTGCAGGCAATTTAGTAATTGCCAGCGGGTCTGGATCAAACCAACCCTCCGGTGATTGCTCGGAAGATTCAGTACGAGATTTCACGTCCTGTGATCGAGCTATCAGTCGATCCAATCGTGAGTCTTCAGCGGCTTGCGTTGCACCAACTTCATCTGGTACTGAAATATTCGCGGTCGAAATGTTCATTTCTTACTCCTACTTCGGCTGTGCCGAATAAATGAAACCCTTGGGAATGGACCTTCCCGTGGGTTTCAGCATTCAATTTAAACGCAACTAGAACAGTCCGAAGATTTTTAACAACCGCAAGTAGGTGCACGCATCATTGTTGAACGCTCGACGGTTTGAATGCGTGCGTCACATGAGTGGGAACAAGGCCCTCATTGACCTGGGAAGTACAACGGATACAAGATCTGTCGTTTTAGTACCTAAGCGCGATGGGTTGAAGTAAACTGAGGGCGATAGCAGGGGCTTTGTCTCTGAGCAGTCATCCGTTTCCTGGGCCGGCGATGTTGCAACAGCCTTGGCGTGGGTGCGCATGACTTACTCCGGGACAAACACCCGGAGCGGATTGTCTTTAAATGCGCCTTTGACTCTTGGGGCTGTTATTAATGGCGCTGCTGAGAGCATTTCCATGCGAGAACCGATGGAGGCATACACAAAAATATTTCGTGAAGTGGCGGTCAATCGGATTCATGCAGAGTTGGAAACGCGATAAAACCTGACAGCAGGGCACTTAGGTAAGTGAGGGACACAAGGATTCTGCTGAATCACCTAACGCAACTATGAGATGTAGCACTTTTTATTCCGAGGAATACAAAAGCAATCCGAAACCAAATCGACAAAGTGTGGGCAACACTCTTTGAATGATTGGGCCGACTCTTGGCACACTGGGTTTAATGCGCCAGTGGCAAATCCTGCCTCCACAAGACCTGCTGTGAAGGGCGGCTCTGTTCAGTGAGGTCGATGAACACAGAATGACTAAGCATCGCTAAAATACGGAACTTCACTTATGTATTTTTGTTGAGTAGAAAAGTGTTTATTACCAATAGTTTTTAGCGATTTTTTCTATTTGTATGAAGTGGTTTTATTATTCTTTGCGCTTATTCATTCCTGACGAAGCGACATTTTTCTGAACTATTTGCAAAGCACAGTTTTTTAGTAACTCTGCGTATTGCAAACGCCTTTTCGTGACGCGAAAGAGTGCTCAGTGGGGTTTTAGGGAACTTCGGAAACAAGCCCTGACGAGAACTCATCAGGGTCGCAAAGATCGCCCGTGAAGAAACTTCTAATGATCTTCGCCGGGTCTTCTAACTGGCCGGTTTTCCTATTTACAATCTCTTACCTGTATGACATTTACTCGATAGTTCCAAGGCATACAGAAAGCGCAAGTATCCCTGGAAAAGAGGATTTTGGGGTTGCGAACTCGGACCAAATTCAGGAACCTCTGCCAGTTGTCCGGGTGCCTTGGCCGTGACCAAGAGTTACGAGAACGCGTCGCTGCTACTCCTCAAACTCGCTGAGCCTGCTGCCACGCTCTCCATAGATCGCCAGAGTTATCTGACTACTTCCGTGCCCCAAGACATCAGACACGGCACGAGCCGAAACTCCACGATCCCACAACCAATACACGGCGGCACAATGACGAAGAATGTGAAAAGTGAAAACATTCTTGCCATCCGGAGCTACCGGCCAGAGTGCGTCCGCATACGCAGGTGCCCAAGCCCGTTCATAAAGATTGGAATGGTTCCAGGATGAACCACGCTTTGACGCAAACATCAGAGCCGAACCGTCTAATGCTTTTACACGCTGAGCGATCTTCTCAGCCAGCGGATACCCATCCGGGTAGCGGTCAGTCGTTGGAGTCCTTTTCGGGTATTTCGCTTCCCGCGTCTTGTTGCCCTTGGGGAGACCTATCTTCGTTCCCGAGGAAAGTGCCTGCCTGCGCACGCTCACTTGCTGCTTATCAGCAGCAAAGTCGCTGGCCTGTAAGCCCAGCAGCTCACCTAATCTCAAACCTGAATAAGCAGCGAAATACACGAATAGTTCGCCGGTATCAGGATCAGGATCAGGCCAATGATCGCGCATCGCCCAAGCAAGGTCCGCGATTTGCTCCTCACTTGGTAGGTCCGCCTTAGACACGCTTTTTAGAACTGAACTTTCACCCTGCGCCTTGCCGACAGCCGCAACACCAATGCCTGCCTTTTTCAGCCCACGAAGCAACTGGGCTGGGGGTGTATTCAGGTATCCGAGTTCGTAACCATCATCAACAAGTCTTCGCAACTCCCCCCGCAATCGCTTTTGAGTATCTGCCGATGGAGCTGGTGTCTGAGTAATGACTTTTATCAAATTCTTATGCGTGAGTTCCCGACACCGCAAATGTCCGATCACTGGTATCACATACTTGCCAAGCAGCCACGCCGTTTTCGTCTGCGTGTTGATACTCCAAACCCTTCCGCTGCCACGCACTCGTTCAGGTTGTAGATAGTTCGTGATCATCACAGAGACAAGCGAGCCAGGAAGTTCTGAACCTGCTTCCAGCTCGTCCAGAATGGTTTCAGCTGCGGCACTTGCCTGAGCGAACGTGCGTCCCGTGGAAGTTTGTTTTCGCTTGCCGTTTAGATCCACCCACTTTATTTCGTGATAACGGGAGCGGCGCGGAGGATAAATGGTCAAGTTCCCGACCTTTACAGCTTCCAACAGCACTCCATCGGCATCCACTCGCGCCTCAACTTCACCGGCACGGGAAGCGTATCCAGCCTTTTCTTTTACTTCACCTGAAACGCCATCCTCATTTTGCCCGGAGGATGCAATGGTGCGGCTCACGCCGCGACCACTATCGCCCGAAAGCGGCTGGGCTCATCACGTTTCACAGGGGAGTAGTTGGACCGGGCAGGCTTCGCGGCAGCACGACGGGCCTCGCACCACGAGTAGAACTCGTCCTTGCGGTAGCGCAATGTACGAGGACCCAGGGCAATAGCCGTAGGGAAGCCCTCGCCTCTGGCGAGCTCCCCCATGGTCCAGCGGGAAACCCCAAGAATTTCGGCCATCTGGCCTCTGGATAAATACGCAACTGTCTTTGTTTTCGCTGTCATAGTTTTTACAGTGCCGGGGTGTGCCGTCAGTGCCACTAGGTGTCATTGGGGGTTTTCAGCCTCACCAATGCTGGAATTTCGATAGGACAGGATGTCGGCCAGACTTACCGCAACGTTGCAAATTCCAAGTAGAATACCGTTGTGAAGCAATGTTAATCACAATTCCAAATGATGGATGACACAAGACGACCCAGAAGCGACTCAAACGGTCAGTTTGTAGTTTTTTTGTAGTAAAATGAGAAAACTTGCTTGATAGTAATTTAAGCGGCATCTTGATTGTGAAAAAAGTCCTTGCGATTAGAGGCTTTATTGCAAAGACAGAACGTCTCTGATCATTTGTTCCGAAAACGAGTGTCCGACTGAAAATCGGAAGGTCGACGGTTCGATCCCGTCCCTGGCCACCTTTTTTCAGCGTATTCCCCTCACAAATAAAGTCTGAACGCATGATCCTTCGACCCTTCGACTCACGTGCAACAACAGCCTCGCTGATTAATCCAAGTGGCTGACCGTTGACCAACCCGTGTCGGTGACTGTGCCGTCGGGGCAGGTCGTGTTCGACCACTTAACTGCGGTCAGATTCGCGCCGGTCAGATTCGCGCCTCTGAGGTTTGCGCCAGTCAAGGTTGGCACCACTGAGGTTTGCGCCAGTCAAGGTTGCGCCAACAACACATCGGAAAGTGCCCCCAACCATCTCGTTGTCCTTAGCGGAGTGTAAATTTCAAGACCAAAGCACCTGCTTGTAATGAATTGTCAAATAGGCACTTTAAAAATCTGAACAACTATTTGGTGGGAAAACAATGAAAAAGTCTTTACTGAGTCACTTGGCTGCGGTCGCTGCAGCCTTCTCGCTTGTGCTCGTTGGTCTGGTGGGTGCCGCTGCACCAGCGAGCGCGTACACCGGGAATGCGTGGCTTGAATGCCCTGATGGCCAGGTCATTTTTGCTGGTCCGGACCGGACCACCTACCCAGGTGTGGATGGAAATGGTGGTGGCTCGCTCAATTGCAACGTCTCGGGAGGAAAGGGCGTAACAATTCTGAAGGAGTGCGGAACCCTGCCACAATCGCAGTGCCCGCTGGTATCCATCGATCCCGATTCAATCCCGGATTCGGATGCGAGCGAAGCGGTACAGGTTTACACCCCACCGGCCCCATGTTGGGGTGAAGCCAATAACTGTCCCATTGGTGGCGCGTTAGAGTTTGCTGCACCGGAGTACGCAATGGTCGGTGTGCCGTTCACAATGTACGCGTACACTTCTCTGCGCCCGGATGTGGACAGCCCAGGCCAGTTCACGAATGGTACTGCAGTTATCGCAGTTGACGGTGTGAACTACTCCGGGGTGGACTTCGTAGACGGTGTCGCCCAGTGGCGGGTTATCCCAGAGACCCCTGGAGAGAAGGAATTCACGGCATCGGAAGTGGCAACGTCAACTATCTCGGGTGCGAACGCTTACATAGAAACAGTTTCTACATCAGTGACGGTTCTCCCTTACGACCCGGGCGCTTACGAAGCTGCTTTGAAGCGTAAGGCTGTGGAAGTAGGAGAGAAGTACACGCTCGTGGATAAATACCAGGCTAAAGGTGCGGTAGCTGAGCGCCTTAATTGGAGAGTCTCTAGCAGCAGTGAAGGCACGTGTGCTGTGTATGAAACCAAGAAAGGTGCAGTCAAGGCAAAATTTAATGCCGAAGGTAAATGCAAGATAATATGGGAAGATCCAAAAACTGATGAAAAGGGAACTTACTCATTCATCGCATAGTTCGAGCGAGGTGTTTGGTGGGGAGCCACAGCCACTCCCCCAGGCACCTCGCCCTATCACGGAGTTGGACGACGAATAACTGGATGACGTATCGTGAGGGGCGGCCAAGAACTCATATGGCTGCAGCACAATCTGTTGACCTGAATACGAAACGATATTCAAGGAGTTAGGCATTTGAAAACTGCAACGTGGCGCATTACCTATTCGCTCGTTCTTGCAATCTCAAGTATCGGTTTGTTCGTTGGATTCTCAATGGTTTTACTGGGTACCTACTCGAGTTTTTCCGAGGGCGATCCATCTTTAATGGGTGATCCAGACCAGCCACTTCTTAGTCGCGTCTTTGATTACTTTTCCTACTTCACCATTTGGTCCAATATCGTCGTGGCGGTAGTCGCGGGGATTTTCGTGTTTCGCCCACGCATGTCTTCCTTCTGGTTTAGAGCTTTGTGGTTTAGCTCCCTGCTCATGATTTCTGTCACTGGCCTCATCTACAACATCGCCTTAGCTGACCTGGTTCAGGCTGAGGGCGCAGCGGCGGTCAGCAACTTGTGCAACCACGTTTTGACCCCCCTCGCTTTTGTTCTCGCTTGGCTACTCGTAGGGCCTCGTGGTTGGATCTCGCTGCGGGTAATAGCTGCTGGACTAGTTGTACCTTTTTGTTGGATTTTCCTCACACTCACACGAGGTGCATTCGTTGACGCCTACGCCTATCCTTTCGTCAACGTAACCAAACTGGGCTATGCCGAGGTGTTAATCAATCTCTCAGTGATCGTTGTCGCGTGCTGCGTGCTGTCTCTTGTACTGTGGGGCATCGACAAACTGATGTACAAGCTTGTCGGGACACAGAATGAGTCCAATCAGGGTGCTGTGGAGTGACATGCGTTCACGTCCACAATGATTTTTGATCACTACCCCTCACACTAAGAAGTCTCGGCGTCCTTTCACCTGACCCAATTGTGCAAGGCTTGCAGTACTTACGTTGTGAATCTTTTTCTGGTTGCTGTCGATACATTCACATCGCACCGCGTAATTAATCGGAGCAAAATTGTCGGTTTTCAACTCTATTTGTGTAGAAATTGAGTCAAGTGATCGTGCCGGCAGAGTGAGTTCGTCTCCCACGAGACTGTCAGGGTGGTTTTCCAGTGCTATCTCAACAAAGCTCGCCGTCAACATTGCTTCAGCCATTGTCAGGGTAACTAAAACACTCATGCACTCCTTACAACGCACACGAAATTCCCAGCTATCCATGTACACATGGTGAATCCCACACTCCTATACTGTCAAATTTTTCGCATAAAGGGCGAGACTCCCTCACCTCAAGCCGCCAAAAGTAATGAGAAAAGTGACTGAATTTTCTTTCGTGGCTGCTGCTAAAAAAATGATTGGATTTAGCTAATCGAGGAATCTTGGGTTTGTTGCGAGGCTGCGGCAAGCGGTCGTTTAGGCAAGCCACGCGTCAGGGGTATCCCGATCAAGCCAATAATGAACACTATGCCTAACCCTGCTCGCAATGATTGAAGTTTGCTGGCAGAGTACTCGAGCACGATTTCGGCCGCGTCGCTCTCCGAGAGCCCAGCGTTAGTAAGAGCTTCTTGCGCCTGCGTCAGAGTGACGATCTGCACACCTGAGGCAGCCGCGTCTGCGACACCTTGCTGAGTGGCGGCGTCAATGTTGTTGTTGGAAAGGACGGAGGAAGTAAAGGTTGTGGCAAGCCCAAGGAACAGGACTGTTCCGGCTAAGGCGACGCCGAGGGAAGAACCCAAGTTCTGCGCCGTTCCTTGCAGGCCACCGACTTCATTGCTCCTGGAATCATCTGTGGAGGAAAGGTTGACGTTACCAATTTGGGAGATTGCTAGTCCTATTCCGATACCGATGACGGTCATTGCGAAAGCGAAAAGGGCGCCACTGGCTTGTGGTGTTATGGCACCGATTAGTAGCAGCAGGCCGAAGCATGCGGTAAGGAGTCCGGAGCGGATCATCACCAGGGGTGAAAAGCGCAGTCCTAAACGCGAACCAGCCAGCGCCATGACGAACAGTGAAATGGACATGGGCAGCATCCGGATTCCTGACTCGAATGCGTCAAGGTTGAGCACCGTCTGTAGGTACAGGGGGAGGACGAAAAAGGATCCAGCAATGATGAAGTAAAGGATGGTTTGGGAGGCTAGGCCTGCTCGCAAATGGGAAATACTAAAAAGGTCAATGCCGAGCAATGGTTCCCGACCGCTATCTCGAACGTGACGTTCCCATGTGATGAAAGCCCACCCGATCCCCAGTCCAGCGAGCACTAAAGGAATAGTTGGGGAGAAACCAGCGATCTGGAACGGTGGATTCAAGGGTTCAATGAAGCCCCAGGTACTGGCAGAAACTAGGGCCAACACGACGGTACCCATTGAGGTTGCGGAAAGAACAACCCCCACGAGGTCGAATCGACTCGTGCTTGGTTGTACCGGTAGGTCTTTGATTGTGCTGGCGAGTGGCAAGATTAAGGCGACAATTAAGAGTGTTTCTGCGGCAAATACCCATTGCCAGGAGAATTCACTGGTCACCCAGCCTCCGATTAGTGGCCCTGCCGCAGCTGCGGCGCCGGCGACTCCCCCGAGCATGGCGTAGGCGATGGCTCGGTCACGGCCGGTGTAGTTGATGGCGGCCAGGGCGGCGATGGCGGGAATGACGAGGGCTGCCCCAATGCCTTCGATGATTGACCAGCCCAGAAACAGCATGCCGAAGTTGTCTGCGAGGGCTGTAATCAAGGACCCCAAACCGTAGATCACTGATCCGATCACGAATGCGCGTCGTCTCCCGATTCGACTCCCGATCCCTGCTCCAGCGAGCATGAGTGCCGCCATGGTAAGTGTGAAAGTGGCAATGGCTAGCTGCATTGAACTGACCGTGGTGCCCAAATCTGCGACGACTGTTGTGATTGAAACGTTCATGACAGTTCCATCGATCACCATGACGAATTGGGCCATCCCCAGCACCATTAGTGGTAACCATTTACGCACTCCCCAAGCGTACAGTTTGGAAGGGGGCGGGGTGGGCTTGACACGAGTGCGAGGTGTCCTTTTGCGCTTTGCTCCCTTTCTCGTTTAAACGGGATACAACACAACCATGACTTACGAGAGGTGAAATTATGAAAACCACACCTTGACAAATAGTTGCTCTCTCAACCCTGTGTTTTCGCGAGATGTTGTGGCAGTAATCAGGAATAAAGTGAGGAATTTTTGTAAAACTATTGAGTGTTCTCACACAGTCGTGCGCGGCAATCTAAAATTTCGGGTGCACAATTGGCCGTGAATCGGGATAATCTCACCATGGCAGTATTCACGGTGGAGGGTCTCATCAAGGGCTATCCAAGCCGCTGGGTCATCTGGACCACATTAGGTTCATATGCAGTTAAAGATTTTGGTAGCGTCGGTGAAGGCATGCTCAATTACGCATCGACGGTTGAGGCCAACTCTGAGGCGGAGGCGATCGCCGTCTTTGTGAGCACTTACTTTCCGCTGAGCGAAGACGGGCCAGAAGTATTTGACGAAGTCATGGTGCGCTAGCGCGCTTTCATAACTCCGTAAGAGCATCCCGGTGTCTCACTTTCAGTCACGGTCGCGCTGCGACGGAGTGCATCGAGGTGAAGTGGAGTCACGCCGCGAGGGAGAACTGGCTAGAGTTACTGCCAGACAATCACTAGAACTTCTTCACATTCATGGAAGATATTTGTAACGGAAGTCGTGGCATCCAGCACGTTCCCCAGACGCGCCGAGATTGGAAAACCCGTGGGTGACTGCTAGCCGCAATATACTTTTAGTTGTGAGTTACCCGATGCCGAGTTTAAAAATTTGGAATTGACTTTTTAGTTGCAACTCATCTGACAGATTTAGGGAGAAATGATGGGATTAAACGAAGCAGTAACCGGAGCTCCGAGCTGTTTCATCTAAGCGGAACAGCTGTGGCAATGTGGGAACCCACCTTGCCACAAACCCGCAACTTTACTTTGGTCACGAAAACCCACCTGCGGGTAAACAAAGGGCAATGACAATCACAATTTCAAATGGATGACACACGACGACCCAGAAGCGAATAAAACGGTCAGTTTGTAGTTTTTTTGTAGCAAAATGAGAAATCTTGATCGATAGTAATTTCAAGCGGCTTCTTGATTGTGAGAAAAGTCCTCGCGATTAGAGGCTTTATTGCAAAGACAGAATGTCTCTGATCATTTGTTCCGAAAACGAGTGTCCGACTGAGAATCGGAAGGTCGACGGTTCGATCCCGTCCCTGGCCACCTCGACTATTGCCGCGTCACGCTCCGCTTTCGCTCTCTGGGTGAATAATCCCAGGACGTTACAAGCACTTTTCTTTCCAAGCGCAGCATCGTAGTAGCCGCATTCGTTGAGAACACCGCCTTGAAGAAAACGACCTACGTAAATGAGGTCCGGATAGAAGCGCTGTGAAAACCGCAGAAAAACCTTGGGTCCACCAGGCATCCGCTCCCTCATGATTTCTTTCCTCTTATCTAAAGGGAGCAGGGGTTCGAAGTGAATATCTTCGTCTTGCAGCACGGAAATTGGTGCCGTCACGAGTGCGCGATCCGCTTCAAATGTTTCACCCACTACACTTCACGGCATGGCAATGACAGTGGCATCCACTCGCCATAAAAGGGTCAACAAGAGCATTCGATTGGCCTTGCGCACAACAATCTTGATGCTTATTTCGGCTGTCGTCGTGGGCACCCTTGCGCCCCCTGCCGCCGCGCTGGGCGGAATGACTCTCACGGCAGGTCCAAATCCCGCCGTTAAGGGAGAGTTGGTGATTATCACCGCCGAAATCATTCCAGGGGCCGCGGGACCGAACGGAGGTGTTTTCGAATTCAGTATTGAGGACCCTTTTGGCGACAACGCTGATCCCGTGCTTGTCAACGCTGATCCTGATGACGTTTACGGCAGTTACACATTTCAGCCAATGACACCAGGGGCCTACCAAATTGTTGTGAAGTACACGGTTAGTGCGGGACCAGGGGTCCTGGTGCCTGGCAGCGGACCTGTGAAGAGTATGACACTCACGGTGACCGCTCGGCCTCAGCAGGTTTACAGCGAACTCATGGCCGTCAAACCGATCAAGGTCGGCAAGACCAAGGTGATTGCTAGAGCCGGCGCAGATCAAACAGCTGCAGCGCAGCAGCCTGTGTCCTTCGCGGTCTCGACCGGCGCAAAGAGGTGCGCCGTTCGGGTGCGAAAGAATGGATCCGTCATCTTAAAAGGCCTCAAGCCCGGAAAATGCGCAGTGCAGGCTACAGCGCCGGGAGTGACTGGTGAGTGGGCTCCATATCTCAAGCAACAGTCATACAAGATTCGATAACCCCGACGCTGAACAGATTCCCATTTCACGCTCGCCCTGATCCGCCTAGGGCTATAAACACGGAATAGTCTCTTTTCACAGAGGGCCGCACCTCTTCAGGCATTTGTGTCTTCGGTGATCACTTGACCCTCCATCGAATTGCGGCTGTGCGAGACGCCGTCAAAATAGGTAGTAGGATCTGCACGTTTGTTTTAGTATTTCGATAGAAAAGATGCGTGTAAAAGGGACATCGTGTAGTAATTGCGTAGTAAAACTGGTTTTAAAACACGGCCGCTCCAACAGGAACCTCGCGCCGTCTTAAGGATTGCTGGCAGTTGAGTTGACACCTTCTAGTGCGGGACGAGGGCCCGCGGCAAGTCTGGATAACCGCGGTGTCAGTGGCGGTATCGGTGATGGGAGAATCCCTGTCATGCCCCCATTCGATGTGTACTCACCCGATCCCGACCGATACGACGGGCGGATGCCCTACCGGCGGACCGGCCAAAGTGGCTTGAGACTGCCCGCTATTTCTCTGGGCTTCTGGCACAACTTTGGCGATGACAAGCCGATCGAGAAACAGCGAGCGATCATGCGTAAGTCGTTTGATCTGGGAATAACGCACTTTGACCTGGCGAACAACTACGGCCCGCCCTACGGCTCCGCGGAGATCAACGCTGGTCGAATTCTACGCGAGGATTTTTCGGGGTTGCGCGATGAGCTCGTCATCTCATCCAAGGCTGGCTGGGATATGTGGCCCGGGCCCTACGGTGATCTTGGCTCGCGCAAACACATCCTCGCTAGCCTTGACCAAAGTTTGCAGCGGCTGGGCCTTGAATACGTCGACATTTTTTACCATCACCGGCCCGACCTGGAAACTCCTCTTGCTGAGTCCATGGGGGCCCTCGCTATCGCGGTACAGCAAGGAAAAGCACTCTACGTTGGTATCTCGTCATATTCGCCGGCACGCACCCTTGAAGCGGCTCGCATTCTGGGCGATCTCGGTGTGCCGCTTTTGATTCACCAGCCCTCTTATTCCATGTTGAACCGTTGGATCGAAGATGGATTGCTCGATGCACTCGCTGAAGTAGGTGCTGGTGCAATCACGTTCAGTCCGCTCGCGCAGGGCATGCTCACTGATCGGTACGTCGACGGCATCCCGGAAGGGTCTCGGGCGACGCAAGGTAAGAGCCTGAATCCCGATTCCCTCGTCACGGGGGAGACCCTCGATCGGATCAAGGGTCTTGCGGGGATTGCCAAGGAACGCGGTCAGTCCCTTGCGCAGATGGCGATTGCTTGGACTTTGCGCGATCCTCGGGTCACTACCTCACTCGTCGGTGCCTCAAGTCCTGCGCAACTCGAAGATTCTGTCGGCGCAGTACGGAACCTCGACTTCAGCACTGCGGAAATCGCGGCCATCGATTCGCTCGCCGTTGATACCCCCACGATTGACCTCTGGAGATCACAATCCCGCTTGGGATGATGTCCGGTACGGTCACACCATGACAAATGCTCCGTTACGAATTGGTGTCCTGGGTGCTGCTCGCATTACCGACATGGCGGTGATTCAGCCAGCTAAGAACATTGGCGCTGAATTAGTTGCGGTAGCGGCTCGGACCAAAGCACGCGGTGAAGCGTTTGCCACCCAACATGGCTTTGCAAAAGTGCATGAATCGTACGAGGACTTGCTTGCTGATCCTGACATCGACGTGGTCTATAACCCACTGCCTAACGGAATGCATGCGCCGTGGAATATTCGCGCGCTGCGCGCTGGTAAGCATGTGTTGGCTGAGAAGCCATCTGCAAGTAATGCCGACGAGGCTCGCGATGTTGCGGCCGTTGCTGACGAGACGGGCCTGGTGTTCATGGAGGCATTTCACCACGCCTACCATCCTGTATACCTGCGGATGCTCGAGATCATCACCAGCGGTGAGATCGGCGAAGTACGCGACGTTGATGCAATGTTCGTGATGCCAGATCCTGGCGTTGAAGACCTTCGTACTTCATGGGAGCTCTCGGGTGGCGCGATGATGGACATTGGTGTTTATAGCCTGCATGCGGTTCGCTCAATTGCCCAGGCTATGGGGGGTGAACCCAAACTCACGGCAGCGATGTCCGCTGAATACGCGTCCAAGGTGGATTCGGAATTAGCCGCACGATTCCTGCTCCCCAACGGTGCCTCTGCGGTAGCTCGATGCGACATGCTGGCGCTCGATGCAGATCCATCAGTTAGCGCATACGACCAGTACCACTGCGAGGTTCGAGTCCTCGGGACCAAAGGCCGGATCTTGGTGCCCTCGTTTGTGCGCCCGCACGTTGACGGCAGCCTCACCGTGACAGCTGATGGCGAATCACGGACTGAGGACCTGGGTACTCGCTCCTCGTACACCTACCAACTCGAGGCTCTCACTCGCGCTATTCGCGAGGGCGCAGATACCAACATCACCGATCAGCACGAGGCTGTTCGGCACATGGAGTTCATCGATCAGTGTTACATCGCCGCAGGTATGACCCCGCGGGAGCGAATGAAAATATGAAACGGGCACGTTTTCCATAGTTCTCTATAAACCAAGGCACTCTCGCTTTCAGCTCTGCGGCTGAGAAACAATGTGCCATTGCAATCAGAGGTGGGCGGACATTCGCGTTCCGCGACTGTTGCAAGGGTATAGGCGATCGAATACTCAATTACATATCGACAGTTGAGGCCAGCCCCGAAGCCACAGCTATCGCCGCCTTTGTCAGCACCTACTTTGCGCCCAGCCCAAAGACCGGAAGTGTTTGACGCAGTCCTGGTCCGCTAAAAGCGAGTGCGCGCCACCCACTGGCGCTTACGCTGCGTGCCCCGTACGTGAGCAATTACTTCGAGACCTGGTGCATTACGTGAAGTGAGGAAGGACCGAAATACTCTCTGAGTTGCCCCCGATGCTCTTTTGGTAGAGCCGATCAGTTCATTTTTCGGAGCCCACGGCGTTCACGCAACCACACCGAGCACCAGCATTGGACTGACAATGTCGGTGACAGATACTTCCAGCGAAGAAATGCGGTCACATGACAGAGGCGAAGCGACTAAAAGGGCCAGTAAGGGTATGTGGTTGGCGGATCGTCAGGGCAAATACCTGGCCCGCACTCGAAAATGACTGAGATTAGGTCGAGCGCAACGACTCCCATTACAACGATCATGGCGATCGAGAGAAGTAGGCCTGTGGGCCATCCAAGGGCTGTCCTGTGGAGGCGTTCTAAATCAAATTGTCGTTCCCACAAAAGCATCAACACCACGCCGACGCCGGCGACTATGGAAATAATCAATGACCAACTGTTGACGTGAAGTCCCAAAACGACAGGCCCCCACCCGGCCGGACCGACGTTTTGTGCGACGCGAACCATCATGTCTAGCGATACCGCCCCGAGGAACATGGCTCCCGCAAGACTGATTCCGTAGTGGCTGGGCCGGACCCCGAACTTGAGGTTGAGTGCTGGTCCGAGAGCGAGGGTGAAATAGCCCAATCTCTCCATGTTGCAGTGTGAGCATGGAAGTTCCCCACTCACGACCTGCGTGACGATGGCCGCTAACACCACCAACAGCGGTATGACCAGTCCTAAGTAGTTCAACCCCCGGGCGAGACCGGTTGCGCGAGTGTCGGAGAGCAGCTCAAAGCGCTCGCTGTCCCGAAAGAGTGCAGTAAATTTTCGGCTCGGAGTTTTGTCGACTGTGGTCGATGCCGAAGTGGACTCCGGAGGTCCGGTTACCATGGCCAGTTCACATGGTAGGAGTGGGTGAAGTAAAAGCCAACACAGGCGAATTGCAGAACGACGGCCAGTGCTATTGCCGGCTTGCGTCTACCGGTCCAGATCAAGGCGAAGGCAACAAGAAAAGCGAGCACGACGAGTGCGAACATTCTGTACCTCCAGACTCAGCGTGGAAATGCGTTGGCGAAAGGCTACCGGGGATGCGGCGAATAATCCAGTCTCTGGGGCAATCCCAAATGTTGGGTTCATCGTCGCCAGTTCCCTTATCTGGGCCACCCATTGACACGAGAAGTCTCCATGCGTTTCACGGTGTGAAGCCAGTTTTCGATTGGGAGTGCCCTCGGTTTTATTGCACTCGTATTGCGTCGGTCCGTTCTTGTAGGATTTTTGTTGTGAACATAGCCGCGCTGGCGTAGGGCGTTAATCTTGAGGGTGCGGCAGCGACCACACAAAAAGGGATACCACTTGAACAGTATTGATACCGGCTTCGGTGAAAAAGTGGCATCGATCTGGCCACCGATGAGCCGCGCATCCTCCGTCACGCCACCCTGCTCGGGGTGAAAATCATGGCCGAGGACTTCCTCAGGACTACAACCCGACCCGACTCATAACTGGGATTCATGACACCGCACGAATTCAAGAAAAACTGGTATCACAACAACATGGAACTAACACCCACTCCGGCACATTAACCGGGGCAGGTCAATTGCAGTCATAACTGCCAACACACGAAGATCTGGATATGTCCATGCCATGCAGGGAGGTCTGACATCTCGACGCCCTATGTCATCCCGTGCCCGTTGCAGGTAGTTGTGTATGTCTTGCGCATGTGCCTCACACTTTAGATATTCAAGAGCAACCAAGGCTGCATCTGAGTCGAGATCCGGTATGGTCAAATGCATGACCCGAGTCGTTCATGCGATTCTTCTACCCGTTCTCCTTGCTTTGCTTGTCGCATGTGGCTCTGGTGAAGTAGCCGACAACGACGTCAACGACAATCCCACTTCGTCGAATATGGCTACGGGCGAGGTGACTACCGCGGAGGAAGAAACTTCAGACGAGGCAGGGTCGGAGCGCCCGCAGGATTCATCAACGGTCACACTTTTGAACGGCTCTAGCCTCGACGATGGGGTTTTACTGGGCTGGGCTGGGCTAGCTGAGGGGCAAATGCAATCACGAGTTTCGAACGTCTTGATGCTCGTGTATGACGTGGGTGAGCGAATCGAACCTCTCCAGGAAATCCCAGAGAGTGAATCAGTAGAACACGAAAAGCTGCTCAGTCAAGAGCAGATTGATTCCCTTATGGCAGAGTTTGAGGCGTGGCTTGACGCTGACGGATGCATGTCTCAGAACGCGGAGTACCGGGCGGATGAGATCGAGGTTTACCGCAGGTATCTTGAGCGCGGTGGCGACGCGTCGCACATGAGGGCCTTGTGCCCGCACACGCGAGTGGTGGGCATTGGGCTCACCGACAGTCTTCGTAATCGAGAACCCGCATCAGAAACCGAGGTCTTTGTTCTGCACGAGCTTTATCATGCATTCCAACAGGACTTAGAAGAAGAGGGTCAGTGTCGTACCGCAGGCGACGCCGAGGACAGCACGACTCGGTGGATGGTTGAAGGGGGCGCTCACTATTTTTCCACGATGCTCTTAGTGAATGGTGATCAAGACAAGGGGCGAGAACTTATTTACGAACAAGCCCGTCAATCTTTGAGTGAAAGTAGCGGCCTGAGAGAGAATAGCCCTGATCGTAAAGGGGCCGCGGCTTTGTTACTCATGATAGACAACCAGTTGATTGAGCATGAGTCGGTAATGGACGGTTCGTTGTTTCACGGGTGTGCTCGGGAATTTCAGTTTGGGAACTCTGAACCCGGCATGGAAAGCATTGAAGACCAGTGGTCCCAATTCTAATAAGACGCCACCGAGCCTGGAACCGCCCAAGCGGGAGGTGTCATCCGGGGCGTCGTGCATCGGGTGTGGGGAAGCACAGGAAAGAAAGTGCGAACACAATTCACCGTTGACTTTGATGCCTTAAATTTCTGCCTTTACGAGTTCACGATTTAATTGGTGCTGTTACCTTCGCCCGTATCGATGTCTCCCAGGTCCACACTCTCATCGCCACTAATAGTCGGTGAAATATCGATTGAGGTGTCGCTATTAGTGTCACCGACCTGTTCTACTTCAGAGGTACCAGCTGAACAAGCAGATAGCCCCACGATGAGAGCTCCTGTAGCGATAAATGTGGTGAGTGTCTTTTTACGCATGATTACCCCTTTAAATAGTTTTTGTCCTTACCACCGATGGGTGTATCGCCTAAAATTGGTGTCGGGGTGAGCGAAGCAAAAGCAAATCTTGGTGCTTAGTCCGATAATCTTAGCGGCGGTTCGCTAGGCGTTAACGAGTACACCTACACGCGCACCCTCGAATACCGTGATTGCGTCGATTTTGCCGTCGAGTGACGCCCAGCCAATGTGAACTGAGGCTCTAGCTGTCGCGGCGGGTACCCAACCACGATGTGGAAATCGAGGTGCATTCGGTTCATTACGCTCAATTTTTCCGGGACAACTTGGAAAATAAATTTTGGTCCGGTGCCGACAGGATCCTTCAAAGCGAAATAGGTCGGGTCGGTCGCCTAGCGCATATTGTCGACGTGACTTGACCGGTAGCCCAGGACTTCGGCGTAAAACGGTAGGGCCGTTGTCGGGTCACTAATATCGATGGCCACTTCGATGTGCATGAAAATCCTTATTCGGATCTTTTTGATTACAAGTCAAATCTAGCGGAGATACGTGCAGGCCCGGTCGAATCATCGACCGGGCCTGCACTGTTGGTAGTACCTAGATAGTTACTAGCCGACTGAGGCGCCGGTGCCAGCAAGCCACGCATTGACCGTGTCTGTGTTGGCGTCGATCCATTTCTGTGCTGCTTCTTCTGGCGTCATTCCACCTTCAATGTCCGCTGCGACCCCGTTCTGGTCGGCATTGGTCCAGCTGAAGTTGGTGAGCAGAGTCACAAATGGTGATCCCGACTCCATGAGCTCAGTGGTTCCGAGCTTCATTAGAGGCGATTCCGGGTAGTCGGTCAGACCACTTGCTTCTTCTGTGCTGCTCCAGTCGTTGGCGGGGAAGTTAACCCGAGCCAATGCAACCTGAGCCAAGAAGTTCTGTGGATCATAGAAGTAACCAAGTGCCGCCGTCTTGTTATCCGTTGCCTGGGTGAAGAGCTCAATCAGAGCAGCTTCGGACCCCGTGGATACAACCTGGTAGTCCAGGTCGTAAGCATCAATCATTTTCTCACCGATGGTGGTGTAACCGGGAGGGCCTTCATACCAAGCACCCTTGTCGCCAGTTTCAGGAGTCTTGAATAGGTCGGCGTAGTCGTTGAGTTTTGTTCCGTCGGTGATGTCAGGGTTTTCATCTGCCATCCACTGCGGGACGTACATGCCGATCAGGCCCACGTTGCCGTTGGTCCCAACTTCCTGAACCGCGCCGCGGTCCACCCATTCTTGCCAACGGCCGCCGCCCCAGTCTTCGATGACAACGTCAACGGAGCCAGCTTCCATAGCGTCATAGGTGACAGCAGCTTCTTCGAGTTGAGTTTGCTCAATGGTGCACCCGAGTGCATTCTTGGCGACTTCAGTGATCACCTGAGCTGAGGCGGTGTAGCCAACCCAGCCGTGCATCGCGACTCCCCAGTCGCCACATTCTGCAACTTCGGCTACGGCTTCTTCGGTTACGGTTTCTTCCTCAGTAACCACCGCTTCTTCACTTGTTGCAGTCTCAGTTGTGGCTTCATTAACGCTTTCACCACAACCTGCAAGCACGAGACCAGCGACTGCCACGAGCGGCAGCGCAGCCATGCGCCTTGTGAGGTTTCTCCTCATTCGGTTTCCCCTTCTATCCGACCCACCCGATTTGGGTGGGTTTCAACTCCGCTTTGCGCTTGCGTGCGCGATGCGGTCCATCACAATCCCAAGAAGCACGATAGCCAGACCTGCGGCTAATCCCTTTCCCTGGAGCTCCGGTTTTGATGCTCCCTGCAAGACCAAGTAGCCGAGGCCCCCGGCTCCGACAAGGCCGCCAATTACGACGACTGCCAATACGAAAATTAAACCCTGATTCGCACCCAAAAGAAGGGATTTCTTCGATGCAGGAAGTTGCACTTTAGTAACAACTTGGGTCGTACTTGACCCCGAAGCGATTGCTGCCTCGACCATTTCCTTTGGAACGCCACGCACTCCGTCGGCAACCACGCGAACAACAACGGGGGACGCATAAAAAACTCCGCAGACTATAGCGGCGAATCGCGTTGGACCGAAAAGGGCGAGCACCGGAACTAGATAGACGAATGCAGGCAGAGTTTGCCCAGCATCGAGAAGTGGTTTGAGTAATCTTTCAAATTTTGCATTACGTCCGGCCATTACTCCAAGCACTACTCCGATGATCATTACTACCGCGGTTGCAATGAGAACCTGGGTCAGGGTAATCATCGTGTCATTCCACAGGCCGATCCAGACTATGAGGAGCAGGAGTACTGCTGACAGAAGCGCCACCGCACGCCCACCGACTATTGCCGCTATCAGTGAAATCATGATGATGGTCAAGTACCAGGGCGCATCAGCCAGCAGGTATTCAATGGGATTCAAAATATTGAGGGTGAATACTTCGTTGAAGGAAGTCGTTAGGAAGTAGAAAGTCGAAGTAAACCATTCGGTGAACGTATCGACCGCACCTCCGATAGGGTCCCGAAAGTTCAACGATTCGGGAAAAATGGCCGCCCAGAGTTGTTGACGTGAAACGATGATGGCTATTAAAGTGGCCAGGGCCGCTACAGCGACAGATATTCTCCTGAAGAGGAGCTCCCCACCGGTGAGTGGTAATTGATTGCTGTGAGTTACCGCCGCGGTTGTTGAGCGATCGAGCATGACGGCAATAAGAACAACAGCCAGACCAGCAGTGACGCCGTCGCCAATATTGCGAATAGAGAGTGCTTGGATCACCGGCTCTCCGAGACCTGGCGCACCAATAAGTGCGGCGATAACAACGAAAGAAAGTGCGGCAAGGGTTGTTTGATTAACACCCAAAATAATGGTTCGTTTCGCCATGGGTAATTGCACCTTGGTCAATTTCTGCCACCGGGTGGAACCCATGGACTCGGCGGCCTCTATCGGCCCATTCTGCAGGCTTCGAATTGCATGGGCGGTAATTCGAATGCCGATCGGAATGCTGTAGATCATGGTAGCGATAGTTGAAGCGGCAACTCCAATTAGAAAAACCAATGCAAGAGGGGCCAAATACACCAAAGTTGGCAAGATTTGCGCAAGATCCAACATCGGTCGGATCATTTTCATAACTCGGTCATTGAGCCCGGCCCAGATACCGATGGGGAGCGCGATTGTCAGTGAAAGAACCACGGACCCAAGAGTGAGGGCGAGAGTATCCATGGAGTACTGCCACATACCTAGAACTCCACAGCCGAAGATCAAAGTCATGGAAAGCAGAGAAGATCGCCAGTTTGATGTGGAGAAGACGATTAATCCGATCAGTGCCAACACGCCAAGCCATCCGATGAAGGGAATGAGGGCACCGGATGCGGGCTCAGAGATAACCGAGCGAATTGCTTCAATGAAACTCTCGATCCCCTGACGGAAAGGGTTAAAAACATAGACGAAGATGGGATTCTCGGCTCGGGCAGCACGAATATTGGCAGCAAATTGCCCGAGGACTTCAGTTGTTGGGGTGTCTTGTGAGTTTCCGAGGTCCAGGGTATGGATCCCTTTGAATATTCGACCAAGGGCAAACCAAATGATGAGTAAACCGACAATCATTACTGATTTACGGCGCAAGAAATCCGGTACGTGAGCTTCTATCCACACTTTCACGCCTTGAGTTCCTCATTGACATCCTCGGCGAAAACGGTGAGTAGCTCTTCTCTACCCACACAGCCGATAACTTGACCATTTTGAATAATTGAGATGGGGTCAGGGTCACTCATAATTCGATGCATGACCGTACGCACGATTGCATCATGTTCAACCGGCCTGGCGTGGCTGATGGTTTGGTCCTTGAGGGGGCTTGAAATATCAGAAACTCGTAGGACGTGGGATTTTGGAATATCGTTTGTGAAGTCTGCAACATAGTCATCGGCCGGGTTGAGAACAAGTTCAGTCGGCGTCCCCACTTGAACCATCGCGCCATCTCGCATGATGGCAATCCGGTCTCCGATGCGCATTGCTTCAGCAAGATCGTGTGTAATGAAAACCATTGTTTTATTGAGATCATTATGAAGACGCACGATTTCATTTTGCATGTCACGTCGAATCAGCGGATCTAGTGCACTGAAGGGTTCATCAAGAAACATCACCTCAGGATTAACCGCGAGTGCGCGAGCAAGTCCCACGCGTTGTTGCATTCCACCGGAGAGTTGCTCGGGGAAGTGGTCGGCGTAGCCGCTTAGCCCAACTAGTTCGATCACTTCATTGGCACGTGCATGGCGTTTATCTTTTTTGACACCATTCACCTCTAGGGAAAAGGCAATATTGTCAATGACTGAGCGATGCGGGAGCAGGCCAAAATGTTGAAAGACCATGGAGAACTTCGTTCTGCGCAACTCCCTGAGTCGGGACTTTGACGCTGCAAGAACATCTTCTCCTTCGATGAACACCTGACCCGAGGTCGGTTCAATGAGCCGGGTCAAGCAGCGCACCAGCGTTGACTTGCCGGAACCAGACAGACCCATGACCACGAAGACTTCGCCGTCGGCCACGTCAAATGAGACGTCATTTACCGCAGCCACGCAACCTGTTTCCTCGAGCAGTTCGGTACGACTCAAATCGGCAAGGGGTGTTCCCACGATGGCGTCCGATGCTGGACCGAAAACCTTCCACAGATTGCGAACGGAGATCGCCGAATCAGTTATCGGAGAACTTGGCTCCTCGGCAGTCGTCATTTCCACTCCTCTATTTCATTCGCTGCTGCAACAAGTAATCCCGTGCTTTATGCGCCGAACCAGCCACTAGGCGCAGGATTAATATTCTGGTACACGTGCTTAGCTTCTAGATATTCCAACAAGCCGCTGGGACCGAGTTCGCGGCCATTCCCGGACTGTTTAAATCCACCCCATTCGGCTTGTGGCACATAAGGGTGAAAGTCATTGATCCAAATCGTTCCGTGCCTGAGTGCGTTGGCTACTCGCTGCGATTTGCCAGCATCCTGTGTCCACACTGCGCCGGCGAGCCCGTAGTGGGTGTCGTTAGCGAGTTGGATTGCTTCAATTTCCGTTGCGAAAGTTTCGACCGTGACGACGGGCCCAAATGACTCTTCTTGGACACAGGTCATCTTCGTGTTGCAGTTGGTAAGAATCGTGGGTGGGTAGAAATAGCCTGGTCCTTCGGGTATCTCGCCGCCAGAGCGAAGATCTGCGCCTTCGCTGACAGCATGTGTCACATAAGCATGCACCTTGTTGCGGTGTGCTTCACTGATTAGTGTTCCTGTTTCTGCCGTTTCGTCGAACGGCCCACCGATCCGGATCTTCTCCGCGCGCGCGATGAATTCCTGTAGAAAGGATTCATGAATAGATTCATCGATGATCAGCCGAGAGCCAGCCGAGCAGACTTGCCCTGAGTGTAGGAAAATGGCGGTCAGCGCATTGTCTAATGCAGCCTCAATGTCAGCGTCGGCAAAAATAATGTTGGGATTTTTCCCTCCAAGTTCGAGGGCAACCTTCTTAATGGTTGCGCTGGCGCTGGCCATCACTCGCTTCCCGGTTTCACGGCCGCCGGTGAAGGACACCATGTCAACATCAGGGCTTGCGGTAAGAGAGTCACCAATGCTTGAACCTGCTCCCAGAATTAAGTTGCCCACGCCAGGTGCCAACCCAGCATCAATTAGTGCCTGCATCAGCATGATGGACGTGCTCGGCGTTAACTCGCTGGGCTTGAGCACGAAAGTGCATCCCGCCGCAATGGCCGGAGCAACCTTCCACACTGCCTGGAGAAGTGGGTAATTCCATGGCGTGATCAGAACTGCGACGCCAACAGGTTCGTATTGCACGCGCGACACAATGTGGGGATCTCCGGTATCCACCTGACGTCCGGAAAAAGTAGATCCAAGGCTGGCAAAGTATCGAATGCACCGAATGGAGTCGGCGATGTCATACCGGGCCTCAGCGATTCGTTTGCCGGTGTCCAAGGATTCAGCCCGGGCAAACTCTTCTAGGCGCGACTCCATCAGGTCTGCGGTTCGGGCCAGGATCGCCCCACGCTCGACAACTGATACTTGCTTCCACCACCCTGCATCAAATGTAGACCGCGCGCCAGCAATAGCCTGGGCAACCTCTGTTGCACTTGCTTCAGGAACAGTTGCCACCAAGGTGCCATCGGCGGGGCATCGAATCTCGCGAACTGCCGCATCCTGAGCTGAGACCCAAGCCCCATTGATGTGCAGTCCGTCCATGTGTGGAACTCACTTCCTGTTGATTGTCGAGCTCGTTAATGTCTTCAGGGTCAATTATTGGGATTTTCTGTGCTGATAGAACGTAATATCCTCAGATGGAAGCAGATTGTTACCTTTTATTAGATCAGCGGCCTTTTCGGCGATCATCATTGTGGGCGCATAGATATTGGCGTTGGTGACCACGGGCATCACACTGGCATCAACCACGCGAACCCCTTCCACTCCATGAACCTTGAATGAATCGGGGTCGACAACCGACATTTCGTCGATTCCCATCTTGCACGTGCACGAAGGGTGATACGCGGTTTCGCCATCGCGCCGGACCCATTCCAAAATTTCTTCGGCGGTTGAAACGCCTGATCCCGGTGAAATCTCGCCTGCTGAATAAGGCTCAAATGCTGGCTGATTCATAATCGTGCGCGCCACCTGAATCGCCTCCACCCATTCGCGCTTATCCTGATCGGTCGAGAGGTAATTGAACTGGATTGCCGGGGCGTCGGTCGCCTGGTTGCTGGTGATTTTTACGCTGCCCCGGGCGTTGGAGTACATGGGACCGACATGCACCTGATATCCGTGGCCACCCTCGGGTGCGGTGCCGTCGTAACGGACCGCAATGGGAAGAAAGTGGAACATCAGGTTGGGGTAGCCCACATCTTCATTGCTACGGGCGAAGCCACCACCTTCAAAGTGATTGGAAGCACCGGGGCCTTTACGCAGAAAAAGCCACGCGGCGCCAATAAATGGCCGACGCCAGAAAGCCAGATTGGGGTTGAGGGAGACCGGCTGTTTGCAGGAGTGCTGAACATAGACTTCAAGATGATCCTGCAGGTTCTCCCCGACACCCGGTAGATGGTGGACAGTTTCCACGCCAACGCTGCTGAGGTGATCACCGTCGCCGACCCCTGAAAGTTGCAGCAATTGCGGTGAGTTGATGGCCCCACCACAAAGAATTACCTCAGTGCAGTCGTAACTGGCTTTCTTCTTGCCTTTGACCAAGACGTCAACTCCAACTGCTTTTTTGGCGTCAAAGCGGATTTTGGTCACTAGTGTTCGCGTCTTGACGGTGAGGTTCTTTCGGTGCAAGACCGGGTGCAGGTACGCACCGGCAGCCGAAAGGCGGCGGCCATTGCGCACGCTGCCATCAAATGGCGCAAAACCTTCTTGTTGGTAGCCGTTGACATCCTCGGTCAACGGGTAGCCGGCTTCTTGAGCGGCGCTGAAGAAAGCGCTGAATAACGGATTTTTGACCCTGCCCTTGTTTACTTCGAGTGGCCCGGACGTGCCGCGCCATTCGCTGTCGCGGCCTTTGGCCGTCTCCATCTTTTTGAAATAGGGCAGACAGTGGGCGTAGTCCCAATTACTCATACCGGGTTCTTGTGCCCACTTTTCGTAGTCCATCGGGTTTCCACGCTGGAAGATCATGCCGTTAATGCTGCTTGAGCCACCGATCACTTTGCCGCGACCGGCGCTTACGCGACGATTATTCATGTGTGGTTCTGGTTCTGATGAATACATCCAGTCATAGTGTTTGTTACCAATTGGAAATGTTAAAGCCGCCGGCATGTGAATATAGACATCCCACCAGGAGTCCATCCGTCCGGCTTCGAGCACGAGAACACTCTTGTTGGGGTTTTCGCTCAGCCGATTTGCTAATGCAGATCCGGCGGAGCCGCCACCGACAATGATGTAGTCATACTTTTGTGAAGTCATGTGATTAGTCACCAAGTTCTGTGCGTCGACGGTCTACCTATCCCCACAATTCTATCTCGATCGCCGAGTCGATCGGCGGTTTTTCGTATTCTTCAATTTTCTTTTCGGCTAACTGGCCAGCATGGGTTGCCGTGTCCTTGAATCCATTTCGGGTCCAACGCTCGAAGTTTTCTGAGCTGGACAGGAATGGTCGGTAGAAGTAATCACGGAACCGCTTCATGGCCCGTATGGCCCTTAGGAAGTGACCCGCATGTCCCACTTCTTCGCGGTCATCATGGTGTCATAGCTTCATAGCTTCATAGGCCGCCTGAGCATCAATTAGTTGCGAAGAGGCCAGGCTGCCGCCGCCACGGAATGGCAATTTGAAGTGGCGGGCGAACTGACCGGTGGCGCAGTCTCCGCTCTACTCGACGCTGCTCGAGACCGCACGTTTTAAATCTTGGCCGGAACATTCTTTGTCTGTGGCTGGACCACTAACGGGACTATTTCCACGCACTTCATTCCGACCGCCCACGATCAAGGCATACATGCCACTACCGCCGTGGTGGCAACGCTAGGGCGAAGACGCACTCCGCGCCACCGCAAAGAGCACCGCAGACAGTAGTAAGGGAAAAGTTTTGGGAGATGTGCGAATAACTTTGGGGACACTGGTGGGCGCGGTTGGACTCTTTGACATGCCTGTGGGTGTCCTACACTCGAATTCACGCGCACTCAGCAGGCCCGAAGGCAGACAGCAAGACACGTGTGAAAGGTCCAGCACGTAGACTTCACTATGACTTCGTTAGCGCCTGAAATTTCGCTAGTTTCGCGCCTAGGCTGCGAAATCGATACTATGAAAACCTACCCGTATAGGAACCCTACATAAATGACGATGTCGTTGATCTGGTTCGCGTTAAGCGCCGCTGGAATTGTCACAATCGCGAAGTACGCTTTGTACGATCCGGTTCAACGCTTGGTGTCCTACACACGCGCTTCAAAAGTTGTCTCAGGTCAGATCCTTGGCTATCTCACATCCGCACCAGAACTGGTCTCCACCGTTTTCATCGCGGCCACGGGTTTCTTCACGGCCGCTGCTTTTAACGTTTTGGGTTCCAACGTGATTAACGTGTTCCTAGTTATTACGGCCGCGTTGTGGTTTAAGCATTTACGAACGCTGAGGCACGCGCGCTACCGCCTGGATCTCCTCATCGTGGGAGCATCAATAGTGCTTCCGCTTGCGCTAGTACTCACGGATACGGCAACTCAACTGTGGACCGTGCCGCTCTTCCTCACCCTGCTCATTGCCTACTTTATTTTGCTGCGTGCCAGATCCGAGCCACCAAAAGAAACGGGCTCCCTACCAGATCCCCTTCCATCTTCGGTCACTAAATGGGTTGTTAATTCATCTGTAGTTCTTGCTGGTTTGGTGGGCTTATACTTTTTAGGTTCCCAACTCGGTGATTCGGTCTACTCCCTTGGCTACGCATTTGGGGTACCTGCAGTGGTGTTGGGTGGGCTCGCGGCTATCGCAACTTCACTGCCAGAATTCACCACATTTTTTTCCTCGTTTGCGAAGAACGGTTCATCAGCTTCTACCGAAGTTGTGCACAACTTGCTCGCATCGAATGTCTCGAACTTGCTAATTATTCAAACGATTGGCGTCATTGTGTACAACTTAGCCACCTAATTGTGGCCCACAAAGCTGAAAAACTTGTCCACGTTCTGAGGAGTGGCGTCTGAGGTGACATGATCGGGGTGTGCGCGTCGTAACGTCATTTGTGGATCCAGCGTTGCCACAACTCTTCTTGGAGTTTGGTCTGCTACTGCTCGGCCTTGGCGTAATCACTCGAGTGGCACAGCGGTTTGGGTTTTCTGCCGTTCCGTTTTACCTGCTTGCTGGCCTGATCATGGGCGACGGTGGTTTCTACGGGATCGATCCGAGAGGAATCCTGGTACCAACATTGGCTGAACTTGGCGTGGTGCTGCTGCTCCTTTTGCTTGGTCTTGAATACTCAGGAACACAACTTGTTGAGACGGCCCGAAGGCAGTCCCGGTCCGGGTTACTCGATCTGGTACTTAATGCAACGCCCGGTGTTGCCATGGCACTAATTCTTGGTTGGGGATTCGCTGGGGCTTTGGCCCTCGGTGGTGTCACTTACATTTCGTCCTCGGGCATTGTCTCCCAAGTTGTCCGTGACCTTCGTTGGCGTCGTAACCCCGAAACGCGTCCCGTGGTGAGCATTTTGGTGCTGGAAGATCTGGTAATGGCGCCGTACTTGCCAATTCTCACTGTCGTGCTCACCGGGGCAGGTTTGGTCAGTGGGCTGGTCTCCACGGGTGTCGCCTTGGCCGTTGTTGCCGTCGTAATCCTGATCGCTGTCCGCCGAGAAGGCTGGGCGCAACGGTTCTTCACCGCATCTGAACCCGTCGGTCTTCTTCTTGTCGTGTTCGGCGCCGCGGTTGCCGCCGCAGGACTCGCGGGTTTGGTCTCGTTCTCACCGGCGGTGGCCGCATTCCTCGTTGGGTTGCTACTCACCGGGGAAGTGGCAGAAGTTGCCCGTCGCAGACTCGATCCATTGCGTGAATTACTGGCGGCCGTCTTCTTTGCCTATTTCGGTTTGTCCACTGACCCTGCCGACTTACCAGGTGTGATCCTGCCCGCGATCATCCTTGCGATCATCACGATCGCCACAAAGTTTGTGACGGGCTGGTACGCGAGCAGCACGGTGAATGGCAGCACTATTTCACGGCTTCGAGCCGGAGCGCTATTGAGCGCGCGCGGAGAATTTAGCGTTGTTATCGCAGGCATCGCCGCAGTGTCCACGATCCTCCCGGGACAGTTTCAAGCCTTTGTTGCCGCTTACGTGTTGATCACCGCAGCGATTGGCCCAGTCCTTGCACGTTTCGCCGAACCCGTCGGCTGGTGGTGGGACCAGCGACCCGTAACGGGGAAGTGACGGCGAGGAAAAGCCCGGTCACCTTGGCACCGCTAACCTGTTGGGCCCCAATGTTGACAGGATTTTCGCGGGCATCGCCTTCAACTGACGCAATTGCTCATCGCACGCCTGCCGGTGCCGCCTGGTGATTGATGTGGATTGGAACGACAACTTAAACGCTAGACCTGGTCGCGACCGGTACCTGGTGCGGGTCGATAACCCAAAACCAACACCGGATTCTGCCAGCCACGGGGTGGGATCAGCGATCCAGACAGAGTTGCGAACAGTGACCTTTACGAATGGATTAATGCCGGGTGTGATGCAAGGGATTTCCAGATCTGGATGCGAGGCCGAGATGACTAAGGTTAATCCCCCGATTGCGGCTGGCGCCCATCAGCCAATTAGTTCGGCGCTTCCGCGAGTTTCTACATTGATGCACATCCCAATTCTCGCAGGCCTCCGTCGATGAATAATGTACCGACTCTTAGCGCCAGCAAAACCGGCTGTCCTGTACATCCCACTCAACTCGGTGTCGTGTTCACAGAGCCTGATCGTTGCGTCCTCGAGATACAAGGGTGCGAAAGCTTCCATATTTCCTGTGGCGAAGCACTCGTAGTTCTGGGCAATAACTTCTTAAAGTGTCATTAATAAAATTTTGGGGCACTGACTTGCATTTCACAACCAATGGGTGTAACTTACGTTTAGCGACATAACGGCTTTAACGGGCAATATTTAACGGGCAACAATAGAGGATCTATCCAGTTACAACGAGGCACCCAACCGCGAGGTGCCAAGGGTACGCGTCCATTAATCAGCACAAGGTGGTCAATTGATAATGCAGCCACGCATGAACTCCCTGCTGGGGAACCAACTCCGATAGAATTGTGCGCTAAAGACACGGCGGCCATGATTTCGTCGGCGTAAAATGAGGATAGAGAATTACTAATGCACTCAAAACAGGTGGGCATGGAATGGCGCTCGGCATGCCCCGTTAGTTGTGCAATGGATGTCTTAGGCGATAAATGGTCACTACTGATCATTCGTGACTTACTCATGTTTGACACCCGAACGTACTCCAACTTTCGCGAATCTTCTGAACACATCTCGACTAACATCCTGGCCGAAAGGCTCAAGCGACTCACGGCCGTGGGCGTGATCGAACGGATCAACCCTGAAGCCACAGCTCGCAATAACGCATTCCAACTCACTGAAAGTGGTCAAGCGCTGCGGCCGGTCGTTGAATCAATTTACGTGTGGGCCGACTCCCATCTCAGGGATTTCAACCCTGACACGGCTGCTGCGATCTAAACCCGATAAACACTTCCTGCCCGAGCGGTTGACGCGAGATCACTTCTGTGGCGAACTACCTAATGAAACTACCTAATCAAGGAGTGCGCCAAAGTGCACTAGATGCGCATATTTGGGTGAGCGCGATCGAGCCCGGACCTAGGTTTACGCATGTATCGGGTCGACCTGGCCCAGCCCGTCACTTTGGCCGTTGCGCGCAAAGCATCCGCCCAAATATCCACAAACAAAGGTGTGGAATTTGCCGAGCCTGACCGAATAGTGACCAGTTCCGTCACCGCGAATTAGCAGATCCGAGAAGTCAGACGCGCTAGATTTCGTCATGGTGGTGTGTACACTCACGCGATACGGCCCAAGTTACCGTAGAGGCATGGTGATGAAGAGCCATCTCGTTGCTCTAGAAGTCAATATTCAACATTTAATATTCAATATTCAATATTCAATCGAAAGAAGGGCTTCACATGCATACAAATAAGCGAGGGAAACAACGGCTAGTTGGAGTCGTAATTGCGGTAGTGGCATTTGCTTTCGCCACATTACTCGCTCCCGTTGCTCAAGCAGACACGGGAAACGCACGCTTCTTAAAAGGAACCTGGATTGGTTCGTACACCGGTTTCAATGACAGTGGCTATGTGAGTGGCGATGAGAAAATTGTGATCACTAAAACCCGCGGAAGTAACGCGGTTGGGACCTGGCAGTCACGCTCAAAAGGCACCAAAAAGTGGGGGAGCCCCAAGAAGGTTCGTCTCTCCGTCTTTGGCAGCGAAGGTGACACGAACGGGATTGAAAATATTTCTGGAGCAGACTCAGAAGGTCAGTACGTCGGTATTTTTGAAGGCACCGACAATCGACTGACATTTGGGTACACCGCCCGGGACAAAAAGCTACTAGTTCTTACCCTCAGCCTGACCAAGAAGTAGGAAGGACTTTCACCGACACGTGCGCGGGGGAGTCCCTTATCTACAGGTGCGGCGCCTGACCTTACTAATTGTTAGAGGGCCCCTCGACGCGAGTCGCCATGGTCACGGGTCGGGTGAACGCCAACGAAATCTTGGCCGATCCGGAGAAGTTGAGGGTCAGTCAAATCGCTGATATCACAGCGAACTTCACCCAGAATTTTTGCGGCTACTTCGGAGAAATGCTTCTGCGCGTATGCCAAGAAATGGTGGCCGGCGTTTGCTTTTCCGGTTCCGTTGGTCAGTAAAACGATTCCGTTGGCGTCGTGGAGTGATTCGCAGAGCAACTTCCAGTATTCGTCGTTGTCTGCTTCATAGGTACCGTCGGGGTTACCAGCACGGTGGTACACATTGTGGTAATAGTTTCTTGGGTCTTCCGCCGTTACTGTTTCAGGGCGATCATCTGAGTCTTGATCCAATGCGTAGATCCGTGTCTTATGAAAATCTACTGCGGCAATAGCGATCTTGCCGCGAAGAATTACGACGTCAGTCTTGTTTTCCACGCTAAATTTCTTGACCCTTTGCTCGTGGCTGGAAGCCAGCATTTTTGAGCATGCGGCGAAGATCCACGACCATTTGCGTGTCAATGTCCTTGTGATGCGGGCGCTCAAAAACTTCGGTTTCTTCACCAAGGGTGACGGTGAACTTTCCGTCGTGCTTCTCTTCAACCTGACCTGCAGCCTCTAGGAGGTGGAGGACGTCGACCCAACGAATGTTGTGGCTTACCGGATGAGAGTAGATCACCGAAAGTGTGTCCAGATG